>Ga0105044_10002193_pt1 | contig 26583 bp, 26 predicted proteins | sample MAT01_FD_78092 | JGI IMG/M metagenome (GOLD analysis project Ga0105044, IMG submission 78092) | Freshwater microbial communities from Lake Fryxell liftoff mats and glacier meltwater in Antarctica - MAT-01 | ecosystem: Environmental > Aquatic > Freshwater > Ice > Liftoff microbial mat | place... | reverse complement strand
TTCTTTGGTTGAGGCGTTTAACCATCCGGGAGCAATAAGCCAACAGAAGCAGAATCCTTAATTGGCGATTGGATGGTGTGGAATCGTTTCTTGGTGGATGCGGTCTCGGCTTTCCATCCAATGTGGTGGTGGAAATATCCACCTACGAATGCACCCGGTCTTCGGATAGCAAACTGCTCACGACAGAATGGACGACTTATTCTGATCTCCAAAAACTGCCAGCCTCAGACATTAAATTATTGGATCACGCCATGCCCAAAGTCGAACTGCTCGCCGCCACCCAAGACGACGAGGACGGCGAAGTGGACCTCCAGTGGAACCCCGTCAAACGCGGACTGAAAAACTACGTGATCAAAAAACGCGCCAGCGCCGAGTACGTTGAAGAAAAACAGAGTTCCCTTGACCCGTTTTTTTTGCAATTCTTCTCCTGAGTGGGCAAACACGACAAGATTCTGGATCGGGTTTTATCAGGGAAGGCCGACCACAACATCGACTTTATCGACCTGATTCGACTGCTTGAAATCAAAGGGTTTATGCAGCGTCACAACAGTGGAAGCCATGTCATTTTTACCAAGAGCGGCGTCACGGATAGAATTAATTTGTAGTCTGATGGATCCAAAGCGAAAGCGTGCTAAGTCAGGCAAGTCAGAGCCGTGCTAACAAAGTATTCATTATGAAGGAATCGCAATACGAAATGATCATCTCCTGGGACAAGGCTGACGGCATTTTTGTGGTCGATGTTCCCGAACTTTCTGGTTGCATGACCCATGGAAAAACGAAGAAGCAAGCAATCGCGAACAGAGTTGGGAATTGTTCTTTGGATACAGACGGCGCAAGAAGATGGGATTCAGATTCCAGAGGTTCGCGGGAGATTTATGTTTGCATAACAACCGGGCGTGAAAGTGGTCAGGTCTGATAAATGACAAAAAGAGAATTTGAGTCAGTGAATCGCGTGGCCATTGTGTCAAACGTCAAGACGTGACCCCGTTTCCCTTTGGTGGTTCCGCGTCGCCGCTGTGGGAGCCAGTGGCAAGAGCCCTGGGAGCGACATCGCCACCAAGGTCGCGCCGTAAATCGAACCAAACGGTAGGGACGCTTTGATAAGGCGCCCGACGCCCTGACATGAAAACCCGAAAAGCCGTCCTTCCCGCAAAGAAAGAGCGGCGAGCAGGGGGAGGTTTAGTGGAGCTGGCATTTGACGCCGTGGTAGTCCTTGTCCGGCTGACTGAGGCCCTCGGCGCGGACGTCGTTTGGAAGATAGGGGTGCAGGACAAAATTCTTCTGCGCCAATGGCGCAAAAGTGCCTTAACCGTACGGCGGTTTCGGAACCGATGCGCTGCAACCAGCCCTGCATGAGATCCGGGCCGCGATGGTGGAGCTTGCCGCAGCAAGCGGTGTAGTAGCCGTGCTCGGCAAACCACCGCGTAAACGTCGGTGCACCCGGCTCCAGATCGGTGTGGAATCCCTTGTAGCCATTGCGGAAAGGATACAGCCCCACCGCGAGGCACTGGCGCGCGAGCGAGGGCGTGTAGGTATTCGAGAACATGCGCTCCCCCGCCGCAAGCCCATCCAAACAGGGTATGAGGGTGACCGGATTGCCGCCGAACCCCGTCGCATCGCGACGAAACTAGCCAGCCATAAGAAACAAAATATTCATCGCAACGTCGCGCTCCCTCGCACCAGATTGAAAATCGGCGTCGCCATCAGCGTTGTCACGACCGCCATCACCACCATCATCGTAAAGAGCGTCGGCGTGATCACTCCGCGCTCGAGGCCGATGTTGAGAATAATCAGCTCCATCAACCCGCGCGCGTTCATCAACGCCCCAATTGCCAGCGCCTCGCGCTTTGGCTCGCCGGTCCACCAAGCCGCCGCCGCGCACGCCACGCCTTTCCCAGCGATTGCCAAAACGAGGAGCAGCAACGTCACGCCCAGTAACTCAGGAGCAACGATCAATCCGATTTTTGTGTTGAGCCCGGAGTAGATGAAAAACAACGGTAATAAAAACGCCGTCGTCATTTTTCCCAAATTCTGATGCAACGCGTCGGCGAAAAACCCTTTCGGCACAGCGACTCCGAGAATGAACGCGCCGAACACCGCGTAGATCCCGATGATGTCCGTGAACCACGCCCCAAGCATGACAAGGGCGAGCGTCGCGCCGAGCATCCCATGGCTCATCTCGCCCGCCGCCTCGCAGCGTTTTGCCATCACGCGCAACAGCGGCGCTCCGGCCACGCGCACGACCACGACATACGCGAGCCCACCGCCAATCGCGATGACCGCCACCGACGGATCGCCCGCGAAACTCGCGAGCACCACTGCCAGCACACACCACGCCGCCGCGTCGTCGATCGAGCCGGCTGCGAGCGCCAGCGTCCCGAGCGATGTTCCCGTGAGCCCGCGTTCGTGAATAATGCGCGCGAGCATCGGAAACGCAGTGATCGCCATCGCCGCGCCCATAAACATCATGCCTTCCCAGATTTCCGTCTTTGGCGAAAATAACGGCCAGTGCGGCGCGAGAAAATACGCCGCGCCCGCCCCGAGCACGAACGGTGCCGCAATCCCGGATATTGACACGGCCGCCGCGCTCTTCATCCGTTTGCGAATAAGCCCGATATCGAACTCCACCCCGATCAAAAACATGTAAACCACCAAGCCTACCTGGCACACCGCAAAAATCACCGGCTTTGTTTCCGGTGGAAACAACGCCGCCTGCCATCCCGGAGCCAGCGCGCCAAACACCGACGGCCCCATCACCACGCCCGCAATCATCTCACCCACCACCTGCGGCTGCCCCACCCGCACGGCCATCCACCCAACGATGCGGCACACGCAAAGAATGACCGCGAGTTGCAAAAAAAACTGAACCGAAATCTGGAACGTGGACATCAGCGTGAGCCCGCCTATGCGGTGCGCCGCTCTGCCAGCTGCACCCGGCGTCCCATGCCAAACGCGCGACGCGTCACCTTGAGTCCGGGTGCGGCTTGCTCGCGTTTGTACTCGTTGAGACCAACCCGTCGCACCACCCAGTGCTTGACTTGATAGGATATTGCTTACGGCCCTCTGGAGCGATGGCTCGAAGCGTGAGGCTGTAAGCGGCTGTTTCCATGGCCTGACGCTGGCATTGTGGGGATCGAGAGTCAAGCCCCCGCCTTTTCGGGATGCGTGTCGCGCCCTGCATCCCGAAAAGGCGGGCCTGGTGGGCGGGTAGGCTGAAAATACGAGCCTTCTGGGCGGATCGGAAGTGCGTTTCATGTTCGCAAGCGACGCGGCCAAGGGAAAATTCGTCAACGAGGATGGCAAGCGTATCCGCAAACCAAGGCTCGAACCGAGGGGGGGCGATGTAGAGTAATTGACGGCGGCGAAGTCGGGTGCCAACTCTATCGGATGTCCGTCCGCTCTCCAGGGCTCGCCCTTTCGCTTTCGGCATCGCGTTTGGGGTTTCATGTGCACGCCGGATTTCTCGCCGGGCTCACGGACGATCTCGGCATTCGCCCGGGGTTTCTGGCGGGATCCTCGTCCGGGGCGTTTGTGGGAGGGCTGTTCGCATCTGGGATCGCACCGGGACGGATTCACGAAGCGATGGCTTCGCGGGCCATGCGGCGCTGCTTCTGGGAATGGCGAGGCCCGCTGCGTGGCGTCGGCATGGCGTTGGGCCTTCCGGGTTTTACCGGCATGCTTACCGGATGGAAACTCAAGGCATTCCTGCGAGGTCTTGTCGGAGACCAGCGCATTGAGGACTGCCCGGACGCCGAACTCACGATCTCCGTAACCAACCTCACTGAGGGGCACCCAGAGATCCTGCGGTCTGGAGATATGATTGACGCCATTCTGGCAAGCTGTTCCGTGCCGATACTCTTCCGAACGGTAGCCTCCCGCAGCGCACACTTGTGGGACGGTGCCATCGCCGACTCCTCCCCTCTCTACCATCTCGCGGACGACAGCCGCGTCACTTCGGTGCTGGTACACGCAGTCGCGCACGAGCGCCGGGGGCTTGGCGCACCCCCGAAACCATGGACGATTTCGCGGGCGCTCGGGGAAGCCCATCAGATCGTGTCGGATCGGTTGCTAGCGATCTCGGTGGAGTGCGCGCTCCTCAAGGGGAGGCGGGTCACCGTGCTTACCAGTATCATTCCGCGCTTCCGGTTTTCGGAAAAGGGCTCGGAGGAGGTTCTCTATGCTGCGGGACGGGACACCGTGCTGAGCCACCGCGCCGAGATCTTTGGGTTGCTTGGGGAGTCGAAGGTGACCAGGCCTCTCGACCCCCTGACATTTGGCACCTCGCCCGTCGGGGATACATAACGGAGGCCCAACGCATCGGAACACGTCCGCCCTCCGCTGCCGCGCTATTTGCGCTGCGCACGAGCTTGACTTCAAGGAATGTCAACGACACTGTCGCCCGCGATGGAGACAGAAGAGCCTCAACCCAATGCCGTTTTGATCGGAAAAGACCGTGCTGGCAAGGGCTGGCCGACCGAAAAAATCGAACAGGCGCTTTTAGAGATTATCCGGGACGGAATGCTTGAAACGACGGAGGATTTTGATGTCCAATCTGATCTGTTCAATGCCGGGCTCGATTCGATGGCGATCATGCAACTTCTGATCTTCATCGAGCAGCGATTTTCGGTTGCGCTTCCCGCCCAGGAGGTCAACAAGGCGAACTTCCATTCGGTCCGGTCTTTGGCGCACCTCATCGGCGAGCGATCCAACCCAGCAAGCCATTGCGGATAACCAGGAAGGCCATGAGGGAGGCGCCACAAAGCGGGAGAGCGATCCCCCTCCTCGGTGCCGACTGCTTCGTCCGCGCCTTGGATGGAATGATGAGCCGCAGCGAGCAAGGCCCGCTCATCGGCCAGACCGTGCTCGAATTCGAGGGCGCACCTGACATCGACCGTTTCCGGGACGCCGTGGCGCGATTGGTCATGCGATATCCCATCCTCCACGCGCGAGTGGGGTCAGATATCTTCCTGCGACCAGTCTGGAAACCACAGCATAGACGAAACGCCAGCCGCCTGCCCTTGCACATGTGGTGCTTAGAGGATCGGCCCGTCACGGGCGACCCTTCAATCCAGGTCGCGGATTCGCTCGCGGGGCTTCAGGACCGGCTACTCAACACCCCGCTCGCGGGGCCTGGAGAGCACTGGAATATCCGTTTCGACTTGCTCTTGAACGACTCTGCGGCCCCGCTGCTCCTTTTTACGTGGGCGCATCTTCTGTTCGACGGCAAGGGAGCAGAGTCTCTGCTCGAACTGTTGGCTTTGGATCTGCCGGAAAGCCCAGCGGATAGCGATGTCTGCAAACCGCGGCGGAGCGCGGGTAAGAATTTGGAGATTCTGCGCCATACTCGCCGCATGATCGTCCACTTTACCGCCATCTCTCAGGTCGGGTTTTCCTCGCCCTCCGGGCCGGGCGCACGCTCGGGAAGGCTCCGACATTTGGTGTACACGTTCGACGAAACCGCGACGGGAGCGATCCGGCAAAGGTCGGCAAGGCTCGTCGGACCGTTGTTCAACCTCCCGTTCTATCTGGCAAGCAGTGCACGGGCGATCGATCGGATTTTCTTTGATCGAGGACAAAAGCCCCCTCAACTAGTGGTCAGTGTGCCGGCGCACGTCCGGAAGAAGGGGGGAATCGCGACCCCGTTTCACAATCGGTTGACGATGCTCTTCTTCCGGCTCACACCTGCCGATCTCTCCACTCTGGCGAGCGCTTGCGGAGCGGCGGCGAAACAATTTTTAGAGATGAGTAAAGCCAAGCTCGATCACTCGTTTTCCATCGCCCTTGACCTGCTCCGTCCGCTGCCGCCCAAAGCCTACATGAGCTTCGTGCTCTGGCACGGGCGAGGTGAGATCGTCTCATTCTTTCATTCGCACACCGGGAATTTCGCACTCGGCACCTCTTCGTTTTTTGGAGGGACCATCCGCAACGCGTATCACATCCCCTCGGTTTCGACCCCTCCTGGGATCGGCGTATTCTTCGGCGAGTTTCGCGATAAGCTGACCCTGACGATTTCCTGGAGACAGGGATGCGTTACTTCCGACGAGGTGAACGCGCTTCGCGAGAGCCTGCTCAGGGATCTTACTGGCACCGGGGAGGACACCTGACCAATGCAGTGCGACGTGCTGGTACTAGGAGGAGGCAGTGCGGGCCTGGCCGCCGCTCTTGGTGCAGCGCGCACGGGGGCGGAGACCATCCTAGTCGAACGCCATGGCATGCTGGGCGGGATGGCCACCGCTGCCCTCGTCCACTCGATCTGCGGACTCTACTTTCTCAGCCCTACTCCCGGCGCGATTTTCGCCCATGGCGGATTTCCCCGGGAGTTCGCTGAACGCCTTATCTCCAACGGAGCCGCCATCCGGCCCGAGCGTATGGGAAGGGTGGATGTGCTCTTGCATTCCCCGCAAGGCTTCGCTGCTACAGCGGATGATTTTGTGAACAATGAGCGGTCAATCCGCCCGATGCTGCATTCGGAAATAGTCGGCGTGGGCATGGCTGCGGAAGGGCGGCGGGTCGAAAAGGTGACCGTGGCGTGCCGCGGGAACGCTGAAACTATTCTCGCGAAGGCCGTGGTGGATGCCACCGGCGACGCTACCGCCACTTTCCTCGCGGGTGCCGGCTTCGAGCAATCATCCCCGGTAAACCTGCAGCGTCCCGCCTACGTGTTCGCCCTGGCCGGAGTCGATTGCCGTGTTCTGGAAGGGGAGGGACGACTGGCGCTCGCCCATCTTTTGGTCGCTGGCGTGCGAGATGGAGACCTCACGCGAGGGGCACTCGGTGCCGCGTTTCGAGTCGGTGTGGACGGCGAAATCTTCGTCACCATCGACCTCGATCCTCCAGACGGCATCAACTTCGACCCACATGGGGCTGGCTCGCTCGCGGGTCTCGAGATGGAGGGGCGCCGGATCTCCACCGCGCTCGCCCGGTTCTTGCGGGCGAAAGAGCCCGGTTTCGAGAGCAGCCGCATTTGCGCATTCCCAGCCCGCGCGGGCATACGGGAAAGCCGGCGAGTGAACGGCATGCAGCGGCTGTCCGCCGAGGATATCGATCGGGGGGCGGCATTTGAGGATCGGATCGCGCTGGCCACCTGGCCCATGGAGCTGCGGGAGCGGACGACTGGACCTAGGCTGCGGTTTCCTTCCGTTACTCGGCCTTGCGAAATTCCCCTCGGTTGCCTGCGCGTCGCTGGCGTGGACAATCTCTTCGTCGCGGGTAGGTGCATCTCCGCCACGCACGAGGCGCAAGCATCCATCCGAGTGATCGGCACCTGCATGGCCACCGGGGAAGCGGCAGGGATCGCCGCAGCCTTAGGGGTGGCGGGCCACTTGTCGGCGGACGCCGTGCGCGCTCGAAATGGGTGGGCAAAGACCGAGCGGGTGGGGTAACGTCTCCCTTTTCCCACCCTACGGTTTGACCTCGAACATCAAGCCGGGGAGGGAGCTGGTGCCAATGAACATCGTCGAGGAAATCTTCAAACGGACCGACCCCACAGCCGCAGCTTTGGTGGAGGATGGAAAGACGACCACCTATTCCGAGCTGGAGAAGCAAGTGGATGCCTGTGCCGCAGGGTTCGGGCGGTTGGCAAATTTCGAGGGCCGGCGCATCGGCATGCTTTGGCGGGATGGCGCCTCGCATGTCGTGATCGCTCTTGCCATCCTGAGGGCTGGAGGATGTCTGGTGCCGTTGGCCGGAGAGTTGTCGGCGGTAGAGCGGGCCGTTGTGGCCAGCACCACGGCGCTAGACTATATCGTTTCGGAAGCGGGAGCTAAGCTCGGGATTCCAAATCTATCTCTCCTCCACGGTGATAGTTGTCCCGAGAATATAGCGGTCTGGCAATGTACGGAAGATCGGGTGCCTGGATTCCCCGAGGACCGACTCCGCGCCCTCGATCCGGCGTTCGTCCGATTCAGCTCGGGAACTACCGGCGAAAAAAAGGGCATCGTGCTCTCTCATTCGACATTGATGGAGCGGGTCATCGCCGCCAATGAGGGCTTGGGCATCGGACCCCATGATCGAGTTCTCTGGGTGCTGCCCATGGCGCATCATTTCGCCGTCTCGATCGTCCTCTACCTTTGGAGTGGTGCCACCACCCTCCTCCAGAAGTCTCACCTTGGAACCGAGATGATCGATGTCGCCATCCGGGAGGGTGCAACGGTGGTCTATGGATCGCCCTTCCATCACCGGTTGCTAGCGGCAACCGAGCGCTCCACCGGCTCTTGGCGAACGCTGCGGCTTGCCGTGTCCACTGCCAGCGCGCTTTCGGAGGAAGTTGCTTTCGCATTCTTGGCCCGGTTCGGCCGGGCGCTCACCCAAGGCCTCGGTATCATTGAGGTCGGGTTGCCATTCCTCAACACCAGGTGCGCCGCGAGCAAACCGCTCTCCATTGGACGACCGCTGCCGGCGTTCCGATCCGAGCTGAGAAATACGAAGGGGACGCCGGAGTCCGATGAAGGCGAGCTCTTCCTCTCCGGCCCCGGCATGGTGGACGCGTACCTCGCCCCTTGGCAGACGCGTCCAAACATCCTGAGAGATGGCTGGTTCGGCACCGGCGATATCGTCCGGCGCGACGCCGATGGAGATCACTTCCTGCTCGGACGAACGCGATCCGTCATCAACGTGGGGGGCTTGAAGTGTTTTCCCGAGGAGATCGAGGCGGTGCTGAACCTCCATCCCGGAGTCGCCCGCGCCCGCGTGATCGGGAAAAGCCATCCGCAGTTCGGCTCCATGCCGGTGGCCGAGATTATCCCTGTCAATCGAGGTGAGCCTCCCTCCCAAACTTCGCTGCTCGCGCATTGCAGGCTACGGCTCGCACGATACAAAATGCCAATCGAGTACCGCCTTGTGGAGCAGATCGAGTTGACCGCCAGCGGGAAAATCAAGCGCGCTTGACGCATTCTCTGCCGGTTGCCGGGCTCGCCAGCCGCTCGGTACCGCATAAAGGAAAGCGTCCGGCACTTCACGCTTCCAGATGTTTCGGGTTTACATGGCCCATCTTCGGCGGTCACCAGCGGAGCAATGGCGCCGAGACAGGTCCGGTTCAAGTCGAACCCGGTCATCAGCCTTCCCAATATCGGTATTGCCGTGATCAAAATCGCCGCCGCCATGAACAACTTGTAATGCAATGGATCGATGCCCGGTGCGAGCTGGGCCGCGCTGGCCCGTCGCAGTAGCAACCGCAACAAGAAAGGCAATGCAACTCCTGCCACGGAAACGGCAAGGACGGCTTCGCGATTACGATTTTCAGCAAGGTGAGAGAAATCGAAATCGAGCCCGATCTGGAACATTAACAGGATCAATCCCAGTTGACTGGCGAGCCCAGATTCTCCGTGAAGATTTTGCATTGCGCGACACGTCGGACCCGCCATGCTGCCCTCCGTGTTCCCTAGGCGCCTGTTTGTCTTTCTGCTTTTCATGCCCTGCCTAGTTTCCGGCGAAGTCACCCTGCAGGCTCTGGATCTTGCTCCGGTCAAACGGTGGCTAGAACAACAAGATGGGATGACGTCGCTGAGCAGCGACTTCGTCCAGACCCGCGCCTATCGATCCCTCCGGGATCCGCTCAAAGTCAATGGGCGCCTCTGGTTCCGTGCGCCGGATTGGTTCCGCTGGGAACTCGGCGATCCCCCGAAGACCGTCGTCTTGCGGCAGGATGACAGTGTCTACATGATCCGTCCCGCGAAAAAGCGTGCCGCGCGCTTCGCTATCGAGGACATCCAGCAGCAGGCTGGGCCGGCGATGTTCGAGTTCCCGATCGCACGGAGTTTCGAGGATTTTAAGGCACGGTTCCGGGTCGATTCCATCGCCGTGGACGGGGGACGCTGCGATGTCGCGGTGAGCCCGAAGGAGGCCAAACTGCAAAAGTTCCTCTCGAGACTCGCGTTCGGTTTCGACACGCAGAGCGGGCATCTATTGTCGATCAAATTGACAATGCGCGATGGGTCGTTCCTCCAGAATGAGTTCAGCAACGTCCGGATTAATCCTCGGATCGAAAAGGCTCTCTTCGCTTACGATCTGACCGGGTTCAAGGTCACCGATGAGCGTCCGTAAACTAGTACTCTGCGGCCTGGCGGCACTGGCGCTGGCGGCGTTCGTGATAGGCGGCCTCTCGCGTATTAGTTTCAACGTGGACGTGCTCGAACTGCTCCCCGAGCGACTGGGGACGGTCACAGGGCTCTCCCTATTCGCGAAACATTTCGCGCGCCCGACCGAGCTGATTGTGACAGTGGAAGGCGCGGATCCAGATGCAACCGAGCAAGCCGTGAACTCCATTTCCGAAGGGCTGAGGAACCGGCCCGAACTCGCCTCGCGCGTCGTGTCGGCTTCTCCCTGGGAATCGCGTCCGGAAGAGCTTGCGGAGTTTGCAGCCTACCTCCTTATTAACCAGCCGCCGGAGCGTTTCGCGCAGATAGCGGAACGCGTAATGCCGCAGCGCATCGGAACGACTCTCGATGAAACTAAGGAGACCATGGCAGAGTCCTTCGCCCCGAGTGAGATCGGTCTTGCCAGCTACGATCCGCTTGGGCTGCTCCAGTCCTTGGACATTGAGCGATTCGCGGCCGCCGGGGTCTCCGAGTTCGCAAATGCCGACGGGACCTTCCGGGTTATCTACGTCGAGGCACCCGATTCTCTGCCGACTTATCGGGACACGATCCGGTGGTTGAAAGATTTGCGGTCGTTGGTGGATGCACTCCCCTTGCCCCCGGGAGTCCAGGTCGCCTACACGGGCGAACCCGCGTTCGTCGCGGAGATCTCTGGCCAGATGGAACGGGACATGATGGGCAGCGGAGTCGGGACGATCCTTGCGATCAGCCTCATTTTTTGGCTGTGCTACCGGCGCTTCCGTCCCCTGCTGGATCTGAACCTGATGCTGATCACCACCTTTCTGCTCTCACTGACCATCGCGGGATGGGTCTTGCGGGAGATAACCGTGATCGGGGTTGGCTTCGCTTCGATCATGATCGGCTTGAGCGTGGACTACGGCTATATAGTGTACGCGAAATCGCGCACGTACCGCACCCGATCCGAACTCACCCGGGTTACCCGTCCGCTCGTCTTGTGGACTTCGCTTACCACGGCCGCGGCGTTCTTCACGCTCAACGGCAGTAGTTTGCCAGGGCTGAATCAGCTCGGGAACCTTGTCGCATTCGGCGTCCTCATCGGCGGCGTCCTCATGCTGGGCGTATTCCTCCCGCTCACCTTGCGTCGGCCGCAGGAGGAACCCACGCCTGGCATGGTGGAGAAAGCGTTGGGCAGCTCCACGTTCCGCCGCAGAATGACATGGGTCGTCGCGGCTCTGATGGTCGTGCTACTCGGCGCTCTCGTCGTGCTGGGGCCTCCGCAGTTCGACGGGTCACCGGCGGCGCTGCGCATGCGGCACAGCCATGCCAACGACGCTCTGGAGCGGCTCTATACGAATCTCACCGAGAACCGGGATTTGACGAGCATCATCGTGACGGGGACCACGGAGACCGAAGTTTTGGAGCGCCTCCACAAGCTGAATCCAAAGATCGAAGCGGCCCTCGCGCACGGGGTTCTCAAGCAGGCGGTCTCCCCGCTCCCGCTCTGGCCGGACGCGGCGGCGCAAGCGGCAAACCTGACCAGTACTCGTGCCCTGACCGCCGAGCGGGAACGCATGATCACCGCACTGGATGCCGCCGGGTTCAACGACACTGCCTTCGCCCTCACCGGCGCGATCTTCGACCAATGGGAACGTTGGGCCGCCAAACCTCCGGGGGCAGCCCTCTGGCCGGAAAACGAAGCCAGCCGATGGATTCTGCGGCGAGCCACAAGCAGGGAGCCGGGCCGTCTCCTAGCACTCGGTTTCTTGCAGCCTGCTGCGGGCGCGGAGGACAAGATGCTCGGCATGCAGGGGGAGGGAGTTCACCTTGTGAGTTGGCAACTGCTTGGACGGGAATTGCGCCGAGTGATCCCGCGCGAATTCGCCTTGCTCATGGGCACCCTGCTGGTTTTCGTCCTCGGGCTGTTGTGCTTCGCGTTCCGCAACCTGCGCGACATCGTCCTCATGAGCGCGAATATGCTGATGGTATTCCTTTCCCTCATGGGCGCAATGCGACTGTTCGGTTTGGATTGGAACGTATTTAATATCGCTGCGTTCATGCTCCTGCTCGGCACGGGAATCGATTACAGCATCTACATGCTACTCACCCTTGGTCGGGGAAACGGCGATGTCGCACAGGCGCAGCGCTCGATGGGTCTTGTGATTTTCCTATGCGTGGCCTCCGCCGTGGCGGGCTTTGGCTCGCTCAGCTGGGCCTCCCACCAAGGCCTCGCCAGTTTGGGGCAGGTCTGCGCGCTCGGGTTGTTGCTCGACGGGCTCATCACCACCTTCTTGCTGCCGCACGGCTGGCGGTGGTGGACGGAAAAGTCGAAACGCCGAGGGTGAATCACTCGTGACGGGCGAGATCATGAGCCCGGTTTGTCGGCTTCATCAAAGGCAAGAATCCGACGCGGAATTTTCCATGCCGGAAACTCTTCCGCAAGTTTTCGGCGGATCTCCAGCGGCGAGACATCGCCCTCATAGCGGAGTATGCAGCGAGTCTCCCCATGGGTATCCATCATGGTCTCGACACGCGCCTGCCGGAGAGGGAGCCGAGACAGGAGCCAAGTTTCGATTTCTATGGGATGGAAGCGCCGTCCGGCGATCTTCATCAATTGGCGTTCTCGTCCTTCCAGCGCAATGACGCCATCCCGGCCGACCACGCCGTGGTCGGCTACGGTGTGTTGGCCGACAGCCCCGTCGATCTCGGAATTGCCAATCGTGAAAACCGCTGGCGAGCGCACCATCAGGCGTCCTGCGGGCGATCTCCGCACGGTCACGTCGGGAAGCACCTCGCCGACGCCAGCCCCAGAAAGAGTTGCGCCACCATCCCGGTCGTACGCGATTCCGCCGGTCTCGCTCGTCCCATAAAAATTGTGTATTCGCCGGGCAAATCGCTCGTGGAATCTTTGGGCGACCGCGGCTTCCAGCGTGTCGCCCGCAGACAACACCAGTCTCGCCGACTGGAAGGTTTGAGCAGGGATCTCGCTCTTCACCAAGGCGCGGAGAAGGGTGGGGACGAGCAACACTACGGTGGGTCGGAAGCGGCCCAAATCATCCGCGATGCCGTGGGGAACAGCGGATGAGGCAAGCACCAAAGGTTGCCCGTGTGCCAGGAGAGGCATTACGAGGTTTCCGAGTCCGTAGGCGTGACCCATCGGGACGACGCCGTAGTTGACGTCAGCTGCGGCAATCCCCATGCCCGCCACGATTTGATCGAGATCAGCTAGGAGTTCGTCCGCAGTAAATAGGAGCGGTGCCAGTTCACCGGATGGTCCGGGCACGGCTTTGGCGACTGCGGCTAGGTGCGGGTATTGGCGTGAGACTCCGGCGAACTTCCAACCCGTGGAAGAGAGCAGCGCGACCGCTCCGAGTTCACGCACCAAGCGATCCAGCGCATTTGCGGGAGTGTCAGAATCGATCGGCAGCGGGATCGCGCCGCGCTTGAGGCAAAGCAGAAACGCGACCAGCCAGTCGCGATTTCCGGGCAGCGCGAGGAGCACGATTCGACCTCGCCACGCATCGCCGCCGATCAGGCCCGCGTCGATTTGGTCCACGGCTTCGTCGAGGACGGTCGCGGACCAGACGGTCGCAGTTGCGGCGTCGGTGAGCAGCGGACGGTTTCCAATCCGCGCGACGGTCGTCCGCCACACGTCAAACAACGAGCGGCTCATCTGTAACGGCTGCAATGTCGGGAAGTGGAGGTTGAAGGAGGAGCTTGAAATCTGCCTCCACGACAGCACACTGGATATCCTCCTCGAAACTGATCCAGCCCCGAAAATGTGCGAGGCTAGATCCGGGAGGCGAAAGGCGCTCCAATTTTAGGTATAATAGGTCGGGCCCGCAACAGAGAGGCCGATGAATCGCAAGCGAGTTGACTTTTACGATCACGCCTCCCCCAGCACCCGGTCCGAGGAGCGCGGGCGTGGCTTGGGCGAGCAACTCCAACCCCCACTCGGACAGGTCGACGGTGCCCGCGATGTCGAAGCACCGTCGAAACTCCAAGAGTGAAGCCGTCGCGGTGACCTCGGTCGGCGAATGGCTTGCGATACTCGTGAGGAACCGGGCTTCCGGGCCGTGCGGTAAAAAAAAAACTTCGGCGGACTGGTTCATAGCGTCTCCCCTTGAGAGTGCCGGGCTAAGAACGGGATCAGTCGGCAGAAAAGACATTCGGGCAACAGACGGAAATGTGGTGCGGTAAGTCGGATATCATCTCGCAGATAGTAAAAATGGGAGACGCCACCTTTGTCCTTGCTGACGTATCGGACACGCACCGGCACTTGCCTCGGGGTGTGGCCAAGCCAAGCCATGCGGACCGCGATCTCGGGATCGAAATCGAAGCCTCGGGCGAAGCGGGTTTGGTGGAAGGCCTCCAAGAAGCCCCGGATCGGATTGAGGCGCATGCCGAGCAGCGTGTCGCCGAGTTTTGCGCCCGGCGTTTCCAGTCCGGTCATCCACAAAGTGAGTTCCTTCCCGAGCACGCGGGCGAGCGACGCGTCGGAGCCGAAAATTGGCTGGCCCATCAGCAGGTCGGTGGGATGTACCGCTCCAAGGCTCATAAAATCCGGGATGTTTTCAGGTGGGTGTTGCCCGTCGGAATCCATGGTGAGGGCATGGCTAAAGTCCTCCGCATAGGCTAGGGAGATCGCGGACAGCAGCGCGGTGCCCTTGCCCTCGTTTAAAGGTAATGCCAGCAAGCGGAGCCGGTCGCCGCAGCTCGTCTGGAGATCATCCAGCAACGCGGGGCTCCCGTCGTTCGACCCGTCGATCGCCACCCACTCGGGGTGCGGACCCGCGCAACGGAACGCCCCTTCGACAGTCGGCCGCAGGATGAGCCCGGTGTTGTACTAGGGAATCACCACCAATGAACGGAATGCACTCATATTCGGCTGTCACTCAGGCAATGCTTGGCGTGACAAGGCCCGAAAAGCAAGTCAATCCCTGCTTGAGGAGGAGGACATGGATGCCGTCACTACAGGGTCGCACCTCGATTTGTAATTGGTCGCCAGGCGAGATAAGGCGAGCGAATTTCACGTTCTTCCAAGTCCTGGCCCCCAACTCGATCTGGAGCATGCGCCTGACGGCGTGAGAACAGAAAATAAGAATCGCATACGCCGGCAGAACGGGGTTGCCAGGAAAATGCCCACGGCAGAATACAGGGGCAAGAGGCACGGCAACATCGCTGCACACGACTCCCCGGTCGTCGTCCCGAATCGCGGGTCCGCAGGGATAGGCAAACTCGGCCTCGTAGCTCGGAGCGAGCAAGGACCAGAATGCGGCTTCTATGTGGCGGTTTAAAGAGTCGATATCGGCGAAGCCGGCGGGATCGATTTCTTCGCCCAACCGTATCACGAAATGAGCCGGGAGCTTCGGGCATCTGGCGGAAGGCGAGGCTTTGGAGAGAGTGTCCGAGCGCGTGGAAATCGAAATCAACCGGATCGGCGCGTTCGCGCGTTTGGCTATCAGCGCGTAACCCTTGTTAAGCGGAAGCAGCGGCCAGCGACCTGTCCGGGTCCCTTCCGGGAATACGAGGATATTGTGGCCTGCTTGTAGTTTTGATTCCGCAGCGCGGATTGATTCTCTTCTGCTGCTGTTGGCGATGTAACCAGTAAGCTGGGTAGTTGCTCGGGCCACCATGCGGTCGTGGAGCGAGGCTTTGTAGAGGACGATGAAATTCGGTGAGCGCACCAGCAAAAGGAACGCATCGAGGAGTCCGGGGTGGTTGCCGACTACGACCGTTCCTCGCATGGCAGCCAGATTCTCGAACCCTACATACTCGACTGTCAAATTTCCCGTGGCCCGGACAATGGCGAAATAAACTCGGAGCCCAGCTCGCGCGAAACGCCGAATCCGGGCGGTGTCCTTCCGTTTTCGGTGGAAGGGTGCCATCGCGATGCAGAGCGCGTTGAAAGCCCAGAGGAACGAGAAGAACAGTAGCAGCGATGCGTAATACAGCACCGAGCGAACGAACGAGGGCACGCGATCCGGCGCGTTCTGAGGCGAGGTCATGCTTCGTTCGTTTTGTGGACAGGGTTCAGCGGCCCAAAATTGAACCAGAGGAACGGGTGGTCCTTCAGGTAGTTCTCCAATCCGGTGAGAACCTGCTGGAAGTGGGCCGCCGATGCAGGTCCAAAATCTGCGCGGTCTTCGGGATAAAAAATCGGGCCTGCGATCACCGGGGTCCCTCGATCCCGCTCCGGCTGGCCCGCGAACGCGAAGGCCACAGGCAAGCCGACGATTCGAGACAACCGGTAGATGGTGGTGGGGAAGCTGCGTTGTGCCCCCAGAAAATGGAAGGCTGTAACGCGGCCTCCGTATTCCACCCTGTCGCACTGGAGCCCGATGGAAAAGCCCTCATCAATCGCCTCTCTGAATCGGTAAAGAAAATCGGCGGTATCGTTGATCCAGAGCACCTTCACTTTATCGGCGAACACGGCCTCCATCGTTCGGGTGTCACGCGCGTTCGCGACCCGGTGACGAACCAGCGCGACTCGGCGACCGAAATCGCTCAGCATGCACCCCAAAATATCGGACTGGCCGACATGAAACGTGCCGAACAACACGGGACGCGGGCTCCTGCAGAGTGCCTCGAACTCCCGAGAATGGTTGGATTCAGGCAGGAAGAAACGGGGGCAGATACCCCGGGAAAGTCGCAAGCGTTCGAGGATCGACTCGGTGAATACGGAGAAATGCTCTACCACTTCACTCCTGTGCGCGGGGCTTCCGGAGATTTGGCGGAGGTAAGCCTCAGAGTTGGCTCTGCGCTCGGGCATCAGGCTGACCGCGAGTTGGCAACCCGCCCGGACTCCGGCCTTGAAAACGGCGGGAGGCAGCCAGCGGTCCGCAATCTCGAGGCACTCGTAACCCAGTGGCGGACCGGGGTTGCGAAGCGGCCTATCGTTGTCTAGGGGAGGTGCCATTCTAGGTCGAACCGGCCAAAGGGTGAAGTCCAAGCCAACGGTTTCCGCGCACTGAGTGCCGCCGCGACATCGAAGAGCGTCGGACCAGCCGGACGAGCGTGGTCGGGGCCATCATCGCCAGCTCCAGCCTCCACCCATCGAAGCGACCCCAGCGCATCCGTCGGATTGTCATCGATGTGGAGCGCGAACGCGAACGAGCAGCGCGAAGCGATCCCGAGGTCGGCAAGCCATGTGCCGGATTCTTCGCCGCCATAGATCACCGCCTTGTTGCGCTCGTTGTTGAGAGCGAGTTGGAAACTCTGTGAGACGAGGTACTCCTCTCCAGCGAGGGGGTAGAGTGCTTCGACCGGTAGGCCCGCAAGGATGAGCGCCTGTTCTATTCCTCCCGGGTGGATGGAGGTCTGAAATCGTGTCGGGCTGGCGTCGGGCAGACTCTCCAGATAACGTTCCAGCGATCTGGCTTCAGTGTAGGTGGTGGCATAGAAAACGGCAGCATCGGTCGCGGGCGGAGCCTCCTCGACGAGTGTTGCCAGCAGGATGCCGAGCGTGCTCATTCGCCGGACCTTCCGTTGTGGCCAACCAGAACCAAGGGCGGCCACTTCGGACGGCTCAGATGCCGGGTCCAACAGGATCGCGCGGCTGGCCTGGATGTAGCGTTCAGTCATAGCGCAAAAGCATGGAGCCGTGAGCGCCCCCGAAGGCATTGCAGAGGAGGAGCACGCTGTCGTGGTCAGCCGGGGAAAACGGCGCGGACATGACGTTCGTAGCGAAGTATGGCGGACGTGCCCCCACGGTGCCTGGGATGGAACCGAAATCTACGGCACACATGGCGATGGCGAGTTCGACGGCCGCGCAACTGCCCAGTGTATGGCCAATCGATCCTTTCCATGAGACGAGCGGGGAAGATGGCAGCATCTCTTCGAGCGTCCGGGCCTCAATGCGCCCGGGCTCCAGAGTTCCCGTGCCGTGGCCTTTGATCCATGGATGGCAATTCCGCAGGCGGTCGGCCATCGGCTCGAGCAGTTTCCGGAACCCGGATCCGGTGGGCTCAGTGGAAGTGAAGTGGTACATCTCGTTGTAGGTGCCCAGCGCGGCGATTTCAAACTTCGAGGGCTCCGCCGAGATCTCTACAAATCCTGCGCCGTCCCCCAGACCGATCGAACCGATCCCCACGTCCCCGAAAGGTGCCGGCATGTCTGTGTTCAATATTTTCAGAGCGTGAAACCCCCCGGAAACGAATGGTCCGACATAGTCGAACGATACGACTAGCGCCCGGTCTGCTCTACGCGAGCTGACCGCATCCGCTGCGCGATCCATCGCGAGTTGGGCGGAGACGCACGCATGCGAGAGGATCCAGCAAACGGGGCCCCAGCCCATCGATTCGCGGAGCCGCTGCACACAACCGTGCGGAGTCGAGAAGGGCACGTCTGCCGAACTGCGCCGTTTTCCGGTCGAGTAGAGCCCATCGATCCCGAAATTCGAACTAGCAAAGAACACCGGACTTCGTGCGGACCCCCAACCTCCGGAGGCCACCGGTGAGAGAAACTCGAGGAGATCCTCCCACCATCGCGGCGGGGACCCTTCCCTGAACGTACCCCGGAGCGCCATTGGTACCAGTTCACCCCCATCCGCCATCAACGCCGGGGTGGCAGCAAGCGCGACGCGGCCTTCGAGTAGTTTCCCGAGAGTCGCCGAGGAATCTCCAAACGCGGTGATGCATTCCGCGCTCCTGACGAAGCAAGGCCGCTGGTTTCCACTAGCGGCGTTCGTGTCGCAGGAGCATGCGGTGTCGGACATCAAGAATGCGGACTTTCGGGGACTTGGTGCAACTCGCGCTGTTTCGCCTCAATATGCGCGGCCAGTACAGCCACCGACTGAAGCATGGCGCGGCTCTCCTCGCTGCTGCTAACACGGATGCCGTAGTTCTTCTCGAGGCTCACGACGAGTTCCAGTCCGTCGATTGAATCCAGACCCAACCCTTCCCCGAACAGTGGGTCTTGGTCACCGATTTGTTCCGGATCGAGATCCTTAAGGTCGAGCGTGGAGATGATGAGTCCTTTGAGTTCGTGGACGAGGTCGGTTGACATGATTGGCTGCGATAGGAGATAGCAGGAAAGTGTATGTATCCGGGATTGATCGGGGTCAATCGGGAATCAGGAGAGCGGGAGGCTTTTGCTCCGGGATCTGAGCTGCGTTGCGGCTGGCCATCGGGTCGGGTCCCGAGAACCATGTCCGCCATCCCTCCTTCAATTCGAGAAGCAGCCATGCGCCGAACGCCGCCGCGACCCGGAGCGGAAGCTCCGAGTTGAATCGGTAGCTAAGGAATGGCTGGTAGTTGCCGTTGTTGTTCCGTCCCCAGCGACCCGAGTCCATACGCGCTCGACCGATTCGTGCGAGTCGTCGGTTGTACCATCGGATCAGGCGGAAGGGGATCGCGGTGCCGGGACCGGTGAACGGGGGAGTCGTCAATCCCTCCCAACCCCGATGGAACGGCTGGGAAACGACTCCGAGGTAGTACAAGCCAAGGTCCAACCGGAACGCCAACTGCATCAGATCGAAGTCTCCCATGTAATAGTACTTGTCGGCATAGATCGCCTCGAACCACCGCTGGCTGGAAAGCCGTAGCGCCGCGTTGAGTTTGGAGGCGTCATCCGGGGCGGATTTTCCGTCTCGCTCGGTGAGGACCAACGCGCAGACCGATGCCGTAGAGAAAGCCACCCAGTCCATTCCGGGGCTGTAAAATGGGTCGATGAACGCGGCGGCGTCCCCCACGAGCGCAAAGCCATCTCCCAGCATAACCTCACTGTCGTATGCGAGGTTCTTTCTAAAGTGCACGTCCTTCGGATCATGGATGGCATTTTCCAAAAGTCGGGAGGCCAACGGGTGAGTGTCCAGCAGTTTTCTCATCCTCTGGACGGGATCCTCTCCCTGGGGAAGGTCCACCAAACGCTGGTCGTACACGATCCCCACGCTCACGTCCCCGCCCTTGAGCGGGATCCACCACGACCACCATCCGCGTCCGATCAAATGATTTGTCGCCGTGTGTCTGATCCCGAAACATCGGTTTCCGAAATTCGGATGCTCAGCGTGGAGCGCCGGGTCGTCCCAGCACCGGACGTTCTTCCACCTCGTCCACACCGAAGCGATGGGGTGACGCGCGTTGGGTCGTACCCAGTGGTGTTTACGCGCCAGAAACCGGGCCACCCCGGAAGCGTCGATAACCCATCGGCTGAGCAGATCGATTTCGGATTCGCCCTGGAGGATTCGAACGGACTGCTGGCCTCCAGCACAGATGTCCACCGCGATAACAGTGGCAGGACGCTTCACCTCGGCTCCGAGCGCCTGTGCCCTCGACAAGACCTCTTCGTCGAGCGTTGCCCGGTCCACTTGATAGGCGGCGAGCGTTACCGTGTACTTCGGACCGATCTCGCTGCACGAGTCGAAGCAATGTGACTGGTCGTTCATGAACCAAAAACGGAGCCCCTGTTTCACCAGATGGTTCTGGTTAAGATACTCGGTCAACCCAAGGACACGGCCTAGGAAGTAGGAAGAAACCTCGACAGTGCTCTCCCCCACCCGACGCCCCAACTCCGCGTCTTTCTCGACGATCAAGACACGAAGCCGAGGCTGCCTCGCGAGCAATTGCACCGCACACGCAGCTCCCGCCAAGGCACCGCCGATGATGATGACGTCGTAGTCTGGGGGGGCAGACGGGTGCTTGGGCGGACTGTTGACGTTCATGCTGTGCCTCTCTCCTTTGGGGGGGAGGACAAGCCCGATCTCGGGACGAGCGGGATCCACCGATGGATCCAGATTACCGTATAGAAAACCCACAGGCGCCAGCGGATCGAAAAAGGATTGTTGGTCTTGCCCGAGAGCACCGCGTTGACCGCAGAAGCAATTTTGAAGTGCTCGACAGGATTCAGAAAAACCTCAATGGAATGCGGTTGGTACCAACGTTTGACGAATCGGAGGTAGAAATCCATCACCCTATTTACTTTCCGTTCGTAAGCCCGGAGACGCTTCGCCGCGAGCCGTTTATCGGCGTCCAGCACCTCGTGCACGGTTCGTGCACCCTCTTCGCCGGAAAGAAGTGCGAGAAAAACGCCGGTGCTGAAAATGGGATCAATGAACCCCGCCGCATCTCCCGCGAGCAACCATCGTGGCCCCACCAGCGGGCTGACGCGATATGAGTAATGCCCCGCCGAACGCACAGGCGTAACCCTGCGTGAATCCCTCAGTCGATCTGCCACGGCAGGGTGGTTTCGGATAAGTGCATCCATGCACTCCTCAGGCCCCGAGTATCCGCCAGCCTTGAAATGGGCCAGGTCCATGACCACCCCAACGCTCGTCCGCTCTGGAGTCAGTGGGATCAGCCAAAACCAACTATCCTCCCCACGGACGATACGGATCAGCGAGGCTCCCACCCCCTCCTCACGAGCCACCTTTTCGTAGTGTGCGAATACCGAAAACTTCTGGAGCTCAGGGCAGGCTGTCTTTCTCGCCACTCGTGGGCCGAGCACCGTGTTACGTCCGCTGCAATCACCAACGAACCGGGCCTGTATCTCCTCCCCATTGCCGCCACCCGTTGGCCGAACACGCACGCTGCCGAAATCTGGGGTGAAGGTCACCGATTCTACGCACGTCTCCTCGCGAACTTCCACGCCCACCTCAGCCGCCCGATCGAGCAGCAGTTTGTCGAAGTCGGCACGGGTTACGTGGAACGAGCGGTCGTAGCGCGCATAGATCGCGCTCTTGAAAAGGACCCGGATGCTCCGGCTACCGTCGGCAGAGAGGATGTCTGCGCCGAATTTTTCCATGAACGGCCCCTCCCGTAAACGCTCCAGTATCCCCAACCGCTGGAAGGCTCCCATGCTGTGCGGCAAGAGCGACTCACCAATCTTGAATCGCGGGAATTTCTCCCGCTCTAGCAGGATCACGGAGCGTCCTAGGCCCGCGAGAGTAATCGCGGTCGCACATCCCGCAGGTCCGCCGCCGATTATCGCGACATCGTATGAATGGCTGGTGGAAGTCTTCGGCACGGTTGATGAGGCGGGATTTGGAACTAATGCGATGAGGTTAGCGCGATGTTTCATGCACACGCAAGAGCGTATGCTTGCTCGCTTTTACCCACCTCTTGCCCACGCGGTGTCTACATGGATCCGGCACGACCCAATCCGCGACCGCCCACGGATCCGGCTTCCGCTCACCCGCTCCTTGCCAAACGAGCCAGATTCTTGGTTAATGCGACTCGGGACCGGGACTCGTTGGAAATTGCCGCTCCGCACAATGAAGTCTCGGATCATATTTTTACTGCAGCTGGCGCTGACGCTCGCCGTCCTCGCTTGGATTTTCTCCACCCCCGGAGTCGCTCGCAGCGTGGCCGTAGCCGTTCGTGCAGCCGATCCTGTATGGATGACTCTGGCCATCGTGTGCGCCGGGACAAGTGTGTTCGCGCAAGCACTCCGATGGCATTTTCTGCTCAAAATGCAGGGCCTCGATCTCCCCTACTGGAAAACCTGCGCGATCAACTTGATCGGCGAGTTTTTTGGCAGCTTTTTCCTGGGGGGCCTCGGAGGAGACGCCGCGAAGGTGTTGTTTGTCGCCCGCGAATATCCCCACCGGAAGGCGGCGGCTCTCTTGAGCGTGGTATTGGATCACATGAGCGGACTGCTTGCGTTGATCGTCGCGGCGGGGGTATTCACGGTTGGCAGGATTGAGCGATTCCAGAACTCGCCGATCGCCGAAACGATGCTCGTCGCGGTCGGAGTTTACATCGGGGTGTGCCTGTTGGGCATCGCGACGTGCCTGTTCTCCGCACGCCTCGGTTTACCGGAGCGGTTGCGCCTCCCCGCTAGGGCGAAAAAGCGACTGCTCCAAGTGGACGAGGCCTTGGCGCAGGCGACCCGGCAGTGGAAATACTCGCTCGCAGCCGTCGGGGTATCGTTCTTTATGCTGCTCGCCTATTACTTAAGTTTCTACTGCGGGAGTCGCGCCATCAATGCGGGGGTCCCGATCGGCGATTTTCTGGCCGTGCTGCCGGTTGTTGACGTCATGAGTTCCTTCCCGGTAACCATTGCTGGATTGGGCATCCGCGAGAAGAGCTTTGAATTATTGCTGGCATCCATCGCGGGCGTCCCGGCCGCTACTGCGGTTCTCATCTCCCTGACCGGGTTTGCTGCTTCGCAATTTTGGAGCTTGGTGGGTGGTGCCGTCTTTCTTTTGTTCCGCAGCGGGTCGATGACGGGCCCCGTGGCTTGTCATGCTGAAAAGGGCGGCCGAGCGACCGGGCGGGAGTCTTCCACTTGCTAAAAATGGCCGACGGATCGCGCTCAGCCCAACAGATCGACCGCATCTGCTCGTACTTTGAGGGGTCGCGTTGGCTGCAAGGTTATGTCAGGGGAAAACTGCGAACAGACCCGGCCTACCGGGCGGTCCTCGACGAGCTCACCGGGATCACCCTCCCCGTCCTCGACATCGGGTGCGGGCTTGGCCTTCTGGCGTTCTACCTCAGGGAGAACGGTTTCATGGGGGACATAGTGGGCATCGACTCTGCTGCAGCAAAGATCGATAAAGCCAACCGGATCGCGGAGCGCCACTACCCGGGGATCAGCTTTCTGACGAAGGATGCGCGCCAAGTCTTCGGCCACCGCGGCGTGGTGGTCATGCTCGACGTGCTCCACTACCTCGACGATACCGAACAACAGTCGTTGCTCGAATGGATTGCAGAGGGGCTCCCCGCCGGTGGAAAAGCCATCATTCGCAATGCTCCCAAAGACAACTCGTTGCGGTTCTTCGCGACGTACGCGGAGGAACTGTTCGTCCGGTTCACTGGCTGGATCCGCGGGGGGGGGATCAACTTTCCCACCATCGGCGAAGTTGCAGGTCCCTTTGAACGTCGGGGTTACAAAGCATTTATCCAGCCGCTTTGGGGTCGGACGCCTTTTAATAGCTACCTCTTCGTATTTACTCGGACCTGAGAGCCCCCTGCTCCGGTATCGCGCACGTCAACCCGCGACGGGCTAGGCCGTCCAGAATAAGGCTGAGGGCGTGCAGCCCTTCCTCGGTCCGCTCTGGGTGCAGAACTACGATGGCACCGGGGTCCGTTTGCTGCAGGACGCGCTGCGCGACGGTTTCGGCGTTTGCTCCCATCGCATCGAATCCTCGCACACTCCAGAGCACCAAATCCATCGAACGCCGCTTCACTACGGGCGGAACAAACGGGGTGACCATGCCGACCGGAGGGCGAAAGAAGAGGGGGGCGACTCCGCATATCTCCCGCAACGTTTCGCTACAGCGGTCAATCTCACGCCCCACGATCCACCACGGCAAGCACCAGAACATCGCGGAGAGATGACGCTGCGTGTGATTGCCCAAGGAATGCCCCTCCGCCAGCATCCGAAGGATCAGGACCGAGTGAGCCGCCGCACGTTTGCCGACCACGAAGAAGGTCGCTTTGGCCCCATGCGCTGCCAGCAGATCCAGCACCCGCGGCGTGAGGTCGGGATCCGGCCCATCATCCAGCGTGAGCCAGACCTCCTGTTTTGCAGTTTCAAAACGGCAGCGCACGGGACCGAACAGCCCAAGGGCTGGAAATAAAGTGCCCAGACAGTAAAGCCCGTTCGCCAAGGTGATCCCGCACAGCAGCATCGCGCGCACGAAGGGTGATGATCCCGACCACATCGCGAACAGAATGACTGGGCCGCCCCAGATCGCAAACACCGTTGCCCAGCGCAGGAACGTGGCCATCGCGCCCGATTGTGTGTCGTTCAGGTGCGATCGTCTGGTCGCCCGAGTCTGTCTTGAAGTCGTGTCCATCTGAGGATCGCTCAAGGCAACGCCTCCGTCTCACGGAGCGACATGCACTTCCCGAAGGTGTGAAGGGTGCCACAGCAGGACGCGGATGCCGTCGAAAATCCCGAGGCCATGGACGCCAGCGTGGCTCGGACATGATTCTCCAGTAGGTTCAAAGGAAGCCATGGATAGGCATCCCGTAGTGCCACACCTTTCGCCTGCAACGCGCTCACCATTTTTTTCCGTTCACTTCTTGCAACACGTGTTTTTGAACATTCAAGTCCGCGATGATCCTCTTGAGCCGGGCGTTCTCTTCCTTTAACGCTCTGAGTCGCCTTCATTTCATTTTGTTTTGCTCTCTTTTGCTTTGAGCAGAACTCCAGTTGTGTCACGTCCACTTTATCGGGCCAGGCCAAGGCCACCGTGAAACGTGCTGCTCTCCTGAAAACCTTCGGCCCCGTAGTAGGTGAGGTCGAAGAGGTTGCCGGTGACGGTGCCATGCTTGATGATGATGTTTTCGCTCATGGGTAGAAAATGCCTTATCCCGGTGGGAGGAAAAAGCGAGTCAAGACTCGTGTTCGCCCTGATGCTGAGGGAATCCTGCGGCATAATCCAGTCTGGAGCAACGCCACAGAAATAGATGAAGAGAGTGATCAGGGCTGAAGGCCCGATATCTATACGAGCAGATTTCAATGGACTCTGGTGCGTCACCCATGAGGCGGGCTTTCAGCTCTCAATGCCTTATTGACACAGGGTCCTGGGCCTTCGACCCAGGCAGTGCTAATGGCGCACCTTTGGTGCTGGAAGAAATCTGTCCTGCAACCCAGAAGATAAAAGTGCGATGGCCGCAGAGAATCGCTAGAACTGGAAGGCTTGGATACAGCCCGTAACATTCCGCTCTTTATTGCGTTCCGCGTTCTATTCAGCGCGCGATTTTATTATCCCGTGTTGGGGATTCTGTTTCTCGATCTGGGACTGACGCTTGAGCAGTATGCCCTGCTGAACGTGGCTTGGGCCGTCGCGATTGTGACACTGGAGGTTCCGTCCGGTGCGCTGGCGGATGTGATCGGGCGCAAACGCATGGTGGTGACTGCGGCGGGATTGATGGTCTTGGAGATGCTGCTTTTCGCCTTTGCACCGACAGACCGACCGGGGCTGCTTTTCGCGCTGCTGTTGTTTAACCGCATCTTGAGCGGAGCGGCGGAGGCCAGCGCGAGTGGAGCGGATGAGGCGCTGGCTTACGATTCGCTGCCGTCCGATGGACGCAAGACTGCCTGGCCACTGGTGTTGGAACGCTTGATGCGCTGGCAGTCGGGCGGGTTCTTTGTGGTCATGATTGTGGGTGCGCTGGTCTATGATTCGGTTGCGGTCGGGAGCGTGGCGTCGTTTTTTGGCAGTGAGTGGCGTCCAGCGGCGGGTGAGTTGGTTCGTTGGCCGGTCTATCTCACACTACTAATTTCCTTTGGCTGCCTGGCGGTGGCACTGGCCTTGCGGGAACCTCCCGGTCGCGAGGCCATAACCGCGTTGTGGCCGGCGATTTGCAAGGCCTGGCGAAATGTCCGCACCGGCGCGCACACGGTGGTGGCGGACCGGCGTATCCTGCTCATTCTTTTGGCGGCATTGGCCTGCGACAGCATCGTGCGGCTATTCCTGACCTTTGAGGCGAATTACCTGAGGCTTATTGCCATTCCGGAGTTTCTCTTCGGAATGATTGGCGCGTCCCTGGGGCTGCTTGGATTTATCGCCGCGCCATTGGCGCGCCGGATGGTGGATAAAAATTCCGCTCCGACGAATTTCATCGCTGTCAGTGCCCTGATT
>Ga0105044_10002192_pt1 | contig 26590 bp, 23 predicted proteins | sample MAT01_FD_78092 | JGI IMG/M metagenome (GOLD analysis project Ga0105044, IMG submission 78092) | Freshwater microbial communities from Lake Fryxell liftoff mats and glacier meltwater in Antarctica - MAT-01 | ecosystem: Environmental > Aquatic > Freshwater > Ice > Liftoff microbial mat | place... | reverse complement strand
GGGTCGGTGAGGTAGGCGTAGCTGGGGGTCACCGCCGGTTCGGCGCAGACCCGCTGGGTCTCGGTCGCGAGCTCGACCCGACCGTGCTCGTCGAGCACGACGAGCCGGGCCGGACCCGCCGCGGTGACGAAGATGGATCGGCCATCGGTCATCAGGCCGCCGATCGCGTCGCCGGCGGCGAAGGTGGCCTCGACCGCGCCGGTGGCGGCATCGAGGCGGACGAGGGCGCCGGCCGGTCCGCCGCCCGCGAGCCACACCGAGTACCCGAGGATCCGGGGTGGGAGCAGCACCGGGTTGCGCAGGTGGATCCGCCAGCGGTGCCGCCCGGTGCGCAGGTCGATCGCCTCGACCGTGCGCCCGCCGGACACGACCACCGCGAGGCCGTCGTCGACCGCCGGCGGTTGGGATGCGGGTGCCGCCAACTTCGCCGCCCACACGACCTCGCCGGTCTCGGCCCGCAGCGCGGCCAGGCGGGCGTCGGCTCGAGCGGCGAGGACGACGGCGCCGACGCGCCCGGCGTCGGCCGCGACGATCGTGCCCGGCGCCGGCGGGCCGAACGGGACCTCCCAGCGCACCTGGGCGCCGTCGCCGTCGACGCCGTGGAGGGCACCGTCGTCGGTCCAGACGATCGTCGTGGCACCGGCGACCACCGGCGCGGCGGCCAGGAGGTGGGCGAACGGGAGGCGCCACGACTCGTGCCCGTTGGCCGCGTCGAGCGACACCAGCGCCTTCGCCGATCCGAGGACGAGCTTGTCGCCGACGACGACCGGCGAACCGATCGCCCGGTCGGGCCACCACCACACGACATCGGCCTGGCGTTGCGCCGGTGGGCGATCACGGGCTGCGGCCCGCTCCGCGGCGACCCGCACGGGGTCCTCGAGGGACTCCTCGTCGGGTGGTGCCGGGGTCCACTGGCCGTCGGTGAAGCCGCTCATCCACGCCGGGAAGCTGACGTCGCCCGAGAACTCGCCGCGCCGCCCCTCCCAGCCCGCGTCCCGGCGGCCGCCATCGGGGTCGGCCACCGGAGCCGTCCGGATGCCGAGGCGGTCGTCGTAGTCACGGCGCCGGTCGGCGCGGATGAGGGTCTGGTAGGCGTCGAGCAGCCGTCGGAAGGCGGCGGGGTCGCCGCCCGCGTCGGGGTGGGCGGCCTTGGCGCGGACCCGGTAGGCGCGTCGGATGTCGTCGCTCGTGGCGTCGGCGTTCACCGCGAGCAACTGGTAGTGGTTGGGTCCGGCGGCCATCGCCCGAAGTCTCGCGCCGCGTCCGCTCGATGACGATGTCGAGCCGGTCCCGGCCAGACCGGCGCCAGATGCAGACAGATGTGTCATCCGCCCTATGCGCGCCGGCCAGTTGGTTTACGCTGCGCTGACCAATGATCCGGGGGGAATGTTGATGAACGTCGGAGCTCTTCCGCGGCGACACCGCCGTGCTCGGTGGGTCGGTGCGCTCGCGGCTGTCGCTGCGGTCGCGCTGGTCGCCGGCGCGTGCCAGACCAGCGAGTCGTCCACGAGCGACACCAGCCAGACGCCGGGGACCTTCACGGCGAGCGACGTCAACGAGGACGCCGGGCCACCGCAGTCCGGCGGCCTGCTCGCCTTCGGGCTTGCCTCGGAGACCGACGGGTGGAGCCCGCAGAACAGCCGGTGGGGCGGATCCGGTTACATCGTGGGCTTCTCGATCTTCGATCCCCTCGCCGCGTACGGCGAGGACGGCGAGGTGCACCCGTACCTGGCGTCGGCCTTCGACCACAACCCGGACTTCACCGAGTGGACGATCGGGGTGCGTCCCGGTGTCTCGTTCCACGACGGCACGCCGGTCGACGCCGAGGCCATCGCCGCCAACCTCCGGGCCAACAAGGCGTCGCCCCTCACGGGCACCGTGTTCGAGTTCGCCGACGACTTCATCCCGAGCGCAGATGGCACCGAGGTCACCGTTCCCATGAACAAGCCGTGGTCGACCTTCCCCGAGGTGCTCACCGCGCAGACGGGCGTCGTCGCGGCGCCGTCGATGGCCACCGATCCCGAGGCCGCCGCCAACCCCGTCGGCAGCGGGCCGTTCATCTTCGAGAGCTGGGAGCAGAACAACGAGCTGAAGGTGCGCAAGAACCCCGAGTACTGGCGTTCGGGCCTGCCCTACCTCGACAACATCGAGTTCCGCGTGGTCTCGGACAACCAGGCTCGGAGCTCGTCGTTCGAGTCGGGCTCGATCGACATCTTCGAGTCCGGAGATGCGGGCCAGATCCTCGACTACACCCAGCGCGCCGAGCAGGACGACACCCTCCAGATGTTCACGACCCCCCAGGCCGAGGGCAGCAAGATCTTCATCGCGTTGAACATGGCCCAGCCTCCGTTCGACGACCCCATCGCCCGTGAGGCGGTCGCGTACGCGCTCGATACCGCGGCGCTCTCCGAGCAGGCGTTCGAGGGGATCTTCCCGCCGGTCGACGGGGTGTTCAGCAAGAACTCCCCGTACTACGCGCCCGATCACGGCGCTCCCCAGCTCGACCAGGAGCGAGCCCGCCAGCGCGCGCAGGAGTACGAGGCGAAGTACGGCAAGCCGCTGACGTTCACGACCAACGTGCTGACGACCCCCGAGAGCCAGCTCATCGGCCAGGTGATCCAGGCCCAGCTCCGCGACGTCGGCATCGAGGTGAGCGTCCAGTCCAAGGAGGCGGCGACCATCATCGCCGACACCGTCCTCGGGAACTACGAGTCGACGGGGTTCATCCTCTTCGGATCACCGGGCCTCGACCGCGAGTATGTCTTCTTCGCCGGTCCGGCCAAGCCCATCGGTTCGTTGTCACTGAACTTCACCCGCATCCCCGACGACCAGAACCAGGCCGTCCGCGACGCCATGGACATGGCCCGCACCACCGAGGACCCGGTGGTGAAGAAGGAGCAGTACGCCATCGTCCAGGAGGAGATGGCCAAGAACCTCAACCTGTTGTTCCTGGTGCAGATGACCTCCGCGCTCGTGTTCACCGAGGACGTCAACGGCGTCCTGCGTTGGAACCTCCCCGATGCGTCGGGCGGCGAAGGTCCGGCAGGTCAGCCCACCACCGCGCCGTTCACCGCCAACATCTGGATGAGCCAGCGGGGCTGAGGGCCCGGGACCGACGAGCAGCGTTCGACACCGAAGAGGAGGCGTCCAACCTGCGCCGCCGCGCTCGGGCACGCCCGGCGCGATCGTCTACTGTGCCGCCATCGATCGTCGGAAGGCACGGACAAGATGAGCAGCGGAGCGGACGCGACGGCGCAGGTGGAGAGTTCGGTTCGCCGGACCTGGAAGGTGGCGACCAGCGCCGTGGTGGTCGCCGTGGCGGTCCTCGCCGCGGCGTGCGGCGGCGGCGACAGCGCCAGCGACACCACCCAGCCCCCCGGCACGTTCCAGGCCAACATCACGAACGAGGACGCCGGCCCGCCCCAGTCCGGCGGCAGCCTCGCCTTCGGCCTCAACGCCGAGACCGACGGGTGGGACCCGGCGTCGAACCGGTGGTCGGGCTCGGGCTACATCGTCGGGTTCTCGATCTTCGATCCGCTGGCGGTGTTCGGCGCCGACCTCAAGGCGCACCCGTACCTGGCCGAGAGCTTCACCTCGAACGCCGACTTCACCGAGTGGGTCATCGGGGTCCGCGACGGCGTCACCTTCCACGACGGCTCGCCCGTCGACGCTGCAGCGATCAAGGCGTCGCTCGAGAAGCAGAAGGCCTCCCCGCTGACGGGTGCCACCCTGGACTTCGTCGACACGTTCACCATCACCGACGCCGGCGACATCACCGTCACCATGAACAAGCCGTGGTCGACGTTCCCCGAGATGCTCACCTCGCAGGCGGGCGTCGTCGCCGCACCCGCGATGTCCACCAACCCCAACGCCAACAAGGAGCCCGTGGGCAGCGGGCCGTTCACGTTCGAGTCCTGGGAGCAGGGCGCCGAGCTGAAGGTCGCCAAGAACCCGAACTACTGGCGCGAGGGCTACCCGTACCTCGACAGCATCGACTTCAAGGTGGTCTCGGACATCTCCGCGCGGGGGTCGTCGCTGGGTTCGGGTGGGATCGACATCTTCGAGACCAACGACGCCGCCCAGATCATCGACTTCACCGATCGGGCCGAGCGGGGCGAGGGCCTGCAGATCTTCACCGACCAGAACGGTGAGGGCTCGAAGATCTTCGTCGGCTTCAACATGGCCAAGGCCCCCTTCGACGATCCGATCGCCCGCCAGGCCGTCGCCTACGGGTCGAATGTCCCGATGCTCTCCGAGCAGGCATACCTCGGCATCTTCCCGCCCGTCACCGGGGTCTTCAGCGAGAACTCCCCGTACTACGTCAAGGCGGAGGAGTACCCGAACTACGACCCCGAGAAGTCCCGCCAGCTGGCCCAGGAGTACGAGGCCAAGTACGGAAAGCCCCTCGAGTTCTCGGTCAACATCACGCCCGCACCCGAGGTGGCGCTCGTTGCACAGGTGCTCCAAGCTCAGCTCCGGGAGGTGGGCATCAAGGTCACGATCGAGTCCAAGGAGCAGTTGACGCTCATCGCCGATGCCCTCACCGGCAACTTCGAGTCGACCGGGTTCATCCTCTTCGGGTCGCCCAGCCTCGACCGCGAGTACGTGTTCTTCGCCAGTCCGGCCAACGACATCGGGGCGCTCTCGCTCAACTTCACCCGCATCTCCGACGAGCAGAACAAGCCGATCGTGGACGCCATGAACGCGGCCCGGGCCACCGACGACGAAGCGGTGCGCAAGGAGCAGTACGCCATCGTCCAGCAGGAGATGGCCAAGAACCTCAACTTCGGGTTCCTCGTCCAGCAGACGTCGGCCGTGGTGTTCAACCAGAACGTGAACGGGGTGCTGGAGTGGTCGCTGCCGAACGAGTCCGGCGGCGATGGCGAGCAGGGCATCCCCACCACCTCCACCATGACCTTCAACGTGTGGAAGGCGGCCTGATCGAGATGGCGGGTCGACAGCGCCGTCGGGCGACGCGGTCGACGCCACCCGCCTCCGGGTACGAGAACACGTTCTCGTTCGACCCGACGCCGCCGCCCGGCCGTGTTCGGCATCGGCGACGGAGGACGACGTGACCATGCAGATCGGGATGACCGTGCCCTCGATGATCGCGGGGCTCGACCGCGCCGCCATCGTCGACTGGTGCCGGCGCATCGATGCGGGGGAGTGGTCGACCCTGGCCATCGGCGAGCGCATCGCCTACCCCAACATCGAGCTGTTCACGACCCTCGCCGCGGCGGCGGCGCTGACCGAGCGGGTCGGGCTGATGGCCACCGTCGTGGTGGCGCCCGCGCATCCGGCGATCGAGGTGGCCAAGATGGCTGCGACGATCGATGTCCTCAGCGACGGACGCCTGGCCCTCGGTCTCGGGGTCGGCGGTCGGGACGAGGACTACCGAGCGCTCGAGCGACCGTTCGATCGTCGCCACCAGCGCCTCGATGACCAGGTCGAGCTGATGCAGCGGGTGTGGGCGGGCGAGCAGCCCGGCCCGGACCTGCACCCGGTCGGTCCGCCGCCGGTGCAGGCGGGAGGGCCGCCCCTGTATTCGGGCGCGCTGGGGCCGAAGGCCATCGCCCGCTCCGCGCACTGGGCCGAGGGCATCGCCGGGTTCCTGCTCGACCCGCTCGGTGAGGACGCCGCCGGCGGGTTCGGGCGAATCGAGCAGGCGTGGCACGACGCCGGACGCTCCGAGGCCCCTCGGCACGTCACCAGCTTCTGGTACGCCCTGGGCGACGATGCGCCTGCCCACCTGCACGCCTACGCCCGCCGGTACCTCGGGATCTTCGGTGACGACCTGGCGACGGCGATGGCAAACTCGTGCTCGGCTCACTCGGGAACCGCGCTGCGCGACGCGGTGCGCCGGCTCGAGGACGCCGGGTGCGACGAGCTGCTCCTGGTACCGACGACCGCCGATCCGGCGCACCTCGACGAGGTGGCCGACCTCCTCGCCTGATGGCCGGGGTCGGTGCCGGCGGGCCCCGGTCAGGACGGCTGGTCGGCCGCGGGCTGCTCGTCCTCGGCGCCGTCGGGCGGCGGATCCTTGCCGATGCCGATGTTCTTGGTGGACCCGTCGGGCGAGATCACCGCGAGCTCGGGCTCGTTGAACGCAGTCACGAACACCCGACCGTCGGGACCCACGGCGAGGTTGTCGGCGAGCGTCAGCGGGACGGTGGCGAACGGGGTGACCGCCATGGTCGCGAGGTCCACCACCGTCACGGTGGGGGCGCCGCCCGGTGGCAGGGACAGGACGTAGGCCCGGGTTCCGGTCGCGTCGAGCTTCACCGCGATGGGGCCGTCGAACCCGTTGGTGAGCACCTCGAGCTCCGCGGTGTCGGGGTCGATGCGGACGAGCTCGCCGGCGCCGTCGGTTCCCCACCGGGGTCCGTAGATCAGCCCGTCGGGACCCACGGCGAACGAGTTGATGTTGCCCAGCGTGTCGCTGATGAGCCGGGGAGGCTTCTCGGGCTGGGTGGGGTCGATCTCCCACAGGCCCTGACCGATGACCGCCCGGCCGACGAAGAGGCGCCCGTCGGGGGCGAAGGCGATCCCGTTGATGCCGGGTTCGAGCCCGGCGACGAGTCCCACGACGTTCGTCGGGGTCATGCGACCGACCGCGCCGTCGTTGAACCCCGTCCAGTAGACCGAACCGTCTGGCCCGATGGCGAGGTCGTCGATCTCATCGCTCACGCCGTCGTCGCCCTTGTAACGCACCAGGATCGCACCGGAGTCGGGTTCGACGGCCAGGACCTGCCCGCCGTAGAAGTCGGCGATCCAGAGCTTGGCGCCGTCGTGCACCATCCCGAAGGCGCTCTGGGGGCGGGTCTGGTCGGCGACCGGTCCCGGGGTGGTGGTGCTGGTGGTGGTCGTGGACTCGCTGGTCGTCGTGGACCCCGCGCCCTCGGCGTCCGAGGAGCAGGCCGGTCCCAACACCACGATGGCCGCGGCGAGCACGGTGGCGAGGCGGCGGCGCCCGCGCGAGAACCGAGGGGTTCGCGCCGCCAGGTTCGGGTCGAGGTGGTTCATCCGGGAGGAGCGACGGGGTCGGGGTCGAGGTCGAGGTCGAGCGAGGCGGTTGTGGCCCCGCGTGGCCGGCGCACGATCGACCGGACTCACGAGTGTGGCATGTCGGGACGAGGGTACTGGGGTCGGGTTGTCGTCGGACACGTCAGCGCACGACCACCAGGGCGTCGAGGGCCACGGCCCCCGACGCCCGCACGAGCACGGGGTTGAGGTCGACCTCCGAGACGACGTCGGCGAGGTCGATGGCCACCTGCTGGACGGCCATCACGACGTCGAGGAGCGCCTCGAGGTCGACGGGGGCGCGGCCCCGGACCTCGCCGAGCAGGGGCGCGGCGCGCAGTCCGAGCACCATCCGACGCGCCTCGTCACGGTCGAACGGCGGAACCCGGAAGGCGACGTCTCGATAGATCTCGACGAGCGTGCCGCCGAGGCCGACCATCACGGTGGGGCCGACGAGGTCGTCGGTGGCGAAGCCCACCACCGCCTCGACCCCGTCGGTGACCTGTTCGCAGACCAGGACGCCGTCGATCGGCGCCGCCGGGTCGACGGCGCGGGCGCGTGCGAGCACGACATCGTGGGCCGAGCGCACGGCCTCGGGTGACGTGAGGCCGGTGACGACCAGCCCGTGCTCGGTCTTGTGCGGGAACGAAGGAGCGTCGATCTTCACGACGGCGGGACCGCCGCCGAGCGCGTGGAACGCCGCGGCCGCGTCGGCGGCGGTCGGGCAGCGGATGTCGCGCGTGACCGCGATGCCGTACTCGGCGACGAGGCGCTTCGAGGCGTGCTCGCCGAGGGTTCCGGGACCGACCGCACCGGGTCGGAGGAGCTGTCGCGCCGGTCCCGACCCCGCCGACGGGGCGACGGGATCGTGTGGCGCGGCGCCGCCGAACGGCGACCGGTACCGAGCGCGGAACGACCAGTGGTCGACGTAGGCCCGGGCGGCGGTGACGCAGTTGCCGAAGGTCCGGAACGTGGGCACGGCGGAGGGCACGAGGATGTCGCGGTAGACGGGGTCGGCGACGTCGGGCGATCCCCACACGACGAAGACGGCCTTGTCGGTGGCTGCCGCGGCGGCGACGAGGTCGGTGGCGAGCGGACGGCTGATCGCATCGATCGCGCCGGTGATCGGGCAGATCAGCACGTCGACGGCGTCGTCGGCGAGGATGGCGTCGAGGATGACCCGGCCCCGCTCGTCCATCGACGGCGGGCCCCCGCTGTCGACCGGGTTGGAGACCCGGAGGAACGACGGGATGCACGCCCGCAGCGCGGCCTGGGTGTGCGCCGCGAGCTCGGGCACCCCGAGGCCGGCGTCGGCGCACAGGTCGACCATGTGGGCGCCGGTCCCGCCGGAGATGGCGTAGACCGCGATCCCGAGCTCGGAGGCCGCTGGCGTCTCCCCTCGGGTCACCGCCCGGGGCGGACCGGTGCGGGCGAACATGGCTGCGGTCTCGGTGAGCTCGTCGAGCCCGTCCACCCGGATGATGCCGTACTGCTCGAAGACCGCCGAGACGATCTCGTCGGCGCCGGCGAGGTGCCCCGTGTGCGAGCGGGCCATCGATCGGCCCGCGTCGGAGCGCCCGACCTTCACGCACACGATCGGGACGCCGGCCCGGGCGGCGTGGTCGGCCGCGGCAACCAGCGACCGGCCGTCCTTGAAGCCCTCGATGTAACAGGCGATGGCGCCGACCTCGGGCCGGTCCACGAAGTAGTGGACGAAGTCGGCGAACTCGAGGTCGGCCTCGTTGCCCGTCGGCGCCCAGTGCGAGAAGCGCACGCCGATGTCCTGGGCCTGCACGACGGGTCGACCCTGGTGACCGCTCTGGGTGATGAGGGCGATGGCCCGGCCGGGCAGGTCGTCACGGAACGACTCGAACGCGTTGAGGTTGGTGTTGGGCCCGAGCAGCCGGGTGCGGCTCGCGCGCACGGCGCCTTCGAGCCGCCGCTGGTCCGCCTCCCCGTCGGGTCCGGTCTCGGCGAAGCCTGCGCCGAAGACCATCGCGAACGCCGGTTCGGCGGCGAGCACGTCGTCGAGGACCGCCAGCACATCGGCGACGAGGATCACCGCCAGGTCGATCGCGACCGTGACGTCGCCGATGGAGCGGTGGCAGGGCACGCCACCGATGTCGTCTCGTGCCGGGTTCACCGGGATGACCTCGGCACCGTGCGCCTCGCCCCACGCCCGGACCTTCTGCCAGAGGCCGGCGCTCTGGCTGCCGGGTGTGGCCGACGCGCCGACGACCACGACGGTGCGGGGCTCGAAGAAGCGGTCGAGGTCGGGTGCGGAGCCCTCACCGGTTCCCGTGCCCGCTGCGCCCGGATCGACCATGGGCGGCGAGTGTACCGAGAAGGAGCGATACGCTCGCCGGCGTGCGTACCGCCACGGACCGCCGAGTCGCCCGATGAGCCGCCTCGCCACGTGCCCGCGCTGCAAGGCGTTCGTCCAGCCCGGGTGGTCCGAATGCAAGATCTGCGGCTACGGGCCCGGCGGGGGAGCCGATGCCCGGCCGCCGCAGGCGCGGCGCCCGCGGGTGCGACCCCGACCGCTCGAGCTCCTCGGCGGGTTGGCGACGCTGCTGGTCCTCGTGCTGGTCGTGTGGGGTGCGTTCGTCGGCATCCAGTCGATCTGGGCCAATCGCGACGGCGCCGAGCGCCATCAGGAGTTCGTGGTCGTCGCGCCGTAGGCCCGCCGCCGGGGTGAGCCGACCCCGATCAGCCCGACGGGTACGATCGGCGGCCGGGGTCGGAGTCGACGAGGGAGCGAGCGGCGTGCAACAGGTTCCCGAGTGCCCGAGGTGCGGGGTCGAGGTGCAGCCCCACTGGGACCGGTGTGAGGCGTGCGGGTACTCGCACCACGACGACGAGCCGGCGGTGGACGACACTCGTCCGGCGGCACCCGGCTTCTTCGATGCTCCCCGACCGGGCGAGGTCGGCACGATCGGCCTCGCCGGTGCCGGCCTGGTCGAGCCGCCGCTCCCCGACGCGCTCGCGCCGCCTCCGCCGCCACCCCCTCCGCCCCCTCCACCGGACTCGCCGGCGTTCGACTCGCCGCCGGTCGACGCACCCGCGCCCCTCGCCGTCGACCCGCCGCCCCACCCGCCGGCCGAGCCGCCGACCCCGGCGCCGCCGTCCTTCGACGCCGCGCCGCCGCCCAGGCCCGCGTCCTCGCTGCCTCCATCGATCCCCGGTGCGTCGGGTCCCGGCGCCGACCCCCTGTCGCAGTGGGAGGAGCAGGCATCGGCGCTGCCGGCGCCGCCGGCCATCGGTGGTCCCGAGGCCCCCGTCGCTCCCCCCGACCCCGAGCACACGGGACGGTCGCGCCGGTCCACGAAGCGGGTCACCGCGGCGCAGGGCGCCCGCACCGGCTCGTCGTTCGAGCTGAACAAGCTCGTCGTCGCCGCCGCCCTGGTGCTCGCGGTGCTGGTGCTCGGCTGGCAGGCCTACGCACTGCTCCAGAGCGACGACGTCCCCGTTGCCGTCGGTCCGCCCGGTTCCACCATCCCGCCCCTCGGCGCGATCGCCTCCACCACCACCCCGCTCACCACGCCCGACGGGGTCACGATCGTGGCGCCGACGTCGATCACGACGACGACGACGAGCCGGGACCGCGCCTGCGACTCCATCTCGTCGATCTACAGCACCGACGGCACGGCGTACACCCCCTGCGATGCCGGCTTCCAGGTCGATCTGCCGGGTCGGGCCGACATCCGATCGAGCACCGCGGAGACCGCGATCGGACCGGTCACCTGGTTCAGCCTGACCAGCACCGACAGCAGCAAGGACCCGTGGGTCCGCTCCATCGTCGTGTACGGGTCGCTGCCCCGTGACGTGGCCCCCGAGGAGGTCACCGGGGTCCAGGAGGCGCTCATCTCGCAACTGCTGGCGACACCGGGCGCGACCACGACCTTCCAGGACCAGCCGGCGATGACCTTCCGCGGCACCGAACCCAACGGCGACCAGATCGAAGGAGTCGCCTTCGTGAGCGGTTCGCGGGCGTTCGCGTTGGCCACGCGCAGCCCCGGCTCGCCCTCCGCCGCGCTCGACGACCTCGAGGGCACGTTCGTCTTCCTCTGATCCGAGGCCGGCCCGTGACGACGATCGGTGCTCGGGCAGGTGCTGCCCGCGCGCAGCCGGCCACCGCTGGATTCCCAGAATCAGCGCGCTGCGGCCCGTTTGGTGCCACCATTGCGACCCGGGGCAAAAAGCAATGGTGCGTTCGGCCCGAATCTCCGACCGCGTCGGGTCGGGGTTGCCCTCCATCTCGTTGGCAGACCTGTTCTGGGAGGAAGCATCGATGGCCGTGCCTGTCTGTCCCGACTGCGGGACGACGATCGAGCCGGACTGGGACTGGTGCAACGCGTGCGGCTTCGATCCCGAGGGGATCCGACCGCCCGACTGGACCCCGTCGACCGGGGCGCTCCGGGTGTTCCCGCCGGCGGCCGATCGCGGTCGTGATCCGTCGCCGGACGCCGCGATCGGTGCGCCGGCGGTTCCCTCCGCCGGTTCTGGTTCGGGGGCCCCCCACCCGCTCGACCTCCTGCGCCCGCCCGCTGCGGGAGTCGCCGTCGGAGCCGTGACCGCCACGTCAGCGGGCTCGCCCAACGGGCCGCTGGCGGCGCCCCGGCCCGAGTCGGAGCACCAACCGCTCACCCTCGATGATCTTCGCCGGTCGACCACCTCGACGCCGGCCACCACGCGTGCTCCCGCACCCACCCCGACCGTCGCCTCGGCCCCGGCGACCCCGGCTGCCGATGAACGACCCCCGCTCTTCCCGGCGCCGGCCGCGGCGTCGGTCGACTCGATGTTCGACGACCCCGCTGATCGCACCGCGGCCACCGACCTCTCGCCGGGCGATGTCGCACCCGTCGCCCCCGTCGCCGGCGGTCCTGGCACGCGCCCGCCCGGTGGGGCGGACTCCCACCCCTACTTCGACCTCCCGTACGACGATCCCAGCCCGACGCCGGGCGCGGAGCCGGCGCCAGAACCGACGTCGCGCCTCCGTCGCCGCAAGCCTGCTGACGATCGCCCCAACGCGGCATCGATGGCGATGGCCGCCGGCCGGGTGCCGGCGGAGGGGGCGGTCCTCGATGCGTCCCCCGTCCCGGGCTCGACGCTGCCACCCCCGCCGGGGGCCGCCGCCGTCGAGGCCACGGCTCCCGTGCGGCCGTCGGTGCCGGCGAACGACGAGCCGGCCGAGACCGACCTGTCGGGTGCGCTCGGGCCCATCCGGTTCGGCCAGCCCTCGCCCATCGACGCCCTCCCCGCCAAGGCCCCCAAGGGAAGGTCCTCGCCCTTGTCGGTGGTGGCCATCCTCATGACCATCGCCATCGCGGTCATCGTGTTGTGGCCGACCTACCAGAACCTGCTCGACAGCGAGAGCACCCCCGCGCTTCCGCCGCCGAGCGCTGGCCCGATCGGCTTCGCGCCGGCCCAGGCCGACGGCTCGCGGGCGGCGATCGACCCGCAGCGCACCTCGTCCTGGGCGACGTCAGCGCCCGCCGGGGCGGGGTTCGAGATCGATGTGCCCGGTGTGGTCGTGATCAACGACCGGACCATCCCGATCGCCGGGGGTTCCGCCGAGGCGATCGTGGCCTCGGCGAGCACGGGTCGGGGTGGCTTCGTCGTCGCCGCCGTCGAGGCGCCATCGGACCGGCCCTGGACCGGCGTGGCGCAGGCGGCCGACTCGATCCTCGACGGCTTCGACGACATCTCCGGCAACGAGTTCACCGTCGGGCCCTCCACGACGGTGGGCGGGCTACCCGCGCTCACCGTCGAGGGCGCCGTCGACGGTGTGCCCTCCAAGGGGGCGATCGTGCTCGTCGGCGACCGGGCGTACCTCGCCGTCGGCGGCAACGCGTCCGCGTCGGACCTCGACCGCTTCCTCTCGTCGTTCCGGCCCGTGCCCTGACCCTCGCCCGGATCGGATCCTGCGGGGCGCCTACAACCCCATCAGCGTCGTGACGCCGTGGTCGCGCCCGGCGGTGTAGCCACCGTCGACGGCGATGGCCTGGCCCGACACGAACGACGCGTCGCTCGACAAGAGGAACGTCGCCACCGCGGCCACCTCGTGCGGCTGCCCGAGGCGACGGAGCTTGTGCTCGTCGATGATCGATGCGCCGACCGCCTCCATCCCCGCCATCGAGAAGACCACGTCGCTCATCGGGGTCTCGATGAACCCCGGGCAGACGGCGTTGGCTCGGATCCCTCGTCGTCCGTAGTCGATGGCCAGGTTCTTGGTCAGGATCACCACGCCGCCCTTGGAGGCGTTGTACGAGCTGCCGCCAGCGGTGCCCTCGAGGCCCTCGACGCTGGCGATGGTGACGATCGAGCCGCGCTCGCCGTCGATCGGCTCCTGGTCGAGCATCTGGGTGATGACGTGCTTGGCGGTCAGGAACGTACCGGTGAGGTTGACCTCGATGACCCGTTGCCACTCGGCCTGCTCGATGAGGTGGACCGCGCCACCGCCGGCGATGCCGGCCGCGTTGACCAGTCCGTCGATGCGGCCGTGGCGCGCGGCGGTCTCGGTGACGAGCTCCCGAACCGCGGCGTCGTCGGTGACGTCGAGCGCGACGACGGGCGGGTCGCCCGCGTCGGGCCTGATGTCGGTGCGGATGGCCGTGCCGCCGTCGGCGTCGATGCGATCGGCGCAAGCGCGCCCGATCCCCGACGCCGCGCCCGTCACCACGATCACCTTGCCGTCGACCTGCCCCATGTCCCACCCCGTTGCCATCCGATGAGGCGGCATCATCTCCCAGATCGGTGACATCGCGGGCGCCCTCGTGACGGAAGGCGCCGCTCGGCCGATGCGGTGGTCCCCATCACGAGGGACCGCTGGCCGGCGATGACGGGAAGGGTCTGGGCATCGGGCGTGTTGATCCTGGGTGCCGTCCGGTCCGGGTGGCCGTCGGGCACCTCGACGAGACACGCGAAGGAGACGTGCGGGTGAAGGTCGAGATCTGGTCGGACGTGGTTTGCCCGTTTTGCTACATCGGCAAGCGTCAGTTCGAGCGGGCGCTCGCCCGCTTCGAGCACCGCGACGAGGTGGTGGTCGCGTGGCGGAGCTTCGAGCTCGACGCCGGCGCTCCTGCGGAGCGGATCGGCAGCCAGGTCGAGCACCTGGCGACGAAGTACGGCATGAGCCTCGCCGAGGCCCAGGCGGCCCAGGACCGGGTGCAGGGGTCGGCGGCCCGAGTCGACCTCTTCTTCGACTTCGACCGGGCGCGGCCGGGCAACACCTTCACCGCCCACCGCCTCGTGCACCTCGCCGCGGATCACGGGTTGTCGAACGAGATGGAGGAGCGACTGTTCTCGGCCACCTTCACCGAGGGTCTCGCGATCGGTGACCCGGAGGTGCTGGCGCCGCTCGCCGTCGAGGTCGGCATCCCGGTCGTCGAGGTCGACCGGGTGCTGGGCTCGGACGCGTACGCCGACGCCGTGCGGGCCGATGAGGACGACGCTCGGTCGCTCGGTGTCTCCGGGGTGCCCTTCTTCGTGGTCGATCGCGCCTTCGGCGTGTCCGGGGCCCAGGGCGAGGAGGTCCTGCTCGAGGTCCTGCAGCGGGCGTGGGCCGAGGCGAGGCCGCTGTCGGTCGTCACCTCCGGCGATCCCGACGCGGCGTGCGATGACGGCAGCTGCGCCGTCTGACGAACCTCGTCGAGACACCTGGCCCGCCCGATCCGTGACCACCGTCGGGTGGTTCAGCTCGGTGCGATGGTGAAGGACCGGGTCGTGACGCTGCCGTTCGACCCGTGCGCGGTGAACAGGTAGGTGTGCGCGGTGCTGCACGGGAAGGTCACGGTCTCGGAGCCGCTGGCGCCGGCATAGGTGCGATACACCCCAGGGCCGTCGATCGACAGCGTCACCTTGTTGGTGTGGGTCGCCGTCCAGGAGAAGCTGACCGCCGCATCCGAGTCCGGGGTGGGGCAATCTGGCGCGGCCGGTGCGCTGATCGAGGTGAAGGCCGGCGTGGTCGTGGGCATCGTCGTCGGCGGGGTCGTGGTGGGCGGCGCGGTGGTGGGCGGGGTCGTCGTCGGGGGAGGGGTGGGCGATGTCGTGGTGGGCGCGGTGATGGGCGGGGTGGTCGGGGCGACCGTCTCGGGCACCGGTACGCGGGTCACGGTCGGCGAGACGATGATCGAGACCGGGACCGACGCCGGCGGTACGTCACCGGGGTTCGCCGGGTCGCCGGGCTCCACGTTCTGGCCGAGGCTGCTCCCGACCGACGAGGCGGCGGTCGCAGCAGCGGGCCGACCAGAGGCGGAGGCGGAGGCCGATGCCGGGGCGAGGTCACCGCTCGAGGCCACCGCGACCGCTGCGATGCCGGTGCCGGCGACGAGCAGCGCCAGCCCGCCCAGCACGAGGCCGCGCCCGAGGCGTCGGCGCGGGTGGGCAGCGCCCACCGGTCGGGCCGTGTACGGCGGATGGGCGGCGGCCGGGGCGAGCGGCGCCAGGGGACGGGTCAGGTCGAGGTCCACCGCGGGCATCGCGACGGTCGCCATCGGGTCGGGCGTCGGGGTCGCGGCGGCCGCCACCATGGTCACCGCGTCGGGCGCCGACCCGGAGCCGGAGCCGTAGCCATAGCCGTTGTCGTACCCGACGGCGAAGGGGGCGGGGGACGAGGTGGGGGTCGAGCCGTCGAACATCAGGGCCTCCTGGCGGAAACGGGCCGTCACGCTGACGGTCCCGGATGTGGGGTCGCAGGTCCTGACCGGCGGTGGGCGGTCCACGTACGCGCCTGCCGTGTGTCGTTGGTCACTGTGTTGCTCCCATGGGCCCGGTCATGGCCGGAGCGACGGCCTGCCACGAACTACGGTCGGGTGGGAGAAGCCGGTTCCGAAGCGCCTGGAGGGCGACATGAGCGATGCGAGCGATCCCACCCAGCCACAGGCGGCCGGTCAGACCCAGCCCGGCTGGTACCCGGACCCGACCAACAACCAGTTGCGCTGGTGGGACGGCCAGGCGTGGGGCGCCTACCAGGAGGGCGCGGTTCCCGCTGCGGCACCGATGGCGGCCACCTCGACGAGCGACCCGAAGCAGACCGCGATGTGGGCGCACTACTCGGGTGCCGGGCTGCTCTTCCTCACCTGCGGCTCGGCGGGATGGCTCGGGCCGCTCATCATCTTCCTGACCGGCGGGCAGAACGACCCGTTCGTGAAGGACCAGGCCGCCGAAGCCCTGAACTTCCAGATCACCATCGCCATCGCCCTCGTGGTGTCGGCGATCCTCATGATCGTGCTGATCGGGTTCGTCATCTTCCCGATCGTGTGGCTGGTCGGTGTGGTCTTCGGCGTGCTCGGCGGTGCCGCGGCCAACAAGGGCGAGTGGTACCGCTACCCCTTCTCGATCCGCATGGTTAAGGGCGCCTGATCCCCTGCCGATGGAGCGACCAACGGTGCGCCGACGGCTCGCGCTGCTCGCCACCCTCGCGCTCGTGCCGCTCGGGGTGGTCGCCTGCAGCGGCGATCAGGAGCTGAGCAGCTGGATCGACCAGGCCGACTCGATCTGTCGCGAGGCCCAGTCCACGGCGGACGCCAACCAACCCCCGCAGAGCCCGTTCCCCGGCGAGCCGCTGCGCGTCACCGCCGAGCGCAGCCGCCAGGCGCTCGAGAAGCTGCGCGCGCTCGACCCCCCGGTGCAGCAGGCCACCGGCGTCAGCGAGTACCTGGCCACGCTCAACGTGCGCATCGAGGCCCTCGAGAGCACGGCCGACGCGCTCGATGCCGCACCCGCGGCCGGACCGCTCCCGTCGAGCGAGTCGCTCCAGGAGTACACCAACGAGGCCTACACCCAAGCGGTGGCGCTGGGCATGGAGGACTGCGCCGGGGGGGTCGACTTCGCGATCGACACCACCACCAGCACCGCCCTGTCCGAGACCGAGGCGCCGGAGTCCACCGCGCCGATCCCCACCGATGTCGGGGGTCAGCCGAGCGGTGAGGCGACCACCGAGGACCAACTCGGCGCCGATCCCATCGGTCCCTGACCGACGGTCCGCCGGCGAGCCGGCGCAGCTGCGGATCAGCCGTGGAAGGCGCCGACCAGTTCGGCGAGCACCACGGGCCGATCACCCTGGATGCTGTGGCCCGCTTCCTCGACCACGACGACGTGGGCGTCGGGCCGTCGCCGCTGCACCTCGGCGATGTCCTCGTCGTCGACGACGCCCGAGAGGCCGCCCTGCACCAGCAGCACCGGGTGCTCCAGGTCGGAGAGGGCATCCCACAGGTTGGCGTGTCGGTTCTGCAGATCTCCCAGCCGGGCCTCGGTGGGCCGGTCGTAGCGCCAGGACCAGATGCCGTCGGGCCGCTGGTAGGCGTTGTGGCGCACGCCGCGTGCGAGCGACGAGCGGGACCGCGACGGGTTGAAGGCGAGCGTGCGCTCGAGGATGGCCTCGAAGCTCTCGAACTCCTCGGGTCCGTCGACGAAGGCGATGATGGGCGCCGCCTTGTCCTGGTCGACGCCGGGCGTGATGTCCACCAGCACCAGGCGCTCGGCCAGGTCGGTGCGCGCCGCCAGCGTGGCCAGGGCCGTCAAGCCTCCGAGTGACATGCCCAGCAAGGTCGTCGCGTCCGGAGCGAGCGCATCGATGGCGTGGGCGATGTCGTCGCTCATGGCCTGGGGTCGGTAGTCCTGGTCCGGTCGCCAGGCGGAGTGGCCGTGGCCGGGGAGATCGATGGCAACGAGCGGGAGGTCGAGCGCAAGGGCCATCGAGTCCCAGGTGTGGGCGTTCTGTGCGCCGCCGTGGAGCAGGACGAGCTGCGGTGGGCCGACCCCCCACCTGATGGCGCTGACCTCGTTGCCCGATGGGGTGTCGGGGACCCACATCCGTTCGACGGTCGGCGGCGAGTCGGAGTCGAAGGCCAGCCCGGCCTCTCCGGCGTTCTCGTGGAGCAGGGCGAACTCGTCGTAGCCGACGGAGCGGTTGACGGTCGTGTTGTCGTCCACGCAGGCTCCCGTACGTCGTTCTGACCGGGCGAGCTGCGGAGCGGGCCGGCGTGGTCGGACCGGCACCCAACCAACCGGCCTTGGGAGCTTACGACCGTGGCGGACGGCGACGCACACGCCCTCCGGTCGTGGTCGTGTCAGTGTCGGTCGTCGGCGAGGGCAACGATGAGCTCGATGTCGTCGGGGTCGGTGGACGGTCCGTACCCGGAGACCAGGGTGCCCTTGGCGCCGCAGGCCGGGCAGCTCAGGGCCAGTACGATCGCCTCCTCGTCGGGATCGCTCGGTCCTTCGTAGCGGTAGACGTGGTCCACGCGGACCAGTTCGGCGCCGTGGTCGGCGTCGCACCGGTTGCCGTGCACCAGGCCGTGGCGACCGGCGAAGTCGGTGCGGTAGCCGGCTGCCGCGAGCTGGGCCAACGCATCGGTGACCGAATCGGCATCGATGTCGGGTTGCATGGTCCGAGGCTACTGGCGTGTCCGTGCCCATCGGCAGGGCTGCGGCGGAGACGCTGCGACGCCAGGGGCGAGCGCGCCGCCTCAGCGGTTGCGGAACCGGGTGGAGGTCTGCGTCCAGAGCACGAGGGCCAGGAAGGTCAGCACCCCGACGAACCAGTAGAAGCCGAGCATCACCCAGAACGCGACGGCGACGAGCATCACCAGCCACGCCGGGATGAAGCGGACGACCCCGATGGCCGCCACCATCGCCGAGGCCCGCGCCGGTCGGCGGCGTTCGGCCGGGGCGTTGCGGAAGCGGTGGACCTCGCGCAGGTGGTGCTCGTACTCGGCGAGCCGGCTGAAGGGCCGCCGGCAGAACGGGCACGGCACGGGTTCGTCGGTCGGGATGGCGTTCCCGAACCAGTCGCGGGCACGCGTGTCGTTTGTCGCGTTCGGCGGACGAGTGTCGTCGGGCGGCCGCCAGAAGGGGTTCTCGCCCGCCCACGGTCCTCGCCGCCGGGTGTCGGTCAACGGATCGGCGTCGTCGCCGCCGTGGTCGCCCTCCCCTTGGTCCCAGGTCCAGGCAGGCGCCTCGGCCTCGGTCTCGCGGTCCTGGCGGATTCGGTCCATGGCCCAGTTCAGGTTCCGGGTCCGGCGCTCGGCCTCGGCCAGCGCGTCGGGTTCCGCATCCTGGTGGAAGTCGGGGTGGTGCTCGCGCATGAGCAGCCGGTACCGCGCCTCGATCTCCTCGATCGAGGCGGTGGGGGTGACACCGAGCTCTCGGTACGGGTTCATGGCGGCGTGGCCCCTCGGGGTGCGCAGGCGCGGAGCCGGTCGAGGGCTCCCCGTCCGACACCGATGTTGTACCACCGAGCCCGGCCCGGCCGGGAGGCCGATGGCCGGATCAGGCGGCGACCGGGAGCGGTCGGTCACCGTGCCGGGTCCCGTCATCGTGGCCGCTCGGTGCGCGGACGTCGGCCCCCTGCACGATCTCGGACGCCGTGCCGGTCCCGCGAACGCGACACGCTTACCCGAGGGCTGGATCGAGCCCTCGGCGACCAGGCCACCGACCACCGACCCCACAGCCATGGCGGCGAGCGGACCCAACCTCCGACCGACCGACCGATCGATCGGTCCCGTCCGCCCGACCCGGCGAGGCGAACCCCCGGCCGCCATGCGTGGTCCGCGGCGCGCGACCCCCGCCGCACGCGCCATGATGCTGGTCGGAGACGCAGACGACGCCCGCGACGCGGGCCGGCGAGAGGACGAAATCATGCAGCTCGCGATGGTGGGACTCGGACGGATGGGCGCCAACCTGGTTCGCCGACTGGTCCGGGACGGCCACACCTGCGTCGTCTTCGACGTGGACCCGACGGCCACGACGTCGCTGGCGGCCGAGAGCGACGCCATCACGGGGGCCGACAGCCTCGCCGACCTGGTCGCCAAGCTGGACGTGCCGCGGGCGGCCTGGATCATGGTGCCCGCAGCGTTCGCCGGCGAAACGGTGGACCAGCTCGCCGAGCTGATGGAGCCGGGCGACATCATCCTCGACGGCGGCAACTCCTACTACCGCGACGACATCGACCGAGCCCACGCGCTCGAGCCCAAGGGGATCCACTACGTCGACGTCGGGACGAGCGGTGGCGTGTTCGGCCTCGAGCGGGGGTTCTGCCTGATGATCGGTGGTGAGGACGAGGTCGTGACCCACCTCGACCCGATCTTCGCGTCGATCGCGCCGGGCCTCGGCAACGCGCTGCGCACGCCGGGACGTACCGGCGACCCGATCCCGTCCGAGCTCGGGTACCTGCACTGCGGACCGAACGGCGCCGGTCACTTCGTGAAGATGGTGCACAACGGGATCGAGTACGGCCTGATGGCTGCGTACGCCGAGGGACTCAACATCCTGCGGGGCGCCGACATCGGCAACGAGACCCACGAGATCGACGCCGAGACGACCCCGCTGCGCGATCCGCAGTACTACCGGTACGACATCGACACGGCGCAGGTCGCCGAGGTCTGGCGGCGGGGGAGCGTGATCGCGTCGTGGCTGCTCGATCTCACGGCCAGCGCGCTGGCTGCCGATCCGCAGCTCAGCGGGTTCGAGGGGCGCGTGTCGGATTCGGGAGAGGGTCGCTGGACCGCCTTGGCGGCCATCGACGAGGGGGTGCCCGCGCCCGTGTTGACCAGCGCCCTGTTCGAGCGGTTCAGCTCGCGGGGCAACGCCGACTTCGCCGACCGCATGCTCTCGGCCATGCGCAAGGAGTTCGGCGGCCACTTCGAGAAGACGGCGATCGCCGAGGGGAAGGACCCCGACGTCGTGCCCACCAGCAACACCGCGACCTCCGGCCCCGAGTTCCCCGCGACGTGAGTGCCGTGCCGCCGACCCGCCGGTGCCCATGACCGCCTGCTGGGTGGCGCACCGGTGAGTGCCGACGACGATCCACTCCACCAGCCCCCCACCTCCCAGGAGGGCTCGTTCGAGGGTGTCGACTCGATCGAGCTCCAGGCCGGCGCGTACCGCGCCACCTTCCTCCCCGAGCTCGGGATGCTCGGCGCCTCGCTGACCTGCGACGGGCTCGAGTACATCAGCCTCCACGGGGGCGTGGACGGCTACCGCGCCGGGCACTCCACCGGGATCCCCCTGCTGCATCCGTGGGCCAACCGGCTCGGCCGGCTCACCTACGAGGCGGGCGGCCGATGGGTCGACATCGCGCCGGTGCCGCCGGTCCACCTCCTCGACGGGCTCCCGATCCACGGCACCCTCACCGCGGCGCCCGGCTGGCGGGTCGAGGCCCACCTCGCCGACGCCACCCGGGCGCTCCTGCAGTGCCGGTACGTGTTCGACGAGCACCCCGACCAGCTCGCGTCGTTCCCCTTCCCGCACGACCTCGTGGTGTTCGCCGAGGTGAGCGACCGAGGCCTGCGGGTCACCACCACGATCCACGCCACCGGCGACCTGGCCGTCCCGGTGTCGTTCGGTTGGCACCCCTACGTCACGCTGCCCGGCGTCAGCCGGTCGGACCTGTCGGTCGTGCTCCCGGATCGGGAGGTGATCGAGCTCGACGCCCGCATGTTGCCGACGGGGAACCGCCGCTCGGTGGAGGCGGGTACGGTGCTCCTCGGTGACGGGACCATGGAGAACACCCTGGATGATGCGTACCGGGTGCCCGACCGCGCCGACGGGTGCTCGTTCCTGCTCGTCGGCACCGACCCCGCTGCCGGCGTCGAGCGCTCGGTGCGGGTCACGCTGGCGAACGGCTACCCGTACGCCCAGGTCTACGCACCTCGCAACGCGGCGTTCGCGGCGTTCGAACCCATGACCGCGCCGGTCAACGCACTGGTCTCGGGCGACCACCCGTCGGTCGAGCCCGGAGCCCAGTACAGCGCCACCTTCGTCATCGCCGTACCCGCCGCCGACCCACCGCCGATCCTCCCCGCCGATGCGTCCGTCGATCCGGCAGCCGCCGGCGTCCCGCCCACCTGATCCAGTCGAGCCGACCACCGCCCAGGAGCCTGTCCTCGATGCCCGAACCCACGGTCCCTCCTCGCATCATCGATACGCCCGAGTGGGCGGCGTTGTCCGCGCACTACGACGAGATCGCCGACCTTCACCTGCGCACCCTCTTCGCGGACGATCCGCAGCGCGGGGAGACCATGGTCCTCGAGGTGGGCGACCTCTACCTCGACTACTCCAAGAACCGCCTCACCGCGAAGACCATCGAGCTGCTGTGCGCCCTGGCCCGGCGAGCCGGGGTCGAGCAGCTCCGTGATGCGATGTTCGCGGGGGATCGGATCAACATCACCGAGGACCGGTCGGTGCTGCACGTCGCGCTGCGCGCCCCCCGTGACGAGGTCGTGATGGCCGACGGCGTCAACGTCGTTCCCCAGGTCCACGACGTGCTCGACCGCATGGCCGATCTCGCCGACCGCGTCCGCTCGGGCGAGTGGGTCGGCCACACCGGCGATCGGATCCGCAACGTCATCAACATCGGCATCGGTGGCTCCGACCTCGGTCCACACATGGCCCACGAGGCGCTGAAGGCCTACAGCCGGCGGGACATGCACTTCCGGTTCGTCTCCAACGTCGACGGCGCGGACTTCTACGAGGCGACGAGGGGCCTGGACCCGGCCGAGACCCTCTTCATCATCTCGTCGAAGACCTTCACGACGCTCGAGACCATGACCAACGCCCGTGCCGCCCGAGCGTGGTCGCTCGCCGGCCTGCGTGACGACTCGGCCGTCGCCAAGCACTTCGTCGCGGTGTCGACCAACCGCGAGAAGGTCACCGAGTTCGGCATCGATCCCGACAACATGTTCGAGTTCTGGGACTGGGTCGGCGGCCGGTACTCGCTCGACTCGGCCATCGGGCTCTCGTTGATGCTCGCCATCGGACCGGAGGGCTTCGACGAGCTGCTCGACGGCTTCCACTTCGCCGACGAGCAGTTCCGCACCGCCCCCATCGAGGAGAACCTCCCGATGCTGATGGGCCTGATCGGGGTCTGGTACAACAACTTCTTCGGCGCCCAGACCATCTCGATCCTCCCGTACGCGCACTACCTCGGGAAGCTCACCGCGTACCTGCAGCAGCTCGACATGGAGAGCAACGGCAAGTCGGTCGACCGCGAGGGCGACCGGGTCGCGTGGCAGACGGGACCGATCGCGTGGGGTCAGCCGGGCACCAACGGGCAGCACGCCTACTACCAGCTGATCCACCAGGGCACGAAGCTGGTGCCGTGCGACTTCATCGGGTTCTGCCAGCCCAACGTCGTGGTCGGTGATCACCAGAACCTCCTGATGGCGAACTTCCTCGCCCAGCCCGAGGCGCTGGCGTTCGGCAAGACGCATGAGGAGGTCGTGGCCGAGGGCGTCCCCGAGCACCAGGTGCCCCACCGGGTCTTCGAGGGCAACCACCCGACCAACTTGATCATGGTGCCGAAGCTCACCCCGCACAGCCTCGGGCAGCTCATCGCGACCTACGAGCACAAGGTCTTCACCCAGGGTGCGATCTGGAACATCAACAGCTTCGACCAGTGGGGCGTCGAGCTGGGCAAGCAGCTCGCCACGGCCATCATCCCCGAGCTCGAGGCCGACGAGGACCCCGACCTCGACCACGACTCGTCGACCAACGCGCTCATCCGTCGCTACCGTGCGACGGTCGCGGCCGCCGCCGACGCCTGATCCACAGGGCATCAACAGGCCGGGCCGGCCGAACCCGATCCGTGAACCTCAGAGGCGACAGATGCGAGCGGTCTCGTCGATGATGAGCTGCGCGAACGCGTCCTGGCCCGCCGGGGTCAGGTGACCGATGCCGTCAGCCCGCAGCTGGTCGTCGGCGTTGACCACCGACCGCCAGTCGACGACGCCGTCGAGCGTGCCGTCGGCGACCATCTGCTCGAACTGCTGGCCGACCTCGTGCCCGAAGTAGACGCTCACCCCGACCACGCAGCTCCCGGCCTGGCGAAGGGTGGCGGCCATGCGTTCGAGGTCGGCATCCATGTCCTCGAGCCCGAACGTGGGGCCCGGCTTGCACAAGCCGGGCAGCAGGCCGTTGGCGAGGGCGCACACCGCGTCGTTCGTCCCGAGCGCGATGACCGCCGCGTCGGGTCGGGTCGCGGCCACGGCCTCGGCGGCGCCCTGTTTGTCGCGGGTGCGGAAGCCGTTGGTGGCGTCGACGTGGGTGGCGAACCCGGCCTCGTCGCCGTGCTCGTGGATGGCCCACTCGGACTGGACGGTCAGCGAGTCGCCGACGACGGCGATCGTCGGGCGATCGTCGGGCGGTCCACCGGCGTCGACATCGGGTCCGGACGGCCCTCCGAACGAGCATGCGGTCGAGCCGAGCAGCACGAGGGCCGCCACGGCGACGATCGCGGCACGGGACGTCATTCGTCTCCTTGGGTCGAGGCAGGGTGCTTCTCCAAGCTGTCAGACGGTCGGGGGTCCCGGAAAGTTCCCCGACGTGTGACATCGGTCGGCAACCGACGTGGGGAGGAGCTCAGTGCCGCAACGTGGTGTGGGGGCCGTCGCCCGGGTGCCACCACCCGATCACGAGGTGGTCGGTGGCCGGGCGGATCGAGGACACGCCGCGGAGATCCGTCCGGAACAGGTTGAGGGGTCCCGGCGGTGGCTCCGCACCGGTCTGCTCGGCGAACGCCAACCGGAACGCACCCATCTCCGGGCCGCCCTCGGCGATCTCGACGACGACGCCCGAGATCTTCAGGTCGCCCTCGGTGACGGCCTTGTCGACCGTGGCGTTGTGGAGGGCGAACCGGGCGGCATCTCCGGCGCGGGCGGCAGCGACCGGCCCGTGCGTGCGAGACTCCACCGATCGTCCGTGGGCACCATCGAAGGGGAGTCATGAAGTATCTCGGCATCGACATCGGCGGGACCGGGGTCAAGGGTGCGGTGGTCGACACCAAGAAGGGCGTGTTCGTCACCGACCGCCTGCGCATCGCCACGCCGCAACCGTCGACCCCCGATGCCGTGGCCGACGTCGTGCGCCGCATCGCCGAGCACTTCGACTGGGACGGTCGGATCGGGTGCACCTTCCCGGGGGTGATCATGCACGGCACGTGCCACTCCGCAGCCAACCTCGACAAGTCGTGGATCGGCGTGCACGTCAGCAAGGCGTTCTCGGCTGCGACCGGCGGCCTCCACGTCACCGTGATGAACGACGCCGACGCCGCCGGTGTCGCCGAGCAGGCGTTCGGCGCGGCGAAGGACAACGCCGGGCTGGTGGCGATGCTCACCCTGGGGACCGGGATCGGCTCGGCATTGCTCTACCACGGTGTGCTCACCCCGAACATGGAGCTCGGTCACATCCAGCTCAACGGGATGGACGCCGAGCGCTACGCCGCCGAGTCGGCGCGCGAGCGCGAGGAGCTGACCTGGGAGGCCTGGGCCGGTCGCCTGAGCGAGTACTTCCAGATGCTGGAGAACCTCATCTGGCCCGACCTGTTCGTGATCGGTGGTGGGGTCAGCAAGACCCCGGATCCCTGGATGCCGCTCATCCGCTGTCGCACACCGATCGTCCCTGCCCGGTTGCGCAACAAGGCGGGCATCGTCGGGGCCGCGCTCTACGCCTACAAGCGCCAGCAGAAGCAGGCCTGATCGACGCCGGGTGACCGTTCGGCGTCCGGCATCAGGCGCGGGGCCGTGACCGCTCCGGGGCGTGCCCGGCGCGCAGAGCCCGGCCGGCCGAGGCCACTCGGCGGCGGACCTCGGCCGGCGAACCGAGCATCCCGCTGAGGCCGAGCGAGGTGATCCCGTGGTTCAGGGACCACAGCTCGAGCGCCAGGTCGTTGGGGTCCCCGACGAGCTCACCGGCCTCGACGGCTCGGCGCACGGCATCGACGAGGACGTCGAGCGTCCCCCGGGCGAGGGCGCGGTCGGCGGCATCGGGCTCGAGCTGGGACCACGAGGTGTCGAACATGACGTGGTACAGGTGGGGGCTCTCGACGGCCATGGCGTGGTACGCCAGCCCCAGGGCGGCGATGTGGTCGATCGGATCGGCATCGGGAGCGACCTCGGCCAGGTGGTGCGCCAGGCGGTCGAACCCCTCGCGGTGCATGGCACGGAACAGCTCCTGCTTGGAGCCGATGAGGCTGTAGATCGCCGTGGTCGAGGTGCCGACCTCGGAGGCGACACGGCGGGTGGTCACCGCGCCCGCCCCTTCATCGGCCAGGAGCCGGGCCGCGGCTTCGACCAACCGCACCCGGAGCCCGTCGTCGTACGCCTTCGGTCGTCCCACCCGTGCCACCCTTGACACCCTAGTGCGGTCGGGGGTTAAGTAACAGTGTTACGAAAGTGAGCCGGCGCCCCAGGGGGACCACTTCGATGAGCACGACGTCCGAGTCCGCGACCACCGAGAACGTCTACCTCGACGGCAACTTCGCCCCGGTCGCGGCGGAGGTGACCCACACCGACCTCGAGGTCACCGGAACGGTTCCCGAGGCGCTGACGGGCCGCTACCTCCGCACCGGCCCGAACCCGTTGGTCGCCGACGACGGCACCTACCACTGGTTCTCGGGCGACGGCATGGTGCACGGCGTCGACCTGCGTGACGGGGGCGCGACCTGGTACCGCAACCGCTGGGTGCGCTCGCCCGAGATGTCCGCGCACTTCGACGAGCCCGACGTGCCCCGTGACGTCGGCGGCTGGTACCCGGGCAGCGGCAACACCAACACCTTCCACCACGCCGGCCG
>Ga0105044_10002190_pt1 | contig 26600 bp, 20 predicted proteins | sample MAT01_FD_78092 | JGI IMG/M metagenome (GOLD analysis project Ga0105044, IMG submission 78092) | Freshwater microbial communities from Lake Fryxell liftoff mats and glacier meltwater in Antarctica - MAT-01 | ecosystem: Environmental > Aquatic > Freshwater > Ice > Liftoff microbial mat | place... | reverse complement strand
CTCTAATGTGATCTGGGACTTGGCCCCTCATGATATTTCAATTTTGCTTTATCTTCTGAACGAAAAGCCGATTTCGGTGAGTGCTCAGGGGATGCCTTGTGTCACACCGGGGGTTTATGATGTCGCCTATATTAATCTCATATTCCCCCATAATCTAACAGCCTATGTACACGTAAGCTGGCTTGATCCTTGCAAGGTCAGACGGGTTACAATCGTTGGCAGCAAGAAAATGGCCGTTTTCAACGACGTGGCTATCGAAGGAAAGATTAAGATTTATGATCAGGGTGTTGATGCTCCTTCCTATACTAATGGCTTTGGAGAATTTCAATACAGTTACCGTCATGGTGATATTACTATTCCGAATATTAAGTTTGTTGAGCCTTTGCATGAAGAATGCCAGGATTTCGTAAACAGCATAGTAAATCACACCGAACCGAATAGCTCCGCCCGTAGCGGGTTGCATGTAATTAAAATCCTGGAGGCTGCTATGAAATCAGTGGCTAACGGTTGTACTCAGCAGGTGATTGAATGGTAACCGCGGAATTTGCACGAATCTCTCCCGATGTAAAACTGGGCCGGGACGTGAAGATCTTTGCTTTCGTCAACCTCTATGGATGTGAGATTGGCGATAATACCAAGGTAGGCACATTCGTTGAAATACAAAAGGGCGCACGAATTGGAAAAAACGTGAAAGTTTCCAGTCACACTTTCATTTGTGAGGGCGTCACCATCGAGGACGATGTATTCATTGGTCACGGCGTAATGTTTATCAATGATAAATATCCACGTGCTACAACTGAGACGGGGCAGCTTCAAACGGATGCGGACTGGACCTGTACGCCTACTCTAATCAAGCGTGGCGCTTCTTTGGGGAGCAACGCTACTATTTTATGTGGAGTAACCGTTGGAGAAAACGTGATTGTTGGCGCCGGAAGTGTAGTCACTCACGATATCCCAGCTGGCGCAGTTGTTGCGGGAAACCCTGCACGAATCATTCGGAAGTAGTATTAACCAGGAGAATAAACATGAATATACAGTTCGTAGATCTAAAAAAGCAATACCTTCCCTTGAAGGATGAAATTCTTTCGGGAATTGCCAATGTCTTGGATGGTATGCATTTGTTCTTGGGGGAAAATGTTCAAAGCCTTGAGAGGGAATTCGCTGAGTTTTGCGGGGCGGCACACGGGATTGGCGTTAGCGAAGGGACTACTGCGCTTAATATCATCCTCCGCGCTATGGATATTGGCGCTGGGGATGAAGTAATCACCGTATCCCATACTTTTATAGCTTCAGCAGAAGCCATCCTTCTTACTGGGGCAACGCCAGTTTTTGTAGATATCGATCCCTCGACTTACCTAATGGATGTATCCCAAATTGAAGCAAAGATTACTCCCCGAACCAAGGCTATCCTGCCAGTGCACTTGTATGGGCAGACTGTCGACATGGATCCTTTGCTTGAAATTGCATCTCGCCGTGGATTGCGGGTGATCGAGGATGCCTGTCAGGCGCACGGCGCTGATTATAGAGGACGCAAGGCTGGAACATTGGGTGACGCGGCAGGATTTAGTTTTTATTACTCGAAAAATTTAGGAGCCTATGGTGAAGGCGGTTTTATTAGCACAAATAATGCTGAGTTGGCAGCAAAGATGCGTAAAATTCGTGATCACGGTTCAGGAGTTCGTTACCATCATGACTTGATTGGCGTGAACGGACGTCTTGATGAAATTCAGGCTGTGGTGTTGCGTGCCAAACTCCCATATCTTGCCGCTTGGAATGAGAAACGTCGCAAGAACGCCCGCTTGTATAATAAATTATTGGCGGGTACCCCAGTTGTTCTTCCGGCCGAGCGCACTGGCAGCACCCCCGTTTATCACCTTTATGTAATCGGCGCACCGAAACGGGATGAACTCCAATCCTTTTTGAAGGATCGTGGTGTCTTTACCGGAATTCATTACCCAATCCCTGTGCATCTACAGAAAGCAGTGGAATTCTTGGGATATAAGAAAGGTGATTTTCCTGTGACAGAGGAAACCACGACACAGATCTTATCCTTGCCGATGTATGCAGAATTGACTGACGAAGAGATCGAATATACTGCTGCCTCGATCAAGGAATTTTATGCTTGCTAGATTTGACTCGGAGAGTTCAAAGGCATATCGTCTGCTTTTGGTACTTGCCGTAGTATTTGCGATTGTTCTCCGCATAACAGGAATGGTGGATAAGAGAACAATCAATCACGACGAAAGTATTTCATACTTGGCTGCAACGTGCCATCAGGGAGAGTATTCTAATGTCGTTATGGAAGGACTCTCCCCGTTTGGCACTTGGGCCAAGGCATCAGACTGGAAGAAACTCATTCAGCCGGAGGGTTTGTTCTGCTTTGAAAAAATAGGTCTTGACCTTGCTCATTATGACGTTCATCCTCCCCTTTATTTTTGGATTCTGCATTTATGGTCTGTCGTGTTTGGTGTAAACTCTTGGACTGGCCCCTCGCTCAATATTGTTATCGCGCTAGCTACCCTTTATTTTCTATATCGGTTTGCTTACAATAATCTGGCTAACTCTGAAGAGGCTGTGGTTGTTGCGCTAACTTGGGCGCTTAGCCCGGCTGCCATCGCAATCTCTCTTGAAGCGCGGCAGTATGACCTTTTAACTCTGATAGCACTAATTTTCGTTTGGCAGGTTATGAAATGTGTTGAACTATCCAGGCAATTCAGGTTGAAGGATGCTGCAACGTTATCCATTTTGGCTGCAGCTGGCGCCCTAACGCATTTTAATTTTTCATTGTTGAGCATGGGCTGCTGTATTTTCTTGATGGCGAAACTTATCAAGAAAAACCCGGGCCGTTTGATGGCAGCGTTTGTTGGCATTGGTGCCGGATATTTGCTATTCGTTTTCGCTCACCCAAAGTTCTATGAATCCATCATCCTGTTGCGGGAGTATATTCGCGATCCTTTCACCTTTTTAGATTTTGTTGACAGAATGAAACGGGTAGGAATCACGCTCTCAGATTTTTTCCTGCCTTGGCATTCCTTAATTCTAATATCGGGCTTTGCTTTGTTATTCTTGGTGATAGGCGCATGGGTTGGGTTAATCTCTTTTAGGCAACCAGGCAGGTTGAGGCATTTTCTTGGGGTGCCTGGAGACAAAGATCTGAGTGTTTTGTTTTTCTTCTTTTGGATCTATGGAATTACATCCATGCTCTATCTTGCATTTTTGAGTCCTGCTCATGCGATGGGTCCAAAGTACTTGAGTATGGCTTGGCCGTTCTTCGGTTTTATTCCCGTATTCCTTTTGCGAAGTTTCGGAATCAAAAGACACATCCTTACTTTTCTGTTCTGCTCTGGCATGCTCCTTTCAGGCTCCGCGGGGGTATTGCATACAATCTATCAAAATAACTCTAACCAAGATTGGGCTGAACTTCTAACAAACTCGGATCGAATTATCATCGATAATAATGCAAGGGGCGTGTTGTTGCCCATCGTTTGGCAGATACCTGATGATAAAATCGTTTTTGCAGCGACGCAAGATTACTTGTTGGATCACCAAAATATGTGGATTGATCAACTTGACGGCACAGTGTATGTCAGCGTGGTATATTATGATAGTACGCTTGAACATCAACAAGATATCGTCAGCATCATAAATCAAAGTCATCAAGCGATTCTTCTCCTGGATGAGGGTGGCAGCTGGGGAGTGGGCAGGGTATTCGTTATCCGCCCCGAGGGGTATTAAATGTTACAAATTCGAGTTAACATAATGGCACTCGTGCGACATGGCGTAACTCGTTTTGAAGGCGCGACATTTTTTGCCGGCATTCATCGAAATTGTCTCTTGAAAAGGTATGGATTTCATGCAAAGTAACTTATTAAAACGCCCCCCTATCCTAACCCAGCTAATTGTGATCTTCGGGCTTGGTTTGTTTCTGGGAATAATAAGCATTTGGCTTCCACCCTATTTCGTAATTGTTGGTATTGCAGGAATCATCTATTTGGTGGTCGCCTGGTTATGGCCTGAGATCGCACTGCTGGGTATTTTATTGTTTACATCAACTATTTTTGATATCTACTCTTTACCCTCAATTCCAATTGGCGTAGGTAATTTAATAGTCTCTGATATTCTAATAATCGTCTTGATCGGCATAATATTTTATCGTGGCATGGTCAGACATATATCATATTTCATTCACACTCCTCTTGATATGCCGCTTCTTGCTTTTTATGGAACGGCGATACTAGCCACTGCTGTTGCCATCTTTAATTCAAGATTAACATTTAATCGGAGTCTGGGAGAGATACGGATAATCAATTATTATCTGATATTTTTCATAGTTACCAACCTTTTGCGCAATGAAAAACAATTGCGAAGGTTATATAGTGGGATTGTTTTTCTGGCAATGTTTGTAGCATTGGCCATGATTGTCCAGTATTCACTGGGCAATGCGGTCAAAATACTGCCTGGGCGTGTAGATACATTGAGCACAGCCAGTGTAACATCTTATGGCATTACCAGAGTTCTCCCTCCAGGACAATCACTAATACTGTTTGCTTTTGTTTCCCTGGCAGTTCAATTACTTTTTGATAAAACACAATCTCGCTCCCTGATTTATTTAATTCAATTGGGAATCATAGGCCTGGCTGTTTTAGTGACATTCAATCGCAGCTTTTGGGCGGCAATTGCCCTTGCCTTATTGATCGTGGGCCTTTTGATTTCGATTAGGGAGCAGGTGAAGTACACTAAAATTGTTTTTTGGACAGTTATTGTTGTAACCTTTATTTTTACTCCACTACTAGTTGTAAAGGGAGGTCAGGTTGAGAAGTTAATGAATGCTATCGTGATACGAATGTCGACACTGTTTAATCCAGACACCTCTAAAGAGGATAGTTTGGTTTATCGTTATATTGAAAACGAATACGCTTACCCTCAAATTGCATCACACCCACTTATTGGCTTGGGACTTGGAGCAAATTATCGACCACTGGATCGCCGTCTTGATTTTGGGCCGGCCGCGGGGAGTCTTACTTTCTACGTTCACAATGGACATTTGTGGGTGATATTAAAAACCGGGTTAATGGGTTACTTGTTTTTTATGTGGTTTTTATTGCTTTTCATTAAACGTGGACTTCAAAATTGGAAGGGAATCCATGATGTATTCTTAAAAGGGCTTGTTCTTTCATTTGTAGCTATGGTTATTGGGATCCTGGCGGCGGTAACTGTCAACCCAATTGTTAATCAATCCAATTGGGCTCCTATCATTGCGGTCATGCTGGGAATGAGCGAAGTTATTTTAAGATTGAATACCAAACAATCTACGGATTCGCAAATATTCGAGGAATTGAATTGAATACCATACCTGGTCCTTCAAGCCCGCGCATTATATCAAGCACCATCTCACTTGGCGCAGTGAGCATTTTCACGATGGTGTTGGGGCTAACTGGTACAATCATAATAACTCGACATTTTTCGGCAGAAGATTTTGGTGTTTATACCCTTCTCCTAGTGTTTGCATCCTTTTTAAGCCAGATTAGCACTTTTGGCCTTGAGCTATCTGTTCCTAAGTTCATTGCAGGCGCCAACGATGGATTGAGTGGAGAGTATTTTTTCAGTACAGCGGTTGTTATCAGGATCAGCACGATTCTTGTGACGAGCTTGCTGGCTTGGTATGGCAGTCCTTTACTAAAAACAGTATTTGGTCAGTCCTTATTGCCTGGTTTTATTCTTTATGTCCCTCTATTATTTGCAGTTGAGAGTTTTAGGGCCTTGTTGAAGGCAACTTTACAAGGAAGTCTCCTTTTTTCAAAAATGGGAATAGTTGATTCAATTGCAAGCTCCATGTATCTTGTTTTAGTGATACTTGTTTATGTAATAAATGGGGACATCGCGTTGCTGATTCTTGCGAGGGTCTTTTCATCTTTTCTGGCATGTATTTTCGCATTTGTGTCTATTCCAATCAGAAAGCGCATCTCTTTCCATGTGGATGCTTTTAAAGAATTAATGAAATTCGGATATCCGTTGCAGCTCAATGATGTTCTGGGTTTTATATATAGCCGGATTGATACAGTTGCGGTGGCGGTATTCCTCGGCCCGGTTGATATCGCCACCTACGAAGTTGCGCGTAAGATCCCAGACTACCTCCGTAATTTGTATGAACCCTTTAAATCCGTTTATTATCCTTTTGTTTCAAAGCGCTATTCCCTGGATGGGCGGCATCAAGCAGGTGCATTTATGAACAGCTCAATACGTTTTGTGGCATTTGTGACTTTGCTTGGGGCGGTAATCGCAACCTTGTTTGGAAAAGAAATCCTTCAGCTCATTTTTACGCAAAAGTATTCGTCCAGCGCGCCAGTATTTGTGCTTCTTATGTTCAACCTAAGTATTTCCTTAATTAGTAATGTTATGGGAACCACTTTGGTAGCTGTCGGTGATACCCAAAAACCCCCCATCATCAATTTTTTTAATGCAGTTGCAAGCTGGCTGGGAAGCATTCTCTTGATCCCTGCTCTTGCGCTTGCCGGTGCAAGTATTGCCAATACGATTGGTACCGCAGTTGCTTTTCCACTAAATCGATATTTCCTGCGAAAAAGAATTGAATTAATGGATGCGCCTTACTTGAAACCTATAATTCTCTTTTTTGTGTGGAGTGCGCTAGTTTATATAATCAAACCGGAATTAATAATAATGAAGGTTGCCTTTCTTGTCGCTTTCATAATAGCTTGTTTTTTTCTTTCAATAGTCACTAGGAAGGATATTGCTTTTTTGGTGGAGGGTTCAGGAATAACAGCTTGGCCCTCACTTCACAAATTAGGATTGTGGATCTCGCGATTATGAGAATATTGGTGCTTTCAGATTTGTATCCGCCACATTTTGTAGGTGGTTATGAGCTTAAGTGTAAGCTACATACGGAAGAATTGATGAGGCGAGGTCATGATGTCTTCGTCTTAACCAGTAATTGGGGGGTGGGCAGGAAAGATGCATTTGTTGAACATAATGTGTCTCGATCTTTGCGGACCGGCAGAAAGGGCCAGTCAGCGCGCCTGCCGAAGAAGATGTTATTCATTAATGGCCTGATGAAAAGATTTGATCAACTGAAAAGAGCATTTGCAAGTAGAAAGAACTATACAATAGCACGTAATACTATATCTACAGTGAAACCCGATCTTGTTTATGCATGGCAGCTTGACGATGTATCGATAGGCCCAGTGCTGGCAGCACAAGATCAAGGTATTCCTATAATATATCGTTTGGATGATTATTGGCTTGCCAATCTAAAAAAGGAAATTTGCTTCGATTCAGTGCCTATGAAGCGGCGATTTAGAGCGATTATTAATGGCTTGAAGGACTTTAATAATATTGATTTTAGCCATATGCTTGTGGTCAGCCGTTCAGTGAAGAAGAGCTATGTTGAGGTTGGTTTCACTGCACAAACTATTACTGTGATGCCAGAGGGAGTATTGTCTGACATTATTTTAGACATTAACGATCTGCCAAATTTAACAATTAAAGATTGTTTTCGGCTGGTCTATGTAGGTAGGCTGGTTCATCAAAAAGGTACACATGTTGTAATTGAAGCACTTGCGCATCTAATCGGAGAAATGGGAATTTCCAATGTTCGCCTTGATATTATTGGGGTTGGCCCAATTGACTATATTGAGAAGTTGAAAAACATGACGGTTAAATTGGGGCTTAATGCATATGTTGACTTTGTGGGGTTTGTGGAACACGAACAGGTACTTGCCCGTTTTTTAGAATACAATGCAGCCTTGATCCCTTCTTTATGGGAAGAACCTCTGTCGGGAACCATTGCTGAGGCTATGGCTCGAGGCCTGCCTGTAATTGCAACTGATCGTGGAGGCAATCCCGAGATTATTTTCGATGGCGAAAATGGATTACTTGTGCCGCCAGGTGATTCTGTAAAACTTGCTTATGCAATTAAGAAGCTTATAGAAAATCCCGCCATGGTCCGAAAACTTAAACAGAAAGCTTTAGACACCGTACGTGAGAATTATACCCATGAGCGGATAGTTGATCGAGTAGAAGAATATTTCCGGGAAGTTCTCGCATCCAAAAGCTCACATCATTAATAATGAGAAACTTTTCGTATTCTGCAAAGTTTGAAGCTTGGGTGACAGACCAGGACCCGCAAAAAAACAAAAGATTGTTAATATCTAGCCCTACAACGAGTCAGCGCACAGTATAAAAGCAAGGAATAGTTGTTGTACAATCAGACAACATTGCCTTGAGAGAAAATATTAAATTATTATCGAAATCAAAAGAATCAATGAAAGTTCTCATGCTGCCTGACTATAGTCGATCTAATCCCTACCAACGTAAGCTGGTAACTGCACTCAAGACAATATGATGTTTATGCTGCTCTATATAGTTTTGATATTTTGCCACTACCTTATGTGAAATCTATACTCACAAGATAACACTTGACCAAATTGATGAATATTTTCAAAAGTTTCTGATATCCGATGGCTTTTCTGCTTAACAAGGCGTTTTGTATATTGTCCAGGAAATTTCTACGGGAACATGCTGCACGGAGCTAAATACAAGGAACTTATGCGCATATTGATTATTACAAACATATTCCCATATCCTCCAATTTCTGGAGGAGCGTTAAGAAATTACAACCTCCTGCGTCGGGTAGCCCAGTATCACGAGGTTTGGCTGGCGTCTATATTGGAGTCTCCCGCGCAATTGGAAGGTTTATCGCATTTATCAGAATTATGTCAGGAAGTATTAACCGGCTTGGTTAGGCGCCGGCGTAAAATCGAACACCTGCCCGGATTATTATTCTATGCAGCCAGAGGCTGGCCTTTGGAACTGAAGTTCCGTTACAGTCGGGAATTAGCCCAAAAGGTCCGTCAACTTTGTAGGCAGGTAGATTTCGACATTATACAAATTGAAGAATCTCGCATGGCTCTATATCTTGAAGAATTACCCCGCAAAAGCCAAAGTAAGAACATTCTCACATTTTATGATGTTGCTTTTGCACAAACCGCTCGATTTGTCGCTTTGGACCAGCCCGCATTAACCAGATTGCGCTCCGTGTTGCATAGTTGGGAAATGCGTCATTGGGAAGCTCGTTATACCAAAAGGTTTGACTGTGCCATAACAGTATCTGAAGTTGACCGATCCCTGCTATTAGGGGAAGATCCTAACTTAAGGGTTGAAGTCATACCGAACGGTGTGGATACTAGACAGTATCAGCCTCTACCACGCGCGAATCAACCTCCAGCTATTATGTTTTTAGGTAATATGAGTTATTTTCCATGTATTGATGCTGCCCGCTACTTGATAAAGGAAATCTTGCCTCATGTTCGGCGCGCAATCCCAGAGATGGAAGTATGGATCGTTGGCGCTGATCCGGTTCCTGAAGTCAGGCAATTGGAGTGCGATTATATCCATGTAACTGGGAGGGTCCCAGACGTCAGATCTTATTATGACCGAAGTATTGTGAGTGTAGTTCCCCTTCGGGCAGGTGGAGGAACACGGTTGAAGATATTGGAAGCGATGGCGCTTGGCCGTCCTGTAGTCTCTACTTCAATCGGCTGCGAAGGTCTTGACGTGATCAACGGCGAACATCTGCTGGTGGCGGATCGCCCAGAGCATTTTTCTGAACAGATCGTACGTTTGTTCAGAGATCAAGTGCTTTACATAAAAATTGTTACAAATGCACGCCGTCTTGTTGAAAATAACTATGACTGGGATTCAATTGCTGGAAAGCTGATGAATTTATATGAAAGTATCAGGAGTAAAGGCCAATCAGAACCAATTTGAGATGAGGTAATTTATGGATGGTGAGACAATACTTTGCATATCCACACGGAAATGGGATTCCCTATGGCGGAGTACACAACAAGTGATGTCGCGTATGGCGGTTCGAAATCGTGTGTTTTTCTTTGAGCCGGGGCGCAATCCGGATCAACCATTTCTTTCTGAATTCAAACGTAATTTTTCAAATCATTTCTTTTTGCGAATTGAAGAAGTGCAAAAAAATGTTTTTGTCGTTCCTACGCCGTCAAAACTTCCTCATGGCCTAAAGCGCATACCGCGTGGTTTGTTGCGCATGTCAAATTTCCTGGTAACTGGAATCAATGACCAAATTTTGGTCCGGCATATTTGGCGTGTGATGAAAAGATTGGAAGTTCAGCAACCAATTTTATGGTTTTATGATCCGCTCAGTCATAATTTGGCCGGCAAATTCGGAGAAAAACTATCCTGTTATCATCATTATGATGAAATTGCTGAGTTTGCTCCAAATGCGCGAATTAAGGATTTGGTTCAGGAAATTGACAACAAGATGACGGCTTGTGTGGATGTTGTATTCGCGTCATCTAGTGTTCAGGCCGAACGTTTGAAAAAAGTAAATCCAAATACTTATTTTCTCCCTAATGCAGTGGATTTTGATATGTTTAATCGGGCGGTAAGGGGCGACCTTCCTGTTCCTTCCGATATTTCCTCCTTGCGGCGCCCAATTATAGGCTTTGCTGGCTGGATGGGCTATCACATTGATATTCCATTATTGCAGTTGGTAGCTAAAACTTTCCCTGAATGTTCCCTTGTTTTGATTGGACCTGATCAATTACCTGCTGGCGTTGAAAAAGAACAGTTACAATCCAATACGAATGTATTTTTTCTTGGCCAAAAGAAAATGGCAGAACTTCCCTCATATTTACAGGTTTTCGATGTGGCCCTAATGCCATGGTTATTAACTGGGCATATGCGTTATGCTTATCCACTTAAACTGCATGAGTATCTGTCGGCCGGGAAGGCCCCGGTAGCCACGGCATTACCAGAGTTGCGACCGTTTTCAAGCGTCGTTCGTATTGCTGAAACACATGCTAAATTTATCAAACACATCAAAGAGGCGCTGATTGATAAATCTCAGCAATCGATAGAATTAAGAGTTAATGTAGCTCGAAATAACACTTGGGATCAGAGAGTATTGGAAATCTATCGTGTTTTAGGGAGGCATCTCGCTGGTGATGAAGTTTCGGCGTGAGTATTACAAGCTGTAAGAAATAATATCAGAAACTATTGAGATAATTTCATTAGGTAAATAATTATGGAAACTCCTTTGGTAAGCGTGCTTGTTGTCACCTGGAATCGCAAAAAAGATGTTCTGGAAACTGTGCAGTCTGTCTATCAGCAGGAATATCAGAACTTTGAGATTATAGTGGTCGATAATGGCTCGGGTGATGGAACAATAGATGCTTTGCGTTTATTTCGGCCTGAAGTCAGAATTGTGGCTCTTGATCGAAATATAGGTATTTCAGCCGGGCGTAATGCGGGGATTCAGATCGCGCGCGGCGAGATCATCTTTTGTTTGGATAGTGACGCTAGTCTGGATCACGATGCGCTAACGAATCTGGTGCGCAGATTTCAAGCTGATTCAGATATTGGCGTTATCAACAGTAAGATTGTAAATGCTTATACAAAAGAACTTGACGGCGGCCCAGGCTGGGTATATTCGGAGGAACAAAAAACCAACCGGAGCGTAGAATTTCTCAGTTGGAGCTTTTCTGAAGGAGGGGCCGCAATTCGTAAACAGGTGTTTGACCAGGTCGGCCTTTTTTGGGAACTGCTCTTCTTTGGTTGTGAGGGACAGGAACTCAGTTTGCGTGTCTGGGACGCTGGTTACAAGGTGCTATATTACCCTGAGTCGGTTGTCTATCATCGCGCATCCCCCCAGCAACGGGTGGCAGGCAAGGATAGAGATTCTCTCTTTTTTAAAAACAATCTTTATATTTATATTGCCCGGTATCCTTTTTGGTTGCTGTTTTTAATTGCGCCACTAAAAATTGGCGCAGTCATGATCAGAGGAGTTAGGAGAGGATATTTGTTAGAAGTATTAAAGACTTTATCTGAAGTTATAGGATCAATGCCATTGTTGCTGAAACACAGAAAGCCGATCCAAAATCGTACAGCGCTTCTATATTTGAGATTACAGCGCCAACAAGGTCCACTGAGTTGGGGTTTGGCCTCTTGGCTAAAACATAAGGCTTGAAACGCCTTGGAGATAATAGGATGATCGGTGTTTATTGCAGTGAAGCTGAAAAAATAATTGTTCAGGAGTTTTTTGAATTATTTAAAACCCCCTGGGAGTTTTTTAATTCTTCAACCATTTATGATGTTTTTATCTCTACTCAGCATGAGATGCCCGAAGTTAGCGCTGGTTTAATTATTATATATTCTTCAAGTCCGGTTCGGTTTGATGTTGCTGAAGCTATAAGAACGCGCCCAACAACTTGTAAGAACCTTAGCGATCATAACGAGACTCTTTTTCCTGTCTATGGCGATCTTTTGAGTTTTCAGGGTCGTACAGTACCATTACTATATTCTGAACCAGGTTCAGAAGTCATTGCCATTGAGATTTTACAACCACTAAGAAAGGTTATTCGTGTTGGTTTTAACCTCTTCCAAGAAGTTGCTTTCCTTCTCTCTGCGGGACAGCCCGTTGAAAATGCCTTGTTCCCAACTCTTGAAGTTCATATTTCAACAATGCGGAACTGGGTTTTATCTGCTGGAATACCATTGGTCGAGATCCCTCCATTCCCATCTGGCTATAGTTATTTTGCATGCCTCACTCATGATATTGATTTTATCGGTATTCGTCGGCATAAATTTGATCGTACTATGTGGGGATTTGTTTATCGAGGCTTGATTGGTTCTCTGCTCTCGTTTTTAAGGGGTGGAACTGGTTTAAAAAAACTGACAAGGAATTGGGTTGCAGTATTTAAATTGCCGTTTGTCTATGCTGGTTTGGTTGATGACTTTTGGCAACACTTTGATAAATATGCTGAAATTGATAATGGTTTTGGGTCAACGTTTTTTGTTATCCCTTATAAGAATCGAGAAGGGGATAATCTGGATTTAAAAAAAGATGATCACTCTAGACGGGCTGCCCCTTATGGCATTGACGACGTGGAGAATCAGGTGAAGCATTTGTTGAACTTGGGTCATGAGGTGGGATTGCACGGGATTGATGCTTGGCATAGCATCGAAAAAGGAACTCAAGAACGAGATAAAATTGCTGAGATTACTCAGAAAAAGGAAATGGGGATTCGAATGCACTGGCTTTACTATAACCAGAACTCCCCGGTTATACTTGAAAAAACTGGGTTTAGCTATGATGCATCCCTGGGATATAATGATGCGATAGGGTTTAAAAACGGGACAATGCAGGTTTTTCGGCCTTTTGGGGTGCATACTTTCTTGGAAATCCCGCTTAACATACAAGATACCGCATTATTTTATCCACGGCGATTGGATCTAAAAGACTCTGAGGCAAATCAATTGTGTGAGAAACTTTTGAATGCTGCTGATTGCCATGGCGGTGTCTTGACTCTGTCATGGCATGACCGTAGCTTGGAGCCAGAAAGACTATGGGGCGATTTTTATGTTCGATTGCTTAGAGAAATTCAAAGTCGTGGTGCCTGGATTGGGAGCGCACGCCAAATTGTAAATTGGTTTCGTCAAAGGCGTTCTGTTTTGTTCGAAGAATCATATGTGGTAGATGGCAAGCTTCGATTAAAACTCAAAACTGATCAATTAACTTCCGGGTTGGAAATGTTCCTTCGATTTTACATCCCTTCCAATTCTGCTAAAAAAACAAATTCAGAAAAAGACTATCAAAATTTTGATATCCCATTAAATGGTCAGGAATTTATAGAAATGCCCTTAAAACATAGTGAGGTTGCATAATGGCACGAGTCTGTATGGTTGCTTATACACATTACCCCACCGATTCCAGGGTTCGACGAGAGGCTGAAGCACTAATTGAACGAGGTGATACTGTAGATTTCATATGTCTGGGTAGTGAAAATGATAAGAGATCTGAGAGCTACAACGGTGTAAGATTAATCAAAATATACATCAATCGTTATCGCGGTTCGAATACAATAATGTATATGAGTTCATATTTGCAGTTCTTCATCGTTGCCACGCTTAAACTTGCATGGTTGCAGTTGAAAAACCATTATCAAGTCATTCAAATCCATACAATGCCTGATTTTATGGTATTCGTGGCAATTATTCCAAAGCTTCTAGGAGCAAAGGTCTTGTTGGATGTTCACGACTTAATGCCGGAGCTTTATCAATCTAAATTTGGATTTGTTAAAGATCATCCATTGATTCGTTTTATTACCTCGATTGAACGATTGAGTATTGGATTTGCTGACCGAGCACTAGCCGTCCATAAAACACATCTTGAAGCTTTACTTGGTCATGGTAACTCACCTGTAAAATTTGAGGTGTTACTTAATTTACCGGATATGAAGATATTTGCCAGGAAGAGTGATGATCAGACTAAAGACAAATCGGATTTCGAATTAATCTATCACGGTACAGTGTCTGAACGACATGGCATGGAAATTGCCTTACGCGCAATTGCGACATTGCAAGGAAAGATTCAGGGATTGAAACTTAAGATTATAGGTGATGGAGATGGTATTCCTCGTCTAATTGAACTGGTCAACGAACTAAACATTCATGAGTATGTGGAAATTAGCAAGGGAATGATACCGTTGGATGAGCTTGTCCCTATGATACAAACGGCCGATGTGGGCATTGTGCCAATTTTGTTGGATGACTTTACGAAATATATGTTGCCTGTAAAACTACTTGAATATGTCGCATTAAAGAAACCAGTTATTTGTTCTAGGACGGAAACCATTGAGGCTTATTTTAACGACTCAATGGTTCAGTATTTTTCCCCGGGTAGCGTCAATGAACTCGCTGACAGCATTTATTCTTTATATAAAAGCGCGGATCGTAGGGCTAAGTTAAGTACAAATGCCGATAAATTTAACGGGGAATATAACTGGGCAAGCCAAAAACAAATCTATTACTTGCTTATAGATAGTCTAGTTATTAAAGAGCAAGGTTTCAAAGCCTAATCAGAAAAGGAGTTATATAAAATGGAAGAAAAAATTCTAGTTGTAGGTCTGGGAGAGGTTGGCAAGCCTCTAATGCAAGTCATTCAAAAAAGTCTCGATGTTGTTGGCATAGATATTGAGCCTGTTGAATTCAATGAAAAATGTGGAACTATGCATATTTGTTTTCCTTTCCAGTCCCCCGATTTTGTTGGCCAGTGTGCGGCATATATTCAGAAATATCGACCCGCCTTGACAGTGATCAATAGCACAGTCTCTCCTGGAACTACAAGGGCCGTTTATGAGAAGACTGGTTTGCCAGTTGCCTATAGCCCGGTAAGAGGGAAGCATATTAAGATGAAACAAGAATTGCTTCACTATGTCAAGTTTGTGGGTGGTATAGATCAGGAAACCAGTCAAAGAACAGCCAAGCATTTTCAATCTGTTGGAATGAAGACAAAGATTCTTTCTTCGCCAGAGGCTGTTGAATTTGCAAAACTAACCGAAACCACTTATTTTGGGTTGTTGATTGCCTGGGCTCAAGAGTTGGAACGCTGTTGCGATCAGTTATCAGTGAATTATGATGAGGTTGTATCGTATTACGATGAAATTGGATATCTTCCTCCTGTAAAATTCACTCCTGGAATAATTGGCGGGCACTGTGTCATGCCAAACATTGAGATTCTTAAAACAATGTTTAAATCAGACTTTTTAGATGCAATAGAAAAATCTAATGAATTAAAAAAACTTAGAGAGACTACCAACAATAAATGAGGGTGCGCCCCAATTCTCAGCGGAATTATGCAGAGCAAGAAACAAATTAATTATTGACTGTGCTCATATTCGTAAGGACCAATATCGAATCTACCTCCCTGCGGCCGCAATATTCCTTTGAAATCGTGGGTTACCATTTGTAATGGCGTACCAGTATCAATTGCGGGTGACTCTGCCCGCAATTGAAAATTGCCAGTTTCTGGATCGATAAACAATGGATCAACATTCCATATATCATTTATGTTTTGCGTGCCTAACGGAGTTGAACCGTCGCTATTGTAGAAAAGATTGAAATCCACATCAGCTGTGCTTGAATAAATTTCAATAGCTTGCCCGTGTTGTTCTAAGATTAAATTGTTTTGGATGACTGCATTAGTTGTGTCACCTATTAACAACCCAAATGGGTTTTCTGCGAGCGAATATGTAAGACCTCCAATAAAGGCATTATTAAGTACAAATATATCGCTGGGACTTGAGTAGGGAGATTGTCCATTTTGGTATGTGAGAATACCTGCAAAGGCATTTACAATGTTATTTCTAATAATTAGGTTATGTGCTCCTCCTTCTATTTGGAATCCGGCCGCTTTTTGGCCCAAAATTATTCTGTTTTGCTCAAAGATGATATCGCTTCCAACTTCGCCTTGCTCATCATCCCAGGTTTGAAAAGCATCTACGTGCGGATTGATATTTTGTGGATCATCAATCGAAATATCATGAATGTAATTCCCGCGAAAAATATGCCCCGATCCAAAGAATCTTATCCCGTCAGCATCTACCCAGGCAGGCGGGCTTATCCACTTTGGGTGATATTGGATTGTTCCCCAAATTTCATTCCCTTGTATTATATGGTTGCGCCCATGAATTTCAATGCCGACCTGTGAATTATGGTATAGGCGATTATTTTGTATTATGCAATCGGTGGACAAAACTTCGGAGCCAGCTATTGCGTCTATCAAAATCCCCCCGCGTGTGGCGTCGTGGATATAATTGCCTTCAATTGTACAATTGCCACCTTGAACATAAATGCCCCACCCGGAGGTGCTGTTATCTTCTGTATCGCTGATTTCGAAGTTTTCGATTGTGATGTAATCGGCATTGACCGTAAAACCTTTTATTGTTACGATGCCTTCAGTTTGAAACGTGATAGGAGCTTCGAATTTGCCAGAGCGGGAGATTAGAACTCTTTCTGGATAATTGCCAGCAACAATTGTGACAGTATCTCCGGCAGATAGGGTACCGGCAGCTTTTTGAAGGGTCTGCCAGGGCAGGGCTTGGGAGCCAGGGTTTGTATCAGAACCGAGGTTTCCATTGACATAATAAAGATGTTTGGGAGCGGATATAAGCTGCTGGGAAGTGCATGAGCCTAAATTTGCATTAATTCCCATCAACAAGCCGAATAAAAATATCTTTGATAAGGCTGCTTTATAATGATTGCTTCGTGTGTGTCTTTTTTTCACGCTTGATCTCTCCACTTAAATTAAAACCTCTAAAGTATTTTTGATAACAAATACTACGACTCGGATAGTATAAAAGCCATCTTGACCAATTTATTTGTTGTTTGAGCTACTGAAGTATACCAAATTATACACCAGGGAAATTGCTCGCGCCGATAGCCATCTCGCCCAGACTGTCAACGCTTTTAAGTTTGATTGTTTAGTCAAAATGAGATAGTATAATTATTGTGTGCGAACTGACCCGGAAAAGTGTGGTTTTGTTCGGTAATTGTTATTGATTGGAAGGCTATTATGATATAGAATGTCCACTGGTTCGGTGCTGGCAGATTGTGTATGTTTAATTTCCCAGGAGGTTTAATGTCTAAAGAATCGTTGCTTCTGAACAAAGATCTGAAAGGTAGCTATGGGACGAGGAAGGATCCAAGCCAGGTCGTTTTGCTTGTTTTAATTTTAATACTGGGTATGGCGCTCAGGTTTTATGATTTGGGCAATGAGAGCTATTGGGTTGATGAAATGTCCACTGTGGTTGAGGGTCAGCAAAGCATTCAGCAGGTATTAGCGTCCGGCCGGCTTGATCAGCCACCCGCTTATTATCTTCCCTTTCACTTCTGGGTAAAAATCTTTGGCACCGCTGAAGTGGGTACGAGATCATTTTCAACTCTGATTGGCATAGTTTCGATTATTCTCATCTACTTAATTGGGCGGGAATTGTTCGGTAAATCGGTTGGCCTGCTCAGTGCTTTTCTCATGGCAATTTCTCAGTTCCAGGTGTACTACTCTCAACAAGCCAGATACTATAGTTTTTTTGAGTTTTCGACTTTACTTTCATTCCTGTTTTTCATTCTGGCTCTTGGGAGTAAAAGAAAGATCTATTTCGTGCTCTACGGGATAGCGAGTTTGATCATGGTTTATAGCCATGCTTATGGGTTGTTTATACTCGCCGCGCAGGGAATATTCTTTATACTGCAGTGGAAGAAATACAGGAATATGATAGCAATCTGGTTTATATGCCAGGTGGTGATTCTGCTCGCCATCATTCCCTACTTCTATCCCATGGTCTTTGGAGGAGGGGGCGTAGGAGGCGTGGTTGATACAAATATCGGCAGGATGGCAGCTCCGTCCTTGTTGGATCCCTTGCGTTCCATTTATCGATTTATCATGTCTGCTCGCGGTGACCGTAGCTGGGAGGTTATGCTTATCAATTATGCCGTGGCTGCTTTGTTTTTCGTTGCCGGTATCTGGATTTATGCAGTTCGGCAAGGTAAGGAAACATTCCTGGATGCAGCCAGAAGCTGGTTTGTCGATTTACAGAAGCTGCACGATCTAAAAAACAAGCTTCTACTTATGACCTGTTGGCTTTTGTGCCCTATCATGATTCCATTTGTTGTATCTTTGGTGTTTCTCCCCATGTATTTGGATCGTTACACGATTAGCGCTGCCCCGGCGCTGTATTTATTGCTTGCTTTGGGTATATTCAGCATCCGTAAAACGATGCCAATAGCTATCTCGTTGGGAGTATTGGTAATAATGATAGCGCCGAGCTTGGGTCATTATTACGCGACAGATGTTCATGAACAGTGGAAAGAAGTTGCTGAATATGTAGATGAAAACTCTAAACCTGGCGATGTGATTGTAATTGCCCCGAACCAGGGTATTGGGATTGAGCAACGAACATTTAATTGGTATTACGAGGGCGACTTGCAGAACTATGGCCTCGGAAGCAAGCTTATGGATTCTGTTGCGATTTCGGACGCTCTGGAGCCAACCATTTCCGGACATGATCGTTTATGGGTAATCATCCGTCACAACCCAAATTCATCCTCAGATCGTTATGCATCGTTTTTCCTGGACCCTGATCAAGAAGCCCTGCATTTGACGGAAGAGTATCATTTCGTCGAGATATCCATCTATTTATTCGAGATATCAAATTGACGATTTCTTTCTGGGTGAGTGTTGATATATGAGCATAAAAAAAGGCCTGTTTAGTCAACCAAATGCTTTTTTTCATATTCAGCGGAATACTATTTACTTGAGTCTGATCATTTTGCTGGGCACAGTTCTGCGATTGTATGACCTGGGAACTGAGAGTTTTTGGTTTGATGAGATATATACTGTGCATCGGGTATCACAAGACCTGCAAACCCTTGTTCACCAGTTAGCTGCTGATGGAACTATTACGCGGAATGCGGTTTATTATTTTCTGGCACATTTCTGGGTGCTGCCATTTGAAATCACAGAAGCTTCCATCCGATCGCTTTCGGCGTTGTTCGGAGTTTTATCGGTTGGAATGATGTATTTGGTGGGACGAGAGTTGTTTGATGAGAAGGTGGGTCTCTTAAGTTCCTTGTTGATAGCCGTTTCCGAGTTCCAAATACAACATTCACAGGAGGCAAGGTTTTACAGCCTGTTTGTTCTGTTGACATTGCTCTCGATATATTGTTACATGCTGGCATTGAGGATGAAACAGCCGCGGCGATGGATATTCAGTTCGTTGATCAATATACTATTGTTCTATACTCATACTTTTGCAATATTCATATTTGCTGTGGAATATCTTCATTACATTACCTGCTGGAAGGACAACAAGAATACTGTGGTGTGGTGGGGGATATCCCAGGTGCTGCTCGTACTCGCCATTTTGACCGGCCTCCTTCCCATGCTTAGGGAGGAAAGTGTTGCCGGTCTTGGCGATGGGTTGGCATGGATCGCGGTTCCATCCTTGAAGGACCTGTTGCGTACGGTTTATGGCTATTTGTTTCCGCAGAACTATCAACATAGTTGGTTTTTTATTGGAGTTAGTTTTGCGATTGGGTTGGCTTTTTTTACCGTGGCAACAATCGTGTTCAATATTCGCAGAGCGGGGGGGCATCGGTTCGCAGAAGTGAAGACTTGGTTTCAAAACGTGCGGTTTCCTCCTCGTGTGAGCAGCGAGTGGATGCTGGTAGCCGTCTGGCTTTTTTGTCCTGTGATATTGCCTTTTATTTATTCGATGATATTCTCGCCGGTCTTTGTGGATCGATATACAATTTGTGCTGCTCCTGCTTTCTATCTGTTGGTTGCAGCTCTCATATCGCGTATCAGACGTGTTGTTCCAATCTACATCTCACTGGTTGCCTTGATGATCGTGATCGTGCCGGGATTGCAGGACTATTATGTGGCGGATATTAATGAACAATGGCAGGAGGCGGCAGTCTATGTGCAGGAAAACAGCCAGGCGAATGATGTCATCATATTTGCTCCTGATGCGGAAGGATACCAGGATAAGAGTTTTGACTGGTACTATACGGGTACATTGCCCAGTTGTGGCATCAGTTCGAGTGTAAAAGACGATCGGGCTGTTGCAGAGGTCCTTTCGAGTTGCACGACAGGTCACGACCGCGTCTGGGTGATCATGCGAGGGCCGCCAGACATTATGGACCGATTCGCCTCATATTTTCGGGACCCTGGTCGAACCAGCATGCGTTTAATGGCAGAAAAACACTTCGTCAAATTGTCCGTTTATTTGTTCAACTTATCAAAATGATAATTTGCGACAAAAACCCGTTATAACGAGAAAAGTCTAAATATTTGCCTATTGACTTTTAGGAAAACTACATTAAAATAATACAAAACCCTAACAAAATTGCAAGATTTAGCGTAAAGCCGTTTTTTTAATTTGAAATATAAATAGATTTAGAAATCAAACACCAATTCCAGTTTCTAAATTGGAAAAATAATCCAATATGCGCCTTTTTACTATAAATTTTTGGTATTTTATATAGTGCATCCTGTTTCGCTGGAAAAAGCGAATTGAAACGGATACTTGCGAATTGGTAGATAAAATCCATTTGAAACAGTGGAAAAGGAAAACTATGACAAGCGACAATGTAAATGTTCATCACACCGCTGAGGTGTCTCCAAAGGCACAAATAGGTTCTGGGACTCGGGTTTGGCACTTGGTGCAGATACGGGAAGGAGTTGTTGTAGGGAAAAATTGCATTATTGGAAAAGATGTGTATATTGATTTTGATGTGAAGATCGGCGATAACGTCAAAATTCAAAATAGCGCTTTAATTTATCATGGCGCTACATTGGAAGATGGCGTGTTTATAGGACCACAAGTCTGTCTAACCAATGATCGTATGCCTCGGGCGATAACATCCGATGGGCAACTCAAAGGGAACGACGACTGGGTGGTTGGTCCTATATTAATTAAATATGGCGCATCCATTGGTGCAGGATCCCTAATATTACCTAATGTGACCGTAGGCAGATTTTCCCTCGTGGGAGCGGGAGCAGTGGTTACCAAAAACGTGCCGGACCATGGGCTCGTTGTCGGAAACCCCGCGCGGCTTGTCGGGTATGTTTGTCATTGCGGAAGAAAAATGGAACAAAAAGATGGTGCTTGGTATTGCTCGACGCATGATTGGAAATTTGAACCCCAGGAGGATAAACAATGATACCCATAGCTAAACCAATAATTGGTACTGAAGAACAAAATGCGATTTTGGAAGTGATAGCATCGGGTCAACTTGTGCAAGGACCCAAGGTGCAAGAATTTGAAAAGCGTTTTGCTGAGTTGTGCGGCGTTGAACATGCCATCGCGACCTCCTCTGGAACAACGGCATTGCATATTGCGATGCTGGCTCATCAAATTGGTCCAAATGATGAAGTAATCACATCCCCTTTTAGCTTCATTGCATCTGCCAATTGCGCATTATATGTTGGTGCGCATCCAGTTTTCGTAGATATTGAGCCAGACTTTTTTACAATTGATACAACGAAAATAGAAGAGCGTATTACGAAGAATACCAAGGCCATTATCCCCATCCACTTGTATGGGCAGTCATGCGACATGGACGCTATTGTCGAGATCGCGCAAAAGCATAACCTGGCAATCATTGAAGATGCCTGCCAGGCTCATGGCTCTACATTCAGAGGAAGACCCGTGGGTTCATTTGGCACAGCCTGCTATTCTCTTTATGCCACAAAAAATATTACAACAATTGAAGGCGGGATGATCGTAACGAATGATGCGCAGATCGCGGAGCGCTCACGCCTGCTCCGGGCTCATGGCAGCCCTCGAACCTATGAGCATGTTATGCTGGGCTATAACATGAGACTGACTGATCTTGCCGCCGCGATTGGATTGGTGCAGCTAAACAAGCTGCGTGAATGGAATTCAATTAGACGCGCAAACGCCGCATACCTGACTGAAAATTTATCAAAGATCAATGGAATAGTGACGCCTAAAGTCCGCGATGACTCTGACCATGTATTTCACCAATATACAATTCGTATTCCAGACCGGGATAATGCTGCCAAGAAATTGAAAGAAAATGGAGTTGGGGTCGGTATTCACTACCCAACACCAATTCATCAGCAGCCACTTTATAAAGAGTTGGGTTACTCTGATGTTTTGCCGGTTGCAGAAGCCGCAAGCAGGGAAGTTCTTTCCCTGCCAGTTCATCCGTCACTGAGCAGGGATGATCTTGATCATATTATTCGAACGATTGCGAGATTGTAAAAAATGAAACTCTCCATTATTGTTCCCTGTTATAACGAAGCCGAAAACATACAAAAGCTTCATGACGAATTGCTGCCAGTGATTGAAGAAATGGTTCTTCACGGCTGGCATGATGACTCGAAGGAAATCCATTCCGCTGAAATGATTTTTGTGGATGATGGAAGCCGCGATGAAACATTTTCCAAATTAAAAGAGGGTTTTTCCGGCCAAAATAAATCAGGGGTGGTATTCAAATTTCTCAAGCACGAAACTAATTTAGGTTTAGGCGCTGCGATTCGAACGGGGTTTTCCAAAGCCGATGGCGATATCGTGATCACGGTGGATAGTGACGGAACCTACAAATTTTCGGAAATCCCCACCTTTTTGTCATATCTCACACCGGATGTGGATATTGTAACGGCCTCCCCTTATCATCCAGAGGGCGGGGTGATTGGCGTGCCGGCCAACCGCCTGTTTTTCAGCCGAGGCTCGTCGTTGTTATATAGAATTCTGGTTGATCGACACGTGTATACATATACTTGTTTGTTTCGAGCATATCGTTCGGAAGTCATCAACAATATTAGTTTTACTTCGAACGGGTTTTTGGCTGGAACAGAGGTCTTGGTCAAGGCGATTCTTAAAGGCTACCATGTGGCTGAATTCCCAGCCGTGCTTCATAGGAGAATGTATGGGGTATCAAAAGCAAAAATAGCGCAAACGATTTTCGCACACCTCCGTTTCCAGGGACAGGTATTTCTTTATCGCTTACAGCTTTTGTTTGGGCATACACCCAAACAGCTTATTTGAGCTATTGGATTAAGAGAATGAAAATTTTATCGGTTGTAGGTGCGCGTCCGGAGTTTATCCAATCCATGCCGGTCAGTCGGGCTATCCGATCTAACCATCAGGAAATATTGGTGCATACCGGGCAGCATTATGATTACAAAATGTCCCAGACATTCTTTGATGAACTGGATATCCCTGCTCCCGACTACAATCTGGAAGTAGGTTCGGGGTCACAATCCCGTCAAACCGCAGAAATTATGGTCAGGTTGGAAGATGTGTTTCTCAAGGAGAAACCAGATCTTGCCATTATTCGTGGAGATACCAACTCCACCCTTGCAGCCACTTTGGTAGCAAGTAAATTGAATGTACCCTTTGCTCATATTGAGGCGGGGGAACGCAGTTTTAACCGAAGCATGCCGGAAGAGGTGAATCGCCTTGTAACGGATCGTCTGGCAAATTTGCATTTTTGCGTCAGTCAGGTTGGCAGGCAAAATCTATTCACCGAGGGGATTACAGATTCGGTTCACTGGGTTGGCGACGTAATGTTGGATGCTTTAATGTATGCCCAACCTATTGCTCGAGCCAAATCCAGGATCCTTGATCAATTAGGAGTGGAGCCGAAAAAATTCTCTCTTGTTACCATTCATCGCGCAATGAATACAGATAATCCTGAGCGATTACGGCAGATTATTTCAGCACTCAATCTTGTTTCGGAGGTTGTGATCCTGCCTGTCCATCCTCGCACACAAAAAACGCTTGCAAACCTAAATATACATTTGGAGGACCAGGTTAGGATTATTGAACCGGTTGGTTATTTTGATATGTTAACCCTCGAGGAGAATGCCCGTTTGATTGCCACAGATTCAGGCGGAGTGCAACGAGAAGCTTACTACATGAGCATTCCCTGCCTTACTTTGCGGGATGAGACTGAATGGGGGGCAACAATTGAAACGGGTTGGAACAGGCTGGTTGGGGCTGACCAGAAATCGATTATGGATAATTGGCACAGCTTTGTTCCTCCGGTTGAACATCCATCCATTTACGGTACTGGAACTACCGGGCAGCGAATTGCTGAAGTTTTGAATAATCCTGGTTCTTATAGGCTTGAACAAAAAGATCTTCTTAGAAATGACTTAAATTCTTTTGATGAGGTAAATTAAAAATGAAAGTGGGCATAATTGGCAGCGGAATAATGGGTACCTGTATTGGGTATTTTCTTTCAAAGCAAGGTGTTGATGTTGAAATATTCGAGGCTTCCCCGATGCTGGGTGGGCTGGCTGGCCCGCTAACTCTTGAAGATGGTACTACCGTGGATCGCTATTATCATGCCATTCTATCCAGCGATAGTCATTTGCGTGAGCTTTGTGAGGAATTGGGGATTGCCGATCAGTTTCGATTTCATGAAACTCGCATGGGTTTTTTCTATCAAGGGAAAATCCATTCCATGAACAATGTGATCGAGTTTCTGCGTTTCCCACCGTTGGGCTGGATCGATAGATTTCGTTTGGGTCTTACTGTCCTCTATGCCCAGTTTGTGCGGAACTGGCATAAGCTGGAAACCATTAGTGTTGAGAAATGGCTGGTGCGATTGAGCGGCAACCGAACATTTAAAAATATATGGCTGCCAATGTTGAAAGCCAAATTTGATGGCGGTTTTGATAATACGCCTGCTACTTATATTTGGGCGCGGCTGGTGAGAATGAAATCCACGCGAAGCGGAGCTAATCAGAAAGAAGAAGCCGGCCACTTGATTGGCGGGTACAGCTCAATGATCCATGCCATGGCGGATCGAATCGAAGCGGCAGGTGGCAAGATTTTCCTGCAGAAACCGATCAGTAAAATCGTCGTTGAACAGAACGAGGCGCGGGGAGTCCTAATTGATGGCAAAACTCACTCGTTTGATTTAATTATTTCCACGGTACAGCCTCCGATATTCCAACACATGATTCCGGATGCCAGTAGCGAATATCGCAATTTTTTGGCGAAAACCCAATATTTGGGAATTATCTGCCCGATCATGGTTCTCGATCGGCCCTTATCCGGTTATTGGACTCTCAATCTTACGGATGACAGCATTCCGTTCACCGGTGTAATTGAAACTACGACTTATATTGATCCTCAATATGTCGGCGGCCATCATTTGGTGTATCTGCCAAAATATACAGCCCCGGATAGCCCAATGCAAAAAATGACGGACGAGCAGATTGAAGTGATCTGGCTTAATCAGTTGGAGGCAATGTTTCCCCTCTTTGAGCGCAGTTGGATTCGATACTTTCTGGTGCAGCGCGCGCGTTATGTGGAACCACTGCATCCGCTGAATGGAATGGACATTATTCCTTCAGTGCATACACCGATAAAAAAGCTCTATCTTGCAACCAATGCTCAGATCTACCCAACTTTGACTAATGGCGAGTCCATTAGTCGAAAAGCCAGAGAAGTTGCTGACCTTATCGTTCACGAGAATCAATAAATATTCAAAACCATTATTAATCAGGAAATAATTATGACTACCAACAATAAACCTTTAGCAAGCTTATCCCTTGACCTCGATAACCTGTGGTCCTATATGAAAACACACGGAGACAGAGGGTGGGAGTCGTTCCCGTCTTATCTTGACCTCGTGGTTCCTCGCGTACTGGAATTTCTTGAAAAACGCGGATTAAAGATCACATTTTTTGTTGTTGGTCAGGATGCTGCCCTGGAAGTAAATCAGGCAGCCATTCGATCTTTGGCTGATGCTGGGCATGAAATCGGTAATCATTCTTTTAATCATGAACCCTGGTTGCATCTTTATTCTGAACAGCAGATTGAGTCTGAGCTTTCCAGGACTGAGGAACAGCTTGAGCGGGTGACTGGTCAAAAGACTATTGGGTTTCGCGGCCCTGGATACAGCTTATCCCTGTCTGTTTTGCGCGTTTTAACACGGCGTGGCTATCAATATGATGCTTCTACCTTGCCGACATTTCTTGGTCCATTAGCTCGCGCTTATTATTTTATGACCACAAAACTAAGCCCTGAAGAGAAGGCGAACCGTAAGCTCTTATTTGGCCAGTTGCGGGATGGATTGAGGCCTCTGCGCCCATACCGCTGGAGTATTGATGGAGTCAATGATGGGCTGATTGAAATTCCGGTAACGACCATGCCTCTATTTAGAATACCTTTTCATGTTAGTTATATTCTATATCTATATCGTTTCTCGCCCGTTGTAGCGCACATTTACTT
>Ga0105044_10002188_pt1 | contig 26617 bp, 18 predicted proteins | sample MAT01_FD_78092 | JGI IMG/M metagenome (GOLD analysis project Ga0105044, IMG submission 78092) | Freshwater microbial communities from Lake Fryxell liftoff mats and glacier meltwater in Antarctica - MAT-01 | ecosystem: Environmental > Aquatic > Freshwater > Ice > Liftoff microbial mat | place... | reverse complement strand
GCACTCACGCAGCAGTGCCTCGGCTGCGCTCCCGTCAAAATGGTGGAGCACCTGTGAGCAGGTGACGATATCGATACTGGCATCAGCGAACGGCAGATGCATCGCATCGCCGACGATCGCATGAGTGCACGACGCTGACGCGGCTTTGGCGATGGCCGGCACTACTTCAAGTCCGATGGTCACAATCTGCAATCCGATCGATTTGGCTTCGAGGGTGGCGGCCTTTGGAATATCGCCGAGCCCCGTGCCGACATCGAGCAGCGTGACTACCATCTGGTTGGGGGGCGTATGGTGGCGCGTCGCGCGGTCCGCGCTCGCACGATCCGCGAGCCCCCGCCGGATGAGCGCCGACAACTCGCGCACCACTGCTCGCCGACCACCAAAGAGACGATTGGCGAGGGCCACATCACGCAGCGAACGGACAGCCAGCGTCGGATCCTGTGACGGATCGTCGAGAATTTCGATTCCACGTCGACGCGCCGGGGTGAACATGTGAGTCAGCGTTCAAGCTGCGCGTAGCCGCCGCGATAGTACAGCAACGGTCGCGCATCGCGTGCATCGGCGAATTCAACGTGCCCAACCAGAATGACATGATCGCCTGCTGGATGTCGCGCCACCACTCGGCATTGCATCCACGCTAACACGTCGTCGAGCAGCACATCGTCCAGCGGACCGCGGGTGTAGCCGATGCCAGCGAACCGATCGTCGAGCTTTCCGGCAAAACGGCGGGAGAGCGGTTCCTGTGCATCGGCCAGAATGTTCACGGCGAATGTCTCCGCCTTGGCGAGCACCGGAGCAATCGTAGCATCGTTCGCAATGCAGACCAGTAGCAGGGGAGGATCGAGGCTGAGTGACGAGAAAGCGCTCGCGGTCATCCCATGATCGCGGCCCGACTCTTCACGCGTCGTGATGACCGTGATTCCCGAGGCAAAGCGCCCCATTACAGATCGAAACAGATCGCCATCAATGGGCATGCGGTTGCGTTGATACGTTCGTGAGTGGAGTGGATGAAGCCGGAAGTGGAGCCGCACGCGATGTTCCTGCCGCGCGCGGCCAAACGAGTCGCGCGAGAGTGCGAATTGAAAGCACTTCGCTTGGTGGCACGAAGTTGCCGGTAACGCCAACCAGCAGATCCGCGAGATCCCGATTGCGGCCAAGTATGCGGGCTGCGTGATTCATGAGCGATGGAAACGCGACGGCAAGGCCGATCAGCTTTTCCACGCGCCACTTCCCGGCGAACTCCTCGCGGCGGGTCTGCTCGTAGCCTTTGAGTGCAACTCGTGCAGCACTCGTGCTCCCGCGCTCGATCGCCCGCACCGCGTCATGTGCGAAGGGGGACATCAGTTCGCCGCCGCGTAGCGCCGCGTAAATGCCTTCGCCCGTGAACGGGTCAAAGAAATCAGCCGCATCACCAACGAGCATGGCGCCGTCGGTCCACGCGCGCTTGGCATGTGACGCGAATGGTCCGGTCGCGCGAACCGGCGTCACTCGCTCGGCGTGGGCGAAGCGTGGAGCGAGCGCGGGCTGGCGCGCAATCCACGCGTCGAGATACGCATGCGTGCCGCCAGCCATCGCGTGCGCGATCGATTTCGGGACCACGAGTGCAACATTGGTGACATCGTCGCCGACTGAGGCGAGACCGATGTACCCTTCGCGCGTCACGTGCATCTCGCCGAGTGAGCCGATGTCACGCACGCCGCGATAGTGGGCGACCAGGGCTACGCGATGTGGCCACGGCGACTGATGAGCCAACGCAAGACGCCGCGCAACGACAGAACGGAGACCGTCTGCACCGACCACCATCGTCGCATGAACATCACGCACACCTTCGGATGTACGGAGCCGCACACCCGTGCAGCAACCGCTGCCTTCGACAAGCACATCCTCGACCTTGGCTTGCTCGATGACCTGCACGCCGGCCGAACGCGCGCGTTCCAGCAGCAGCGTATCGAGGATTTCACGACGCACGCCGAGCCCGCGATCCCGGAAGCCGCGAAAGCCATGACGCGCGACAAACTCACCGTGGATGCGGCCACCGTTTGGGGCGTGCACGACCATACCGGTCAACGCTGATGCGACGCCCCTCTCGAGCGTGGTGAGCGCGCCCATCGCATTGAGAATGCGCGCTCCCTCGGGGCTCACATACTCGGCGCACGGTTTGGCGCGCGGAAAGCGGGCGCGGTCGACCAACGTCACGTCGAGCCCTAACTGCGCGAGGTGCCAGGCCGCCGAGCTGCCAGCTGGTCCGCCGCCAACGACCAGCAGCTGCACTCTCTGATTCAATGACGGCATGGGCGTGGTCAGATGGTGTGAACCGTGGCAGCGGGCCAAACGGCTACTGCTAGGTTAGCACAGTGAGTGCCGATAAACGTTCGAAGCGGGGGAGACGATCCCATCACGTTCAGCGATCCCGCGCCCCCCAAATGGACGCACCCGGCAGGCTCAGCGCGCAAGACCTATCGCAGTAAACGCGCCAACGATCGTACAGAACAAGTTGACCGCATCGTTGTCGAGTCGGCTGATGCCACCGTGCCGTGCCGTCGGCGTACCACAGTGGTGGGTGTGCTGTTCCGTTTCCAGCGCGCAGTGTGCGCACCATCGGCGTGCTTGCCACCACGCACCGATCACGCTGTCGGCGAACGCACCCGCAATGCCGCCTGTGATGACCGCGGGAACGGCGGCAATTGGAATGACGTGCAGCGCTGCGGCGATCAGCGCGAGGGTGGCGGCGCCGAGCACGCTTCCGAGGGAGCCGGCCCAAGTAAGCGCACCGGACGTTCCCGGCGGAACCGGCGCGCGTAGCCGAAGTGACCATGGTTGCCCGCCGAGCAGTGTCCCGACCTCAGTGCCCCAGGTATCGGCGCCTGCGGCCGCGAGGGCTGCCGTTGCGGCCACAGAAAGCATGGGTCGTATTTCGGGCCAGACGATGACGCCGAGCGCAGCCGCGCCGAAGACTGCGCCGTTGGCGAGCACTTGCCAGGCATCGCGGCGGTCACCCTTCTCGACGATGCCGCGCACCCGCTCGGCTTTGCGCGCACGGCCAACGCGCGTAAGGACTGACGCGAGCACGAACCAGACAATCAGATAGCTGCCCAGTCCCCAGCTCGCACAGAGTGCCACGGTGCCGATGGCGAGGGCCGCCGATGCACCGCTCAGTGACAGGCTTTTCGCGCGCCATGCCAAGGCCGCGACCGCGCCAGTGAGGAGCAGGGCAAGCCAGAGCACCGCCGGACGATCGAGTGGCAAGAGCGGGCCCAGCCTTCAGGCGCAACGCGGGAAGATGGTAGGGCGTGCCGCTTCGCGAGGTGGATTGAACGAGAGCAGCGTCAACAGCGGTGTCGTGGGGGCTGGCTCTGGTTCCGGCGTGGCTGCCGCTGCCTCAGCGGCAACCGCTGCCGCACGCGCTCGCTGCCTGATGGCCTGTCGGGTGACGCGCTGCACCATCGCCAGCTCGGCGTTCAGCGAAGGCAGGCACAGCGGTTCACAGAGACGCATGCGGGCGCCGACCTCCGCGACCGCAAGCTGCATCGCGCGCAGCTGTGCTTCGACGCGTGCGCAGTGCTCGCAGCGCGCCACGTGGTTGGCCACGACCAGCGCGTATGCGCGGGCTGATGGAACGTCGCGATCCAACGCGTCGTCGACAAAGTCGTGCAAACGGGCGCGGACGGCATCACAGTCACGCGAGGCGTGGCCGGACCAGTCGGTACGCGGGGGGGAAGCGGTCGGGGAGAGTGCGGACATCGGAGGGGAGTGTGGTCGACCCCGTCACCTTCACGTTGGGACCGCTTGGGCGCAAGGCAAAACGCGCCGCGGACGGGGACTTTAGCGGAGGATTATTTCATCAATTCCAAGCGCCCGTTCGCCACCGCTTGTATGGCTTGCATGCGGCACGTTAGCTTCGCCCCACGTGTCTTCCCTCACAGATGATTCCGCACAGCGTGCCCTGCCGCACGCTGTTTCCGCTTCGCCGCCTTCCGCATTGCTGCTGTCCGGTGCGCCGCTCGATGCGCGCTTGCCGCTCGCGCTGCTGGAAGCGGTCAAACTGATAGACACGCCAGAAGCTGAGCTGGACGCGGAGCTGGTCCACGAACTGCGCAACAAGCGGCTGGGGCTGAGCGACACGGTGTATCAACAGATTCGCCGCTACAGCGAGGCGGTACGCCGTCAGCAGCGGGTCCCCTTCGACGAGGTGCTCGCGCTCGCTCGGCTCATTGGGCGCCGTCCCGACGCGGATCTTGCGTTTCGTGAAGCGGGACGCAGGTGGGCGACGTCAGCAATCGCGACCTTTGGCGCGACACCGCTGGGCGCGGCCACATCGATGCCCGCGCTGATTGGCCGTCCGATCGCGCTGCGTTTGCTGGGGAAGCTCGCCAAGCGCTTCATGGATGGCACGCTGGTACGACAGGGAAGTACGATCGTGCTTGAAGTCGTGTCGCCTGCGTCCGCCGATGCCGCGCCGCGGGCGGCTGGATGCGGACTGTACGAGGCGGCGTTTCGTGAATCGTTGCATGTGCTGGCCGACGCCGACGGCGCGGTCGATCATGTGGCGTGTCGTGCGCGCGGAGATGCGCGCTGCCAATGGCGTTCCGAGTGGCGCCGCCGCTGAGGAGTAGCTGATGCTGACTGAAGAGATGCTGCCGTTGCTGCAGCGACTGCTCGCTGATGCAGCGCTCGATGGATGGCTACTGTACGACTTTCGTGGTACGAACGCGATCGCATCGGCGCTGCTCGGCTTCGAGGGGCTCGTCTCGCGACGCGTGTTTGCATTCATTCCGCGCGAGGGGACGCCGATCGGGCTTGGACACAACATTGAGCCCGGGCCGTGGGCGAAGTGGCCGAAAGCATGGCCGCTGCGCACGTACAGTGGCTGGCGTGAACTCGAGAGCGAACTCGCGCGACTGATCGCGGGCAAACGTGTTGCGATGGAATACTCGCCGGGCGACGCGATTCCGTATCTCGATCGTGTCCCAGCCGGCGTGCTGGAGATGGTGCGGGCCACGGGGGCGACGGTCGTCTGCTCCGGAGACCTTGTTTCCCGCGTGTATGCGACGTGGAGTGCGCCGCAACTTGCGTCTCACCTGCGCGCGGCCGAACAGATCGCCGCGATTGCCAAGGACGCGATCGCCCATGCCGGGGAACGTGTCGCGGCTGGCAATCCAATCGCTGAACACGAGCTGCAAACCCGAATTCTCGAGGCGTTCGAGCGCGGCGGTCTTGAAACCGATCACGGCCCCGATTGCGCCGCGAGCGAGAACGCGGCGAATCCGCATTACGCGCCGTCGGCGGATGCACCACGGTTGATCGTGCAGGGTGATTTGCTGTTGATCGATTTGTGGGCGCGCGAAAGGAACGGTGGCGTTTATGCCGATCAGACGTGGATGGCCTCGCTGGGTACGCCGTCGTCGCGAGCGATGGCGGTGTGGGAAGCGGTGCGTGACGCGCGGGATGCGGCCCTGACGCTGCTGAGCGACCGCATCGCTGCCGGTATTCCGGTGCGTGGCGGGGAAGCGGATGACGCGGCGCGCGCGGTGATTGTCGCCCGTGGATTCGGCGCGCAGTTCTGGCATCGCACGGGGCACAGCATCGACTCGAGGGAGTTGCATGGGTCCGGCCCACAGATCGACAATCTCGAATCGCGCGACGATCGGTTGCTGATTCCGGGCGTTGGTTTCTCGATCGAGCCTGGTATCTACATTCCCGGCGAATTCGGTGTGCGGAGTGAAGTGAACGCCTACGTCGGCGAGGACGCGCTGCTCGTGACGCCGGGAACTGCGCAGCGCGATCTGTTCGTCGTCTGATGGCGCGTTGGGTGCCGCATAGTGTATTGCGGCGACGATCCCTGATCGCTCTCGCCATCACGACTGCCTGCGGTAGCGACCAGTCTGCGGTCCAGTCGGGGTCAGGGCGTATCGCTGACGTTGCAAGCAGCGTTGCCGCGTCGAGCGTGCAGGCTCAGGGCGCGCCCTCGCCGGGGCGGCAACCCGCATCGGGCGCTGTCCAGTCGCTCACACGTGCGGCGGGTGGCGCGCAGGGTAGCGAGTACATCGCGAGGCGCGGCGTACCATCCGCGACGACCAGTGACGGCATGATCGTTGGTCGAATCGGCGGCGGTGAGCGCGCGTCGCGGGACACGATCATCGTCCCGACGCATGATCTCGCTGCCTGCGAGCCGTTCACGCAACGCTTGTTGCCAAGTGCTGCCGACGGAGTGGGGAATGCCGTGGTGTGGTTGGTGGGGGTGGCATCCGGTCCGGCAGACACGGCATCCCGACGTTCGGCGTTACGTCTGGCCGGCTGTCGGCTGGAGCCGCGTGTGCAGCGCGTTCCGGTTGGCGGCACCGTCATGTTGTCTTCGAAAGACCCGATGATGACGCGTCTTCGTTTCGTCGACGTGGGGGGCGACGGTCCGCCGCGAACAACGGTGTTGTTCAACGACGCGGGGCAGGTGGTTCCGACGTCGGCTGCAACGACACGCGGTGGACTGGTCGAAGTGCGCGACGATCTGCATCCGTGGGTTCGTGCCTACATCGCGGTTGCGCCGCATCCGTTTGTCGCGGTCACGGGGGCTGACGGTCAATTCCGTTTCGATGGCGTGCCGGCGGGGCGCTATACGCTCGTGGTCTGGAGCGAGGTGCTTGGTACGCGCACGCGCGAGCTCACGGTGACGAGCGGCGTTGAGACACGGATCGACGTCAAGTACTGAAACCGCGAATACAGCAACTGCAAACTGCGGCCACGAATTTCGCGAATTGCGCGAATACCGCCCCGACAACTGCAACTGCATGTCTCGCGGAGGCGCGGAGCCGCAGAGAACTGCAACGGCGTTTTGTTTTTGTGGTACGCCGAAGGGCCGGTGACGGTTCTGATGTCCAACAGCGACGACGATCTGTCCCTGCGGTTAGTTCAAACAAAAAAGATCCGATCTCGCCTGCCCGCGCCATCACTTCGTTCCGTGACGCGCGTCTCCGCGTCTCTGCGAGACATGCAGTTCGTAGTTGCTGTATTCGCGTAATTCGCGGCCTGCCGTTGCAGTTACACTCTTCTCGCCATTCGCGGCGCTCAGTTTACCGCAGCACCGCGCGATCCACCGCCATCGCGACGAACAAGAGCGCGAGGTAGAGCAGCGTGTACTTGTACACCCACCACGCCGGGCCAGTCCACGGTGCGCCCGCCTTGGCGGCGGAGATGATGCGCAGGATCCCCTGCATGAGGAGCGCATTGAGAATGAGCGCCGACACCAGGTAGATCAGGCCGAACGCACCGAAAATCACCGGCAGCACAGTCAGGGCGATCAGGATGACCGTGTACCAGAACATCTGATTCATCGTTTCCTTCTCGCCCCACACGAGCGGCGCCATCGGCACCTTCGCGCGCCCGTAGTCCACCTGCTTCAGCAGCGCGAGCGCCCAGAAGTGCGGCGGCGTCCAGTAGAACACAATCAGGAACAGACAGAGCGCCGAGATGTCGAGCGTGCCCGTCACTGCGGCCCAACCGACCAGCGGCGGGAATGCACCAGCGGCACCGCCAAGCACGATGTTCTGCGGCGATGTGCGCTTGAGCAGGCGCGTGTAGATGAAGACGTAGAAGTAGAAACCGGCCAGAGCGAGTCCTGCCGCCAGCACATTCACGAACTGGGCGAGCATCCATGTCGCCAAGGTCGCGCACGCGATCCCGAACGCCAACACCTGCACCGGCGACATTCGCCCACTCGGTAGCGGACGCAGACGCGTGCGCGCCATCACGTCATCGATATCCCGATCGATGTACATGTTGATTGCATTTGCACCGCCAGCCATCAGATAGCCGCCGATCGTCACCAGCAGCACCGTCCATAGCGACGGCGAACCGGCGGCGTACATCGGCGCAATGGTTGTCACCAGCAGCAGTGAAATGATGCGCGGCTTGGTGAGCGAAATCAGATCGCGCGAGAGCGTCGGCTCGGCCGCAATGACGGCCATCAGCGCGTACTCCCCACTCGCGCGGGATTGCCCAATATGCTGCCGACGTTACCAGTCGCGTCCGTCTTCGGATTCGGCGAGAACGTGAGTGAGCTGCGGCCGGCCGCAACCCGTGCGAGATAGGCCATTGCAAAGGCCGTGACCCAAATGAGGATCCCCGTCGCCTGATGCAACGAGCGCACGACCCCAGGGAATCCACCGGTCACCATCCAACCCGCCCACACGACTTGCAAAACGCCGAGTGACAGTCCGAACCATGCTGCGCGCGTGACGACCGCTGGTTCTCCGCGCTTGCGAAACACGAACGGCAGCGACACGAGGTGCAGGACCAGCAGGTACGCGAGAATGCGATGCGTGAGCTGAACGTGTTGCGCGCCGCCGCCCAGTGAGCCTTCGCCGCAAAGGGGGAACCCGGCGCACGCAATGGCTGCGCCGGGAATCTTCGCCGTCAGTCCGCCAAGCAACACCACGAGGAGTGCGAGTATCGCGGCGCCCGTCGCGCCACCGACCGCTTTCGAACTGCCACGCCCGCTCGCAATGCTTGCACCACCCAATCCGCCCGCGCGAATGGTTGCCGTGACAAGCACAGCGATCAGCGATGCCGCGAGGAGCTTGTGCACCACCGTTGCCCACGCCGGGTTACCGGTGAAGACGGTGACCGCGCCAAAGAGCGCCGGTGCAAACCAGAGTCCGAGCGCGAGACGCGCGCTGTTGGCCACGCCCCCGCGCCCACTCACCGATGGCTCGGTGCGATGGCGCCACACGGTGGCGACGAGGTAGGCGATCGCGGCAAAGAGTGCGATCGCCAGATAGCGGTGCATCACCTCGATGACCAGGTCCATCCGCTCGAACGGCGGGAACCAGTAGCCGTAGCACTTGGGCCAGTTCTCGCCGCACCCCATGCCGGAGCCCGAGATGCGAACGATGGCGCCAAAAACGATATGTACGAGCGCGACGGCGAGCGCGATGTACGACGCGCGTCGGATCGAAGCCGGAGGGAGCGAAGACAATGAGATCATTGGGTGAAAACGGGGTGCATCAGGCGCCATGCGCCGTAAAATGCCCCGGCAAGCAGGAACGCAGGCAGGATCGCCCAAGCGATTTCCTGCGCGCGGTGCGGCATGGGCACGTTCGGCGCGTCAGCCGATGCGGAACGGGGCGGGAGCGTACGGACGACCGCTCGCAGGATGAAGAGCTGCGCGATGGCGCAGCAGACGACGGATACCCAGAAGAGACCGTCGAGCAGTGCTGGAGACATGGAGGTGAAAACTAGCGAGGGGAGGGGGTTCGTGGATGGGGGATGTCGGCGTTCGTGGGCCAGATTGTCGCTCGGGGGATAGTGCGGGAGTGTGAGCACGGTTGTACCATTTGCGCCCATGGCGAATACGACTTCCAGAAGGTCATCCAGCGGGTCGTCCCGTAGTCCCTCCGGCGATTCGACCAGCACCAAAGACGCGGCGGACGGTGGAACCGAGCTCCCAAGGAGCCTGGGCCTGTTCAGCGCGATCGCGGTTCTGGTCGGGTCGACGATCGGATCCGGCATCTTTCGGTCCCCGGCGGGTATCGCCGACAAGCTGCCAGGGCCGTTCCCGCTTCTCGCGGTCTGGGTGACCGGCGGCATCTTCGCGCTGTGCGGGGCATTGACGCTCGCCGAAATCGCGGGGGCGCTCCCAAAAACGGGCGGCCACTACGTCTTCATCCGTGAGGGGTGGGGGCGGCTCCCCGCGTTTCTCTACGGCTGGTCCGAACTGATCATCATTCGCGCGGCGGCACTCGGCGCCATTTCGATCACCTTCGCCGAATACCTGCTCCGCGCACTCGGCCACAACCCGGCCGTCGCACCATACAGTGATTACGCCCATTGGATCGCCGCCTTTGCGCTCGGATCGATGGCGACGATCAATATCGTCGGGCTGAAATGGGGCTCGCTGGTGCAGAACGTCACGACGGTCGCCAAGTATGGCGGCTTGCTGCTCATCATCATCCTCGCGTTCACGCTTGGACTGCCAAAAACCGGCGGCCATTTCACGCCGGCCAATCCACCGGGCAGTTTCTCGGTCAGCGCCTTCGGCCTGGCCCTCGTGTCGGTGCTCTGGGCCTTTGACGGCTGGGGCGACCTCACGAAAGTCGGTGGCGAAGTCAAAGACCCGCGGCGCAACATGCCGCGGGCCATCGTGCTCGGCACCGTCGCGGTCGTCGTGATCTATCTCCTCGCGAATGTCGCGTATCTGTCCGTTCTTTCGGTGGACGAGATTCGTGGGGCGCGGCTCGTTGCGGCCGACGTGGCGCAGAACCTGATCGGCCCGATCGGTGTGACCCTGGTCTCGATCACGGTACTGCTCTCGACGTTCGGTTCGGTCAACGGGTCGCTGCTGACCGGTCCCCGCATTTTCTTCGCGATGGCCGACGATGGGCTGTTCTTTCGTCAGGTCGCGGCGGTCCACCCGAAGTTTAAGACTCCGTACGTCGCGATCCTCTTGGCCGCGACGATCGGGATCGCCTTCGTGCTGCTGCGTTCGTTCGAGCAGCTCGCGGACATCTTCGTGACGGCGTCGCTGGTGTTCTACATCCTGAGCGTGGGCGCCGTCTTTCCTCTGCGTCGCCGCCCTGACTGGGACCCGCCGGTCAAGGTGCCCGGGTATCCGCTGGTCCCGGCGCTCTTCTGTCTGGCAACGCTGTTCTTGCTCGTCAATGCACTCGTCGACCCCGGGCAGCGCTGGGGTACCGTCGGGGTACTTGGCGTCATCGCCCTTGGTATTCCGGTATTTTACGCGACCGTGGGCCGAACGTCACGGAACGGCAACAATACGCCCCCACGTTGACATCGCAGAGACATCGGGTGACATCGCGGTGACGCTCGGCGGCGCTGCGCCGTTGTCACTACTACGGGGCCGGAGCGCGGACCGTTCCGCCGCTGGCCGCGTTGATTCCACATCAGGCATGCGGTAACGTTTTGTCCGGCGATTCGCTGCGGCATTTCATGCGCAGAACGAATCGCCCGTTGGCCGCGTCTCGCTCGCTGGCCTGCGTTCTTTGATACTCAACTGGTAATCCCAGACACATGCGCAATCATCGTTGGCTCGGACACGCCCTTGTTGCGGCTGCTCTGGCGCTGGGCTTTTCCTCGCCCGTTCGGGCGCAGGGTACGACCACCGGAGCCATCTCCGGTACCGTCACGAACGACAAGAACGTCGCACTGCCGAACGCGCAGGTACAAGTAGTGAATGTGACCAATGGCGCACGCGCCGGTCAGCTCACCCGCGACAACGGTCGCTTCCTCATCCCGAACCTCGAAGTCGGTAGGTACACCGTCACGGTGCGCCTGATCGGGTACGCTCCCGAAACCAGGAAGGACATTGTCGTCAGCCTCACGCAGGCCACCCGCGTCGACGTCGTGCTCGGCGAACAGGCGGTACGCTTGGGCACCGTTGAGACGCGTGTCGCGGCCACGACGTCTGACTTCACCGCCACGCGCCAAGGCACGCAAACGGTGCTTACCGATACGATGGTCCGTCGCCTGCCCACGCTGAACCGCGACGTGTCGGACCTCATCCGCAACTCGCCGCAGGTGAACGTGGCGCAGAACGGCCGCATCTCGGCCGCCGGCCAGAACAACCGCTTCAACAACATTCAGATCGACGGTGTGTCGCTCGCCAACCGTTTTGGTCTCGGCAACTCGCCAACCGTCGGTGCCCAGGTCGAGGGGCGCGCGCTGCCGCTCGACGCCATCAAGGAATTCCAGATCCTTGTATCCCCGTACGACGTGCGTCAGGGCAACTTCACCGGCGCCCTGGTGAATGCGGTCACGCAGTCGGGCACAAACGAGTTCAAGGGTTCGGCCTTCGTGTACTATCGCGACCAGCAAATGGGTCGTGACACGTCGTTCCTCCGCACGTCGCCGTTCGTACGTCGCCAGTTGGGCTTCTCGCTCGGCGGCCCGATCATCAAGAACAAGCTGCGCTTCTTCGCCACCGTCGAAACCAGCCAGAACGTAGCGCCGTCGACAGGCCCGTTCTACGATCCCACGTCGCCCACCGGCTTGGTGAATTCGCCCGTCGCCACGGCGCGTATCACCTCCGCGCAAGTGGACTCGTTCGTGAACTATCTGGCCGGCAGGGGCATCGCCGCCGGAAGCGCGGGCCTGACGAGCAACGACAACCCGCTGCTCAACACGTTTGTGCGACTGGACTATCAGGTGTCCGACAAGACGCGTCTCGTGCTGCGCAACATCTACAACGACCAGCAGGCTTTCGATTTCTCCCGGTCCCTCGCCGGCTTCAACTTCCTGTCCAACGGTTTCCGTCGCACCGAGAAGTCGAATCAGGTCGTGGCGCAGGTCTTCACCAACTTCGCCAACGGCTTCTCCAACGAGTTCACCCTGGGCCTCACGAACACGCGCTTCAAGCGCAACCCGGGCACGATTGCGCCGCAGGTGCTCGTGCAGAACATCGGTGGTCTGGGCTCGGGTATCGCGTTCCGTGCCGGCACGGACAACAGCTCGCAGGGCAATGAGTTGCGCGAAGATCTATACGAAATCCAGAACAACTTCACGATGCCGCTGGGCAATCACATCGTGTCGATCGGTACTCGTAACGAGATCTACAAGGCTTACAACGCCTTCCTCCAGAATTCATACGGCAACTACACGTACAACTCGCTCGCCGATTTGGTGGCGAACCGCACGCCGGCCTCGTTCGCCGGTTCGGGCGGTCTTGGTGGCGACGTGGTGGCCAACTTCATGGCTGCGCAGCTCGCCGGTTACATACAGGACCAGTGGACGGTGACCCCGCGCTTCACCACCACGCTCGGCCTGCGCCTCGACGTGCCGCTGTTCTTTGACAAGCCGTCGTTCGCCGCCGCCGTGCAGCGTGACTTCGGTCGCAGCACCTCCGACATTCCGTCGGGGAATCTGCAGTTTTCGCCGCGCGTAGGCTTCAACTGGGACGTCACCGGCGATCAGCGGAATCAGCTGCGCGGTGGTGTCGGTCTCTTTCAGGGCATCCCGGCGTATGTGTGGATGTCCAACCAGTACCAGAACACCGGCGCCGGTCTCGCGCAGATCACCTGCGGCGGTGGTGTGACCGCGACCAACGGTGCCGCGCCGCTCTTCGACCCGAATCCGGTATCGCCGCGCGGTTGCGGCCTGCGGACGAACGGAACGGCGGGACGCAGCCTCGATGACGGCACGTTCCTTGGCACCGTGAATCTAGCCGATCCTGACCTCAAGTTCCCGCAGCTGCTCCGCGCCACGCTTGGCTACGACCGCAAGCTGCCGGGTGATGTGATCGCGACGTTCGATGGTCTCTACTCGCGCTCCGTGAACAGCTTCTTCTACAACAACATCAACATCCCCCAGACGGGTCGCATCGACGCGCAAGGACGCACCGTGTTCGCCAATTTCCCGGCGACCGGCATCCCGGCCGTGGCGCCGCGCTTCCCGGTGTACGGCTCCAACGTGATTGCGCTCTCCAACCATAGTAAGGATTACGCGTACAGCGGCACGGGTCAGCTCCGGAAGCGCTTCATCGGCGGCCTTGAAGGCTCGGTGGCGTACACGTATGGCCGAAGCTTCTCGGTGACCGACCAGACGTCGTCGGTGGCGCTCTCCAACTGGCAGTTCGGCCGAGTCTACTCGGGGCTGCAGACCGACCAGCAGCTGAACACATCGGTGTTCGACCAGCCGCACCGCGTGCTCATCAACGGCACGTATACGGCGCCGTGGAAGTCGAACCAGACCAATGTCACGTTCTACTACAGCAAGGCGTCGGGCACCCCGTACTCGTTCGTGTACGGCGGCAACGCGGGCCGCGGCGATATGAACGGCGACGGCTCGAACGCGAACGATCCGATCTACATCCCGACGGGCCGGACCGATCCAAAGATGGGCTTTGTGGCCACGACGTTGAACGGTGTCGCGATCACGGCGGCGGAGCAGACCGCGACGCTCGACCAGTTCATCAACGACAACAGCTGCCTTTCCAAGCAGCGCGGCACGATCATGAAGCCGACGTCCTGCCGGAACCCGATGTTCGATCGTTTCGATCTCACCATCGAGCAGCAGCTGCCGGAGATTCGCGGCCAACGCGCCACGCTTCGCCTCGACGTCTTCAATGCCGCGAATCTGCTGAACAGCAAGTGGGGACGCATCAAGTCCGCGAGTGCGAACGGCAACTCCACGCTGTTGCAGGTCCAGTCTTTGACGAACGCCGATCCGGCCACGCAGGTGCCGGTGGTGACGTTCCTGAACACCTTCAACACCCAGTTCACGCCACTCGCCGTCAGCCAGTTCTACCAGCTGCAGGCGTCGCTGCGGTTGTCGTTCTAGGGAAGCTCGGCACAAGGAAGCATGACCACAAACAAAGCGGGGGCGACGCCAACCCGGCGTCGCCCCCGCTTTCGTTTTTCTCGCACCGGACCGGCATAGGCGCGGCCCAACGTCGCGACTAGAAGATCTTCAGGTTGATGAACTTGCGCGGATTTTTCGTGAAATCGATCGTCAGTGAATCGAGGCGAAGGAGCAGCGTGTCGATCCTGGCATAGACCGCGGGATCGTTCATGAACCGGCCCACGGTGCCCGGACCGCTGTTCACCTTCGTGATGACGTCATTCACTGCCGTCCGCGTCGAGTCGAGCGACCGCGACAGCTTCTCGAGGTTGGCCGAGGCCGTTCGAAGGTTGACGACCGTTGAGTCTACCTTGGCCGAATCGACGGAGGCGATCGTGCGTCGCAACGCCTGCTGCGTGATGGTGAGCTGTTTATTCTGATCAGCGACGACGGTGCTCATTTGCGCCATGAGTTTGGTCAGGTCCTTGATTGTTTGGCGCGTGTCGGCCAAGCCGCCTCCTTCGACATACTCCGACCGGAACTTCCCCGTCAGCGCACGGATGTCCGTGGCGATCGAGTCACCCTTGGTGAGGAGCTCTCCGGTGCGCGGTGAGCCCTTGCCGGCCTTGATCGTGTCGCCCGCGGCCATGTATGTGGTCACGCCCTTCTGCGGGGTGATGGCAATCAGCTGGTCGCCAAAAATGCCGTTGGCGTCCACCGTAGCCATGGAGCCGGCCGGAATCTGGTATTCCTTATTGACATGCATCGTGACGGCCAGCGTGCCGTCGGGCACCAGCTCGACCTTGTCGACAAAACCGACTTGCACACCTGCCAGAAGGACGGCCTGACCGTTTTTCAGGCCGGCCCCCCACGGGAAGCGCGCATACATCGAATAGCCGCTCGACAGACCGCCGCGGGCCACCCAGATCGTCCCACCCAAGCCGACGACCACGGCAAAAAGCAGAGTGAGACCAACCAGCACTTCGTCACGTCGTTTTTTCATGAGACTTGGTATGGGAGGCGCGACACGCTGCTGCCCTACGCCTGAATGAAAGGAGCAAAAATGGCGGCCACGATCGCATCGAGCACAAGAATGGAAACCGACGCGATTACCACAGCTAGGGCGGTCGACCGGCCGACGCCTTCGGCGCCTGCCTCGGTCACGTAGCCTTCGTACGAGCAGACCAGCGCGATCGCGCCACCAAAACTCACCGCTTTGATCATCGAGTAGACGACCTGGAATTCGGTGAATGCAAGGCGCAATCCACTCAGGAAATCATCGGTGCGCACGTCCGTGGCGAGGACTAGTACGGCCCAGGCGCTGAAAATAGCCGTCGCATTGGCGATCATCGTCAGTGCCGGCAGCATGACCAGCGTCGCCAGCAGTCGCGGCAGCGTGAGGTAGGCGATCGGATCGAACGACAGCGTTTCGAGCGCGTCGATCTGCTCCGTCACCCGCATCGTGCCGATCTCTGCCGTCATGCGTGCACCGATGCGCCCCGTGAGCACGAGCGCGATCAGCAGCGGCCCAAGCTCGAGCACGATGCTTTGACGCGCGATCAGCCCAACCACGGAGAGCTGCACGCCCGGGAAGAGCTGGTAGCGCGTCTGAAACGCAGTCACGCCACCCAGAAATGCCGCGACGATCATGGACAACGGCAGCGACTCGACACCGATGGTTCGCATCTGTCGAATTGTCTCCGGCATCCACGTGCCCGGTTCGCGCACGGCCCGAGCGATGTCCCGGGCATAGTACGCGCGACGACCGATCGCGCCCATGATCTTGGCCGTCCGGTCTTGGGCGCGACGGAGAATCATATCAGGCCGAAAAGCGATCATAAACGCACCACGTCAGGTCCGGACGCGTGCGAGGAGAACGAGGGCAATCGCTCCGCAGAGCATGTTGGGCAACCACGCCGCAACCTCTGGGGAAACGATACCCTTCCCGCCGATGGCTTTGGTCAGCTGAATGAGCACGAGAAAGAGGACGGTAGTGGCGAGACTGATTGCGATTCCAAACGCCGCTCCGCCGCCTCGCTGAGAACTGGTGGCGAGTGGGGCACCAAACAGCGCGATAATGATGCAGGTGACCGGAATCGCGATCTTGAGCATCCGTTCAACCTTGAGTGTGTTCACCTCGGCGCCGGAGCGCTCGAGGATGGAGATGAACCGCGTCAGATCGGCGAAGTTCATCTCACTCGGCTCGCGTTCGCTGGCCCGGAGCTCCAACGGCGTTTCCTCCATGCGGCGATCCGCGATGGAATCAAAGGAGAAGGATACGTCGATGGAGTCGTTTGGGATGACGTGCATGGTTCCTGAAGCAAGAACCCAGCCGCGAGCCCCACGCCAGTTCCCCGATTTTGCGGCAATCAGCTGGCCGGGGTGCAGGGGCGAGGCACGCTTCTCGAGCTCGATGTTGTCGACCGACTTCTTCTCGACGTCGAGCGTGTAGATGCGGTAGATGCGCCCAGCCTCACTCGCAAAGGCGAAGTTGTAGCGCGCGTTGTCGCGCAACCCGCCGTTGCCGGCAAGGAGCCTGAGACGCTTGGCGTTGGCCGGTGGGGCGACCTCACTGAAGACGAGATCGATTCCTGTCGCCATGAACGCCATCACCACGATGGGTGCGATGAAGCGATAGAAGCTGATCCCCGACGCTTTGGCGGCCGAAATCTCGGAATAGCGGGTGAACGAACCGATAGAAAACACCGTGGCGAAGAGCACGGCGACCGGGAGCACCATGAACAGCGTGTCGGGAATCCAGTAGAGGTAGCTCATCGCCACATCGGCGATGGCCAGTTTGCGCTCGGTGTACTTGCGCAGGTTGTCGACCAGATCGATGACGAAGACCAGCACCGGAAAGCCGAGCATGGTGACGCCAAAGATGCGTGCAAACTCGGAGGCGACGTACCGGTCGAGTGGGGTGATGAACGCCCGACGACCGCTCACGCCATCACCTTGCCGGCGTTGCGTTTGGCTGCTTCTTCAGCCCTGAGGGCAGCCCGGGCTTTGCGGTCAGCCCACCAGTCGCGGATGCCACCGCCCCTCGACGTGTCGGTGGTCGACTCGACGCGCCACAGGAGCACGACGCCCACGATCGCAAAGGTGACGTTGGCGATCCACATCGCGACGATGGCGGGTAATCGGCCTTTGTCAGCCAGCGCCTCGCCGGCCATGAGGCAGATGTAGTAGAGACCGAAAACGATGATGCTGACGCCGATGGTAACGCCGACGCCGCCGCGCGGAAACCTGAGGGCGATGGGCGGGCCGAAGAGCACGAAGACGACACAGGCAAAGGAGAGTGCGAACTTCTTCTGAATTTCAACGCTCAAACTATCGAGCGACTCCCGCGATTCGGCGAGTTGCGTGCTCGCGGCCAACTCGGCGCCCTTGAACATCGCGACCGAATCGAGGGCGATCGGAGCCACAGGTACGGGCGCTATCGCATTCGAGTCTATGGTCGGCGCGGGCGTGGGCGCGGGCGTGGGCGTGGGCGGGACGGCGGGGGCCACAGCCGCGCCGCTCTGGATGGCTGCCCCCGGGACCGGCGCGAACCCGGCGGAGTCGGGCGGCCGAGCTGGTGGCTGCTGTTTGGGCGGTTCCTGCGCGTTCGCCGTCTTCACACTGAAGAGGGACGCCAACGCGCCGCAATAGAAGCTTGCCAGCGCGTCGCTGCGCGGACGGGAACGAGGGACACTGATGGTGGTGGTTCCCTTGGAGACGGTGCGCGAAAGCAGTCCGATATAGTCCTGCCGGATTCGCTCGAAGTCGACTGCGTTGATCGCATACTTCCGCTGCATCTCGCAGATCGTCATTTCGCGGTCGCCCTTGTAGCTATCCGATTGCGACGAGGAAAAGACGCGTGAAATGCCGCGCTTTCGTACTGTTTGCGTGCGGAAGTACGAGCGCTGCAGCCTCCGCGTATCGCCGCGCACGAACTCCTGTGCGTAGCCGTCAAACAATTCGATCTGCAGATCCTCCCCGTTCGGCGCGAACGAAAGGATGCCGCTGTCGGCGTAGATGGTCTTTCGTTCCGGGCCGCCGGTCAGATCGTAGATGCTGACGTCCCACATCTTGTTTGTCTGGGCATCGCTGCGGCCGATGCGCATGTAGAGTTGGTCGGTGACCGCGTTGAGCGTTTGATCGCGGAGCGTCAGCGTCGGCCTGGTGCGCGCGATGTCCTGTTGCAGGATGCGCAATTTGTGGTTGGCGCGCGGCATCACTTGGTCGTTGAACGCAACCATGCCAAACGAAAGGAGCAACGCGCAGCCAAACACCGGCAGCACCAGCGAGCGGACCCGCACCCCGCTGGCCTTGAGCGCTGTGATCTCATGTTCGGCCGCCATGCGACCGAACGCATAGAGCGTGGCCACCAGCACCGCCATCGGCATTGTCATCGCGATGGTGAAGGGCAGCGACAGATAGAAGAACTGCCAAATGACCGGCCAGGGAAGTCCCTTGCCGGCGAGATTGGCGAGTTGCCGCGCCACGTACTGCAGCATGAGCAGCGACGTCAGCGCGGTCAGCGCGAACACGAGCGGACCGATGTGCTCGCGCACCACGTAGCGGGTAATAAGCTTCACGACGTAAATTCCCCTTTGACCACATGCATTATCAAGGGCGAGTCGACATTGTGTCTGTCTGATGTTGTCGACGCGTCCGCTGCCCCAAACCGTATCTTCGCGGCCGTCCGCGCCGCTGGTACCCCACCAACGGAGTTCGGTGCGCCGTCTGCTGCGCCGCGCGATTCCAGTTCTCGTCGCGTGTCTGAGCGCCCTCTCGGCCCGATCTGTCGCCGCCCAGCAGCCGACCTCTCCTGAGGGCATTCGGCTGTCCCTGCCTCAGGGCGCGCGACTGTTCACCGTCCCGTTCGCGTTGCGCCCCCTGCCGATCTTCGGTCCGTTCGGCACGGGAGCCGTCATTCGCGAAGACCCGGCGCGCGTGGCGGAACGTGCCGTGCGTGCCGCCACGCGCGCCAAGGAACGGCTGCTGCTCCGTCGCTGGACGATGGTTGTACAAGCAGGGCTCATGCCACGTATCGACTCGGCCGCGCTGGCAGCCCAACTCGCAGCCAATACGCCCGCCGTCGCGCGACCTGATTCAGGGCCGCCCCCCGGCGCACTCGTTCCCGTCGTACCCGGAGCCAAGCGCGAGGGGGTGGACGTTGCCAAACAGATCGGCAATGACATCTTCGGTGAACTGGGGGGACTTGGGGGACTCGGTATCTCCCTCGACGCACGGCTGGAGTCGAGGCTGCAGCGTACGCGCAACGAACGGTGCACCGCCGCGCAGCTGACAACGATCGGTGCAAGCTGCTTCGGCACCTATCAGCCGTCGTTCGATTTTCAGTTCACGCTGCGCACCGGCGGCGTGGTCGCCGAGCGTGTGAATGTGAATGTCGACTATTCGTCGACGCGTGAATTCGACGCCTCGAACAACATCTCGATCTTCTATCAAGGAAAAACCGACGAAGCACTGCAGCGGCTCGAAGTGGGCAACGTCACCTTCCAGCCGCCACCGTCGCGCTTTCTCACCACTGGCATCCCCGCCGGCAACTACGGCGTGCAGGCACGAGGCCAGATCGGCCCGATGCGCTTCACCACCATTCTCGCGCAGCAGCAAGGCAATGTCTCCAAGGACAATGTCTTCACGGTGGGCGAACAGACGCAGCAACAGGTTGAGCGTCCGATCGAAGACATTCAGGTCGAAACGCGGCGGTTCTTCTTCACGGTCGATCCGCGCCGCTTCGCTGGCTTCCCGAATGTCGATCTGCTCAACCGCCAGCAGATGCAGCAGCTCGCGACGCAGCTCCCGGACTCGGTGCGTCCAACCCGCCTGTACGTGTATCGACAGCTCGTTGGCGCGGCCAACCAGAATCCGCGAGGGCCGCAATTCTCTGTGCGCGGTGCGCGCAACAGCACGCGCCAGATCTACGAAGTGCTGCGCGAAAACGTCGATTACTACGTCGACCCATCGCAGCTGTGGATTGCCCTCGTACGACCGCTCAACATCAACAACGAACGGCTCGCTGTTGCATACGAAGTGAACATCAACGGCCAAACCGGCCGCAACATCAACACGGGCGGTACGCCGGACGTCGAGTTCACCGACGCCACGCAGTTCGCCAATCTGCTCTGGGAGCCGGAGCTGCAGCCGAGCAACACGGAATACTTCTATCGTGAAATCAAGTCGGTGTATCGACTCGGTGGCGAAGATGTGCAACGCGAGACCGTGACGATGAAGCTCGTCACGGGTACATCGGGCGATCAGGAAAAGCCGTTCGATTCGTCACGCGGCGAGACATATCTGCAACTGTTCGGGCTCGCGCAGGCCACCAACTCAGGCACGTTCGACGTGGAGAATCGCGTCTGGCCTCGACCGAACGATCCAAATTTCCTGGCATCGAGCGGCGGCCAGCAGAAGTTGTTCCGCGACTACTTCATCTTCTATCCATCGGTGCAGCCGTTCGCGCGCGCAGGCTTGGCGCAGCCGCTCGCGAACCCGGCGAACGACACCCTCTATCGTTTCCCCAACGAGTATCTGTACTCGGCGCAGCGTCCACAGGCGATCTATCGCATGATTGCGCGCTACCAATCCGAAGGTGGCGGGAACACGGGCTCCATTCAGCTCAAGTCGCTGCAGCTGCGCCCCAACTCGGAGAACGTGTCCGTCGAAGGCCGACTGCTGGTACGCGACGTGGATTACAAGGTCGACTACGACCTCGGCACCATTACGTTCTCGCGCCCCGACACCCTCTTCCCTCGTCCGCGTCAGGTGAGTGTGCGCTACGAAGAGAATCCACTCTTCGCCGCGGCGCCTACCACTATTTTCGGGCTGGCGACACAGTTTCCGCTCGAGAACGGGCAACTCTCGTTTACGGCTATTTCGCAGCAACAGCGGTCAGGGTTGAATCGTCCGCCGCTCGGTTTCGAGCCGATCGGATCGCTCGTTGCCGGTGTCACGGCCAATATGACGTGGGATGCGACGGCGCTGCAGCGCGGCTTGGCGAAGTTGCCATTCGCCGAGGGGGCGTCGAGATCCAGGATTTCGATGCAGGGCGAGTTTGCGATGAGCAAACCGCAGCCAAATGCGGCCGGGCAGGCGTACATCGAGTCGTTCGAGGGCGATGCGGGGCTCAACATCCCGCTCGGCGAAGGGGCGTGGTATTTCAGTTCGCGTCCATCGCTTGGTACGCGACTGGGATCGTTGATTGGCGCGTCGGCGCTGGCGCTCAATCGCGCGACCACGATGGCGTATCAGAACAACGGGATCGATACCGCGTTCAACTTCATTCAATACAGCATTTCGCAGATCGATCCATTGGTCAAGCTGGTGGGTGGTGGCGTGCAACCGAACGAGCAGTTGCTCTGGATGCAGCTCTATCCGCTCAAGACCGGTGGCATTTTCGATCAGGTGCCGTCGACCGGAAGGCGCCGCTTCGCCTGGACCATCGGCGATAACAGTATGGTCGGTGTCACGCCGTCGGGTCGTCGTTGGCGTTCAATACGTACGGTGCTCAATCCGAGCGGTGCCGATCTGTCGCGCATCGAGAATCTTGAATTCTTTGTGCTCGTGCAGGCCGGCCCGAACAACACGCGAAAGAATCCGACGCTTGTCTTTGACTTTGGCGAGATCAGTGAAAACAGTCTCGCGTTTGCGCCGGAAACGTTGACCGTCAATCCGTCCACCGGAACTGGGATTACAACGGACAGCACGTATCGTGGCAAACGGCTCGTTGGATTCAATCGCGCCGACACCGAACGTGATCTGTTCTCACGCGCGTTCAATGCTGCCGAGAATGACAAGGGGCTGCCCGGCGATATTGCCGACACGATTGTCGTTGTCGACAGAACAAGACCCGGCGTGAATATCACGACGCAGAACAACGTGACGTTGTGTTCGTCGTCGGTGAACGTGCAGCAGATTCTTGGCGACAGTCGCGCCAACTGTGGCGTGCGCAACAATCGTCTCGATGAGGAGGACATCGATCTCGATGGGCGACTCAACTTGCCGGACGCGCAGACCGATCAGGAATCGATCAAGCGCTTCGCCGTTGATCTCAGTGACGAGCGTAACTGGACACGCCGCGGACGTTGCTACGCTGATTCGACAACACGGGGGGGCGGGTTTCGCGCCGACTCGGTGTGCTGGGTGCAGGTGCGCCTGAATTGGCGCGCCCCGCTCGAAGAAGAGAATGCACCGAACGACCGGCGCGTGCGCGCGATGCGCATGACGATGGTTTCGTCGGCGCAGGTTGCGGACAGTGAGTTCACGCGCATCTCGTTTGCGCGCTTTCGCCTGGCCGGTGCGCCCTGGCTCAAGCGCGCCGACCGTCCGATCTCGGGCGCCGCGGGCGACTCGGTCAGTTCGATTTCGGGCTACGTCGTGGCATCGCTGGTGGGCACGCTCGATTCGACGGCAACCCTGCCATATAGTTCGCCGCCCGGTGTGGTGGAACTTCCGGAGAACAAACAGTCCGGCTACGAGAACACGACGGTGCAGATCAACGAACATTCGTTGCGTCTGCAGGCGGGCGTCCCCGGGGGCACCTTCCGCCCCTTCGATCGCGCGGAAGCGTTCTACCGATTCCCGGAAGGCACCAAATCGTTCATGGGATATCGTGCGCTGCGGCTCTGGATGCGTGGGCGTGGCAACGGTTGGGGACAGAGCGGCGAACTGAATGGCTACGTGAAGATCGGCCGAGATGAGAATAACTTTTACATGTACCGTACGACGGTGGAGGCGGGGGCGTCGGCGGCCGCATGGACTCCGGAAGTGCGAGTCGATCTCACCCAGTTCCAGATTCTTCGCGCCCAGTTGGAGAATAACTTTTTAACGGCGTCCAAGGATACGCTGGCGTGTAGCGGGGCTGATCTTGAAATGATCAAGCGTTCGGGACTACCGCGCGGCATCACGGTGCGACGGTACGCTGTGTGTCAGGATGGTTACATCGTCTACAGTGCCGACCCGAGTGTCACGCCGCCCAATCTCGCGGGTGTGCAGGAGTTGGCCGTGGGCTTTATTCGGGTTGATAGTGTTGCGCGCAGTGGTACGTCAATCATGGCCAACGATTCGCTTGAGCTATGGATCGATGATGTACGTCTCTCCGACGTGGTCGATGACATCGGTTTCGCCGGTGAGCTTGGGTTGGCGATGAACGCGGGCGATCTCGCTGATTTCAGACTGAACCTCAGCAGGCGCGATCCGAACTTCCGTCAGCTCGGTGAAACTCCGTCGTTCCTGACGACGAGCGGTGTGAGCATTGGCACCACGATGCACCTTGAACGGATGCTGCCGGCAAGACTGGGCATCGTCCTGCCCTTGAACATCGACTACTCCGGTACGGGTGTCGAACAACTCTTCATCAACCGCTCGGATGTCCGCGCGAGCGGCATCAATGGGCTGCGCAATCCGAGTGATAGACGGGTGAGTTATTCCATGGCGCTGCGTCGGGCGACGCCATTGGGCAAAGGCTGGTACGCGCCCCTGGTGAATGGACTCGCGCTGAACGGTGCGTGGTCGAACGGTGAATCTCAGAGCGCATTCCAGACGGCCAAGAATAGCAACTATGTCGTTGGCGCGAGTCTGGTCATGACCGACGATACACGCGACGGCTCGTTGCCGTGGGCGATCGATCGGCTGTTCGGTATTCTCCCTAAATCGCTCAAGGACCGCGACGCGGTCCGGGCGTTTCGTGCGCAGAAGTTTCGTTGGAAGCCGACGCAGTTCCGGCTCACGAGTTCAGTCGCGCAGAACGCGAATTCATCGACATCGTTCACCAAGTCTGCCGCCTCGCCGACTGATACCGGGCAGATCGTTAACGGCCTCTCGAACTTCTGGCAGAACAATGCCCGTCTCGAGTTCCGGCCGACCGCCGGAATTTCGGCCAGTATGGATGCCCGCCAGCTGCTCGACCTGCGCGACTATCGGGGGCAGTCTTCGCTCCTCGATAGCGCTGATCGCGGTCAGGCTGCCGCTGCCGAACGTTTGAAAGTGCTGGGCCGTGATGTGGGTTTGGAACGCGAGCGTTCGGTCACATCAGCCTTCACGTTCGCACCGAACGTTTCGCTTTGGTTCCGTCCTCAATTTGACTTCACCTCGCGCTTCGATCTCAACAAAGATCCGAACGCGCGCTCATTGCTTCGCGACGGGGATAGTACGGGCGCGTTCCGTCTGCCGAAGCGTTTGGGCGCGGCGCAGACGTGGCGCACTGGTGCGACCATCGATCTCGGCAGACTGATTGTCAACACCACACCCGAGAAGGCGAGGCTGCGCGCACTCGGCCGGTTCTTTGCGCCGATCGATGTGCGCTGGTCGCAGAGCCTTAACTCGAACTATGACAATACGGTGTTTGTCCCGAGCCCGAGCTACCAGTTCGGGTTGGGGAGTTTGAACGACTTCCGGGGGCTGGACTCACGGCTTGCAACGGCCGCCGGTCGGGTAAGACAGTTTGCGGCGGTCGGCTCGGTGAATCTGCCGCTCGGCATCAACCTCGGTTCGCGGTTCGAGAATGGTACGACGGAAACGTGGACGCGTCGTTCGCTCGACGGTTTCCAGGCGCTCATCACGAGTGACCAGCAGACGTATCCCGACTACAGTCTGCGTTGGGTCTGGCGCCCGCGGATGCTCAAGAAAGTGCTGTCACTGGTGTCGATCAACGGGCGCTATTTCGTGACCGAGCAGCAGACGACGGTGCCCAATGAGACCGGCGGTATCGCGGATCGCAGTCGCACGCTCAATCGCGGCCGACCCATTTCCGGTTCGCTCACGTGGGCATTTCTCGGTGGCATCACGATGAACGGTACTCTCGATCATGTGCAGCGCGAAGACACCCGACCCGGATCGATCACCAATGGTGACACGAAGCGAATCTCCTTTGACGTCGGCCGCTCGTTCAAGCTGCCCCAGAGCTGGAACACGCGTGGCGCCTTGAGGACGACCGTCTCGTATCAGTCGGAGGAGACCGAGTCGATTGTCGGTGGTCAGATCGGAACGACAATCGATGAGGCAACCACATCGACCGGTGTGAGTTCGGTGTTGAACAACAGCGGTCGTCGCGCGTTCAATTTGAATGCGGTGACGGATGTGTCAGAGCTCGTGACGTTCACCCTGACCGGTTCGCAGGTGCTGACCTTTGATCGCACGTTCAACCGTCGGGTGTCGAATACCGTGTTCAGCGCCACGTTGAATTTGAAGTTCTTTGCCGGAGAGTTGCGGTAGGCGGGACTGCGACCGGCTTGGAACCGCAGCGGAGTTGGAACTGCAACAGACTTGGAACTGCCGATTTGGCGGATCAGGCGGATCAAAACCGCATACTGCAACAACAAAACCAACAGCAAGGGAACTCCCCCGCAGTGTCTGTTCGGATCTGTTCGTATCCGTCTGATCGGGAGTGCCCTGTAGTTGCAGTTGTCGTGGTAGTTGTGGTTGCTGCCGCAGCGCTCAGTCGCTCGTCTGGCTCTGCAGTGCCGAGTTGGTCCTGCGATGCACCGCGGCAATGAATTGGCTGCCGTTGCGTTGGTCTGATGACGGTGCATCGGCAGCGCGACGCTAATGTGCGATCATGCCCACCACCGCCGAACGCAATGCGCTTGTCTTTCTCGCCACGATCGCGGTAGTCGGGGCAGGAGTGCGCGTGTCCGCGTCGCGTCGTTTCATGCAAGAGGTGAATGCAGCCGCGGGGATCGTCAGCACCGCCCCTGGCAGCCCGGCGGCCCGCGCGCTCGAAGCGCAGATCGCCGCCGTCGATTCCGCCCGCGCGGTTGCGTCCAGTCGACCCAAAAGATCGGGCTCCACGCGTCGCCGGAGCTCAAGCGATCAGCGCAACCGGTCGACACCTATGGTGGGCACCAACCCGACCACCGACCCTGGAGAAAGACCCCGTTCACGACGATTGGCTCCGCGCGATCGGCCACCGCCGGTCTCGCCCGAAAATCCGATTGACATCAACACCGCGACGACGGCTGAGCTCGAGCTGCTCCCCCGCGTTGGCCCTGCCCTCGCCAAACGGATGATCGCTTGGCGCAACGCCAACGGACCGTTCAGCACCGAGGCTGATCTCCGTCACGTTCCCGGCATCGGTGTCACTACGGCTGCACTACTGGTCCCTCTGGTGACGTTTTCCTCTGGGTACCGTCCATTCCAAAGTGAGGCGCGACCGTCGCGCCACTACCCGGATTTGCCCGCGATCTGACGATCACTGAGTCATATGGCCGCACCCGCTGCAACCAGTCCAACACGCGCTATCGACCGCCTGGGCGATCTCCTCGTCCGTGAAGGGCTTCTGACCAAGGAAAATCTGGCCAAAGCGCTGCACGAGCAATCGCAGACGCCGGGG
>Ga0105044_10002185_pt1 | contig 26624 bp, 30 predicted proteins | sample MAT01_FD_78092 | JGI IMG/M metagenome (GOLD analysis project Ga0105044, IMG submission 78092) | Freshwater microbial communities from Lake Fryxell liftoff mats and glacier meltwater in Antarctica - MAT-01 | ecosystem: Environmental > Aquatic > Freshwater > Ice > Liftoff microbial mat | place... | reverse complement strand
GGTGTCCGAGCGCGAGGTGAAGCAAGTGAACAGGCTGGCGAAAACGAGCACCGTGAAGCCTGCGGTGCGGGCTGTGGTCAGGTCGCCGGAACCGGGGATCAACCCGCCCGGCAGGTACAAGTCCATCGTCAGCAGGGTCAGCACCGCAATCACCAGACCTGTCTGGACTACACTCGTCCACATGCGGCCGTCTATCAGTCGTTCGTGCAACTGCCTCGGTTTCCGGGTCATGAGGTCGTCGCCTGCTGGGTCCACACCCATCGCGAGCGCGGGGCCTGAGTCGGTGATGAGGTTGATCCAGAGCAGCTGGGTGGCCAGCAGCGGCAACACCACCGTGCCGCCGGCCCCGGTGTCTGCGGAGTTCAATCCGATCACGCCACCGCCCACCACGCCGAGGAACACGGTCAGTACCTCGCTCATGTTGGTCGACAGCAAGAAGCGCAGGAACTTGCGGATGTTGTCCAGAATGGCACGCCCTTCGCGCACCGCGACGACGATCGTGGCGAAGTTGTCGTCGGCGAGGATCATCTTGGCTGCTTCCTTGGTCACTTCGGTGCCGGTCACGCCCATCGCGACGCCGATGTCAGCCGTCTTCAATGCCGGCGCGTCGTTGACGCCGTCACCGGTCATCGCCACGACGTTGCCGTCGGCCTGCAGTGCGTCGACGATGCGCAGCTTGTGCGCCGGCGCGACCCGGGCGTAGACCGACGTGGTGCGCACGGCGGCGGCAAAGCCTGCCTCGTCCAGCGCATCGATCTCGGCGCCCGTGAGGGCCGGTGAACCCGCTTCAACGATGCCCAGATCGGCGGCAATGCGCGCGGCCGTTCTCGGGTGATCACCGGTGATCATGACGACCCGGATGCCGGCCCGATGCGCTTCGCGGATGGCCACCGCCGCCTCTTCGCGCGGCGGGTCGATCATACCGACGGTGCCGACGAAAATCAGCTCGCGTTCCAGCGCCTCGGCATTTGCCGGGTCTTCGCCAGGCGCCAGCGGACGGTAAGCCACCGCCAGCGTGCGCAGTGCGGCATCGGTAAGGGTGTCGACATCGGCCAGCAGCCGCGCCCGCATGGCCTCATCCAGCGCAACTACTTCCAGCCCCACGCGCACCCGCGTACACCTGCCCAGCAGCACGTCGGGCGCGCCCTTGGTGATCGCCACGAGCTCGTCGCCGTGTTCATGGTCGCGTTCGATCGTCGTCATCAGCTTGCGCTCTGATGTGAACGGGATTTCGCTGACGCGCTCGAACCGCTTCACGCGCCGCTCGGTGACCGTGCCTGCCCCGAGCTTGCGCTCGGCCACCAGGAACGCCGCTTCGGTGGGGTCGCCGTTGATCTCCCACGCGCCGCCCTCTGCCTGACGCAGATTGGCGTTGCCGGCCAGGCTGCCACCACTCAACACTACCCGGGTTTCATCGTGCAGCGGCCCGGCGGCCAGTTCGGCACCGGCATGTTCGACCTTGCCTTGGGGCGCATACCCCACCCCGCTGATCTGAATATCGCCCGAAGCCGTCATCACGCGCTGGATGGTCATCTCCGAGCGCGTCAGGGTCCCTGTCTTGTCCGAACAGATCACCGAAGCGGACCCCAGCGTTTCCACCGACGAGAGGTTCTTGACGATGGCGTTGTGTTTGGCCATGCGCTGCACGCCGAGCGCGAGCACCAGCGCCAGGATGGCGGGCAGCCCCTCAGGCACCGCGGCCACCGCGAGCGACACACCGAGCAGCAGCACGTGGACCACATCGCCGGTGCTGCGGATCTCTGACATGAGCAGGATGATGCCCACCACTACGACGGCGATGCCCACGACCGCCAGGCCCAGCGTGCGTCCGACGCGTGATACTTCCTTTTCCAATGGAGTGGGCTCCTCGGCCGTGGCCTCGAGCAGCGCCGCGATCCGACCCATCTGGGTCCCCATGCCGGTGGCCGTGACTACCGCACGACCAGTGCCTTGCACAACGGCCGTGCCTTTGAAGACCATGTCGAGCTGATCCGCCAATTGCGCGGGCTGCGGCAACGTGGCGGTGTCCTTGAGCACGGCTTCGCTCTCGCCGGTGAGCGCAGCCTCTTGCACGCGCAGCGTGATGGCTTGCAGCAGGCGCGCATCGGCACCGACGGCGTCGCCCTCGGCCAGCACGATCATATCGCCGCGCACGAGCTCAGCACTGGGCACGCGCCACTCCTTGCCGTCGCGCAGCACGGTCGTGGTCGCTGCCGTCATTTTGGCCAGCGCAGCGACGGCGTTCTGCGCCTTCGCTTCCTGCACAAGGCCGATCAGCGCATTGAGCAGCACGACGGCCGCAATAACGCTTGCGTCGACCGGCCAGCCGACACGGCCTTCAACCCACCACGCAACCAGCGCGACGGCCACCGCCGCCAGCAACAGGTAGATCAGCGGGTCCTGAAACTGCGACAGCGCCCGCCGCCAGAACGGAACCGGTGGGGCAGCACGCAGTTCATTGGTCCCATGCTGGGCAAGACGACTCGCCGCTTCTGTTGCGCTGAGCCCGGTTTCAATATCCGTGTCCAGCGCTGCTACCACGGCGGTGGTCTCCAGGACGGACGGATCGCCGATGTCGGCGGGGTTTCCGGTTTTCGCGGGTTCTGCGGCCTGCGGTGGCGTGGCCTTCGTTGTGCTGGCGGTGAACGGGCTCACTCTTCACTCACGGGCACAAGGCGCGGCAGCCAAGAAGCTAAGCCGGAAATTGACCGACCATGCTGCATCGTCGTAAGCGACGAAAACGGCCAGAAACTGTTGACGCATGAAGGGCAACTTGTCGGCAATTTCATTTTACCAAGCTGGCACATCGAGCAGCTCATCGCGATGGGTCGCCACGAATTGCGCGAACTCGATCGGCGGTCGACCCGTCAAGTCGGCCACGGTGTGCGTGACGGGCGGCGTGCCCGTGAATCGCGGCAGCATGTGCAGCAGCAGCATCACGAGAATCAATCCGGGCTCGCGACCATCGTGCCGCAGCGTGCGATAAAAGCGCCATGGGCCAGGCGACACGTAGCTGATGGGTGTACCCAAACCCGTCGTCAACTGGTCAGCCATCTGCTGAAAGTTCAGCGGCGTGTCCGACGTCAGCGTGTACGCCTGCCCGTGGTGCCGCGTGCCCGTTTGTGTCAGCACCTGGGCAGCCACGTGGGCAATGTCACCGACATCCACGAGCGTGAACCGGGCGTTCCCTGCCGGAAGGAAGATGCGGTGTCGGCGCGCCAATTCCTCGTGCAGCGTGCTGGTGAAGTTCTGCATGAAGTAGGCCGGCCGCAGCATCGTGTACGGCACGCCACTGGACACCAGTCGCTGTTCGATCTTGTGGTGCGGGACGAACCAATTGCGCTCCGCGCCCTGGACCGACAAGAACACGATATGCGCGACTCCATGTTGTCGCGCGCGCGCGATCACGTCAGCGAAGTCGCTGTTGAGTTGCGGCGGACGCAACAGGAAGAGAGTGTCGCAGTCGGCCAGTGCGGCGTCTTGACTGGCAGGGTTCAGAAAGTCAAAGCTCACCGGCTGCACGCTCGCGTCGCCACTCCATGTCGCGGTCTCCGTTGGGACGTCGCGCACACCCGCGCGAACGACGATACCGTCACAGGCGCTTAGCGCCGCTATCACGGCGGAGCCGACTTGACCTGTGGAGCCAGTTACGAGGATGCGTTTCATTGCCGAGGTTTCATCACGTTAGTCATGGCGTGCGGGGGCCTGAACCGATGGCAAAAGGAGATCAACGATCGCCGCACGCATGCGCCGCGTTGGCGCGTTGGCGCGTGCGCGTAGCCTATCGTAATCCAACCGCCGTTTCACGAGCAGCGTGGCGGTCACCGACGCCAACGCCACGGTCGTGACGGTGGCTCGGCGCGTTCGTGCATTCATGGCTGCGTCACGGCGCAAACTCGTAGGCGATCGACGTCAGGTCACCCACGAAGTAGGGCTTGCTCCCCTTGGCGACTGCACCGCGGGTGGGCACCATCATGCCGTCACGCAACTGGTAGTCGGACACTGTGCAGTCCCATGGCAGCATGACCATGTCCCTACCCACGCCCGAGCCACGCTCGTCGGCGTGCACTGATGAGATCAGCCCAGCCTCGTCGAACGTGAACAGCAGCGTAAGCGTGATCGGGCCGTCAACGAGCGTGGCATTTGCTGAGCGATTATCTACCGTCGCCCATCGAATTCCCTGGCTGGGTAACAGCGCCGTGGGGTACCACACCATCTCGGCGAAGTAGCGCATCAGTTCACCGCGCGCGATCTCGCCGCCCCCACGCTCATCGGCCACCGTGAACAGCCCCAGCAGCGCCGCATGTAGCGTGCCCACACCGGCGATGTAGCTGTCGTGCACGCGCGCGGCGATACCAGGCACCATTGTCACGCGCCCGTTCCAGAGAAAGCCCGGTCGATGGACGACGGCGCGCTGCGACGAGGTGAAGGGTTTCCAATTCTCGCCCGTCGCCGACATATTGATCGTACCGGCAAGATCGAAGGTCGCTGCCGCTATGAGTGGCTGGCCGTCTTTGAGTACCGTACGGACGTAGCGCTGCACAGGCGCCGGCAGACCTTCGATTTCGCGCGCATCGTAGCGGCCCGCAGACGCGGGCATCCGTGCGGCTTCGAGACGCGCCATCTCCACCTCTGTCGAGGACCGCCAGCGTGCGCTGCCGAGCGCGATCAGCCCGAAAAGGGCGGCGATGATGAGACCGACAGCCACTGTCGTCCACGCGAGCCCGCTCATCGGGCGGACACGAGCGCCTTGGTCATACGATCACATCTTCGATCGGGCGGCGGAGCGACCGGGGCGTGGCCGCACCGCGCCCGAAACGCACGACAAGGTCCGGGCGGCCTTCGCCGACAGAGAGAAGCTGCGCCAGCTCGCTGCGCGACGACGCCACTTCGACCGGCTGATTGATCATTGCCGTGCGTACGCCTAACGCAGTGGCCTGCAAGGCGAAGCGCTGGAAGCAGCGTCCAGTCTCGATCCAGTGCGCATGATCGTTGCAGTCAGACACGAACACCGCGATCCCTGCGGAGCTGCGCACCTGCGCCGCAAGCTTGTCGTTCTCACTATCCGCGCGGAACACGAGAGGAAAGAGCGGACGCGCGATCCACGACGGCATTGTCGGGTTGCCCGTGCAGCGGGAAAAGAGTCCGTCGCCGGTGCGCACTGCGTCCGCGTCGTTGAAGCGGATCCAGTGCTTGAGCTCGCGCACGAAGGCGTCGTCATGCATTTGCGTGGTATTCGCGGTGACCGCGAGGGCGAGCACAGACTCGGCCGTGGCATCGTCCACGACGAGACGCACGTGGACGCCATTCCCCGTCCCAGCGAGTTCGAGCGCCCCGAGGTCGGACGCGCTCAGCGAGGCGCCGTCGAACAATCCGCGAGTGCTCTGCCGGAAGGTGATGGCGCGGAAGCTCTCGCTCGATTCGGGGCGCGTCGACGTCAATGCGACGTGCACGCCGCCTGCACCCACATCGCTGGCCACGTCGCCGTGCCACCCATGCGCGAGCGCGGCCTGCACGAGATTTTCGGTGGCGCAGCCCAGCGATACGAAGAGGTGGTGGTCGTCAGGATCAACGGCGGGGCAGCGTCGCGTGAGATCGGGCAGGATATTGATGCCCTTCGCCTCGACAGCGAAGCGCCAGCATTGTGTGTTGTGGCTTGACGGCGCCAAGGTGGCGTATCGCACGAGTTCGCGCATCGGCGGCGTGCCGACGGAACCGGCGGCAGGGGAGGTGGTGCGCCAGATGCGGCGTGCGGCATCATCGTAACTCGAGGACGCGCTGTCGTCGCCACAGCTCGTGAGTGCGAGGGACGCGAGCGATGCGGTGCTCGCTCGCACAAAGTCGCGGCGCGTGCTCATGTACGACCCGTGAGGATCACTGTCGGCAAACCATTCATGACCTGAAGTCCTCTCGACGAGTCCGCGCCACACTGTTTGACAGTAGTTATCACCCGCCGCCGGAAGCGCCTATTCTCACGGAGAGCAGTCTTGCTCTAGCTCCGGCGGTCTACTTGTCCGGCCGTGTTTCAGAGTGCCGGAGGGCGCTCTGCGATCCTTACTCCTTCCAGCGCCGTCGAAGCGGAAGAGCAATATGGGGATTGTGCTTCGTAAAGGTCTCGCCTGACGGTCGCACCTTACCCGCCGCGCCGCCCGGACTTCGCGGAGGTCGCCTGCGGTTTCACGCGCGGTGCCGGCGCAGGGGCCGCGGCCTTCTTCGGAGCGACGGAGGCAGGCACCTTCGCCTGTGGCTTGTGGCTTGAGAAGTCCGGGACGTCAATACGATGCTTTTTGGACATGGAGCCTCCGTTGATCTGTGGTTGCGCCACTGCACGATCGCGTCGCCTGAGGATGCGGAAATCCAAAGGGCTGATTGAAGCTGCTGCTACCGCCGGCCATTGGCAATGCGCCGCGAGAGCGACAGAATCTTGCGTGGTCTTTGCTCAGCGGGCGACCGCTCCGCAACCACGCCGACGATTCCCAGTCCGCACGCGAGTCCTGTCGATACCGGGTGCTCTTGTGCCAGCGCGGCCAACGGGCACAAATCCTCAAGCGCGCGCTTTGCGATACTCAAAACGAGGCGACCCAGACCGGCGCCTGGCAGCGCGCGTATCACTGTGAGCGTGCCATAGAGCGGGATGGCCCCGAACGCCGCGCGCGACAGAACGACCAGTGTTTAGTCGGACACCATCCGGTCCCGCAGCGCACCATCGTCTCCACGTTGCATGACTGCAGCGGGAGCGAGTCCAGATGCACCAGCCACCGAACCCGTCGCATGCATTTCTCGAAGCCACCCTGACGTGTCTTGAGCTGACCAACCGAGCGATCGCTTGCGTGCATACCCCCGCTATTCACTCTCACGACGTGGCCGTCCGCGTATCCCCGCAAGTAACCCAGGGGCGAGGGTCGTGAAAACGTCACTTCGGATTCACCGTACGCATCATTTCAATTCACTCCAACGAGCAATTGTCTGCTACTTGAGGCCTCCTAGCTTTTCATGTGGGATTGGGACGCCGAGCTGTTCGCATCTCAAGGTTCCCGTCCGGGCTTTCGTCTGGTGTCTACTTACTAGGGAAGGAGTTCACGATGTCCACCAACACACTGATCATCATCGTCTTGCTTGTCCTGCTCCTCGGTGGTGGTGGCTGGGGCTGGTCCCGTCGGGGCCGGTAGTCGCGGCACAGCACCCTCGTCCGAGGGTGCACACGTTTACCTCACACCACAGGCACCTTACCAATGACGATGACGGATATCGGAACGCACAGGGTTTTGTCGGCGAGTTCGCTGATGAGCGACAACGTTGTTGACACCGCTGGTGAGAAGCTCGGTTCCATCGCAGATCTGATGATCGATTTGGACCGGGGGAGCATCGCTTATGCGGTGCTATCCGTCGGAGGCCTCTTCGGTATGGGCGACAAGTTGTTCGCCATTCCTTGGAGCGCGCTCCACGTCGATACGGCAGCCAAGCAGTTGGTATTGAACGTGAAGAAAGAGCAGCTGGAAAAGGCGCCAGGGTTCGATAAAGAACACTGGCCCAATTTTGCTGATCAGGCGTGGGGCCAGACGGTCCACAGCTACTACGGTACCACGCCATCGTGGGCCTGACACAATGACCAAAGCCCGGCGCGCTACAAGGCGCCGGGCTTTGAGCGTAAACGAGCAGGCAGCCCCTTCGGGCGGCCGGGGGAAGGACCAATGGCACCGCCGCGTTGACAGAGGCGTTTCGTGGCGCTGCTTGCGCACCCCGATGCTGATGCCGATGATTGTGACGTGTGGTGTGTCACAAACATTCCTCCGCAGGTCGAGATGCCACCGCTTTCTGACACGCCGGACACGCCTCACACTCGACGCCCGCTCGCTGGCCACCAGAAACTGTTCGTTGGCGGCGGCGCACTGGGTATCGTCATCATTGGAGCGTGCATTCTCGCACTGCCGGCGCCAAGTGACGGTCGCAACGTGCCACTGCCCGTCGTGACTGTCGCGCTGCCGACGCCGCGGGTCGCGGACGCGCCTATCTCACCACGCGATTCGATAATTCCTGCGTCGGTCACAGCAGTAGCGCCAGCGTCAGTCGTGGCGGTCACGAAACCTCGCACGCCCGTAACACAACCCCCGCAGAACGCCATCCAACCAAGCGGATCTGCAAGGCAGTCGTCGGCACTGAAAGCGAAAACAGCAGTGAAGGCACCGGCCGTCGCCAAAACACGTGAGTCGCAGGCGACAACGAAGACTGCCCCAAAAACTGCAGGTCGTGCCGTCGACGCCGCGGTTGCCGAAACCCCGCCCGCCGCGAGATCACGACCGGTGCGCGTGGTGTCGGCGTGTGAGGAGCACTATGTCGCACAGGATTGGGCAGCGGCCTTCGACGCGTGCAGCACGGAAGCGACGCGTGGAACGAGAACAGCACAGCGCCGTCTTGCTGTGCTGTATCTCGACGGCCGTGGGACCAAGCGCAATGAACAGGAAGCCGTGCGGCTCTTTACCGATGCCGCCACGGCGGGTGACACCGACGCCATGTTTCAACTCGCCGATGCGCTGGCACGCGGGCGCGGTACGCGCAAGGATGAAGCGGGTGCGGTGCGTTGGTATGAGAAGGCGGGCGACGGTGGAATCGCCGCCGCGCAATACGCCCTGGGTCAGGCATACGAACGCGGGCGCCTAGGCCTGAAAAAGGACAAGGGGCAGGCCATCACCTGGTACCAGAGGGCAGCAAACGAGGGATTTGGTGACGCGGCCAAGAAGGTGCGCGATCTCTCGAAATGATCTTTTCACTGGGCGAGCCTGATGTCTCGTTCTGATGGTCTGCATGCGCGCTCGCTCCCCGCCACCGCGTTTGGTGGGCTGGTCGCGGGTGCGCTGGGTGGAGCATTGGCGTGGGCTATCGCCAGTGGATGGGCGGACCTCTCGCCGTACATCGCGTCGTACGCGCGCCTTGATCAGGTCATGTCGCTGACACTGGCCGCGTCTGTTGGCGCATTGGTGCTCACGGCCCGGGCGCGCTTCCGCCGAGAGGCGTTGCTGCCGGCGATGGGCGCTGGCCTGTTGCTTGGTGGTGTTGGTGCCTTGGTTGGTTGTACGCTTGCGCTCTTCCTGCCGGTTGGTGGGACAAGTCGAATGTTCGCGTTGATGCGAATACTCACCTGGTCGCTGATTGCGGGATTCGCTGCTGTGGCGTTGGCCCAGTACGCGCGCTTGCGTCGCGTTGCCGTGACCCTTGAGGTGCTGTCGGTAGGATTGTGCGGAGGGGCAATTGCCGGTGCCATGTACAGTTTGCCGGGCCCAGCGGAGCTATGGTGGCCCGCTGCTTGCACGGTGTGTGGCGCAGCGATTGGGCTGGCCGCGGTCGGGCCAGTCATGTGGCGAGCGCCGGCCGTCGCACTGATCCTGCCTGCACATGACCAACACCACTCGTTTTGGTCGTTGCACGAGCGCGCGATTGAGCCGGGCGAGGCAATGCACGTGGCCAATGCCACCATCAGCTGCGATGGTGACGCCGTGCTGGTGTCGCCGCCGGAGGGCGGCGCCATCCTTGACGGGCACCCGTTGTATCGCCCTGTCCACCTTGCGCAGAACGCAGACGTTGTGGAAGGTCGTATTCGCTGCCGCGTGACCCTGTTCCAGGCCATTTGATGCGCGCACTGTGGCGGGTACTCGTGACTGCCATCAGCGCGTTCACAGCACCGGCTTTGGCACAGGCGCCGCCGGTTGCGGACGCGCGCGTGAATTCGCGAGCGGTTCCGCCCGAGAGTGCGACCGCGCAGTTTCGTCTCGTGCGCTGCATCGCCAACAACGACGCCATGTGTGTGTCGGCGGCGCTCACCTGGCCTACGGACACTCCCGGCGCCGACACATTTCGCTGGAGCGCCGAGTTGTTGCGCGCACCTATGGTCGGATCAGAGCAACTCGCTCTTTCCGTTCGGCGCGATGCCAGGGAAGCGAGCGTCGTCAGTCCCGTCTTCGCTGCACCCGTGTTGCCGTTCACCTCGATGGGGCGCACTGCGCTCATCGGCACCATCGCCCTGCGCGACGGTGCGGGCGCCGCCGTGTTCAGCGCGCCAGTATCGTGGCGTCCCCCTCGCGTGGCGTGGCCGTTATTTTCTACACTGGCCGATGCACACGCGATACCGACGGCATTGCACGAGGCGCTGGACATCGCTGCCGAACCGCCGTCTGCGCGTCCGCTGATCGCGTTGCTGGTACTCGTGTCAGCCATCTTGCTCGTTGGATTCGTGCCGCGGTATCTCTGGCCCGCCAGCCACGAATCGGATGAGGACGTTGCGCGACAGTTGGCGGCTGCGCGTGCGCTGCTCACAACACAGGAGCTCGAACGCCTGCGCGACTCGGCGCCTCCTGAGGCAACGCTACGCACGCCTGATGAAGAAACCGCAAAGGCCATCGAGAAGCCGGATCGTCGACTGTGACCACGTATCGCACGCAGCGGGTTCCATTATCTCCAACGACGCCATCTTCGGTTCGTCTAGCGATACGCGCCGTAGGCCTGCTGGCGTTGCTGGGTACATGTGCACCGCTCCATGCGCAAACAGTGGGGTCTCCAAGCCGTGACAGCGAGCGCGCCACACTGTTTCGCTATTGCGACCACATCGACTCGGTGGCGTTGCCCGTTCTTGCAGGCGTGCAGGAGCGGACGGATTGCTGGAAACGGATCCAACTTGAAGGCTTCGGCGATGCGATCGTCGACGAGCGCTACAGGGCGGCGGTGCGCGCGTTTGATGCCCTCATTGCCACGGCCACAGCAGCGCGGGACGTTGTCACGCGCCAGGCCCAGCGCGAGCAGCTCCTGTCCACGGCGCAACGCGCACTCGCGGCGCGGAGCTTGTGGCGTGCAGACTCCGCCACGGCGGCTGTGCTCGCGTTCGATTCGCAGAACGACCGCGCGCTGTCGATCAGGGAACGCGTACGGGTGCTTCAACGCGCCGCACAATTGCGACGCACGATCTACGCGGTCGGCGTTCTTATTCTCGTGCTCGGACTGGTCCTCACCGTTTCCACAAGCGCGTTGTCTCTCAGGCAATCGAGGCTGCTCGCCGCCGAACGTGCGAAGGCCGCGCATCGAACACCGATGTTGCGGATTGTCGACGGTGTGGGTCGCGGCAAAACGTACACGCTGACGAGCCCGATTTTTCGCATTGGATCAGCCGTCTCCGATCGCCCGGAAGAGCAGAACGATTTGCTGCTCAGCGACGGAAGCGGTTTCATTTCCCGATATCATTGCGCGCTGCTACGACGCGACGGCAACTGGTATCTCATCGACTCAAGTCTCAACGGCACATCGCTCGATGATGCATTGCTGAGACGTGGCGACGCGCATCTGTTGCACGACGGGGCGCAATTCTCGCTGTCCGGAGTGGCGCGTATACAGTTTATGCTGGTGGAGGCGAGTTAGTTTCCCGGCGAGGACCTTAGCGCGCGCGTGGACGAACGGTCCACTGATCATGACGGTCGGCAAACCGATCGATGTGCAGATGCAGTCCCGTCCCGGCGCGATCCGCGTGTCCCGCTCTGATCGCGGCTTTCACCTGTCGTTGCAAAATGGAGTCCTGCGAGAAGTCCTTGACGCGAATGCCGAACGAATGGCACTTCTCAACTACGTAGCGGACCTGTTCCTCCGTCATGGTGTTGCTGCGCAAATCCAGCGCACCACCTCGCCCGTACAACGACAGGTGTTCAGCATGGTCGCGACCGACAACTACAATGGGCTTGCCAAACCGCAACCGAAATCCGCCGGCGACGAGATCGAACGTATGGGCGAACTGGTCGACTCGCAGCGTAGCCGCCCGCATGGTCTCCGACGTCAGCGACGACGAACTGTTGGCAAACGCGGAGGGGACGCTCAACCGCCGGTCGCGATAGATGCTCGCCACCACCTGTTCCAGCGCCGCAATGCGCGGCTTGACGAGTGGATGATCGCGCAACGCGCTGAGAGCGAGGGTGTTGACGCCGCGGGCAAACTCCAGGGCGGCCGCGTCCGCGAGGCCCAGCTCCAGCAACGAGTTGCCACGCTCGATGTGGTCATACGCCTCACTCAGCAACGAATCGAATACGAGGGCCTGTTGCGTGGACAACACGGCCGAGGGCGTGGTGGCGGCCCGCTTATCCTGTTGGACGATTCGTGTCGCGACCGCAGCAAAGACGAGAAGTGTCGTTACCACCGCCACGATGCGCCACGGATAGCGGCGACCGACGGTGGCAAACGTACGGCGCTTTCGGCGGACGGGCTTCGCGAACGCGCTGGGCTGTGCACGCGGCATTGTGCGTGTACGGTCTTCGCCACTCACGAACTCCCATTGAAGCGTCGCGGAAATCGCAATGATGTCGCGGTCCAGCAATTGACGCGGGCCTGTGGCGACATCACCATTTACAGAAACACGGCCGTCGCCGGGCACCAGCACCCAGCGCTGCTGGATGAACGCCAACACGCAGTGGCGGGCCGCTACGCCCGCCTCGTTGATTGACAGCTGCGCGCTGACGGCGCTCCCAATGACAAACTGTCCCGGAACGCCGAGGACGATTGGCAAGCCGGTTGTTGGACGATGCGGAACGAGGTGAGCGCGTGGTCTTTCGTCAGTCATGTGTAGGGAACGTGCATCGCGATGGGATTCGCTAACGGCAATCGGAGAGCCGCTGCGGAGCGCGCTTCCTGATATCCGGAAGCGCCTCGGCCTCGCACCTCGCGTTTCTAATCACTTCAATGTTGTTGCGTAGAATCGGATGTGGCAATACGAACCTGTGCGGCCGCGTTGATGGCCAGTCATCGTACGTGGTGATGACGCCGGTACGTCCAGCGTCCCGTGACCAACGTCCCCACCGAGTTCGCCGTTTGGTTTCGGTAGACTTGCCCCACACTTCACTGCGTCCGATATTTGCGACCACATGAGCCTCCCCCATTCCCCGCAGTCGTCGAGCCGCGCCACACGCACGACGGGAACTCGCCAGCGCGTCAGCCGAGCAGCGTTCTATCTGCATTTGTGGCTTGGCGTGCTCTCGACGGTCGCCCTCATCGCGATCTCGATTACCGGCATCCTGCTCAACCACAAACGTGGACTCGGCCTGATGCCCGATGTGGAGCACACGCCAACTGCGGCGTTTGCCGACGCGATTCACCTGGAACGCATGGCATACGCGGCGCTTGACGCCGCCCCGGCCGCGGCGCGACCTTCGTGGAAGACCGGTGAAGCGGTTGACCTGTCGTTGATTGACCGGATGGACGTTCGACCGCGCAACGGCTACGTGAAAGTGCGACTACGCGACAATGCGTCAACGGAGATGACCGTTGACCTGTCCACGGGCCGAGTGCTGCATGTTGGACGCCGCGGCGATGTATTCCTTGAGAAGCTGCACTCCGGCGAGATCGTGGGTGGGACGGCGTGGGTCATTCTGTCAGACATTGCGGCCGTCGCGCTGGTGCTCACGTTGATCACCGGCTACTGGCTCTGGCTTGTCCCCAAGCTCTCTCGTGGCGTTGCCGCGGCGCGGGAGACGTCATGAGCGTGAACCAGCTGGCGTTTCTCGTCGGACTATACGGCGTTCCTTTGTTGCTGCTGTGGGCAGGCCAGCGAATCCGTCGTGGTGGCCCGTTACGTCGCCGGATGTTCTGGGGCGCGATCATTGGCCACTGCATCGCTGGCGTGCTCGCAGTCGCCGCTGGACTCATACAAGCGAAGACCTGGTCGGCGGGAGACACATGGCGCGGCCTGCTTGGGTACTGGGCGATGCTCGCGCTCCCGGTTGCTGGTCTGCTGCTCGCTGGTATTCGTCGTTCCCCTCGTGACTAGCGGAGTGTCACTGTGATCGTTGCCGTGTTCAGAATCCCATCGGTCTTCGTTGCGGCCTCTCTCCTGGCGCTGCCCTTCCCGGAACTCAACGAGCCTACGCGTCGTCTCGGTCAGGCGCCGACGACACTGACCGGAGTCGTTGGTCACTGGAGCGGTGCCGTCACCAGCTCCACTGGTCTCGTGGTGGACGGCGCGCAGTGGGATGGAAAGACGAGTGTCGCCTCGCTGGAACAAACAAGTCGCGAGCTGTTTGGCGCCGTCGACAGTGCGTTCGTGGCCGGGTGGTCGTCGGCCAATGCCTTTCCCGTGGCGGTTGCGTCCAACGTCGCGCACTTCACGTCAGGAACGCTGCGGGTGCGCTTCAGTATGCTGGGTGGTGCGTCAGATCAGAACGCCGGTGCGCTGTTCGGTCTGCGCCCGAATGGCGAATACCACTACGTGCGCTACAACACCAAAGACGGCAACGTCGCGCTCTGGCGGTTCGTGAAGGGTGCGCGGGAATTAGTGGCTGGCGGTGAGGTGCATAAGCAACTGCCGCTCAGGAGTTGGCATGAGCTGGTCGTCACCATCCGTGACAATCACGTGCACGGGTCGATCGTCGGCGATACCACCATCGCCATAAGGCACACGCTCGATGCCGCTCCCATGGGACGGGTCGGCGTATGGGTAAAGCGTGATGCGATGACGGCGTTTCGCGATTTTGATGCGACACCGGCTCGTTCCGTGCCGGCCGATCGCCTTGGCCAGCTGCTGCTCACGCCACCCTTGCTCGACGGACACAATGATCTGCTGATCCACTATCTTGGCGCCGATCGCAGGTCACTGGGCAACGTCACCCAATACGACAGCCGGCAACGCACCACCGGTCAGGTCGATACTCCACGCATGCGTGCCGGCCACCTCGGCGCTACGATATTCGCCGTTGGCATCAACGACACCACGAATGGCCGCAATTGTCGCGTCAACGTCGCTGTTGCGTGAATGGCCAGCCGAAGTTCGGCTGATCTCGAAGTCGTCACCACCGAAGCTGGCATCCATAAAGTATCCCGTGCTCGCTGAAGAACTGGCGAAGCGTGGGTGGACTGACGAGGCACTGGGAAAGCTCGCAGGTGAAAACTTTCTGCGTGTGCTGCGTGAAGTGGAGGCGCGCGCCGGAAGGTAGGCACTGCGGGTTCGTGATTGACATGGGGACGCTGAGAGGCTGAACTGCTGTCTGGCGACTGGAGACTGAGAACTCGGTCTTTGTCCCGAGTCTCCCGTCGCCAGTCACCAGATCGGTGGTTGTGCCGTCGTCGGGAAATGCACGCAGTGATGTCGCGTCAAAGACTGTCACGAGGAAATCGAATCGGCGGCGCGCAGCATATCAGTCATGACCTTCACGCATACGGCGCTAAGCCACGCCCACACCCAGATTACAGCGGCGTAGAACGCAAGAATGGTGGCAGGCGACGTGGAGCCCGACGCTATTGCTGCAAAGCTGGCCAGAAAGCCGGTTCCCGTCACAAGTGAATAAACACTCCACCACGTCTGTTTCAGACTCTTGAAACGACGGGCAAGCACGAACGACGCTCCAATGAGCGCGTAGAAGCCAAATCCACCGAAGACGAAGTGCAGAAGTCCACTCCGGCTCATGCTAGTCGACTCCGTAGATGCACCAGGCGGGAAGCCCAAACCCGGATCAGCGACAAACACGCCGGCGCCGATCAAACCGACACCGTATCCAACGAGCAGGAGCGGTGCCCACGTTCCGCCTCGGGTTCCTTTCAGCACCCTGCGGAGACCCATTGCGCCCGCAATGACCAAGCATCCACTCACCAAGAAATTGAGAACCTGAATCCAGCCCAGGTCGCCATTGCTCAACAAGCTTAACGCATGACGCCGCACATCGAAGCCTTCGCGCGTCGCGACTTGAGCGAGCCCGACGATGATGTAAAAGGGACCCGCCGCGATTCCACAGCGCAGGAGGTTCCGAGTCAGCCTATTGGCCGCGCCCGCTGTTGACATGTTGTCGTTCATGCTTCCCTCGGCTCCAGTCCCTCGATTCGTCAGCGCTCGTCGAATTGTCCGAGCACAGGCTTGATATCGACGATGGGTGTACCGTCGATCGCCTCCATCGGTGCTACCTTCACGCTCCGTCCCGTGACTTCCCGTACCGACACGCGATGAAGCCCCACAGGGTTTGGGCGGTCCGGAGAACGGGTCGCGAACACGCCCGTTAACGGGGTCTCCTGTCTCCCACGCGGATGTACCTGAAGGGGCGGCTTCGAGACTCGTCAGCGCGGACCGCACTACGCCGATGGGAAGGAGTATGCAGGGATTGTCAGTCACGACCGAACTCACTGCGATCATTCCCCATCGTCATCGACCGTAACGGCTCGATCGCGCGGCCCTCGGTGCGCGAGAGTTCAGCTTGCAGGAAGCGGCGCACTGCCGGGTCGGATTCAAGGCCGATCGCACGCGAATAGGCTTCTGCTGCGGCTTGAACATTGCCGCTCCTCGCGAACAGCGCTGCGCGGGCCGCCCAGTAGGGCTGATAGTCGGCGAGCCGCGCATCGTCCGTCAGCGCGTCGAGCACTGCCAGGCCTTCCGCGGCGCCGGACGGCTCGTTCAGGTATGCGGCTAGCGCGACCGCGCGGTTAATAGTGACGACTACTGAGCCAGTGAACGCGAGAAGCACGTCGTAAAGCTCGACGATCGCTGCCCAATCGGTCCTACCGGCGAAGCGTCTCGCGGCATGCGCCGACTGGACCGCCGCTTCGAGCTGGAAGCGTTCAGGGGCGCCCATTCGGCTCGCGGAAAGAAGTAGCGCCTCTGCCTCATCGATCAATGCGGAATCCCAGCGCGCGGGGTCCTGCACATCCAGCGGAACGAACTCGCCCTGCGCGTCGCGGCGCGCTTCGCGGCGCGCCTCGGTGTGCAGCATCAGCGCAAGCAGCCCGAGCGCCTCGGGCTCGTGAGGCAGGAGCGAGACAACGACGCGCCCGAGCCATATCCCTTCCTCAGCCAACCCACGGCTGCGTTGCTGAGTGCCGGCGGGATCGGACCAGCCTTCCGTGTAGACGGCGTAGATCGCTTCGAGGACGGCGCGCAGCCGACCGCCAAGTTCGTCGCGTTCCGGTACGCGGAACGGAATCCCGGCTTGCCGGATGCGGCCTTTCGCACGGACGAGGCGCTGGCTCATGGTCGCAGGCGCGAGCAGAAATGCCGACGCGATCCGAGCGGCGTCGAAGCCCAGCACCGCTTGCAGAATGAGCGGCGCACGCACGCCAGCGTCGATGGCCGGGTGGGCGCAAGCGAACATGAGTCGCAGGCGCTCGTCGGGAATCTCCTCATCGTCGTCCCGTGCGGCAGACCGCTCCTCGGCGATGAGTGCCACGGTATCCGCCGTCTCGGTGACAGTCTGCCGCCGCCGCGCGACATCGATCAGCTTGCGGCGCGCAACCGAGAGCAGCCACGCCTCCGGCGCGTGCGGAATGCCGTTCGCGGGCCACTTCTTGAGTGCTGCCGCAAATGCCTCGGACAACGCGTCCTCGGCACCTGCGATGTCACCCGTGCGCGCGGCGAGGAAGGCGATAAGTCTGCCATAGCTGTGCCGCGCTACCATTTCGGCGGTCTCGCGCGAACGCTCCGTGGACGCGTCGGCTACCCCCAAACCGGACGCACCTCGATCGCGCCATATGTGGCGAAGGGGTGGCGCTTGGCCCAGACGAGCGCCGCGTCGAGATCCGCGACCTCGATCAGGTAGTAGCCGCCAAGCTGCTCTTTTGTCTCGGCGAAGGGTCCGTCGAGGACGCTCGCATTGCCGGCTGGCACACGCACGGTCGTAGCGTCAGAGGTCGGTCGCAGCCCGCTGTTGCTTACATACGCACCCGCCTTCTTCATCGCATCGGTGTACGCCATGTACGCGCCGTGCAACTGGCCCGCCTCCTCTTTGGGGAGAGTCATCATCTCCATCTCGTTTCCGTATTGCAGCAGCAGGTATTTCATGGGTTCGTCTCCTTGTTATATGTCGCGGGCAAGATGCACCGTTATTCTAATGTCGTTCAGCAAGACCTGATTTCGACAGCCGGCTGAAAGCAGGCTCCGTCAACATGGCGCAGGCCGCGGATAGGATATCGCCCCTGGGAGTTAGGAAAGGACATCAGAACCGCTTGCGGCACCGAAACCGGACACTCCACCGGAGGTCAGCCCTCCATCCTTAACTCTCCCGGCTTCTTCCGGGCGGCTTTGTCGCGGCCACGGGCTAGCTCAGGCTCAGCAGCACCTCGTCGAGGCGGGCGTATCCGGCTTCCATGCCATCGGTCATGCCGGACTTCGCGGTGCCGTCGCGGGCTTCTTTCGATGCGTAGAGGACCGTCAGCGTCATGGGCGGTCCTGCCGCCCTCCGCGGTGAACACCTGCGTGCTCATCGTCTCGCCGAGCGGGCCGACCAGCGAGCGACGCACAAGCGCCGAGTGCGCGCGCCCCACACCAATTCGCGCGGACGTCGAACGGGCGCGTGACGCGGATTTGGCGATCGATCGGGAGAGTGATCTCGAGGTTTTTGGCCATCTCAGCCTCCCTGCGGTTCTGCGACAAGCTTGTCGAGGCGCTCGTAGCTCGTCTCCATGCCGTCGGTCATGCCGGTGGAGATGGCGGCATCGCGCTCTTCCTTCGAACCGTACTCAATCAACATAACAGCGTCGTGATGCCGTTCTTTTCGGTGAATGTTGTGCGGGTGATGGCCGGGTTCATGGGCATCCCAGCCGAATTCCTTGTCGTCCTCATCCGAGCGCCAGCGCCAGCGATACTTGCCGCCGGGGCGGACATCCATTTCGCACACCGGCATCGACCAGCCCGCATAGCCCCCTATCCAGCGTGGAACAAGCGTCGCGTCGGTATGCGCCTGCCAGACCAGCTGGCGGGGCGCCTTGAAGTCGCGTGTGACGCGCACTTCGGTGTCGCTCGGCAGCGAGACTTGGGCAGTGTTGTTGATGGCGGTGATCACGATCGTTTCCTTTTTCGGGTTTGGGCGTGGGACGGCTTGGCCTGCAGCTGGGCGAGCAGTTCATCGAGGGCGTTCGATCGCACCCTGCCCGCGCGGGCCACGCAGGTGGAGTATCTCACGCTCGACGGCATTGGGATCAGTGCGGGCGAGTACACGCTGCGCCTGAAAATCACCGATCGCGTCAATCAGCGTGCGGCGACGCGCGTCACAAGGCTCAGTGTGCGCGAGTGACGGCGGTCCGCCTCGTCGACGAGCGAGGCGCACACGAATGACAACGCGGGTGGTGGTGCAGCCCTCGCCACACCACCACCCGCGATCCCTTCACAAACCCGCCGTCGACCTCACGCCAAATCGAATCGGTCAAGCTCCATTACCTTCGTCCACGCCTTCACGAACGCGTGCACGAACGTCTCCTTCGCATCGTCTTGCGCATACGCCTCTGACAGCGCACGCAATTGTGAGTGCGAACCGAAAATCAGATCCACGCGCGTCGCCGTCCACTTCACGTCGCCCGTCACCCGATCACGACCTTCAAACACGTCCTCGGAATCCGCCATCGGCTTCCACGTCGTGCCGATGTCCAACAGGTGCACGAAGAAATCGTTGCTGAGCGTTTCCGGACGATCGGTGAACACGCCGTGGCGCGACTGGCCGTGGTTGGTGTTCAAGACGCGCAAGCCGCCAACCAGCGCCGTCATTTCCGGTGCCGTCAACGTGAGCAGCTGCGCTCTATCGATCAGTAGTTCTTCGGGCGTGAGTGTGTACGCGGTTTTCTGATAGTTGCGGAACCCGTCGGCCTGCGGCTCCAGCACACTGTACGAGTGCGTGTCGGTCTGTTCCTGCGACGCGTCCATGCGTCCCGGCGTGAACGGCACCGCAATGGTGACGCCAGCTTTGAGCGCCGCGGCTTCGATGGCTGCACCACCGCCCAGCACAATCAGATCGGCGATCGACACGCGCGTGCCATTCGTTTGTGCGCCGTTGAATGCGTGCTGAATCGTTTCGTAGATCTCCAACCCGCGCGCCAGTTTCGCCGGCTGATTCACGTTCCAGTATTTGGCAGGCGCCAGGCGAATGCGCGCGCCGTTGGCGCCACCGCGCTTGTCAGAGTCGCGGAACGTGGACGCCGAGGCCCATGCGGTGGAGACGATCTGTGCGATCGACAATCCCGATGCGAGGATCGTCCGCTTGAGCGCGGCAATGTCGCTCTCTGAAACGAGCGGATGATCGGCCGCAGGAATGGGGTCTTGCCAGATCAACGCTTCCTGCGGGACCAACGCGCCGAGGTAGCGCGAGTGCGGTCCCATATCACGGTGCGTGAGTTTGAACCACGCGCGCGCAAACGCGTCATGAAATGCTGCAGGATCAGCGTGATAGCGCTTCGAAATCTCGAGATATGCTGGATCAGTACGGAGCGCGATGTCGGCGGTCGACATCATCGGCGCGTGACGCTTCGTCGGATCGTGTGCGTCGGGCACCGTGGTCGCTGCTGCAGGATCGGTTGGCGTCCACTGCTGTGCGCCGGCTGGGCTCTTCGTGAGCTGCCACTCATAGCCAAAGAGCGTGTCGAAATAGCCGTTGTCCCACCTGATGGGATTCGGCGTCCACGCGCCTTCAAGTCCGCTCGTCGTGGTATCTACGCCTTTGCCGGTGCCAAAGCGGTTGATCCAGCCCAACCCTTGCTCTTCAATGTTGGCGCCTTCAGGCTCCGGACCAACAAGCGCCGTGTCACCCGCGCCGTGCGCCTTTCCAAACGTGTGCCCACCGGCGATCAACGCCACGGTCTCCTCGTCGTTCATCGCCATGCGCGCAAACGTTTCGCGAATGTCGCGCGCCGAGGCCATCGGATCGGGCGTGCCGTTCGGGCCTTCGGGATTCACATAGATCAGCCCCATCTGCACGGCGGCCAGCGGATTCTCGAGCTCGCGGTCACCGCTGTACCGCTTGTCGCCCAACCACTCCGCTTCGGGTCCCCAGTAGATGTCCTGCTCCGGCTCCCACACATCTTCGCGGCCACCGGCAAACCCGAAGGGCTTGAAGCCCATCGTTTCCATACCTACATCAGCGACGAAGATCATAAGGTCGGCCCACGAAATCTTCTTGCCGTACTTTTGCTTGATGGGCCACAACAATCGACGCGCCTTATCCAGGTTGCCGTTATCGGGCCAGCTGTTGAGCGGTGCGAAGCGCTGCGTACCAGACGATGCGCCGCCTCGGCCGTCGGCCGTGCGATACGTGCCCGCGCTATGCCACGCCAGGCGCACGAAGAACGGACCATAGTGCCCGTAGTCGGCCGGCCACCAATCCTGCGATCGCGTCACCAACTCGGCGAGATCAGCCTTGAGCGCGTGCAAGTCAAGCGACTTGAATTCGTTGGCATAGTTAAACGTAGGCCCCATGGGATCAGCGAGTGGCCCGTTCTGGTGGAGCATCGCCAGGTTGAGCTGGTTGGGCCACCACACGCGGTTCGACGCGCCTCCCTCCGTGGTTGGTCCGTGCGCTCCGTGCATGACGGGACATTTGCCGCCACTACCGCCTGCTGCTCCTTCCATCGGTCTCTCCTGGTGTAGTTACGGGCTGGCTACCGTCTGGCCCGTGCGAATGGGTCTCACATCTTGGGCGGTAAGATACGAAGTCCGCCTATAGCCAGCAATGGGACTGGCGTTATACAACGCATAGTCGCTAGCTATAGCTGACATGGACACCACTCTCCTTCGCTCGTTCCTCGAGACCGCCGACGCGGGCGCGCTCAGTCGAGCCGCCCGTCAGCTGTCCATCTCGCAGCCGTCGCTCACGGCGCAGATCCAGCGCCTGGAAAGCCACCTGGGGACCGCACTCTTCGAACGACACGGGCGCGGCGTGACGCTGACCGATGCAGGGAAGGCGCTCTATCCGCGGGCGCGCCGCATTCTTGATGACGTGCGCACGACGGAAGATCTGATCCGCCGCGAACGCAGCGAGGACGCCGGTGCACTGAACGTTGGCGCGATCCCCACCGTGGCGCCGTACGTGTTGCCCGCCGCAATACAACGCATGCGCGCGCGACATGCCGCGATGCGCATCGAGCTGCGCGAAGACTACAGCGCCGTGCTTGCCAAGCTCCTCGCCGACGGCACGCTCGATGTGGTCATCGCCGCGCTGCCGTATCCCTTTGAACACTGTGAGACCGAGCACCTGGGCATCGATGCGCTGGTCGTCGCGGTCCCCACCGCGCATGCCGCCGCGCGCGCAGGTCGCATTACGCTCGCGCAGTTGCGCGACGCGCCCGCGGTGACGCTTGCGCCCGCGCACTGTCTTGGTGAGCAAGTCGCCGAGTTTTGTTCGAGTCGGCAGGTATCGCCGTCGGTGGTGTGTCGCAGCGCGCAGCTGGCCACGGTGTTCGAGTTGGTGGGTGCTGGTGTCGGCGTGTCGATTGTGCCGACGATGGCTGCGGCTCGACATAACACGCCGCAGTGTACCTATGTGCCGCTCGCTGATCATGCGTTGCAGCGTGAGATCGTGGCGGTGTGGCGGCAGGGGGCCGCGAAGACGGAGCAGGCGCGGGCGTTTGTGGAGTGTGTGCGCGAGGTGGTGCGGGGGCGGTGAACACTGCGCACGGAGCGCTCGTCGACCCAGGCGCTCGGGGTCAGTTAGGCAAGGCGGGCCATATCATCCCAGCTTGCCCATACTCATGAGTAAGGGTAGACTTTACTACGTGAAGACGACCATCGAGATTGCGGATGCCCTGCTGGTGAGGGCGAAACGGCACGCCCAGCGATCAGGCCAGCCGCTGCGCGCCGTTGTGGAAGAAGGCCTTCGACGAGTCCTGGCCAGTGAAGAGGCGCGACCGGCCTATGAGCTTCCCGATGTCAGCGTCGGCAAAGCCGGTGCAGAAAATCCGCTCGAGACTATGTCGTGGGCGGACATTCGAGGCGAGATATACGGTGGCCCACGATGATCGCAGTGGATACCAACGTGCTCGTCTACGCGCATCGTCGGGAAGTCAGTGAGCATCGTGTGGCGCTTGATCGGTTGCGGGCGCTCGCCAAAGGGATGGATCCGTGGGCCATCCCGTGGCCATGCGTTTACGAATTTTTCAGTGTGGTGACGAGCCCCCGCATCTGGAAGCAGGAGGCGAGCACGCCGGAGCGTGCATGGGCGCAGCTCGACGCATGGTTTGCTGCGCCGTCGCTTCGACTTATTGGCGAGACACAAGAATTCGCATCGGTGCTGGCTGGCTTCGTCCGGCGCCCGCGTGTGCGCGGCGCCGTGGTGCACGACGCGCGCGTCGCGGCGATTTGTGTAGCACACGGCGTGAACACGCTGCTTACCCGCGATCGCGATTTCGCGCTGTTCCCCGAATTGGATATCGAAAATCCCTTCGTCTAGAGCGAAGGCAATATGTACGTGGCGGGACCTGCGGGCGTTTGTGGAGTATGTGCGCGAGGTGGTGCGGGGGCGGTGAGCACGACGCACGGAGCGCTCAGTCGACCCGGGCGCTCGGGCCTTGATGAGAAAGATTGCCAAGCCTGCTCCAATCAATTACTGTGTAAATGTGGCAAACATCACAGTTTCCGTGCCAGACGATGTCTATGATGCGGCCAGAGTGAAGGCCGCTGGGGAGCGCACGTCAGTGTCGGCGCTGGTTCGGGAGTATCTGATCAGGATCGCCGCCCAGGGGAGCGAGTACGAGCGACTCCTCGCCATGCAAGAGGAGATCCTCGACCGAATCCAGGCCCGCGCCACTGGCATTACCGCGAGCGAGCGAATGACCCGGGACGCCGTACACGACCGCGATGCACTTCGTTGACACCAATGTGCTGCTGTATTCGGTCAGCACCGACCCAGCCGAAACGGCCAAACTCGCGGTCGCGCGCGAGATCCTCCGGGACGGGGACTTCGTACTGTCCGTGCAAGTATTGCAGGAGTTCTTTGTCCAGGCGACGCGTAACTCGCGGTCTGGCCGTCTGACGCACGAAGAGGCGGTCGGGTTGGTCACGACCTGGAGTCGAGTACCAATTCAGGAACTGACGCGCGGCATTGTCATGAACGCGATGGGAGCATCGCAGCGGTGGCAGATCAGCTATTGGGACGCCGCCATCATCGAATCTGCTCGTGCCGCACAATGCGCAATCGTACTCTCCGAAGATCTGCACGACGGGCAGAACTTCGACGGTGTTCGCGTGCGCAATCCATTTCGTGGCCCGGTGGTTGAGAGCGGGTGAAGAGAATAGTGCGCTTTCGGTGATACGGCCGCATGCTTGCACGCTCGATCGCGATCGGGTTTCCGTGTTCGTCGTAGCTGAAGACTGTGCCAGTTTGTCGTCGTCGCTTTCCGCGACGGGTCCAACGCGCAGCACAATCTCTGCGACGATTCCTCCCGTCGTTCCGAGCTGTGTGTCACCGCCTGGGGCGCACGGCGTGGACACGTTGCTTACCCGCGATCGCGACTTCGCGCTGTTCCCCGAAGTGGGCATCGAAAATCCCTTCGCGTAGAGTGGCAGTATGCGATTGTGCTTCGCGGTCGGACACCAGCACGCCGCCCGCCTGATCTGTCTGCTCTGCGAATCGACTGTAGGATGATCAGGGCCACGGATGCCGACGGAGACGCTCGACGCCGTCGGCATTTTGCACCGCTATGAAGAGCGACTGTGTTCCGACGCCGACGAACCGCTCATTCTCCTTCAGCGTGATGTGTGCATCACGCACTCCTTTGCGGCTCACAACATCGTAGCGCCCCGAAGGCACCGACGACGACGGGACGCGCGCGATGAGTACACGTCCATCGGACAACGGTAACAGCGGCGACCCCTCGGTGATTCCTGTCTGCACAACGAATGCGGGCACCGTGCTCGGCCATCCGGCAGTCTCCTCGAGCTTATTGGTAGGCGGCCATGCATCGATGCGCCGCCTCGCGTCAAGGTACGCCTGCTTGTCGCGCTCGGTCATGGGCTGCGACGTCGCGTCGATGGGTGGTCCGCTCACGCAGCGCGCACCGGGCGCGCACCAGTCCACGCGATAGGGAGCGACGCGCGCGATCGCGAGCCAGCCGTCGGGGAATGCAGCGACCTGGTCGGGAGCCAGCATGCCGATCTGATAGACTTTCTTCGTGGCGGCTCCACCACCAGCGGTGGCGGGTGCACCGCCGGCCGCCTCAGACGTCATCATGACGGAGCGAAGGCGGGACACACTGTCCTTCCGTCCTGTCGCGCGGTCGAAGCGGAGGACGTAGAGCGAGTCGGTCATGCGCGGGCGACCGCTTGCGTCACGCGGCACAGTGCCGAGCACGAAACGGCCACCGGCCTCGACACCGAATGGCAGGTCGAGTCCGATGGACTTGATCGCGGCGTCAGCAGGCGTGAGCGTCTGCACGACACGCGCGCCGTCGAGAAGCAAATAGCGCCGCGACGACATGTCGTACATCACCGTGCTATCGCCGCCGGCAATCCAGAGCGGCGCGGCCTGAGTGTACTCTCCAGGGCCGCGACCCGTTCGTCCAACAGGGGTCACGAGGCCCGAGCGCAGATCGGCGACCACGATGCTGTTCTCCTTCTCGTCGCTCACCAAAACGCGGCCATCGCGCAGCTCACGAACCCCGACGATGCGCGTGAATTCGTGAGCGAGCGACGCACTGGCCGGTTTGAGACTGACGGGAACCTGTGCACACACGAACTGCGGTGTCCACGTGGCCGTACTGATGGACAGGCCGATGCAAAGGCGCCGAGTGCGTCGGTGTACCAGGCGGTGCATGTGGGGAGGTTTCATGCGCCGGAACATAAAGCGCGTTTTCGGGGGCGGTAAGCACGATGCTGGCGTGCAGCGCTCGGGTCATGGACATTTCATCAAGGGCTTAAATGGCCGCGCGATTCACATACAGCTCGACATCTATGCGCGCGTCGCCAGGGAGAACGGACCGCGCGATCGTCGCTTTCGGATCGAGCATGCCCAACACATCGCTCCGGCCGACCTGCCGCGCTTTGCCGCGCTGGGTGTGATTGTCAGTATGCAACCGTATCACGAAGCCGATGACGTGCGTTGGGCCGAACGTCTCATCGGGGCCGACCGATCACGAGGGACGTACGCGTTTCGCTCGCTCCGCGACGTGGGGACGACGTTGGCGTTCGGCAGCGACTGGTTCGTGGCACCACCCACGCCGCTGGAAGGATTACCGCCGCACTGACACGACGCACGCTGGACGGCAAGCACCCTGATGGCTTGATACCACAAGAACCACAAGAGAAGATCACGCTCAATGACGCGGGAACGCCAGCGTCCGCCTCACGATGGTCGGGGGGCGCGTGGTCCATGAGCGGTAGCGAGCCTCCGTTTCGCCCGTCGGTAGCAAGCGAATGTTAGACCGGATTCTGCGCCTGTTTCTTACCTTCGATTGTGGCGCGGAGCTGAGCTTGAAATTGGCGCCGTTGCTTCGTGATCTCGTAGAGCACAATACCAGATGAGGTGCCAAGGTTCAGACTCTCAATGATGCCGACCATCGGAATATTCACACGCAAGACGCATTCGCGTTGCGGATGATGGACCCGACGTTTCGGAGGTCATCGGGATATTCGATCACCGCAATGAGATTCTTGCTACGGGACGTTTTGATCCGATCCGCTCGAGCGCGGAGCGACGGCTTCGCCTTTTTTCCCTCCATCAAGCGCTCACCTCAGTGTATGCGTTCCAACGAGGTTGTAGGATAAGTCCCGACCTCTGCCCATGTGGAAACGGAACTCGATGCGTGATGGCGGGTGTTGGGTGCAGTGAAGGTGCCGCCGTTCCGTCTCGCTGTCGAGAGTCCGCTACGGCCCGCTACAAGGTGCTCGATACCCATCCGCAGTTCCTGAGCGTGGACTTGGCACGCCAGCTCCT
>Ga0105044_10002183_pt1 | contig 26650 bp, 23 predicted proteins | sample MAT01_FD_78092 | JGI IMG/M metagenome (GOLD analysis project Ga0105044, IMG submission 78092) | Freshwater microbial communities from Lake Fryxell liftoff mats and glacier meltwater in Antarctica - MAT-01 | ecosystem: Environmental > Aquatic > Freshwater > Ice > Liftoff microbial mat | place... | reverse complement strand
CGATCTCGGGCCACATTCGCGCGATGTCCGTTGTGTTCATGATGCCTCCTGCCGCAGTGCGGCGCGAGGTTCATCGGCTGGAGGGTGTCAGCGGCTTGAGCGGAAGGGGCGCTGTAGTGCTAGCCGCCCGTGGCGAAAGTCATTCGGGCTACGAACGAAGCTGTTAGCCCCCAATATTGGGTGGCTGCGGCGTCGCCGCGACTTGCCGTATCTTGCGGATAAAGCTGCATCGCGGCTTCCACTCTACAGTTGGGCATCTGTGCCAACATCCTCGTTCTCGCTACCAAAGCACGTTCGCCACCGGTTGTTAGCCTGCACGTTGCACGTCATTCGTTCGATCAACCCGTCCATTCTCCCAAGAGAATTCCGATGTCCGCCGAGCCGACAACGCCGTCTCCATTCAAGTCGGCCACACCACCGAGCACCCCCCATTCACCCAAGAGGATGCCGAGGTCAATCGGATTCACGAGGCCATCGCCATTCAGGTCGCCGAGCTGCGCGCTTGAGTTGGGAGCAGACCAAAAGCCGCCGACCAGTTCGAACCCTGCCGCGCTCGTGAGTACACCTGCGTCGGGCTGACCGATGGTGCCACTCAGTTCGAGCGCTGCGCTTGTCGAGACGCCGCCACCGCCGTCGATGGTGTGCCAGTCGATTGAAAACGTATCGACTGCGACTCCACCGTCGCCGGAACCGAACCCACTTCCCGCTGCAAGCACTGCGAGCGGAAGCATCAGCACGATGACTGTTGAGCGATTGAACCTCGGCATGAGAAAATCCTTGAGTGAGCGTGGAGTGGAGCGTGCGAAATGCGAGGTCAGTTTCCGATGGTCACGGTTCCGTTGACGGCCTTGAGCGTGAGCACCTTCGTCATCGTGATTGCGCCCGGATAGGCGCCAGCTTTAATCTTGAGCTGCGCGCCGTCGAACCCTGCTGCGTATCCCTCGGAAATCAGGTTGAACGGAAACGATGGGCCGCCGTTCTGGGGCAAACCGTCGGGGAACGCTGCGTCCACCCAGATGGTGCCGCCAAGGGTCTCAAGATAGAAGTCGACGTCGTCGTAGGTCTCTTCGAACTCGCCGTACATCGCGCGATAGCTGTCGATGTTTGAACAGTTCATGTCGTCTGGATCGTCAACTCCGCCGCACCGCCCGAAGAGTTGCCCGAAGAGTTGCCCGCTCGTATTGAAGATCCCGCCGCCGCTTGAGCCGCCTTCGACGAGGCCGTCAGTCATCTCGTAATAGTCGTAGTCTGAGCTGTCGAGACAGAGGCACCACGGACAGAAACCAACGGCCAAGAGCGTCGTTCCGCGCTTCCACGATCCGCTCGGATGATGGAAGGCCCGCGCGTTCTCGGGATGGGCTGTTGTCCATCCGGCGAACGCGAGTCCACCCGGGAGCAGCCCGTCGAGGCGAAGGAAGCAGAAATCGTTCTCGCCGTCGGTTGGTCCCGATTCCAGGTAGTCCGCGCCCGTCGAGCGCGGCAGCTCGTCGTAATCGGGCAACGTTCCGTTACACGCGCTCTTCTGCCAGAGCCACACCACTTCAAGCGTATTCGCTTCGGTTTCGGTGTGCAGACAGTGATATGCGGTCAGGAAGTACGGCGCGTAGGTCTCGCCATCCGAGTCGTTCAGCAGAGTGCCGGTACACACATACGAACCGCCGCCCGAGACGTAGTTCATCTGGCCAGTCGCGCGCCGCGCCACGTCGTCGTCGGGGTCCGTGTAGCACATCGCGTCGTTGTGACAACTAAAGACTCCGTTGCCGTTGGATCCGCCGTCGCCAGCCGCGCCTGCTGCTCCCGCTGCTTGATCGTGGTCCATATGCACGACCTCGGCAATGGAGAAGACCGGAAGTTCATGGCCCACAATCTCAACGAAGACGGTGTCGCCCGGAACCGCCGCGGTCCAGAGCTCGCCGTCGTCGTCGCTCCCTCGGCCTGTGTATGACCCACGGACCACGGCACCGTTCTTGCCCTCGGACCACACGATCATTGATCCGTCGCCGAGATCGAGCCCCGCACAGTGGAGCCGAGTTCTGAACGACCCCGGCGAGCGCACAGCGAACGTCCACATGGAGCGTCCATCGGCGAGCGGTGTGGCAAGCATTTCGAATTGCGTGACTGGGAGCGCCAAGGTTCGCACGAGGCCAACGCGCTCGCGATCAGCTCCGGGTCCGCACGTCGGGCAGGCGGCCGCTTCGGCATCAGCCTTCGCAATCATGCCTGGATCAAGTTCGCCGAGATCGCGCACATTAACACCGTCGCGAAACGCGCCGAGCGCGCTCCGGCTCATCGGCTCGGCGAGGAGAGGCGCTCCGACCAGCGCGGGTGCCGTGTCGGGCAACAAGCTCCGCTCGGGTGTCGAGCCGTCCGGAGCACCAGCGAGAACTGCGAGTGTCAGAAAAGTTGCTGTAGTCATGGCATGCTCTCGACGCGATGCGGTCGCATGGCGCGAGGTAGAAGTTAGTTGCCGAGCGTTACGACGCCGGACACCGCTTGCAGTGTGACGGGTGTGCTGAAGGTGCCAGTGTTGCCACCAGCTGCAGAGGAGTAGCTGCCACCCGCGATGGCGAGCGTGCCTCCACTTGGCGTGAGCGCGAGGCCCGAGACCAGATTCATCGCGGGATTGAGTGCGGTGCCCAGTGGCAGCCCGCTCGTTCCCGCGTCGTCAAGGAACCGCGTGCCTCCTACGCCGAACGCATTCAAGAAGTCGTTCAAGAAGTCGTCGAGCGTCGCTTGCGAGAGGCGCGTGCCGGAGTTCTCGCCGCCCACTGCGGAGCAGCCGCCGTTGGTGTGAATGCCAATGGCGAAGCCGTTACTCTCGCGAATGATCGGACTGCCGGAGTTCGCGGGCTCGGTGTCGACGGCGTAGAAAATTCGATTCGTGGAGTCGTCGGTCTTATCACCGGTTGCGGTCTGGAGTGTCAGCGAGGTCGAGTTGCACCCGTTCTTGGTGCAGTTCCCATTGGCGTCCCAACCGCAGCAGGTCGTAGGAGCGCTTCCAACCGGGCTGTCGTCGAGTCCGCAGCCAGTGATCCGCAGCGTCGAGCCGTCGGAGGGAATCACTGCCGAGATGTGGAAGTAACTCTGCACCCAATGGGCTCTGAGACCGGTGTTTGCGTTGGCGCCGACGCTCATGATGGCCCAGTCGAAGCCTTCGTCCGCATCTTGGAACGCGTAGTAGCTGAGTCCAACTGGATACTGATCGTCGGGATCGGCTGCCACAGGAGTGCCGTTCGCTGACGACTGAGGCACGTTGAATTCGATGAGGCCACCGGACGCGGTTCCGCAGTGGCCAGCCGTGAGCGCGCACCCGATCGAGGTCAACCATGCCGTGCATCCGCCACACCCGCCACCACTCCCGCAGTTGGCTCCGGAAAGCCGGCCGACACGACTGTCGGTTGAAGCGGTGCGATTGTCGCCGCCGCAGAGCGTTGCGACGCCGCCTTCGGCCGCTTCCATCACCACAGGCGCGTTCACCGCTACCTGATCGAGGTTCACAGACACTGCTTCGTTCGGCGCTGCCAAGAGCTGCACGAGTACGGTGTCGCCGTTGAAGATCGCACTCCAGCCGGACCATTCCGTCAGACTCGCGTGGGTGAATCGTTGCGTCGCGCCGTCGGCGAGTGAAGTGATGTGAAGCTCACTCGACGCACCAAGTTCGAATGCACCAAGATGAACGCGAAGCATGTTCGCGCCATCCGAACGTACCGTCGTCCAGTAGACGGGATCGAGTCTCTTGGTTCCAGCGTCATCGAGAAGCGCTCCGCCGGCGCCAGCGCGAACGCCGGAGTTCTCGTGCAGGTCGTACGTGTCGAAGTGCATGAGCTCAGAGACCTGGGCTTGAGCCAGCCCAGCAGTGGACAGGGCCGCGGCTGCGGCGATGAAATGACGAATGAGTGTGGTAGTGCGATCCATGACGAGCGATCCTTCAATGCGCCGAACCATGTCACCAGGGCACCGGACAGGATGTTGACCGGGCGGTCACTGAAGGTTGACGAGTACGAGCACCATGCCGGTCTCTCCCGGCGCGAGCCGCGTCATCGCCTTGCCGATGATCGAGCCATGCGAGCGATCATGCTCGGCAACCCGCATTGCATGCCCTGGCACATGAGACGACGTGAGGAGATCACCTGGCTCAATACCGACATCGGTCGCCGTTGCAGAGACGTACACCCGGCCTGATAGCGCGACAGGGAAGGCCCCGTTTGCTTCACTGCCCTCTTGGCCCATGACCATGCCGCTACGGATGCCGTTGGCACCGCTGATGACGCCCGCGACAGTGCGGTCGTAGGCGCGACTGCTGAGCACGAGTTTGCTCGGATTCGCTGGGTCAATGCACACGACCATTCCCGGCGCGGGCTCAATGCCGCTCGTACCAGCAACATCGAAACTCTCGGCAAAATCGCTTCCGCCAGTGATCTTCAGCACGTTCGTGCGCGTCGTACCGTTGACGTGCAGCGTTTCAGCAGGTGCGGTCGTGCCAATGCCGACACGGCCATTCGAGTTGAGGCGCATCACGTTAACAACGGAGTTGCCCGACTTCGTGCGGAACTGCATGTTCACGGTTGTCGTCGACGACGTATCGCGCGCCTGAATGTACGCCGTGCCGCTCGTGTTGTCGCCTTCGAAGGCGTGCAGCCAGACGTGACCGAGACCGTAATAGTCGCCGTCGACATGGAGCTTGCCCTTCGGCACCGTCGTTCCAATGCCGACGTTTCCGGTGCCACTCTGAACGAGATACACGTTTCCGCCATCGGCGTTCAGCGAGAGAGTCGAGACGGCTCCGTTGTTCCGCGCCATGATCTCGTTGTTGTCGAACGACAGGTTCGTCGAGTTCGACTCGCCAAGCGTGATGAAGCCGCCCGATCCTGGTTCGGTGTCGGTGCCGTCGGCGACGTGGAGCCTCGTCAGCGGCAGGTTTGTGCCGATGCCGAGTTTGCCGCCATCGCTGAGCACCATCTCCGCAACCCCGTTCACTTTGAACGCGAGCGGAGGAGAGAGGTAGCCTTGCAAGCCGGTGATCTCAGAGATCACCGAGTTGGATCCGTTCAAGAATCGAAGCGATCCGAGCGTGTTCACACCAAGCGGGCCAATCGGCGTCGCGCCTTTGAGATCAAAGAGAGACGTTCCCGTACCGACGGCCGTGCTCGTCATGCGGAATGTCGCTTGAGACTTTGAAACTTCGACAGTCGTGTCGGGCGTGTTCGTGCCTATGCCGACGCTGCCGCCTATGACGCTGCCAGTGCCGAAGACCGCGTTGCCCCCCACCAGTGACCACATCGAATCGCCCGCGGGACCGACCGGTCCCTGCGCGCCCTGAGGTCCCTGCACACCTTGTGACCCCTGTGGACCAGTTGCACCGTTCGAACCCGCAGGGCCCGTCGCGCCCGGAGCGCCTTGAGGTCCCGTTGCGCCAGCCGTACCTTGCGGACCCGCTGACCCAGTCGGACCAGCCGGACCACTTGGGCCTTGCGGACCAGCCGGCCCTGGGTTCCCGCTCAGCGCGAAGAGCGCATAGGGCGCAGGGCGGATCGCTTGACGCGGCGTTAGTTCGTTGAACGCGCCTGCTCCGGCTGGCGAGCGCACCTCGATTTTCAGCCAACGGTCAGGACCAGTGAACGCCGCTCCACCGAAGTCGAGATCGACGGAAAAGTAGCCTTCTACGACGTCGACTCCGGCGACGAGCTGCACCAAGCCAACCTGATTGCCTCCGCCGAAAGCGTCGAAGAGGGTGAAACGAACGTCGACGAGACCGTCGACGGTAGTCCCGTTGAGCTTGAGTTGACCTTGGTACGTGAATGCCGTTCCGAGCGCGGCCGCCGGTGCGGTAGCGACGATGGAAACGAGTGCGGCGACGGTGAGTGCTGTGATCGGCTGCATGGGTGCGGTCAGAATGGGTGAATGGAAAGACACGCGGCGCCAAGGCGGCAGCTTTGGCGTCTCTAACAGGGCGTATTCGGCGCGTTGCGCGCCCGACTGTTTCTCACCAAATTTCTCGCGACTCGAGATCTCGGGCTCTCACAGTGCGGGCTGCTAGGGTATTGATCGAACGGAAGAGTCGCACCGGCACGACCACGGTGAAGGCGTCGCCCAAGGGTACACTCCTCCCTCATGGCCGCGGGGGATCGCGAACGTCCGGTGCGAGCGCTGAGGAGGCGCGTGGCGACTCTCGAGTCCGAGATCGATGCGCTGCGTTCAGCGCTCAGGGCGGCGGGGATCGTCGTGCCGCCAGCGGCGGACTCGGGCGAGCCCATATCGACGGTCGAATCGACCACCCCCGCGCCGATCGTTGTCGCGGTAAAACCGACGCTGGCTGAAGACGCGGGACTGCCACTGACCTCGTATCTGCGCGAGCGACGCGACGAGTGCCATCCCGAGGTTACCGCCCTGAAAGCGTCGGAACCCGCCTCCGCCGTGCCGGCCGCGATTCCGCCGCGGCATGCCGTCACGCCTCCGCCGCGATTGCCGTTACCCCAGCCGTTACGCCAGCCGAGACCCCATGGGGGGGCGCCAACGATCGACCTCGAGCGCTTCGTTGGCGCGAAGTTAGTTGCTTGGGTCGGCGCGGTTGCGGTCCTCGCAGCCGTTGCCTTCTTTCTGAAGCTCGCATTCGATCGAGGTTGGCTCGGTCTTCTTTCTCCAGAAGTACGCCTCATCGCCGCGTACGCCTTCGCGGCCGCGCTCGTGGCTACGGGCGAGGTCGCGCTGCGTCGTTACGGGCGTGCGGGGGCGGTCGGCCTCTTCGCTGCGGGCGTCGGTTCGTTCTATCTCGCCACGCTCGCGGCGTCATGGCCACTCGACGTTCTGTCGCCTACGCTCGCGCTCGGTGCCGCGACGGTCGTCGCCGTCCTCGGCGCGCTGCTCACGCTGCGTTCGAAAATGCTGTCGGTTGGGGTCGTCAGTATTCTCGGTGGACTCGCCGCGCCGCTTGTCCTGGGCGTCATCACTCGCGACGGCCTCTTGCCGCCGACGCACCTAACGATTCTCCTCGCGATCGGACTCGTGCTCGCCGCGGTCTCGCCGGTGCCGTTCCTCGCGCTGAGATTCGTGAGCGTGATCGGAACCGTTGTGACCGGTGCGATCTGGTTCCTTGCGATAGGACATCGCACGCCAGCGCTCGCGATCATCGTGTTTGCGGCGTGGTGGGCCATGACAGCCGCCGAGGCGATCGTCGCCGCGCTTCGTGGTCGCTCGCCGCGGGCGAACGCCGCGTCGATGCTCGTCATGAGCTTCGCCATTGCGACGGTCGCAGGAATCGATGCAGCAGCACCAAGCCCGTGGAGTAGCGCGTACTCCTACGTGCCACTCGCACTCGCGTTCCTCTCCCTCGGCGCAGTGTTTCAGTTCGGAACCGGTCTCGATAGTCTTCGTCCGCTGTCGTCGATCGATCGCTCGGACGCGGTGACCGACGACGAACGCGCGCTTGCTGCGGCGTCGGGCACGCTCGGCGTCGCGCTGTGGGCGCAGTTCGGACTGCTCTTCGTCGCTGGCCTTGGCGTGTTTCTTCGTCACGGCGCGCTCGCAGTCGCTTGGGTCGCGACCGGCGTCTTCGCGTTGGAACTCGCACGACGACTCCGCTCGCTGCCCACGGCGATGTTTGGAGTCATTGTGCTCGGGCTCGGCGCTGCTGCCGCAGCGATCTCGTCGATCGTGCGTGCGATGCCAGCGACGCGACCACCGATTGGTCATGGCTGGTGGCTGCACCTTCCACCGGGCTGGACCGGTGGCGCCATGGCCGTCGCAGCGCTCGCATTCGTGGCATGGCGATGGTCTCGTCCCTCGGAGGTGGCCAGCGACTCTGCACCAATCGACTCGCTTGGGGTTCGGGGCGCGGACCTCTCCACGCGCCTCGCCTTCATCGCGCCAGCGTGCGGTGTGGTTTTCACGGTCATGTGGCTAGTCGGCTCGGGATTGCGGGCCGGGCCGTGCCTCGCGCTCGCGCTCATGTTAGTTCCGGCCATCTTCTTCGCCCTCGCGTTCCGACATGAACGGCTGCGCTGGCCGAGTGTTCTTGCCGTCCTGAGTCTCGGCGTTCTCATTGTGGCATGGATGGTCATGCGATTGCCCGACGTGCTCGGGCGGAGAGAAGTCGTCGCACTCATCGCGCCGCCGCTCGCGGCGGTCGGAGTCCTCTGGTTACTCGCGGCGCGATACACGGAACGACTGCCACAGGAACGACTCCTCGTGACGTCTGTCTTGACGATTGCGCTCATCGCAGGTTTTGAGATCTTTGCCGACGTGATCTTCATCGACACAGATGGCACAAGGATCGACTCGCCGCGGCTGCGAAGTGACGTCGCCACGGTGGTGTTAGGTGCCGTCGGCGTCATAGCAATGGTCCTTGGTCGCGCCGGGCGCTTCAAGCTCGTGAGTGGCACCGGCGCAGTGCTGACGCTGTTCGCGGCGTTCGTCTGGTGCCTCTTTGGAACGGCGATTCCTCGCTTCGACGGCGTCTTCGACGAACCGCTCGTGATCAACGCCACGGTCGGCGCTGCGCTCTTCGCGATCCTCGCGGTTGCTATCGCCTTCCGCTGCCGAGCTGCGTACGTTGAGGCAGGACACGTCGCACTCGAAGGTCTCCCGTCGGCGCTCGCAACATGTCTCGTGATCTTGCCGATCTGGCTCGTCTCATTCGTGATTGACGCCGTGCTCGATCCCGTCCAGCAGCTCGCGGCTGATGGAACGCCGCGTCAGGCGGCGCTCAGTGCGTGGTGGGGCGTCTCGGCTCTGGCGCTCATCGCGCTCGGTTTCGCGAAACGCACACCAGAGCTCAGGTACGCCGGATTGGTCGGCCTCGCGGTCGTCGCGGCCAAGGTGCTGCTGGTCGACATGCAGGGGGCTGGGACAATCTGGCGCGTCGTGGGGCTCCTCGCTGCGGGGTTACTCATGGTTGCGACGAGCATCGTCTACGTTCGAGTCGGCAAAGTGCTCGACGGGAACCAAATCGCGGACGACGCGAGTCGGCCTTGAGTATTCTCCGTGAGTGTCCGTTCGCGCAGCGAAACTCAGATCGACGAAGAAGCCCGCAGCTCCGGTGACTCGCGCGGCGCTCGATGGCGATCCGCTGGAAGCGATCTTCGCGGCGCGAGGTTGGGTTGCGTACCCGTACCAGCGCGATTCCTGGAAGGCCTACGCACGAGGAGAAAGCGGTCTCGTGTCGGTGCCCACTGGCGCGGGGAAGACGTACGCGGCATACGGCGGACCGCTCGCAGAACTCGCGCGGGAAGGGCCAGCATTGAAGGGGGCGGCTGCGTCGCTGCGCGTGCTCTACCTGACGCCGCTGCGCGCCGTGAGTCGAGACATCGAGAAAGCTCTTCGTTTGCCGATCGACGAACTTGGTCTGCCGATCGCCGTCGGCTCGCGTACGGGCGACACGGGAACGACCGAGCGATCGAGACAGAGGAAGCGCCTTCCGGAGGTGCTCGTGACGACGCCAGAGTCGCTGACGCTTTTGCTGACGCGGTCGAACGCGGCGGAGCTATTCAGCGATCTGCGCTGTGTCATCGTCGACGAATGGCACGAGCTCATCGCAAGCAAGCGCGGCGTGCAAGTCGAGCTCGGGCTTGCGCGCCTTCGCCGCTTCGCACCAGCGCTCCGAACCTGGGCACTCTCAGCGACGCTTGCGAAACCGGAAGCCGCTGCGGCCGCGGTCGTCGGTGTCGGCCGGTCGTCCATCGTCATTCGCGCGGTGATTGATCGCCCAATCGTCGTCGAGAGCCTGCTGCCCGCGCGCATCGAGCGCTTTCCCTGGTCAGGGCACCTCGGACTTTCCATGCTCGAACCGCTCCTTGACTGGCTTGATCCAAGCATCTCGACACTGCTTTTCACGAACACGCGATCGCAAGCGGAGCGCTGGTTCGCCGAGATTCTGCGCGCTCGCCCGGTTTGGGCCGAACGACTCGCGCTGCACCATGGTTCGATCGATCGCGACGTGCGCGAGAAGATCGAAGCCAAGACGAAGGACGGTTCGCTTACGCTCATCATTTGCACGAGTTCGCTCGATCTCGGCGTCGACTTTTCGCCCGTCGAACGCGTAGTGCAACTTGGTTCGCCCAAGGGTGTGGCGCGGTTGATTCAGCGGGCTGGCCGGTCAGGACACCGGCCTGGCGCAGCGTGTCGCGTTTTGTGCGTGCCGACCCACGCGATGGAACTCGTCGAGATCGCAGCGGCGCGCCAAGCGATCGCCCGCGGCGATGTCGAAGAACGCTCGACGCTTCAGCAGCCGCTCGACTGTCTCGTCCAGCATCTGGTGACCTGCGCAATGGGCGGCGGATTCGAGCCCGACGCGCTCTTTGACGAAGTGCGCACCGCGTCGTCATTCGCTCGTCTCTCGCGAGCAGAGTTCGATTGGTGTCTCGCGCTTGTCGTACACGGCGGTGAATCGCTCAAGGCGTACGATCGCTTTCGTCGCGTTGCGATCATCGACGGACGTCACCACGTCGCGTCAAAGTCCATCGCGCAGATGCACCGCTTGAACGTGGGCACGATCACGAGCGATCCGACGGTCGCGATTCGTTTCGTACGCGGATCGCGCATCGGTTCCATCGAAGAGGACTTCGTCGCGCGACTTCGTCCTGGCGACACGTTTCTGTTCGCCGGTCGCTCGCTCGAGTTCGTGCGCTTGCGCGATCTCACGGCGTTTGTGCGGCCCGCAGCAAGGCGCTCTCCGTTCACGCCGCGGTGGAACGGCTCGCGATTTCCGTTGTCGACTGCGCTGGGACAATCCATGCGCCGCGTGCTCGACGACGCCCGCCATGGTCGACTCGTAGAACCCGAGATGCAGGCAGCAGCACCGATTCTCCGCGCCCAAGCGACGATCTCGCGCATTCCCGGTAACGGTGAGATTCTCGTCGAGACTGCGGGCACGGAAGAAGGCAACCATCTCTTCGTCTACCCCTTCGAAGGACGGCTGGTGCATGAGGGACTCGCCGCGCTCCTCGCGCTACGACTTGGACGCATCCACCGCACGACGTTTGGAATCTCCATGAACGACTACGGATTTGAGTTGCTCACCGAGAACGACTTCCCGTACGTCGCAGAGCTCACGCCAGCGATCTTCGCCCGCGAGCGCGTCGTCGAGGATCTCGTCGAGAGTGTCAACCTCGGGGAACTCGGCGCGCGGCAGTTTCGCGAGATCGCGCGCGTTGCCGGGCTCGTGATGCAGAGGTCACCCGGCCGCGAGCAATCGAGTCGGCAGTTGCAGGCTGGAACCGGACTCCTTTGGCAAGTGCTCGAAGAGTTTGACCCAGACAACTTGCTGCTGCGGCAAGCGCGACGCGAAGTCATGGATCGCCAGTTTGAAGAGAGTCGACTCACGCGGACGCTCGAGCGCTTAGCGGCTGGCCCGCTCGCAATCGTTCGGTGCGTGACGCCAGGCCCGCTCGCGTTGCCACTTGTCGCCGACCGCCTCGGATCGACGCTGTCGACCGAGTCGCTGCTCGATCGGCTCGCTCGACATCGGATCGAGGTGACGCGTGACGGGTGAACTCCACGGCGCGGCAACGTTTGAGCGAAATGGGGAGCGTGGCCGAAAGCCCGTTTCGCTTTCGGTAGCTGGCGAGGCCATCACGCTCTTGCCCGAGCGCGCGACGTGGTGGCCTGCACGCAGCACGCTGCTGGTTGCCGATCTGCATCTCGGCAAGGAAGAGACATTCCTCGAATGCGGCATCCCGATGCCGCGAGCCGTTCTCGACGAGACGTTAGCTCGACTCGGTCGCCTCGTTGCATCGCACTGCGCGCGGCGCGTGGTCGTTGTCGGAGATCTCGTGCACGCGCGGCGCGGTATGACGCGTGACCTCGTCGAGCGGGTTGCCGCCTGGCGCGGGACGGTTGACTGCGTGATCGAGCTGGCGCTAGGAAACCATGATCGACGCGTCGAGATTCCGGGCGCGTGGAATGTTCAAGTCCGCGTCGACGATGGAGCGGACGGGCCATTCGTCTACCGTCACGAACCTCCAGAAGGGGCGGCGGTGCCAGCGCCGGGTGAGTTCACTTGGTGCGGGCACATACATCCGACCGTGCGGCTCGGCGGGGGAGTAGATCGACTCGTCCTGCCCTGTTTCGTCGTCGGGCACCACCGCGCTATTTTGCCAGCGTTCACGGCGTTTTCTCGCGGTCCGAGCGTCCCGGCGCTTGTGGGCGATCGCGTCTTCGCGGTAGCAGAAGGGCACGTCGCAGAAGTGCGCGGCGCGTAGCACGACCTCACCAATGTGGTCCATTCCTCTATACTCGCGACCTCGCCATGCCCTACACGCTGCACCCCGATCCCACTGGCACGAAGACCCTCGATCTTGACATCGAGGACACGAGTTACTTGCAGGATCACGTCAAGACGGGCGACCGTTGGATCTTGAACTTTGGGCCGCAGCACCCTGCGACGCACACGACGCTGCGGCTCATCCTTGAGATCGACGGCGAGCGCGTCGCCCGCTGCACGCCGCACATCGGATACCTGCATTCGGGGTTCGAGAAGCTCGGCGAGCATCACGACTGGAATCAGTACGTCTGCACGGTCAGCCGGATGGATTACATCTCGCCGATCGTCAACGACATCGCGTGGCATCTCGCAGTCGAGAAGCTGTTTGGCATTGATCTCACGCCGCGCTGCAAGGTCGTCCGCACGATCTTGGCCGAACTCGGCCGACTTCAGAACCACCTGCTCTGCCTCGGCGCCGCCGCACTTGACCTCGGTGCGTTCACTGGGTTCCTGTACGGGTTCAACGAACGCGAGCACATCTATGACATCATCGAGTACGTCTCGGGCCAGCGTTTTCACCCCGATTGGACCCGCGTCGGCGGTGCATGGCGTGATATTCCCGACGACGAAACCTTTGTCCGCATGGTGAAGAAGTTCCTCGAGGTGCGAATCCCCAAAGCAGTGGGGGACCTTGAGACGCTGCTCAATCGAAATCGAATCTTCGTCGACCGTCTCGCAGGCGTGGGCGCGATCTCGAAAGACGACGCGATCGCGTGGAGTTTGACGGGCCCGGTCGCGCGGGCGTCGGGCGTGCGCCGCGACGTCCGCAAGGACGAGCCCTACCTCTGCTATGCCGACAACTGGGACGGTGAAGGCGCGGAAGCGGTGAAGTTCTCAGTTCCCGTCGCGAGCGACGGCGACAGTCTCGCGCGGTACTTCGTGCGGCTTGAAGAGTTGAAGCAGTCCGTCAAGATCATCGAGCAGCTCATCGACCGCATTCCGAAGGGACCGATGAATGCCGACGTGAACGCGAAGTTCGTGACGCCCGAGAAGGGCGACGTGTACGGATCGATCGAAGCGACCATCCAGCTCTTCGAACTTCGCATGTTCAATCGTGGCGTCGATGCACCGATCGGCGAGTGCTACCACTGCATCGAAAGCCCCAATGGCGAGCTTGGCTATTACCTCGTCTCGGATGGCGGCCGCTGTGCGTGGCGAGCGCGAACACGTCCGCCGTCCTACATCAACTATGCCGTGTTCCCGAAGCTTATCGAAGGCCATCTTCTCGCGGACATGGTCGCGGTGCTCGGCTCGCTCAACATCATCGCGGCGGAGTTAGACAGGTAACCCTCGTCGTCGTCTCAATCGCTCATCGGTTCTTTCGAGTTGAATTTATCCATGGCCTGGACCGTCAAACCATCGTCGACGCAAAAGATCCCGACGCGGACCGAGCCGTACCTGACGGTCACGATGAAGGATTCCTGGGAGCGCGAGCTTCTCCCTCGTTATGCCACGCGCCAAGGCGCGCTGATGCCAATTCTGCATGAGATCCAGCACGCGCATCGCCACATCCCGTATCAGGCGATGCTGGAGATTGCGTCCTTCCTCAAGATTACGCCGGCTGAAGTCCTCGACACGGTCACCTTCTACGAGGAATACTCGACCGAGGAACGCGGCCGCTGCGTCATCGGCATCTGCCAGTCGATCGCCTGCGAGGTGTGCGGTCATCAGAAGCTCGTCGATCACGTTCGCGTCAAACTTGGCATCGAGCCGCACGAGACGACCGATGACGGCGCGTTCACGTTGCTCACGCTGGAGTGTCTCGGGAGTTGCGATACAGCGCCGGTCGCTCTCTTGAACGAGACGCTCTACGAGAAACTCACAACTGAGACGATCGACAAGCTGATCGACGAGGCGATGCGGAACGGCGGAAGCGATCACGGGCATTGACGGGCACCCGATGACGAAGAGCGCATCCAAGTCGATCTTCCGGTCGCTCGGCGAGTTCTTTGGGCACATTGGTCAGGCGATCCGAACTGACCCCACGAAGCGTGAAGTGCGGCGCACAGTGGAAGAAGAAACACGCGAGGATGGCGTGATCCTGCGACGCACGACCATCGAAGAAATTGAACTGCGCGGCGATACGAAGCCACCCGAAATCAAACCCTAGCTGGGAACGACGAACGAATCATGCCCCTCACTGAAGCCGTCCTCACGAAGCGCATCCCCACCTTCCCGTGGGGAGATATGAAGAACCGCCGAACGATCGGGTTTGAAGAGTACGTCGCGAGCGGCGGCTACAAGTCGCTCGATCGCGCGCTCGACATGCAGTCCGGTGAAGTGGTTCAAATTGTGAAAGACGCGGTCGTGCGCGGTCGTGGCGGCGCGGGATTTCCCGCCGGCCTCAAATGGACGTTCCTCCCGCCGCCCGACGGGAAAGTTCGCTATCTCTGCATCAACTGCGACGAGGCCGAGCCGGGCACGTTCAAAGATCGGCTCCTCTGCGACTTCGATCCGCACCTCGTTCTTGAGGGCATCGCGATCGCCGCATACGCGTGCCAACTCGATGCAGCGTTCTTTTTCATTCGCGGTGAATATCACCATCAAGCGAAGGTGATGGAGCGCGCGATTCAAGAGGCTTACGCGAAGGGGATCTTTGGCAAGCAAGGGCTGTCGAACGGGAAATCGAAGTTCGCGGTCGAGTGCTATCTCCATCGCGGCGCTGGTGCCTACATCTGCGGCGAAGAGACCGGGCTGCTTGAGGCGATCGAAGGCAAACGCGGCTGGCCGCGCATCAAGCCGCCGTTTCCAGCAGTGAAAGGTTTGTTCGGGCGGCCGACAATTGTTAACAACGTCGAGACACTCGCGGCCGTCGTACCCATCATCGAGAAGGGCGTCGCGTGGTGGAAGAGCTGCGGCTGCGAGAGCTCGGTCGGCGGTATGCCGAGCTTTGGCCCAAAGCTCATGGGCGTAAGTGGTCACGTCGTGCGGCCAGGCACATACGAATGCGATCTCGGCATTCCGCTGCGCAAGCTCGTCGAAGATTACTGCGGCGGTATGCGCGGCGGCAAGAAATTCAAAGGTGCGATCGCCGGTGGCGTGAGCATGGGGATCTTAGGAACAGATCAATACGACGCCGAGATGGACTTCGATATCGGTCGGAAGTACGACGTGTTAGGTCTCGGTACCGCGTGTCCGACGGTGTTCGACGAGGACACCGATATGGTCGCGGTGGCCCGCAACATTGCGCGCTTCTTCAAGAACGAATCATGCGGCCAGTGCACACCTTGTCGTGAAGGTTCAGGCTGGATGCTCAAGATCCTGACCCGCATCGAGCGCGGAGACGCGACGACGAAGGATCTCGATCTCTTGGTGGAGATTGCTGGTTCGATGGGCCTCACGCCCGGCACGACAATCTGCGGACTCGCCGACGGCAACAACTTTGCGGTGCGAACGATCGTCAATAAGTTCCGCGGCGAATTCGAGAAGCGCGTGAAGCGGCAGTTTGTCGCGGTGACGGTCGGGGCGTAACGCGGGCTGCTGGACAGTACGAACTAGTTCTCACCAGTTCTCGCATAAAGGCTCATCGCCCTCGAGGCGCCTGATGGCGTCCGTTGGCCCGAGTCAGACAAGCTGTGTGTTAGGCCAAGTGAATCCTCCCCCACAGCGCTTCGCTTGGGGGAGGGGTACCTTCGCGCCTCGCGATGGTGGGCGGGGGGACGTCAGGCGGCGCACCCCCACCACCACGGCTGCGCTTCGCTACGCCGCGGTCCCCCGCCCCCCAGCCGCAAAGCGTCTGGGGGAGGATGCGGCGGCGTCGTACGGCCCGTGTGTTAGTCCGCCTGCATCCTCCCCCAAGCGTTTCGCTCGGACGGGGACCATCGCGCCTCGCGATGGTGGGCGGGGGGACGTCTGTGGACAGCACCCATGCGCCCACCCCCAGTTCTAGATGCGGCCACAAGGCGCACGACGCCCCTCCGACTGACGTCTAATTCGATCGTTCAGCAGTAGACGGCGACCGCCGAGCTGCCGCCGAATGCGTGTGGCCACGGTGGCTTCCCTCGGGGCCTCCCTCCACGGGCGCGAGCGCCGGACCCGACGCCCCGGAAGAGGCCCCCCCCCCCCCCCCCCCGAACGTGATTTCGGCGGCTTGAGGTCAGCGCATTCTCATCCACGTTATGCAGCTCGTTTCGCAGCCTATTGCGGGTCGACGCAGTATCGTCGCGCTTCACAACTCGGTACCCTGCCTGCGGTTAGCCGTTTCCGACGGAAGTAGGCTGCGGTGTTAGGCTGACCAGCCTAATGCGGCGCGTCGACCAGCGCGGTGCGGGTTAATTACTAGTTAGGCAGATATGAGCGTGTCAGTTCATCAAGCTCGTATCAGGCGCTTGCACGAACGCGATTGGCTGGTTGTCCTTGGCTTCATTTTTTCTCTCTCCGCCACGGCGCTTTCCGTCTTAGCGTTCTTTCCGGCGGTGGCTGGCGATCTTGGCGCTGTGATTGCACCGGTTGTTGCTGTCGCGCTCGTACTCGGTCCTGCCTTTCTCGTCGTGTTCTTCATCGACCTTCGCCGATTTGGAGTGCGGGCAGTCTCTATGGCCGGAGTACTTCTATCCCTTGGCGCGGTAGTTGCCGTGTACCTGTACATCTAAATCCTGCTCGCGCCGAGGGGTACTTCCTAACAACACGCTCGTACTGACACGCGGCGTGCGTGCGTTGCGATGGTCGTTCGCTGAACCGAACGCGGACCGCGCTCCCAAATCGAGAGCCCGCCGGCCGCATTCGTGGCTCATGTCCGGCACGCCTCAGGCGTTAGAGTGTCTGCATGGCCGCGTGCGTCTACGTCAAGACCTCTGTCATCAGTGAGCTCACATCGGGCCCGAGCCGCGAGCTCGTCACGGCCGCCCACCATCAGTTGACTTTGGAGTGGTGGTCGATTGCACGTCGGGGTTTCCGCGTCTTCATCTCGGAGATCGTGGTTCAGGCGGCGTCCCTCGGTGACCCCGGCTCCGCGAGGCTACGGCTCGCGGCAATCGGGCAGATCCCGCTCTTCCAAGTCTCCGAAGACGCGCGCACGCTCGCCAAGGTCCTGATTGCCGACCTCGCCATTCCGGCCAACGCGGCGATCGACGCCCTGCATGTGGCCGTCGCCGCTGACAACGGGATCGACTTCCTCCCGACGTGGAACTGCAAGCACATCGCCAACGCCAAAACCCGCACTCAGATCCAGCGTTCGCTCCGGTCGCGCGGGTACGATCCGCCCGTTCTTTGTACGCCAGAGGAACTCATGAAGCCCTGACCGTGCCGGATTCCCTTCCCGACCACCTGATCATTGACGACGTACGCCGCAACCGCGAGCAGCTTCTCCGCGCCGCGGGTGGCTCGATCGACGAACTGTTCGCCAAACTCAAGGACGCCGAGAGCAAGGACCAGCGAGAGGTGGTCAAACTTCTCCCACGGCGGATCCGCGAGGCCGGCTTGGACGCCGCGTGATTGGGGGGGGGGTGGCCCGACGCGGCTAGCTAACGCATCGCTCATGCCGCCCGCCGCAGCAGCAGCGTAGATCGGTGTCGTTCGGCGGTGTCCGAACCTCGCACTCAACGACGACTATGAGCTTCATCCTGAGAACAGCAGCGGCATTCCTGCCACGCCGCGACGCCGAGGGCACTCTGGTCGGTCAGCCCACCGGTGGCAACCAGCGCGGGATCAACGGTGGAGCGTTCTTCTTCCTGCGGCTGCTGTTCGACGAGAACCTCTCCGACTCGCTCCTTCGCCGTCTCGCGGACCTCTTTCTGGAGTCAACGCGCGAAAGGTCGTCTTCGGGCGAGCGTGTAACGGACGAGCGGTCTTGGCTACCGTGTCGATCCCCGAGAGGATGTACGCGAGTGAATACTCGATTGAAGATCCAACTGGTTCCGCCTGCCGAGAGATATCGAGAGACCTTCTTGCGCGGGCTTCGCGAATTCCAAATCGAAGGCCTTCCCTGGTGGTTTGGAAGCGACATTGAGACTGCCGAACACGACTTCGCCGCGTTCGTTTCGAGGAAGTTGGCAGACTCCACTCGGAGAACCGAAACGTTCGTCCCCAAGTCGCATCTCTGGGCCGTGACGGAAGAACAATTCGTTGGGCGCATCTCCATTTACCACGAACTAAACGACGCGCTTCGCGTTGAAGGCGGGCACATCGGCTACGACACCGTGCCGTCCTTCCGAGGCCGTGGAGTCGGCACGGAGATGCTGCGTCAGGCGTTGCCAGTGGCGCGCGCGCTCGGCCTGACCACAGTGCTCCTTACGTGCGACGACACGAATGCGGCCTCCATCCGCGTCATCGAACGATGCGGAGCCTCGTTGCGGGAGACGAAGGCTCTTGCTCCGAACAGACCCTTGAAACGCTATTACTGGATCACACTTCCCTAATGTTAGGTCAGGTACGCCAACGTCGACAGCGCGATCGCCAAGCCTGCAAATCCAAACGCGAGCATCGCGACGTACCACGTCGCTTGATCGCGTTGTTCGCGCGGGCGGTCGAGCAATTCTTCAATCAGCGTTTCGCTGCGAGCTGCGGCCACCGCGAGGCGGTCGACCGCACCTCGGATCGACTCAATCTGTTCGACGAACTCGTGGGTCGCGGGGAGCACGTCGGCGCGACTTCGCAATGCAACCGTGCCGGTCGACGCGCCAGTGGCGACGAGATTCGAGTGCAGCAGCCCGAGCGCGTCGGACTGCGTCCGCGTTTGCTCCATCAAGTCGTCCAGCCGTTCATCAACCTCGCGAATGCGTTCGCTCGCCTGTCGCAACGTCACAGAAAGCGACTGGACGAACTCGTCGAGCTCGCGGCGGAGGAGCGGAAAGTGTTCGGATACCCGGGCGAGAGGGACGATCGCGTCAGCCAATCGATCTTGGGCCCTGCGGGTTTCCGTCCGGACCTGCCGTAACTCGTCGGCCAATTCCTCCATGCGCTGGCGGTTCGAGCCGGGCAGCGACGGGAGATATCGGCGGATGGAGGAGAGGATGGACATTGGCGGAGACGGTGAGTGTAGTCGGCGCGACCTTCGAGACGAAGCGCCGTTCTTCAATGCCGGGATCTCTGATACAGGGCCGCTAGGATGGAGGGCGTGCCGCGCCCATTCCCGCTTTTCACATTCCTCGCGGGACTAACGCTCATCACGATTGGCACGGGCTGTTCCGGTGGGACGCCACCAGCACCGCCCTCGGGAGAGTCATCGGCGGCTCGCGGCTCTGGCGAGCAAACTTCCCGAATCGTCTCGCTCAGCCCAGCGATCACTCGGACACTCGTCGACCTTGGGGCGGCGAACGCCGTGGTCGGGCGCACTCCATTCTGCGCCTCGATCCCCGCGTCGACGCCCATCGTCGGGTCGCTGCTCGACCTCGACCTGGAACGCCTCTTGAGCGTCCGCCCAACGCACGTGCTGATCCAGCCCGCGGCAACTGGCACAGACCCCGAACTGGTACGGCTCGCAGCGTCGCGCGGCTGGCGGCTGGGACAGTGGCGACTCGACCGGCTCGACGATGTGGCGCACATGCTCGACGAGCTTCCCGCGACACTCGGGAGCGAAGGTTCTCCTCTTGCCCGAAGCGCGGCGGAACGTCGGGAGTCGATTGTGAGACTCCGGGAAGTCGTTCCGGCTGCGGATTCGCCGCGCGTGCTGCTGCTAGTTTCCATCGAACCGATGGTCGCCGCTGGAACCGAAACGTTTTTGTCAGATGTGCTCGCGGGCATCGGATGCCGCAACGCGATCGACCGACGTGCTTATCCCGAGGTGTCGCACGAGGACCTCATCCGCCTCGTCGCAGATTCAATCGTGGTCCTGCGCGAGCGCGAGCCTTCGCTAGCCGAACGAGAGCGAATTGTCTCGATCGTCCTGGCAGACGACGCGCTGCGCTCGCGTTTTGCTGGGCGCATCGTGGTCTTCGGCGACGACGATGCGATGCTGCCGTCGAGCGCCGTTCTCGCGATGTCGCAGAGGCTGCGCCGCGCGATCTCCACGGAGGCACCGCGCGAGAGCGCCGCCGGAGCCGCGCGATGAAGTTCGGACCTCAAGCGGGTGCGGCCGTCTTGGGGGCGGCGCTGCTGGTCGCGATCGCTGGGCGACTGTTTCTTGGATCGACCGGTTTTGGCTGGCCCGACGCTGACATCGTTCGCTATCGCGTCGCCGCAACTGCGGCGGCGTGTGCTGTCGGCGCGGCGCTCGCGATCTCGGGACTGTTCCTGCAGGTGCTGCTGCGCAATCCGCTCGCGTCGCCGTTCGTCTTGGGTTTGTCGAGCGGTGCCGGATTCGGCTACATGCTTGCGATGTATCTGGCGTGGCGTTTCGGACTGGGGCTCGACGGGTTCTTCGGAGTGGCAGCACCGGTCGTGGCGGCAACGCTGGGAAGCCTCGTCACGCTCGGCGTCGTGTGGCGTATCGGCTCGCGACCAGCGGGGGATTCTGCGGTCGCCGATCCAGTAACGCTGGTGCTCGCTGGCGTTGTCGTCAGCGCGATCGCTGGCGCTGGCTCCACCGCGCTTCAGTCGCTCGTACCCGCAGGGCTGCGCGGCGATTTCGTCGCGTGGATGATGGGACGGATCCCCGATGCGCCGCCGGTGTCGCTGCTGGTCACCGTCGCAGTGCTCGCGCTCGCAGGAACGGCGCTCGGCGCTTTGTTAGGTCCGGCCCTTGACGCTGCAAGCTTGTCGGACGACGAAGCCATCTCCGTCGGCGTTGCGCTGCGCCCACTGCGCACGGGGTTGTTCGTCTTCGCCGGTACGCTCGCAGCCGCAACCGTCGCGCTCGCGGGACCGATCGCGTTCGTCGGCCTCGTCGCGCCCCACGCCGCGCGCATGTTGCTCGGTGCCCGCCACCGTCCGCTGGCGGTCGGATCAGCGCTCGCGGGTGCCACGCTGCTCGTTGCTGCCGACGCCGCGCGGCAAGCCGTCGATCTCGGCGGCGGTCGATTGCCAGTCGGTGTGCTGACGGCAATCGCTGGTGGTCCGATTTTCCTCTGGCTTCTTCGCTCGACTGCGGGTCGGCGAGGTGCCGCGTGATTGAACTCACCGACGTGCACGTCGATCTCGCGGGACGCAGGGTGCTCAGTGGCATCACGACGAGCGTGCGCGCTGGCGACAGTGTTGCGATCATCGGCCGTAACGCTGCGGGCAAGACCACGCTCGTGCGGACGATGGCTGGCTTCATAGCTGTTCGCACAGGTCGTGTGATGCTGGACGGGCGATCGGTCGCGGAACTCGCTCCGCGGGTCCGAGCCGCTCGCATTGCATTTGTCGCGCAGCGCCCGGTCGTCGCCGCACCGTTCTCGGTGCGCGAGTCGATCGCGCTTGGCCGTTACGCCCGCGGTGCGGACGCCAAACGTGTCGACGCGGCGATCGAACGGTTCGGGCTCGCTGAATGCGCCGAACGACCATTCCACGGAATCTCGGTGGGGCAGCAGCAGCGCGCCGCGCTGGCGCGAGCGTTCGCTCAAGTGGACGCTCGATCGATTCTCCTTCTCGACGAGCCGTTCGCAGCGCTCGACTTGGGTGAAACCGCCCGCTGCGCCGCTCGGATTCGCGAGCACGCGGCCGGCGGAGGAGCGGTCGTTGCCGTGCTCCACGACCTGGCGCAGGCGACGGCGCTCGCTTCGCGGGTTTGGGTCCTCGTTGACGGCCGAATGGCTGCGGACGGATCAACTCGCGAGGTGCTGACGCCCGGGCGACTCGCTCACTGGTTTGGAATCGATTTCGACGAAGGCCCGCACGGACCGGTCGCGCGATTACACTCCTTCCCGTGAATCAGATTGTCATCGCGATTCTCGTGATCTTGGCCAATGTGGCGTTTGGCATCATTGCGAAGCGGCAGAGGGACGCCGAGAAGAAAAGGCGCGAAGAAGCGGCTCTGCGACAGACTTTCGGTGGTGCACTCCCGCCTACGATCGATGCGAATTCGGACGGGGCTTCACCGCGCCGGAGCGGAGCGATCGACGACCTCCTCGACGAACTGCTGGACGGTGGAACGCCGAGGCGGCAGAGTCCCGCGGTTCCGCCGATGCGCGCCCCCGCAACGCCGACGCGACGACCAGACATGCCGACCGCGGCGCGCCAGGTTGCGCCGCCACCTCCGCGGGGGTCATCGACGATCCCGCTGCGTGCGTCGGCTCCCATGCCGGCGCGCACGTCGTATCGAGCGGCAGCGCGGGCCCCGACGCCGGTACGTGCGCCATCGGCGGTCCAGCCGCCACGACCGTCGGACCGGCGCCGGGACACGAATGTCGGTTCGAAGGCGGGCGAGGCTGAATCGTCGTTCGTCTTGCGGCGAGCGGAACGGTCGGCAGCGAGCGAGATGGAAGCTAAGAAACGGGCCCGCCAGGTCGAACACGCGCGGCAACGGGCGGAGCGAAATGCAGGAAAGCTAGCGCGCCAAGCGATGGCGAGAGCACGTCAGGTGCGGAGCGTCTCGGCGAGAGCGACACGGATGCGGCCGAGTGCGCGGTCCACCGCTTCTCCGATGGTCGCGGCCATTCGAGCGGTTTTCGCGAAGCCCGAATCCGCCCGCACCGCGTTCATCGCGGGCGAGATCATTTCGAAGCCATTGGGTGCGCGTCAGACGGAAGCCCGCTGACGGAGACCGAGCCTGAGACACGGCCGACGAACGTGAACGATCCCCGTTGATACGGCGGACTTCGTGATACTTCTGAGCCTCATCGGGCCTGAAGTGGGGGCCTTGCCGTCCCGTGGAATGATCGCGCTGCCGCTTCCTATATACTCCCGCCCTCCCTACGGCACGGCCTCACGATGCCGCCCCCCGATGGCGGCTTCTGGAGTCTGGACCGCATGTTGGGGGAAATGGCCTCCGTCCCTTGGTAATTGGTTCTTTCGCACTACCACCGGAGTCCGCACGCGAACTCCGTTCTTGGAGCGTTCCTGATGATCGATATCCGCAAGTTGAAGGAACTGGTCCGCCTGATGGTCTCGAATGACCTCGTCGAGCTCGACGTTCGCGACGAGCAGGAGCAGGTCACGATCAAGCGTCCGAATCCGCAGTCGGTCCCGATGGTGATGCACCCGGGGCCAGCGCCAGTGAGCTATCCGGGTATTGGCGCAGGCACCCCGGCCGGCGCCGCCACGCTTGCCCCAGCCGCCGCTCCTCCTGCCGCGAGCGTGCCGAGCGAAGCTGGTATCGCTCTTGAGAGCCCGATGGTCGGCACCTTCTATCTCGCTGCTGGTCCGGGCAAGCCCAACTTTGTGCAGATCGGCTCCAAGGTCGGTCCGGACACGATTGTGTGCCTCATCGAAGCGATGAAGATCTTCAATGAGATCAAGGCCGAGCAGAGCGGAACGATTGTTGCGATCTCCGCCAAGACCGGCTCGCCAGTGGAGTTCGGCCAGCCGCTGTTCCGGATCCTTCCGGACTAACTCCTCCGCTCATCGGCACTCCGCGTCAGCATTCCGCGAGCTCTCGACCTCGCTCTCTACTCTGCCCCTCTCTACGCATGTTCTCCCGAATACTGATAGCCAATCGCGGCGAGATCGCCCTCCGCATCATTCGCGCCGCGAAAAGTCTCGGCATCGAGACGGTGTGCGTCTACTCGACGGCCGACAAGGACGGCCCTTGGCTTGAGTATGCCGATCGCACCGTCTGCATCGGGCCAGCGCCAAGCGCGCAGAGTTACCTCCGTATTGAGCGCATTATTGCTGCGGCAGAAGTCACCGGCGCGGACGCGATTCATCCGGGATACGGATTCCTTTCCGAGAACGCACACTTCGCCGAGGTGTGTCGGGATTGCAAGATTGCGTTCATTGGACCAAGTCCCGAGGCCATGGCGCTCCTCGGTGACAAGGTGTCATGTAAGCGCGTTGCAAAGGCGGCGGGGACGCCGGTCTTTCCCGGCAGCGAAGGCGCGATCGAAGACATCGAAGAGGCCGTCAAAGTCGCGAGCGAGATCGGCTATCCGGTCATCGTGAAAGCGTCAGCTGGTGGCGGCGGGCGCGGCATGCGCGTCGCGCGCGACGAAGCTGAATTGCGATCGGGCGTCGACGCAGCGCGACAAGAAGCCGCCGCTGCTTTCGGCAACGGTGCCGTATATGTTGAAAAGTTTCTCGAGCTCGCGCGGCATTTCGAGGTGCAGACAATCGGCGATCAGCATGGCAACGGCGTGCATCTGTTCGAGCGCGACTGTTCAAGTCAGCGGCGCCATCAGAAGCTTGTCGAAGAAGCAACCGCTCCAGGGGTCGATCCAAAGAAGCGCGATGCGGTGTGCATGTCTGCGGCCGAGCTCATTCGCAAAGCGAGATACTCCGGCGCGGCGACGGTTGAGTTTCTGATGGATAAGGATCAGAACTTTTACATGCTCGAGGTGAACACCCGCGTGCAGGTCGAGCATCCAGTGACGGAAATGATCACTGGACTCGATATCGTCGCTGAGACAATCCGCGTTACCGCTGGTGAGAAGCTTTCGGTGAAGCAGGGAGACGTGAAACAGAACGGGCACGCGATTGAAGTGCGCGTCAACGCTGAGGATCCCGATCGCAACTTCATGCCGCAGGCGGGCACGATCGGTACGTTCGTCGCACCGGGCGGTCCTGGTGTCCGCTGGGATAGTCATGTGCGGCCGGGCTATCGAATTCCGCCGAACTACGACTCGATGATCGGAAAGCTCATCGTGCACGGCAAAGATCGCCCGACGGCGATCGCCCGCATGAAGGTGGCGCTCGACGAGTTCGTGATTGGCCCGATCAAGACGACCATTCCGCTCCACCGCGAAATCATGGACAACGACGACTTCGTCAATGCGACGCACGACATCCATTACGTCGAGCGATGGCTCAAGACGCGGTGAACGGAGTTGAGAGTGCGGCCCATGCCAGTGTCCTCCGATCTAGCTCACAGCGTTACCTTCGACGACATTATTGCTGCGCGGAGGCGCATCGCCGATGGCGTGTTTGTCACACCCTGCCGTGAATCATTCGATCTCTCCGACCTCACCGGTTGTGAGATCCACACGAAGCTTGAGTACGCGCAGCGCACCGGCAGCTTCAAGGAGCGCGGCGCCCGCAACGCGCTGCTCTTACTCGACGCCGATAAGCGCCGTCGCGGAGTAGTTGCGGCGAGCGCCGGCAACCACGCGCTCGCGCTCGCGTTCCACGGGCGGCAGCTTGGCATCCCGATCACCGTCGTGATGCCCACGTTCGCTCCGCTCGTCAAACGTTCGCGGTGCGAGCGCTTTGGCGCTCGCGTGATTCTGCATGGCGAAACGATTGCCGACGCGAAAGTGCGCGGTGACGAACTCGTCGCGAGTGAGGGCTTGACCTATATCCACGGCTTCAACGACGCGGCGATTATTGCGGGGCAGGGGACGATGGGGATCGAGATTCTTGAGCAGGTGAACCAGCCCGACGCGATCATCGTGCCGATCGGTGGTGCCGGATTGATTGCGGGCGTCGCACTGGCGGTGAAGAAGCTCTCGCCGCGCACCGAAATCATCGGCGTCGAGCCGCGGCGCTGTCCGAGCTATTACGAGGCGATGAAAGTTGGCCATCCTGTGCGCGTGCAGACATCGCCGACGTTAGCTGACGGCCTTGCTGTGCCCGAAGTTGGCGATCGCGCGTTCGCGATCGCGCGCGACAAGGTCGATCGCGTCTTACTTGTCGACGAAGAAGAGATTTCCCTCGCGATCTTGCGCTTGGCCGAACTGGAGAAAGGTGTCGTCGAAGGCGGCGGTGCCTGCTCGCTCGCGCCGTTCCTTACTGGACAGTTGGGGGACTTGCGCGGCAAGCGGGTCGTGCTGGCGCTCTGCGGCGGGAACATCGATCCGACGATTCTCTCGCGCGTCATAGAGCACGGCCTTGCGATTGACGGTCGGCTGACGCGTTTCACTGCGGTCATTCGCGATCGTCCGGGCGGTCTCGCCTCGTTCACGTCAGTGATCGCGGACGCGGGCGCGAGCGTGAAGCAGATCCAACACGAACGCGCGTTCGGCGGCCCCGATATCTCCACGGTGCAAGTTGACTGCACTGTCGAGGTGCGCAATCTCGAACACATTCGCGTGCTGCACCGAGCGCTCGAAACGAATGGGTTTCGGATTCTGACGAAGAGTCACGGGTAGAGACACGCTCGACTAGGTTCGTTGGAATCGAGTTTGCGTCGACCGATGATGGAGCCCGATGTCGACGATCGCCTTCGGCCGTGGCGACAGCTCGGGGAGCGTCAGGAGGAGCGGCAGGTCGATGCGATCGACCGTGGAGTGCCATTGGACTTGCCCACCTCCGGTGGACACGGGCGAGCGATAGGCTCCGGCCTGTCGCAAGGAGCGTGACACATCACACAGAGCATTTCCAAATCGCGCCAATACAACCGTGAGTTCCGCGAGTCCGCCGTCAAGCTCGTGCTTGCCGAAGGCTCGTCCGTCACCGGCGCCGCCGGTCGTCTCGGCATGCCCATGAACACCCTCTCCGCGTGGGTCG
>Ga0105044_10002178_pt1 | contig 26675 bp, 18 predicted proteins | sample MAT01_FD_78092 | JGI IMG/M metagenome (GOLD analysis project Ga0105044, IMG submission 78092) | Freshwater microbial communities from Lake Fryxell liftoff mats and glacier meltwater in Antarctica - MAT-01 | ecosystem: Environmental > Aquatic > Freshwater > Ice > Liftoff microbial mat | place... | reverse complement strand
GGAACACTCTTTGGCGCGCAGGGACGAGCAAAGCGTGCAGGCTGGATTGAGTAGCCGCATTGGAGCGAAGCGACAACGCGGTGAATCCACCGCGCAAACCGCGTTTTCGCCGTTGGCTCAAACACGTATTGCCTACCAGACAATCACTCCACCTAACTGAAGCGTCTGCCCTCTGTTGATCTCAAATGAAATGGCCGCCCCGTCTGTGTTCTTGCTGTCGATTCCACGCAACCGGCAAAAAAACGCGACGAGGCGGCCAAAGTGATAAAATTATTCTTTCCAGAGCTGCAAAGTGCGCAGGTAGTTTCCTCTTTCGTAGGCTTCGGCATCCGGGCAATTTCGCATACTCAGCGCCCCACGGACCTCCTTCACCGTTTCGTATTCGTGCTCCTGCATCCAGCTTTCGAGTCCCTTCAACAAACTGGCCAAATAGCCCGGCCCTTTCTTGAGCAAGGCGGAAACCACTTGCACCGCATCCGCCCCAGCCAGCAACGCCCGCACCACATCTTCCGAGCTATGCACCCCGCCGCTGCAACCGAGACTGAGTTTTACCTGATCCCGCAACATGCCCAGCCAACGCAAGCGCACACGCAAATCCTCTTGATTCGACAAATCCAAACGCGGCGTCACCTCCAACGTTTCGACATCGATTTCAGGTTGGAAGAACCGGTTAAACAAAACCAAGCCATCAATCTTTTCCTCCTCCAACCGACCGGCGAGATGAGCCACGGAGGAGTAGAACGGCGATAATTTAACGGCGACCGGAATCTTCACCGACTTGCGCACCTCCTGCGCGATCTCCACCACCCGTTCCTCAATTTCCGCTCCGGACACATTCCGCAATGTCGCCATGAAGTACGTGTTCAATTCGAGCGCATCCGCCCCGGCCTGCTCAATGTATTGCGCATGGCTGACCCACGAACCGATCTGCGTGCCGTTCAACGAGGCGATCACCGGCAATTGGGTCGCCGCCTTGATCCGGACGATGCGATCCAGATATTCCGAGGGAATCATACTGTACTCATCCTGCTCGGGGAAAAGCGTCGTGGCCTCGGCGAAATTATCATTCCACCGGGCGATATGCCGCGCGATCATCTGCTCGCGCCGTTCAATCTGCTCCGCAAACAAGGAGTGCAAACAAATCGCCGCAGCTCCGGCGTCCTCGAGCCGGCGGACATTATCCAGATTGTCAGCCAACGGTGAGGCGCCGGGCATCAGCGGATTTTTTAATTTCAGCCCAAGATAAGTGGTCGCGAGGTTCATGTGGTTTTCTCCGGTTTGGGTTGCTGAACCGTCGCCGCTGCGACGGCAATGACGGCGGCGGCCGCAGCTGCCGGTGGCGGAATCGGCGAGCCTTGAGTGGCCAGATAGCGATAGGTGATCTGCTTGGCGTCGATGGCTTCCTGCGCGCGTTTCGCCAGCATGGCCGCACGCTCGGGATCAGATTTATGCAGCACCTGAAAGCGCAGTTCATTACGCGTGTAGGCACTGAGCGGTTGTTTCGGTGGTGGAGAATCCAACACCGTCGCCGGCAAACCTTGGGCCAGCCGCGCGGGATTGTGCCGGAAGAGCGGCCAGTAGCCGGTTTCGACCGCCAGTTTTTGCTGATCGAGTCCCTGCGAAAGTGCGTAGCCGTGAGCGATACAGTGCGAATACGCGATGATGAGCGATGGTCCCGGATGCGCTTCAGCCTCCATGAAGGCCTGCAACGTCTGGCTGTCCTTCGCCCCGAAGGCGACTTTGGCCACGTAGACTCCGGCGTACTGCATCGCGATCAGCGCCAGATCCTTTTTATCCGTGTCCTTGCCGGCGGCGCTGAATTTCGCGACCGCTCCGAGCGGCGTTGATTTTGATTTTTGCCCGCCGGTGTTGGAGTAAACTTCCGTGTCGAGCACGAGGATGTTCACCTTGCGCCCGGTCGCGAGCACATGGTCAAGACCGCCGAATCCGATGTCATAGGCCCAACCGTCACCACCGATAATCCAGACCGTTTTCTTCACCAGATAATCCGCGAGCTGCAGGAGCACCGCCGAGCGTTCATCCACCATGGCAGGCAGAAGTTTTTTCAATTCCACCACCCCTTGTCTGACGATCGCGATCCCGGCATCGCCGCTTTGGTCGGTCGTGTTGATCAACGCGACCAGTTCGGCCGGCAGTTGCGGGGCCAGTTCCCCCAGCAGACGTTTCGCCTGCATGTCGAGTTGATCCACACCGGCGCGCAAGCCCATGCCGTATTCGGCATTATCCTCGAAGAGGGAATTCGACCAAGCCGGACCGCGGCCATTGCGGTCGGTGCAATATGGCGTGGTCGGCAGATTGCCCCCGTAGATGGAGGAGCAACCCGTGGCATTCGCCATGATCAGGCGATCGCCGTAGAGCTGCGTGAGCAACTTCAGATAAGGCGTCTCGCCGCAACCGGAGCAGGCACCGGAGAATTCAAACAACGGCTCGCGGAACTGCGAACCCTTGACCGTATCTTGCAACAACGCGACCGGGGCCGGCGGGAGTTTCAGGAAGAAATCAAAGTTGACCGCTTCGGCGGCAATCAACGGCGCGGCGGGAGCCATCATGAGCGCCTTGCGTTTCAATTCGCTCTTGTCTCGCGCCGGGCAAACTTTCTGGCAGAGCGTGCAACCCGTGCAATCTTCGGCCGCCACTTGGATCGTGTAGGCGTGATTGGGCACTTCCTGACTGCGGAGCTTGCCATGCTTGAATGTCTCCGGCGCAGCACTCAGCGCCTCGAGCGGATAAGCCGCCACGCGGATCGCCGCGTGCGGACACACCAGCACGCATTTGTTGCACTGAATGCACAGCGTGGCGTCCCAGATCGGAATTTCCTGCGCGATATTGCGCTTCTCCCAACGAGTCGTCGCCACGGGCCATGTGCCATCAGGGATAAAGGCGCTCACCGGCAAATCATCGCCCTGCCCCGCCAGCATTCTCGCGGTCACACGCTGGACAAAATCCGGCGCGTTTACCGGGACAAACGGCGGTCGCCGCAGCGTCGTCGTGACCGCAGCCGGAATGGTAATTTCCTGCAACCCGGCCAAGGCCGCATCCACCGCCGCCTCGTTGCGCGCGACCACGGCCTCGCCTTTTTTGGCGTAGGTTTTGCGAATCGCTTCCTTGATGGCGACAATGGCCTCGGCGCGCGGCAGCACCTTCGCGAGCGCGAAGAAACAAGTCTGCATGATCGTGTTGATCTGCCCGCCCATGCCGGCGGCCCGCGCCACCACGACGGCATCGATCACGTGAACCTGGAGTTTCAACCCGATGATCCGCTCCTGAATCTCCACGGGCAATCGGTCCCACACCTTATCCGGAGGCAAAGCCACGTTCAGCAGCAACGTCGCACCCGGAGCCGCCTGCGCGAGCACGTCGAGGCGTTCCATGAAAGGGAAATGATGCACCGCCACGAACGCCGCCTTGGAAATCAGATAGGGGGCGCGAATATCCTTGGGCCCGAAACGCAGATGCGAGACGGTCATCGCCCCGCTCTTCTTCGAGTCGTACACGAAGTAGCCTTGCGCAAAAAGATCGGTGCCTTCGCCGATGATTTTGATCGAATTCTTGTTCGCTCCGACGGTGCCATCCGAACCCAGCCCAAAGAAAATGGCGCGGCGCGTCTCAGGACTCTCCAGATCGAAATCGGGCTCGAACTCGAGTGAGAGGTGCGTGAGGTCGTCGTTGATCCCCACGGTGAAGCGTTTCTTGGGTGTCGCTTTTTTCAGCTCGGCATAAACGGCCTTCACCATCGCCGGCGTGAATTCCTTTGAGCCCAAGCCGTAGCGTCCACCGATCAGTTTGATCTCCGCGCGTTCACCCTCGTACAAGGCGGTGGCGACATCGAGGAAGAGCGGCTCCGCCAGCGCGCCGGGTTCCTTCGTGCGATCCAACACGGCGATCTGTTTCACCGATGGGGGCAAAGCCGCGAGGAAGGCCTTCGCTTCCAGCGGACGATAGAGCCGCACCTTGAGCACACCGGTGCGCTCGCCCTGGGCATTCAACCACGCGGAAGTCTCCGCCACCGTCTCAGCACCCGAGCCCATGATCACCACCACGCGATCGGCTTCAGGGTGACCCTCATAGTCGAACAGATGATACTGGCGACCGGTGCGGGCGGCAAAATCATCAAACAAATCCTGCACGACTTCGGGCACCAGATCGTGGAAACGGTTGCTCGCTTCGCGCGCCTGAAAAAACACATCGGGATTCTGCGCCGTGCCGCGAATCGCAGGATGATCCGGCGTCAATCCATTGAGCCGGTGCGCGGCCACTTTGGATTCATCAATCATCGCCCGCAGATCGTCATCCTCCAACCGCGTGATTTTTTGCACCTCATGCGATGTCCGGAAACCATCGAAGAAATGCAGAAACGGCACGCGGGTCTCCAGCGTGGCCGCATGCGCGATAGCCGCAAAATCCTGTGCTTCCTGCACCGAATTCGAACAGAGCAGCGCCGCCCCCGTTTGCCGGCAGGCCATCACATCGGAGTGATCGCCGAAAATCGACAAGGCATGCGTCGCCAGCGTGCGCGCCGTCACATGCAAAACAAACGGATGCAGCTCACCCGCAATCTTGTAGAGATTCGGAATCATCAACAGCAGGCCTTGCGACGCCGTGAAGGAGCACGCCTGACACCCCGCCTGCAACGCACCGTGTAACGAACCCGCCGCGCCGGCCTCCGACTGCATTTCGATCACTTCGGGAACGTGTCCCCTGAGATTCGGCTTACCCTTGACCGACCATTCATCCACCCATTCACCCATGGGCGATGAGGGAGTAATCGGGTAAATCACGAATAATTCGCTTACTCGATAGGCCACTGAGGCCACTGCCTCATTGGCATCGAGAGTGATCTGAACAGGCGCGTGGGACTTGATCATCCGGACAATATAGTTGGCGCGCGCTCACCTTGCTTCGCCGAACTTGCACAAGGGTATGCATATCTTGCCCATGATCGGCGCGGCCTGCTGCGAAGTAGCGGCAGGCGCTCGCCGGGCCGTAGCTATGTCGAAAGCTGGTCTCGGCCTGTCGTGGCTCGAACTCCGTCGCAGGTGGTGCGCTTGCCGCGCCACAGTCGTTCTGCTGGCCAGCAGAACGAGACAAGCTCGCAACCCTACGGCTGCATTTCCTCAGGCCGTGGATGCCTGTGGCTCCCCCCGCACCCCTCGCTTGCAATGCGCTTCGGTCCGGTAAAACTTCTGGGGTGAAAGAATGGATGCATAACGCTTATCAGTCGCTCTCGGAACACCCGTTCATGAATGGCGTGGTGCCGCACTTGCTCACGGTCGTGGGCTTTCTCCTGGCCCTATTCGCCATCGCCCGACTCATCAGCGACCGCCGCCAGCCGGGCAACACCTTTGCTTGGCTCCTGGCCATTGCCTTCATTCCCTATCTCGGCGTGCCCCTCTATCTGCTCCTCGGCGGCCGCAAAATCCGCCAACTCGCCGCCCGCAAGGCCCGCTTGTATCCCACCGTAGCCGGCACCACTCCTTCTGCCGCCGCCACCAGTGCGACGTCCCGCGTGCTCATGCTCAACGGCGCAAGTCCCCCGCTCGCCGGCAATCGCGTCCATTTTCTGGCCACCGGCGAAGAATCGTTTGCCCAACTCGAACAGGGTATCCGCCAGGCGAAACACACGATCCACCTCATGACATTCATCCTCGCCCGTGATGCGACGGGTCGGCGGATCATCAAACTCCTCGCGCAACGCGCCCGCGAAGGCGTAAAGGTACGCCTCCTGCTCGATGCCCTCGGTTGTTTCTCCAGCAGCCGCGGATTTTGCGATCCCTTGCGCAAAGCCGGCGGCGAAGTCGTGCGCTTCATGCCCGTCTTGCCGTTGCAAACGCGCGGCTCGGCCAATCTGCGCAATCATCGGAAAATCGCCATCTTCGATCATCACGTGGCAGCCTTGGGCGGCCGCAATCTCGCCCTCGAATACATGGGCCCGACCCCGCTCAAGCGACGCTGGCGCGATTTCGGCGCCATCGTCGAAGGCCCGGCCGCCGGCCTGCTCAACGAAATTTTCCTCGCCGATTGGGCTTTCGCCAGCGGGCAGTCCATCAAGGCACTCCACGCCGAATTGCCGTCCTCCCCTCCTCCGGCGGCGGGCGATAGCGAAGTCCAGATCGTCGCCAGCGGACCCGACGTGCAGGGCGATCCGCTCTACGAAGGCATTCTTTCCCTCGTGCAACAAGCCACGCGCAGCATCTGGATCGTGACGCCCTACTTCATTCCCGACGAAGTCTTGTTTCGCTCCCTGCTGATTCAAGCCCGGGCCGGCGTGGACGTCCGCATTGTGGTGCCCGCCCGCTCAAATCACCGGATCACCGATCTCGCCCGCCGGTATTATTTGCGCGGCTTACATGCGGCCGGAGCGAAAATTCTCTTCTATGATCTGGGAATGAATCACGCCAAGATGCTTTTAGTCGACGAAGAGATCGGCCTCATGGGCTCCGCCAACATGGATCTGCGCAGCCTCTTCGTGAATTTCGAAGTCGGCATGGTGACTTATTCGCCCACAGAAGCGGCGGCCATGGCCCGCTGGGCGCACGAAATATTCGCCTCATCAAAACCAATGCCAGCCCCACCCGCCCACCGTCGTTTCTTCCCCGCCGTCGCCGAAGAAATCAGCCGGCTGCTCGCCCCGTTGTTGTAGAACGGGACGAAGACCTGAATGGCGATAAGTTATGGAGGTTGGACGTCATTCTACCATACGGATCATGCCAACTATTTTGCATGAGGAATGTAGGGCCGGCCCTTGTGGCCGTGCCGGAGGGCGCACCTGAAGCGGCACGCCCACAAGGGGCGGCCCTACGAAATCCGCAGCAAATCATCGCAGACGAAACGTCAGGCTGGCGACGATCATGCCACTTAACTGAGCGCCATTCGACGCAGACCTCCTGATCCCTGCCCGTGGAGAGAGGTGGGACGAGGAAACGAGCTGAACCAGTAACGGCGATTGGCATCAGGTAGCGGCCGTTGCCCTCAACGGCCACGGGGAAACTGTGCCGCGAGCTACCCTGGCGCTTGAGGGCAAGCGCCGCTACCGGCCAGAGCCTCAGTCATTCTGAGAGTGAAAAGGAACGGGAAAACGAGCTGAGCCTGTAACCAAGCATTGTCTCGCGAAGGGAAAAAAGGAAACGAAGGGAGCAAAGCAGCTCACTCGAATTCCTCGGGATCAGAATGTCTGAGACGCAGCAATCCTGCCGCCGACTAAAACAAATCCCCCTGCTGCAGCGCGGCGCGTTTCTCCGGATTGAGCGTACTCATCTGGAGCAACCACGGAATCGTGGCCGACGCAAACTCCGGCCGACGGAGCAAGGCGAGCAACAGCACCGCACCGGCCAAGGCGTCGTACAACGCGGCGTGATAATGTCGCCGCGCCGCCGGACATTGCGCCGCCGCCAGCGTATCAAGTTCGTTCTGCAAACCGCAGGCCGCCACGAGCTGCTCGAGTTTGCCCTCGCCGAGCTGCGGAAAAAACTGCGGGTAAAGCCGACCGGTGTCGATCCACGGCCCCCACTCCGCCACGCTGCGGTTCATCTGCGCGAAATCCGGCGCCGTTCGCGGATAAGGCCAGACGGATTTGAGCAGGGAATTCTCCACCGACGCAAAATGCGCGGCGAGCGGTCCGCTCTCCCGCAAGCCCGCGAAGTATGCCCACTCATCCTTGAACGGTGCTTCCGCCGCCACCGTTGCCGCGTCGAGCCCGTGCACCGCCGTGTCCTCCGCGCTGACTCGTCCGATCGCCCGGCACAAGCGCGTGCGCGTGGCCGTGATGGTGCCGCGCTGAATCGTCACCACGCCAAACTCAAGAATTCCCGAGGTACGGTTGCCCTCGAAATCGATGAAGTTAATCGGTGTTTCAGCCAAAGACATGACCACCAAGAAACACACGAAATACACGAAAATCACGGCTATTCCGTGCAACAGGACTAGCGCTCGTAATTATTTCTCAACAAAAATTTTGCATGAACCAGTGGCGAAGGCACCCAACAAATGAGTTTGCCCGCGAATGACGCGAATCAGCACGAATGGAAACAATGCGCATGATTAGGCCAACTCGGACTAGGATCAGACATCCTGACCCCAGCCCGTGGAGTGAGGGACAACGATGAAACGAGCTGAGCCTGCCACGGCACAAGCCGGATGAACTGTATCGAGGTGGAGCGCGACCTTCCGACTTCGCCAAGGCTACGACGGACAAGCCGGGCGCGCTGGGTGCTGGCTCACGTTGCAAAACCCGCCCGAAGGTCGGGTTCCACCACGGCAGAGGCACGCGTGGTGAATCTTGTGACCCGTGCCACTTCTCCCTCACGTCTGGCTCCGCGCTCTCCGCGTCCTCCGCGTTAATTGTATTTCATCCCAGATCGCGGCGCAGTTGAGCTCACTCTCATTCCTTGGGATCAGGAGGTCTGAGGATTGGAATTCGTGGCTATTCGCGTGATTAGCGGGAGGAAATCAGATTTTTTATTCCGCACTCAATACTCGCTCTTCTGTCCCTTCCCGCGCGGGGTGAAGAGCGCCTGCGCCAGAAAACCCAGCCCGAGCGTGCCGGCCAGCATGCGGATATTCCGCAACGCCCCGACGACGTGTTCCACCGGCATGGAGCGCGGTTCTTTCACGCGGCGCAGCAACAACAGCGAGAGCACGGCGAACACCGGCATGAAGGCAAAGAAGACGTGGTAAACCGTATCGGCCGCCCAGCCTCCATCCAACGCCCACTGGAGCAATTGTCCGGCAGCGATCGGTGCAATCGCCGTGCCGAGCGCAGCGGCCGCGATATTGCAGCCCACGGCAAATCCCTTCGCCCCGGCGGGCAATAATTTCATCAACAGATTCAGTTGCGCGAGCACGATACCGGCATTGATCGCACCGACCAATGCCCACACGACATACAACAGCCAGTGAGTTTCGCGGGTGACAAAAACCCACGGCAAACCCGCGATCGCCCAAAACGGCACCGCCACCAACAACACCGGACGCGCGCCAAACCGCTCGATCAAACGGCCCCACGCCGGCAGGGCCAGCGCGCCGAAGAGCAGCGAAAGGGACAGCGGCAAACTCGCCTGCTGCGCGGACACCGTGAGTGAACTCAACATGAACACGGGTTGAAATGCGCCGAAGCCGTTCAGCACCGCGCCCCAGCACATCCCGAACAGCACCATGCGCCAGAACATCGTTTGCCCACGCAACCGCGCCCATTGTTCAGACCAGCGCACGCCGGTCGTCGGCACCGATTCTCCTTCCGCCGGGGTACGATGCGCGTACACCGCCGAGATGATGCGGAGAAGGCAACTGGCTCCGATCACCGCGCCAAACATCTCCAGCGAAGGCCGGCTCATGGCCGCGCCAGCGAGTAATAGAAAAGCGAGATTCGAAAACTGGCACCAGCGGTTCCGTTGCGAAAAATAAATCGCCCGGATGCGATCCGGCACCCAGGATTGCGTGTAGGTCGTCCACGCCACCGCCATGATCGCCGTCGTCTGGCCGGCAAAAAATATAAAACCACCGGCCACCCCGGTGGCATGCGCCCGCACATAGTTCGGAGCCAGCACCAGCACCCCCGCAAATCCCAGCCATCCCGCGATATTCAGCCAGATCGACATGAGAAAAATATCCCGCGCGCGGAACCGGCCGAACAACGCCGGCGCAATAAAAAGTTGGAGCAAATTGCACCAAAACGGAATCGAGACGAGCAGCCCGTACACAACGGGGGGCAAGCCCAGCCCTTCGCTGAGCAACGCGGCCACCACGAGGTTTGCCGGCAGGTTCAAGTAAACCAGCGGCATAGCGAAGATACCTTCAAACGTACTGCCCTTCATGCTACGACGCAGCAACTCCCGGCGCACCACGGGTGATCCGGCAGCAGGGGCAAGAGATGGAGCGGGCGAATTCAGAACGGCAAGTTAAGGCAACCGAGACGCAGACGTCGAGCGCACGATAGCTGACCAATCAAAATGGCCGCCCATCTGCGGTACCCGGTTCGCAAGATGCCATCCAACCAAGAAAAATTCCGGCTTGGCGTAGCCACAGACCTCTGTGCCTGTGGGTTCGATCCCCGTAGGTTGCGAGCTTGTCTCGTTCTGCTGGCCAGCAGAACGACCGTGGCGCGACAAGCGCACCACCTACGCAAAATCCAACCACGCACCACCTACGCAAAATCCAACCATAGTGGAGCCGCGCCGCCCACGGCGCGGAAAACACGGCACCACGCGGCGAGGGCGTCGCATCTCCACGGGCTGCCCGGCAAGACCCGGGTTCCAACAAGCCTTCAGCGCTTCTTTTTCTTCGCCGTCCAATCGGCCGTCACGACGGAGGAAAAACCACCGCGCGCTTTCCAGTGGGCGATGATGGTGAGGCTGCGCGGCTGGAGCGCCGTGCCGAGATCGTCGCAAATCTTGTTGGTCGCGGCCTCGAAAAAGATGCCCTCGTTGCGGTAAGCGTGGAAATAAAGCTTCAAGGACTTCAGTTCGACGCAGTTTTTGCCGGCCACGTAGCGCACGGTGATGTTGGCGAAGTCCGGGTGCCCGGTCATCGGGCAGACCGAGGTGAACTCGTGATGCGTGTGTTCGATCACATAGTCACGCTGCGGGGCGGGATTCGGGAAGGTTTCGAGAATTTTCGGGTCGGCCATGGCCAGAGAAAGACTGAAAGCCCCCTGAGCTGAAAGGCTGAAAACCGCGAAAAGCCGGATTTTTGTCCACAGAACACGTATGAGTTGATCACGAATGAGGAAAACGCCCGGAGGCGAGCGGCCTTCCTTTCGGGCTAATTCGTGATTCGTGAGCCACCGCTGAAAATGGAGCGGGGCGCGCCGCTCTTCGCTACGCGCCCCGCATATAGTCTAGTCTCGGAGCCGATAAGCCGGATTTTGTCCCCCTGACAAGTCAGGGTAACCTTCATTTCTCTAGGTGCGCCCGAAAGCGCGACCTTTCCCGACTGCCGACTTACGCCGACGCCTGGAATGCGACTAACCCGGGACTATCCGACGGGCCGCCGAGTCCCCTATTTAGTCTTGCACCGGATTGGGTTTTTCGTGCCGCCGTCGTTGCCTTCGGCGCGGTGGGCTCTTACCCCACCTTTTCACCCTTACCCTTCTGAAATCTCAAATCAGAGATCTGCGATTTCAAAAAGGCGGTATATTCTCTGTGACACTGTCCGTCGCGCCGCCTTGAAGCGTCGCTCCCGCGCTTTCGAACGGAATCCTGCCCTATGGTGTCCGGACTTTCCTCTCCTGGTTCAAAGAACTCGGAGCGAAGGTCTGGCTCCGAAACTAGGAGGACCAATACACGACCCGACCGCACTGGTCGCAAGTAGCAATTTCCGCCCCACCCCGCGCCATCACTTCAATATGCGTCGGCACCTTTAAATGGCAGCCGCCACAACGCCCCCCGCTCACGTTCACACAAACGGGCTGGCCGGGCTTGCGCGCGAGCCGGTCATAAATCCGCAATTGATCTTCCGCCACCTGCGGTCGCGCCGTATCCACGGCAACGATCGCCGCCTGATGATCGATCTGAGCCTGTTTCTCGCGCTCGCGCAGCGTACGGATCTTGCCCTCATAGCTGGTGATATTGGTCTTCAACACCCCTTCGGCCTCGGTAAAGCGTTTCTTCGCCTCGTCGATCAAATACATGATCTTCAACTCCTCTTCCTCGAATCCGCCGATCACTTTTTCGGTGTTCTCGATTTCGTGGGAAAGTGCGCGATACTCGTCGTTCTTGCGCACCTCGAGCTGTTGCGTGCGGTATTTGGCAATCTTGCCCTGCGCGCTTTGAATTTCGTTTTCGAGGGTTTTCTTTTTCGCCTCGAGTTCACGCCACTCGGTCTTGGCCGTGTCAATCGCCAGCTTTTCGGCGGCGATCCTCGCCTCAATACCGGCGATCTCTTGCGGTATTTCCTGCAATTGTTGCTCAAGCGCCAATCGCTTCATATCGCGGTCCTGCAGCACGAGCAGTTTGGTCAAATCGAAGGCAGCCATGCGGCGATATTGCGGCGGGCTGACACACCGTCAAACGAATCCTCGGTCATACCGGCCAAGAATGCGAAAAAATCGCCGCCCGACGGCCGTTATTTCACCCAGCCAACCCGAGCGAGTCCAAGCCCAACTCCAACGCATTTTCAGAGGGGAAATCAGCCTGTTTTCTGCTATTCACCCACGGCCTTTTGCGCTCGCAGTGAATCCTCAAAAAATAGTCCGAAAAAACACGAAAAAACCCTTGTGAGATGAGCTTATTTTCGCGAAGTTTTCCCATCCCATTTTGAACTGAATGTCCGACCACGACGAAGCCCTAGCCAACGCCAAAAGTAACGCAGCCGCCGACGCCTACGACGCCAATAAACTCGGCCAACTCAAAGGCCTGGAGGCCGTCCGCAAGAAGCCGGGCATGTACATCGGCGGCACCGACGAACGCGCCCTCCACCACTGCGTTTCCGAGGTTTTGGACAACTCCGTGGACGAACATCTCGCCGGCCACTGCTCGCGCATTGAGGTCGTCATCCACATCGACGGCTCCATCAGCATCCGCGACAACGGCCGCGGTATTCCGGTCGATATCAACAAGGATAGCGGCCTGCCCGGCGTCGAGTTGGTGCTCACCACCCTCCACACCGGCGGTAAATACGGCCAAGGCGGCTATAAATTCTCCGGCGGCACCCACGGCGTCGGCGCCAAGTGCGTGAACGCCGTCTCCGAGTGGTTCGAGGTCGAGGTTTCCCGCGGCGGGCAGATCCACCACATGACCTTCGCACGCGGCCAGACCACGAAGAAACTCGAAGTCATCGGCAAAGCTCGCGGCACCGGCACGCTCATTTCCTTCAAGCCCGACCCTGAAATCTTCAAGGAAACCACGATTTACCAGGCAGACCGCATCAGCCAGCGCCTACGCGAACTGGCCTTCCTCAACTCCGGCCTCGAGATCGTCTTCACTGACGAACGCCCGGCCACCCCCAAAGTCGAAACCTTTCTCTATAAAGACGGCGTCGAGGAATTCGTGAAGCAGATCAACACCGGCAAGACCCCGCTGCACGCCAAACCCATCCGCATCGTCAAAGAAACCACTCTGACCCTCGACGACAAACCGGCGGAAATCCACGCCGAGATCGTGCTGCAATATAACGACAGCTATAACGACCTCGTCCTCTGTTATACTAACACGATTCATAATCCCGACGGCGGCACGCATCTTTCCGGTTTCCGCAGCGCCCTCACCCGCGCCATCAACCAATTCTCCAAGGCCAACAATCTCCTCAAAGAAAAGGACCCGCAGATCACCGGCGACGACGTACGCGAAGGTCTGGCCGCCGTCATCTCGATCAAGCACAGCGACCCGAAGTTTGAATCGCAGACCAAGGTCAAACTCCTCTCGCCCGAAGTGGAAAGCATCGTCGGCTCCGTTTCGTACGAGGGCCTGATGTTTCATTTCGAGGCAAATCCCACGGTCGCCAAACGCATCGTCGAGAAAGCCCTCACCGCCGCCCGCGCCCGCGAGGCCGCCCGCAAAGCCCGCGAAACCATCCGCAAAGGCGCCCTCTCCGGCGGCGGCCTCCCCGGCAAACTCGCCGACTGCTCCGAAAAAGATCCCGCCGTCTGCGAAATCTACATCGTCGAGGGTGACTCCGCCGGTGGTTCCGCCAAACAGGGCCGCGACCGCCGTTACCAGGCGATTCTCCCTCTGCGCGGCAAGCTCATCAACTCCGAGAAAGCCCAGCTCGACAAGGTGCTCAACAACGAGGAAATCAGAACGCTCATCACCGCCATCGGCACCGGCATCGGCACCGGCGAGGATGAGTCCGCCTTCAATGCCGACAAGGCCCGTTACCACAAGATCATCATCATGACGGACGCCGACGTGGACGGCTCGCACATCCGCACCCTGCTCCTCACTTTCCTTTATCGGCAGATGAAAGGTATCATCGAGCGCGGCTTCGTCTACATCGCCCAGCCCCCGCTCTACAAAATCAAACGCAAGAAGCGCGAGCAATACGTCGACAACGACGAACAGCTCAACCGCATCCTGCTCGAACTCGGCTCCGAAGACATCATTCTCGCCCGCACCGCTGATGCCCACATTTTCGCCCCCGCCATCATCGACCAGATCGTCGAAATGCTCGGTGCCCTCGAAAAACTCGGCGGCGGCATCACCCGATACGGCGCTTCTCTCCCCGAATATCTCGACGCTCACGACAAGGAAACCCACGAACTCCCCCGCTACATCGCCCGCATCCGCGAAGGCAACAAAGAGTCCCACCGCTTGCTCGCCGACGAGAAAGCGCGCACGGCCTTCGTTGGCAGCATGGGATCAGAAGACACCGTTTCGCCTTTCCCCCCCACCGGCACCGCCGCACCACAGATCGTCCGTCGTGTCACGGTCCACGAAATTTTCGAATCGAACGAGATGACGAAGCTCCTCAAGGCCCTCGCCAATGTCGGCCTCGACACCGCCCAATTCTCTCCCACCCCAGCCGCCCGCTACACGATCACGGAGAACCTCGGCACCAAGAACGAGACCAAAACCGAACTCTTCTCCCCGCTCGACATCATCACCCAGATCCGCGGCAACGGCCGCAAAGGTCTCTCGATCCAGCGATACAAAGGTCTCGGTGAAATGAATCCCAAGCAGCTCTACGAAACCACGATGGACCCCGACCACCGCCGGCTCCTCAAGGTGAACATCAACGACGCCGCCAAAGCCGACGCCCTCTTCACCCTCCTCATGGGCGACGAAGTCCCCCCCCGCCGCCAGTTCATCGAAGACAACGCGCTCAACGTCCAGTTCCTGGATGTTTGAGCAATTCCATGCCGCCAGCCTACAAGACATGCAACACCAAGCAATCATCCACAAAGCGCCAGACGGTGACTATTGGGCTGAGGTTCCTTCGTTACCCGGCTGCGCGACACAAGGCGCAATTCTCAAGGAACTGCGGCGCAATCTGCGCGAAGCCATTGGTGGCTGCCTTGACGCTCTAGATCACACCACCGTGTTGCAAGCCCGAGTAAACAACGCCGACAAGCGTCTCTACTCCTCTATCACAGTCCGTTCCCGCCTCGGCCTGATTAAAAAGAAATGAGCATCTTTCGCCGCCATTTCATCGAAAACAACGCCCAGTCCTTGGATGCCTAAGATCCGCTCAGCCAAGTTACCCAAAGCACCTGCACGCCGCTCTCCGAGACGCGCGCCGAAAGATTTTGTCGTTCAAGAAAGCCAAGCTCCCTACGCTCGCGCCAAGGAGCCTGCATTCTTCTTTGGAGAAGCAATACAGCGGGGCAAATTCATAAAAAACGGGACAGTGATTTCGAGTACGCCTCATCTATTTTATACTCATCCTCACGGTGAATTGTGGGTCGGTGACTCCATTCGCTGGCTGCAATCCCTGCCGGACAACTCAGTTGACCTGATTTTCGCCGACCCGCCCTATAATATTAAAAAGGCCGAATGGGACACCTTCGACTCACAGGAAGCTTACATCAAATGGTCGCTTAGTTGGATCGAGCAAGCGGCCCGAACGCTCAAACCAACCGGCACACTCTACATCTGCGGTTTTTCCGAAGTGCTCGCAGATTTACGTCACCCTGCCTCAAAGTTTTTTGCCGGCTGCCGGTGGATCATCTGGCACTACATGAATAAGGCCAACCTCGGAAATGACTGGGGGCGATCCCACGAAAGCATTCTTCATTTCCGCAAGAGCCGGAGCTTCACTTTCAACACCGATGCCGTCCGCATTCCGTACGGTAACCACACGCTTAAGTATCCTGTCCATCCGCAGGCCGAGACCAGCCAATATGGCGGCGAACAAAATAAGCATAAGACATGGGAACCCCATCCCCTTGGCGCGAAGCCCAAGGACGTAATCGAGGTGCCCACCACCTGCAATGGCATGCACGAAAAGACGCCGCATCCCACCCAGAAGCCGGAGGAACTCCTTCGGAAAATCATTCTCGCTTCATCGAACCTTGGCGATCTCGTGATTGATCCTTTCCTTGGCTCCGGAACCACACCCGTTGTATCCGAACAACTCGGTCGTCACTGGAAGGGATGTGACCTGTCTGCCGAATACGCCCGCTGGGCTGCTGGTCGCATCGAGTTGGTCGAGCCTTGGTCAGTGGCAAAGTGGATGGAATACGACCAACGCAACAATGACCGGAGAAAATCCATCCGATGAGCACGCCTTCCCTAAAAGATCTTCAAGCCAGCGTGCAGGACAAAACAGCCTTCAAGCAGCTCGCCGATTACGAAACCCTCGCGACGAACTATCTAGCGCACCTCGTCTCAACCAAGCCGACTTGCATCGTCTCGCCCTCCCATCACAATTACATCTTCTACCAGTATTCCAAGTCCGCCGGCCATAAGATCACCCGGCCGCTTAATACGAATTTGTTCATTGGCGACGAAGCGAAATTCAAACAGACATTTGCCCGATTTATTTCCGTCCTTGGCGACCTAAAACGTCTTCAACAACGAGGAGCCTCGTCGCGCGGTTTGCTCGCCTACAGCAAAACCGGCGAAATTAACCAGATCATCTACACGGCCCAGCAAGCGATTGGCTGTATTGGCGACTCCTTCGAAATCGAAAATCAGTCGCGCAAACGCATCGGTCAGCTGTTTGAGAATCTAGTCAAACTTGTCCTCCAGGAAGTCGGATTGAAATGCGAACCCCGGACAGTTAACCTCCCGATTCCAGACTTCCCCGACCGCACCATGGCCTACGAACTGGACGTCGTGTTCTCCCACAACAAGGCTATCGTCACCTCCGAGACCAAGTTCATTCATCCGCAGGAAATCGTCGGATCAATCAAGACTACGAGCAAAGATCGGATCGATAAAGTCTTCCTCGATAAATTTCTGCTCACAAAATTACTTGGCCGTGATGTGCCGGTCATTGCCGTCTTCCTCCACGACGTCCAAAGGGCCAAACGCGGCAACAGCATCTTCAGCATCAACTCCACTTTTAAGACCAATCACTTCCTTGGGTACACTGTCGCATTGAATCGCCTCGACGGCGTTTACTATGTCGATCCGCGCCCCGAGATGTTGTCTAACGCGAAGCTCCGCGAACAGATCGCCGACTTTCAAACCTTGTTGTTGCGCGACCTCTGGCAACTTATATCCCGCTAATTTTAGCTCTCACTTTCCCGCATGTATACTGCCAACGAAAAACTTTCGACCGCCAACATCACCGACATCATGCAGACGGCCTACATCGAGTATTCGATGTCGGTCATCATCTCGCGCGCCCTGCCCGACGCGCGCGACGGCCTGAAGCCCGTCCAACGCCGCATCCTCTACGCGATGTTGCGCGAAGGCCTCGTCCACAACCGCCCCTTCGATAAGTGCGCGGGCGTCGTCGGTGAAGTGCTAAAAAATTACCACCCGCACGGCGACTCGTCCGTGTACGACACCCTCGTCCGCCTCGCGCAACCTTGGGTCATGCGTTACCCGCTCATCGATCCGCAAGGCAATTTCGGTTCCGTCGATGGCGATCCACCCGCCGCCTACCGGTATACTGAGGCCCGCCTCAACGCGATCGCCGAAGAACTCCTGAAGGACATCGAGGAAGACACCGTCGATTTCGTCCCCAATTACAAAGAGTCCACCACCGAGCCCACGGTTCTCCCCTCGGCTCTCCCGAATCTTTTGATGAACGGCTCGACCGGTATCGCGGTCGGCATGACGACCAATATCCCGCCGCATAATCTCTCCGAGATCATCGACGCCGCCTGCGCCATCATCGACCGTCCCGATATTTCCGTCGACGAGCTGATCACCTACATTCCCGGCCCGGATTTCCCCACCGGCGGGTTCATCAACGGCCGCGCCGGCATCAAATCCTATCTCACCACCGGGCGCGGCATCGTCCGCACCCGCGGCAAAGCCCACACCGAGGAACTCAAGGGCGGCGGCGAACAGATCATCATCACCGAGATTCCGTATAACGTGAACCGCAACACCCTCGTGTTGCGCATCGCCGAGCTCGTCCGCGAAAAACAAATCGACGGCCTCCGCGATCTCCGTGACGAGTCCGACGAAAACACCCGCATCGTCATCGAGCTAAAACGCGGCGAGCAGTCCCAGATCGTCATCAACCAGCTTTATCAAAAGACCGCGCTCGAATCCTCCTTCGGCGTCATCTTGCTCGCCCTCGACAAGAAGCGGCCCAAGCAGATGAACATCAAGGAACTCCTTGAATGTTACATCGATCACCGCCGCGATGTCATCACGCGCCGCACCCAGTTCCGCCTCAACCAAGCCGAAGACCGCGCCCACATTCTCGAAGGCTACATCATCGCCCTCGATAACCTCGACGACTTCGTCAAAATCATCCGCGCCTCGAAGGACAAAGAGGAAGCCAAGCAGAAATTGATGGCCAAGTATCCGCTCTCTGAGCGCCAGACCAACGCCATTCTCGAACTCCGCCTCTATCAACTCACCGGTCTCGAACGCGGCAAGATCGAGGCCGAATACCTCGAGCTCATGAAAGTGATCGAGGAACTCCGCAGCATTCTCGCCTCCGAAGCCAAGCTGCTCGCGTTGATCAAAAAAGAACTGCTCGAGCTCCGCGATAAATACGCCTCGCCCCGCCGCACCCAGATCATCGACGCCGAGGGCGACCTCCGTATGGAAGACGTCATCCCGAACGAAGGCTGCGTCATCACCGTTTCCCATCTCGGCTTCATCAAGCGCACACCCGTCGCCGCCTACCGCGCCCAAAAGCGCGGCGGCAAAGGCGTCATGGGGGCCGAAACCTACGAGGAGGATTTCGTGGAGAACCTCTTCACCGCCTCCACCCACGACTACATTCTCTATCTCACCAGCACCGGCCAGTGCATGGCGAAAAAAGTGTACGACGTCCCCGAAGGTGCCCGCACCGCCAAGGGCAAATCCGTCGCCGGCTTTCTCCGTCTCAGTCCGGGCGAAGGCATCGCCGCGATGATCTGCGTGAAGGATTTCTCGCCCAACCAGCATCTCGTGATGGTCACGAAAAACGGCGTCACGAAGAAAACCAGCCTCACCGATTACGCCAGCGCCACCCGCGAAAGCGGCCTCCGCGGCATCAAGCTCGAGGAAGGCGATACGCTCGTCGGCTGCGTGCTCACCAATGGCGAAAACGAAATCATCCTCGTCTCGCACAAGGGCCAGGCCGTCCGCTTCACCGAGTCCGATCTCCGCGATCAGGGCCGCGACACCATCGGCGTCACCGGTATGCGCTTCAAGATCGAGGGCGACTACGTCCAAGCCATCGAAGTTTGCGATCCGGAGTCGCGCCTGCTCGTCGCCCGCGAGGACGGCATCGGCAAGCGCACCCCCTTTGAGGATTACCGCCTCACCAACCGCGGCGGCACCGGTGTGATCGCGATCGATCTCCCCGAGGATGGCTCCGTCAATGTCGCCGGCGCGCTCAGCGTCCACGACACCGACGAGGTCATGCTCCTCACCGCCAAGGGCCAGAGCGTCCGCACGCGGGTAAAGGAAATCCGCGAAACCGGCCGCGGCGCGAAAGGCGTCCGTCTCGTTAACCTCGATGCCGGCGACAAACTCCTCGCCATCGCCCGCGTCGTCGAGTCCGACGAAGAAGAAGCCGCGAACAGCGCGCCCCCGATGGAAATCCCGCCGCCAGAAACGACGTAAGGGAGAGGCCGTTGCCCCCCACGGCCATGGCGCTTGCGGGCAAGCGCCACTACCCGATACCGCGACCAAACCTCCAAGGCGCGCCACCCGGCGCGCCTTTTTTATTTCCCAAACCTGAAAAACAAAATGTCTCGCGAAGTATCCCCAGGGAACGAGCGCATCTCACTGCCCGGGGGTGGGCGTCAGTTTCCACCCCGACGCTTTTTGTCGCCGAATGCGGTGTGGCCTGGGTCTCAGGCCCATGTTCTGAAAATACGCCCAGAGGCTGGAGCCCCGTGTCACGAAAACCGCAACCGCGCCGCCTTGCCCCGGTCGTTCCACGCCCAAATTTTTTCCCCTTCAGCTCCGCAGCGGTTGCGCCCACTATTTTATTACGTTTCCGGCCTTGCCAAGCGGTGGGGCGACGTTCTTTTTAAATATTTTTCTGTTCTGCATGTCCACTCGTCTCTCCAAGCTGCTCGATCCCGCCCGAATCACGCTCGCGCTCCAAAGCACGAAGCGCACTGCGGCCATTAACGAGGTGGCCAAGCTGCTGGCCGGTCATCCCGATGTGGTGAATCAAGACGGCTTTTATCAGGAACTCCTCGCGCGCGACCGCCTCGACACCACCTGCCTCGGCAATGGCATCGCCCTGCCCCACGCCCGCACGGAGCACGTGAAGAAGATCGTCGTCGCCGTGGGCCGCAGCGACTCCGGCGTGCTCTTCGAAAACAGCAACCAGAACGTCCGGCTGATGTTCGTGCTCGGCACCCCGAAGAACAACCCCACGGATTACCTCATTCTCGTCGGCACCCTCTGCCGGTTGATCAAAGACGAAGCCAACCGCACCGCCCTGCTCGCCGCCCCCACGCCCGAAGCCTTTATCGCGACCGTCGTCGAACTGGAAAACAAAATTCTCGGGACAGAGAAGTGAACGCAGCGCTGGCGCGCCCCTGACACACCGGGCTTGCCTCTGTTCCCGTGAGCTCCACCTTCCTTCGCAGCGCGCATGATTACTTCATTTATTTTCAGTGATGGCCGGCTCGTCGGCCGCGATCTCGAGGTCGAGGCCCTCCGGCTCGTCAGCGCCGACAAAGGCCTGCTCCTCTGGGTCAACCTCGACAATCCTTCCGATGAGGAAATCAAGGCCGTGCTCGAGGGCGTGTTCCAATTCCACCCGCTCGCCATCGAAGACTGCGTCACCCCCAGCAGCTTGCCGAAAATCGAAGACTACGAGGAGTATCTTTTCCTCGTGACCCACGCCGTTGATTATACTCGGCAGGACAAATTTGCCACGACTGAGCTCGATGTGTTTTTGGGCAAGGATTACATCGTCACCTTTCACCGCACACCGCTGCGCTCGGTGCAGGCGCTCACTGATCGCCTCGTGAAAAATGCCGGACCCGGGCCGCGCGGCCCCGACCGCATCGCTCACTCCCTGCTCGACCTCCTCGTCGATAACTACGCCCCCGTCATCGCCATTCTCAGCGATGAACTGGAGGAACTGGAAGAAGCCGTGCTGGCCAAGAGCGCTCCGGAAAAACTGGTCGCGGACATCCTTCAGGTCCGCAGCGATTTTTCCCGGCTCCGCACCATCGTCCGCCCCCAGCGCGACGTGATCGACCGCCTCGCCCGCGGTGACAGCAAGTACATCCGGCCAAAGCTGCTCCCCTATTTCCGGGATCTGCGCGACAACCTCGCCCGATTGGAGGACACGGTCTCCAATTTTCACGAACGGTTGATGATGGCCTTCGACATCCATCTCAACAAAGCCGCCTACGAAGCCAACGAGGGCATCAAGTTCCTCACCGCACTCACCGCCATCACGCTACCTCCGGTGCTCGTGGGTAGTTGGTACGGCATGAATTTCGAGCACATGCCGGAACTCAAATCGCCGCACGGCTATCTCTTCGCTTGGATTATCACCATCGTCAGCACCATCCTGATGGCGGTGTATTTGAAAAAGAAAAAGTGGTTCTGAGCGCAGGCCGGAACGAGACCGTCCAGCGACGTGAGCGGAGAGCCCGATCCGCAGCGCAGGCCTGAGACATCCTGATCCCCGCCCGTGGAGAAAGGAGGCACGAGGAAACGAGCTGAACCTGTCAGGGCGATGGGGATCAGGCATCGGCCGTTGCCTTCAACGGCCACGGGGAAGCCGGAGTGTAGCCGCGTTTGAGCCGCAGGCGAAAGCGCGGTGTCTTGCGGCCCCGTTTTCGGGCTGCGCCCTCAAACGAGGCTACAGGCACACGGCAAAACCTCCCACACGGGTCGGGAGACCCGTGCCACTTCCGCCCAATCACGTCAGGCTCCGCGCTCTCCGCGTTAAATGTATTTTATCACGATTCACGACGGAGTTGAGCTCACTCACATTCCTCGGGATCAAGATGTCGTAGCCGAATGGCGCTAAGTTAAGGAGGTTGGTCGTCATGCTACCATGCGTGATCATACCAACTATTTTGCATGAGGAATGTAGGGCCGGCCCTTGTGGCCGTGCCGGAGGGCGCACCTGAAACAGCTCGCCCACAAGGGGCGGCCCTACGAAATTCCACAGCAAATCATCGCAGACGAAACGTCAGGCAGTCGACGATCATGCCGCTTAACTTAGCGCCATTCATGTCAGAGCCTGAGTGATGAGATGACGGGCCACAGTCTTCACTGGATGGTCTGGCGCTCTCTCGACTCCCAGCGCAGGGCTTCGAGGAAACAATTCCTTTGCAAGGCCGGCGCTTGTCGCCGCGCCGCGATCGAAAAGACCCTATCGGTATGCCGTCAAGCAGCCGTCCTACAAAATCCGAACGAACATCACACCGATCTCACTCAAATCGCAGCGCCTCGATCGGATCGAGCGATGCGGCTTTCCACGCCGGATAAAAGCCGAAACCCACGCCGATCGCCGAGCAGACGCTGAAACCGATCATCGCCCACATCCACGGGAAGACCATCGACGCATTAAAGATGACGGCTACAACATTTCCCCCCACCACCCCCACCGTGATTCCCGCCAGTCCGCCCACCATGGAGAGCAACACCGCTTCGAGGAGAAATTGCACGAGGATGTTTCGCTTCTTGGCCCCGATACTCTTGCGGATGCCGATCTCCTTCGTGCGCTCGGTGACGCTGACCAACATGATATTCATCACCCCCACGCCCGAAGCGAGGAGCGCGATCGCGCTGATCACAAAGGCTCCGATGGCCACGATGCTCGCCACTTTGTTGAAGGACTCGATCAGCGTGTCATTGGAGAAAATCTCAAAATCATTCCCGTCCTCGGGATCGAGGGCGCGAACCAGACGCATCACTCCGATGGCCGCATCTTGGGTCGCCGCGAGTTCCGCTTGGCTAGGCGCCTGCACATTCACCTGGATCGAACGGCCGGCGCGTCCATAGGTTTCCAAATATTGGGTGATAGGCGTCAGCGCCGAGTTATCCTGACTCTGGCCAAACGAGGGGCCCTTCGGCGCGAGCAATCCGATCACGGTGTAGCTCTGGCCATCGATGCGGACCTGCTTGCCCAAGCCCTCCTCATGGTCGAACAACCGCTTCACAATATCCGCGCCAAGCACCACCACCGCCCGACCGAATTCCGCATCGTCCGAACCAATATTACGGCCTGCGGCTATTACATAATTCCGACTGGCAATGAAATTTCCGTCCGTCCCGATCAATCCTATATTAGGATTGGTGCGCCGATCACCGAAACTCACGCGCCGGCCACCCCGGGAAAGTTGCAGGCTGACCTCGGCCGACTCAGCCATCAGCTCCTTAAACCGGGCCGCCTGAACATAAGTGATATCGCGCCGGTTGGCGAAACGCTGGCGCGGGTCGCGGAAATTAATCGCCGGATATTTCGAGAACTGAAAACTATTCGCCCCGAGCACATTCAGGCCCGACTCGATTTGACTGCGCAGCGCAGTGATCACCGTCATCACCCCGATCACCGAGAACACCCCGACCGTAATCCCCAACATGGTCAACCCGGAGCGGAGCTTGTTGGCGGACAGCGAGGAAAGCGCGAGACGAAGTGTTTCCGCGAAGTTCATTCGTAACGCAGGGCCACCACGGGATCGAGTTTACTGGCCGCCAGCGCGGGAAGAAATCCGCTGAGCACTCCGACTAATAACGAAGCCCCCAGCGCGAGCAGCACGAGCCCGATCGAGAAAACCAACGGAAAAGCCGGAGCCACTTGGGCAACCACCGCGGTTAATCCCACGGTAACCAGCAGGCCAATCACTCCACCGATGACACAAAGTGAAACCGCCTCGATCAGGAATTGCAGAAGAATCGTCCGCCGGCGGGCCCCGAGCGCTTTGCGGGTGCCAATCTCTTTCGTCCGCTCCTTCACACTCACGTAGGTGATGTTCATGATCCCGATGGCGCCGACGAAAAGCGCCAGCCCTGTAATAAAAAGTCCGGCAAGGGCGATGCCGTTTTTGATCGGATCGAGCTGGGCGCGGACGGTTCCTTGCTCATTGATTTCAAAGTCATCCGGTTTTTCCGGTCCGAGCTGGCGGAGGCTGCGCATGAGTCCGCGTAATTCATCTCGTGCCACCGCCATGCGCGCGATGTCCACCTGCACGCGAATCTCGCCATCATCATTCACCCGGTAATAGCGGCGGTACGTGGTGATCGGCATCGCCAGCATGGAATCCCAACTGAAGAGTCCGAGGAAACTGCCCTGCCGCGCCGCCACGCCGAGGATTTTAAAATTCTGATCGCGAATCCGCACCGTCTGCCCGAGCGCCGATTCTCCGGGGAACAGCGCATCAGCCACATCATAGCCAATGATGGCAACATTGGCGCCGGACTGTGCCTCAAAATCGCTGAAGAACCGCCCTTCCTTCATTTCCGAACGCGTGATGCGCGAATAGTCGGCGGAAGTTCCCATCGTCCAGATATTGTTCAGCCGGTACTCGCCTCGGATGATGGTGGTGCCGCGATTGGCTGTGGGCACCGCGAGCTTGAGCGCGCCTGCAGGATGATCGGCGATCCACTCGTTCACCTGCCGCGCGTAGTCGTGCCGGATCGGTCGGCGGTTACGGTAATTCCACCAATCTTGGGAATTATCCTTCCACGGCCACTTGGTGACATAGAGCACGTCGTCCCCGAATCCGGAAAAACTCCGATCCACCCCGACATCGATCCCCTTGATCGCCGTGCCCATGAGGGTGACGGCCACGATCCCGATAATCACACCCAAGGCGGTCAGGGCCGAACGCAGCTTGTTCGCCCGGATCTGCGCAAAGGCAATCCGCAGCGACTCGGTGATTTCGTAATACAGGCGTCTCATCGAAAATCACGAAGCCGCTGCGTCCGATTCAATCAAACCGTCGCGCAGCCGGACAATGCGGCGCGCGTGCCGGGCAATGTCTTCCTCGTGCGTCACGACGATGATGGTGTTGCCCTTCTCGTAGAGCTGCTCGAACAGCGCCATGATTTCCACGCCGGTTTTGGAGTCGAGGTTACCCGTCGGCTCATCGGCGAGAATGATCGAGGGGCGTGTGACAAGGGCGCGGGCAATGGCCACGCGCTGGCGCTGGCCGCCGGAAAGTTCATTGGGCCGATGATGCACGCGGTCGCCGAGGCCCACATCTTCGAGCGCCTGATGGGCGCGCTCCATCCGCTCTGCTTTGCCGAGGCCGGCGTAGATCAAGGGCAGTTCCACGTTGTGCAGCGCATCGGAGCGCGGCAGGAGATTGAACGTCTGAAAAACGAAACCAATCTCGCGGTTGCGGATATCGGCCAGTTCGTCGTCCACCATGGAAGCCACGTTTTTCCCGGAAAACTCATAGCGCCCGGCCGTCGGCGTATCGAGGCAGCCGAGCATGTTCATGAGCGTGGATTTTCCCGAACCGGACGGCCCCATGATGGCGAGATATTCATTGCGCCGGATGGTGAGCCTCACGCCACACAAGGCGTGAATGGTCTCCGAGCCCATTTGATAAAGCTTGGTGACGCCCTCGATCTCGATGACCAGCGCGCCGGGTGGGCGAACGGAGCGAGTCGCGGCAGGAGTAAAAGGTGTGATCATGGCGTACGCTGGCTCAGCCAGTGGATGGGACTGCCTTACTTTTTAACCTCCGGGGTGGTCTTGTCCTTGTCCTTGGGCTGATCAATCCGGACCTTCGTTCCGTCCTTGAGCGTGCGGGTGATAATACTGAACGGGCCGCTCACGACTTCATCGCCCTCCTTAAGGCCGGATTTGATTTCCAAATGAGAAGTGTCGCCGATGCCGGTTTCCACCGGGATCATCTTCACGGTATCGCCGCTGCGCACGAAAACCACGCGCTGCAGGGATTCGCGATCCGTGCGTTCCCGTTCCCGCTGTTGTTTTTCACTCACGGCGGCCGCCGCTCCATCGCCTTGGGTTTCTTTTTCCTTCTTCTCGCGATCACCCTTCTGCTCATCGAGCGTCTTGCTGCCTTCACGACTGCGTACGGTCACGGACTGGATCGGGACCGCCACGACGTTTTCCACCGTCCTGGTCTCGATGTCCACGCTGGCGCTCATGCCCGGACGCAAACTGACCGCCTTATCCCGCACCCTGATTTTCACCAAAAAATTAGTCACTTCCTCCTGGGTATTCATCCCCTGGGTCTTGGCTGCCGAGGCGATTTCCTTCACTGCGCCGGTGAACTTGCGTCCTGGATACGCATCGATGGAGATACGGGTCTTGTCGCCCACCTTGACGTTGACCACGTCATTTTCGTTCACGTTCACCCGAACCTCCATGTTGGAAAGATTGGCCACCCGCATGACCTCCGTGCCGGCGAAGGACCCGGTACCGACCACGCGTTCACCCACCTCACTTGAAAGCGAGCTGACCGAGCCGTCCATCGGGGCAAAGATCGAGGTCTTGGAAAGCAAGTCCCGCGATTGATTCAGCAGGCCCTCGGTGCGGCGGATTTGTGCGAGCGCGTTGTCGGTATTGGCCTGGGCCACCTCGAGGTTGGTTTTCGAGGCGGAATAATCGGAATCGGATACCAGTTGTTTGCCGAAAAGTTCGTGCACCCGCTTAAAATCATCCTGTGCCTTCAACAACTGGGCATTGCTTTGGACGGCCGT
>Ga0105044_10002177_pt1 | contig 26677 bp, 21 predicted proteins | sample MAT01_FD_78092 | JGI IMG/M metagenome (GOLD analysis project Ga0105044, IMG submission 78092) | Freshwater microbial communities from Lake Fryxell liftoff mats and glacier meltwater in Antarctica - MAT-01 | ecosystem: Environmental > Aquatic > Freshwater > Ice > Liftoff microbial mat | place... | reverse complement strand
CGGCAAACCCGCCGTCATCCTTTCGGTGCAGAAACAACCGGGCGCCGACACGGTGACGTTGACGAAGCGGGTCGAAACCGCGCTCGGCGAGATCGGCAAGACGCTTCCGGCGGACGTGAAGATCGTGACGCTCTTCAAGCAGGCGAACTTCATCACCGCCGCGATCGCCAACGTGGAGGAAGCGATTCGGGACGGCGCGATCATGGTCGTGATCGTACTGTTTCTTTTTCTCCTTAATTTTCGCACCACGCTGATCACACTGACCGCGATCCCGCTGTCGTTCGTGGTGACCGGCCTCTATTTCAAGTTCGCCGGAATTAGCATCAACACGATGACCTTGGGCGGACTGGCGGTCGCCGTCGGCATGGTCGTGGACGACGCGATCGTGGATGTGGAAAATGTCTTCCGCCGGCTGCGCGAGAACCGGCACGCGGCGACGCCGCGCCCCGCGCTACGCGTGATCGCGGACGCCTCCTCGGAGGTGCGAAACTCCATCCTCTTCGCGACGCTGGTGATCATCCTCGTCTTCATCCCGCTGTTCGCGTTGGGCGGTATCGAAGGCCGGCTGTTCGCGCCCATCGGCGTGGCGACGATTGTCGCGATGATCGCGTCGTTCGTCGTGTCGCTGACGGTCATCCCGGCGCTGGCGTCCTACCTTTTGCCGCGCATGAAAAAGATGGGAGACGAGAAAGACGGCTGGCTCGTCCGCAGGTTGAAGGCCTTCGACGAAAAATTCATCCTTCGACCCTCGATGCGCCATCCTTGGGTGGTCATCGTGCTGACGCTGATTCTCGTCGGGGGCTCGTTCCTGCTCTATCCGCGAATGGGGAAACTCTTCCTGCCCGATTTCAACGAAGGCACCTCGACCATCAATCTCCTCACCGCTCCCGGCACGTCGCTCACGGAGTCGAACCGCATCGGATTGGTGGCGGAGAAACTATTGTTGGAAGTTCCCGAGGTCGCTTCGACGGGCCGGCGCACCGGTCGCGCGGAACTCGACGAACATGCCGAGGGTGTCCACTACGGCGAAATCGACGTGGACTTCAGACCGTCGGCCCGCTCTCGCGAAGCGATCCTCGACGACCTTCGAAGCAAACTGGAACAGATTCCGGGCATCGCGAGCAGCGTGGGCCAGCCCATCTCACATCGCCTCGATCATCTTCTGTCGGGTGTGCGTGCGCAGATCGCGGTAAAGATTTTCGGACCGGATTTGGAGAAGTTGCGAACCTACGCGGCCGACGCCGAGATGGCCCTCCGCGGCATCGCCGGGCTGGTCGATTTGCAGACGGAAAAACAGGTGCTCATCGATCAGGTTAAGATTAAGGTGAACCGAGAGAACGCAGCACGCTATGGCCTCAAGCCCGGTTCGTTGAACGAACAACTGGAAGCCGCACTGAACGGGCTGACGGTCGCCGAGATCCTCGAAGGTCAGCGCACCTACGATCTCGTCGTGCGACTCGATGAGCGTCACCGCACGGATGTCGCCGCAATTCGCGAAATTCTCATCGACGCACCGGTCGGCGGGAAAGTGCCGCTCCACCTTGTCGCCGATGTCCTGGAAAGCAAAGGCCCGAACGCGATCAATCGCGAGGACGTGCAACGCCGGATCGTCGTGTCGGCAAATGTCTCCGGCCGCGACCTCGGCTCCGTCGTCGACGAAATCCGCAACACCTTGGATGAAAAACTCCACCTGGAGACCGGTTACTTCATCAGCTACGAGGGGCAGTTTCAGAGTCAGCAGGAAGCGACCCGCGTCATCGGCATTCTCGCGCTGTTCACCTTTGGCACGATCTTCCTCGTGCTGTATTCGCATTTCCGTTCCGCGACGATCGTCGCGCAAATTTTACTGAACATCCCGCTGGCTTTCGTCGGCGCTCTGGTCCTCACGTATCTCATGGTGGGCACCGTCTCGATCGCGACGCTGGTCGGGCTCATCACGCTCGCCGGCATCGCCTCGCGCAATACGATCATGATGATCTCGCACTACCTCCATTTGATGGAGCATGAGGGCGAAGAATTCGACGCTCGCATGATCGTGCGCGGCTCGCTCGAGCGGCTCGTGCCCGTGACGATGACGGCACTCACCGCCGGCCTTGCGCTGATCCCTCTCGTGCTCGCCGCCGATCAACCGGGCAAAGAGCTTCTGTATCCGGTGGCGGTCGTCATTCTCGGCGGACTTGTCAGCTCGACGTTCCTCGACATGGCCGTGACGCCCGCCGTGTTCTACAAATTCGGCCGCAAGGCGTCCGAAAAATATCTAGCGCGCGTCAAAATGGACCCGCTCGACGCCGATTAGGACTCGCCGCGTCAGCCCCTGAAAGCGGAGCCCTCCCCCGTGTCGCCCTAATTTCTTCCCGAACCGTTTGGTCCGTAAATTCAATAAATCGTTCCTATGAAAACATCGATTGACACCCTCCGCACGCTCGCCGGTCTGGCGGGCGCCGCGTTCGTCCTGCCCGCAACCCCCACTTTCGCCGCCGATAAAGAACACGGCCACGGCGCGCACGGCGCCGCCACTATGGCGAAACCCGCAAATGCCGCGGCCGCGCTCGAGACCGTGCATAAACTCCATGCGGAGTTGGCGGCCCAGGTGAAGGGCAAGCAGCTCAAGGTCGTTCACGACACGGCGGAAACGCTCACGGCGGCGGTCAACGCCTTGCCGGCGCTTTCGAAAGACCTCCCTGCCGACAAATTGAAGCGCGTCGAAGGTGCCGTGAAGAATGCGGCCAAAGCGCTCGATCTCTTGCACGACGCCGCCGACGAGGGCGAACAAGCCAATTCGGAGAAGCATCTGAAGACCGTCGATTCACTGCTCGCCTTGATCTCGGCTCAATACGGTTCTGGCTCCGCCAAGAAAGCGGAGCACGCGAACTAAGCAATTCTCCCACAACATTCTCCCATGAAAATCATGCGAATGGTCCTCACGCTTGCCAGCTGTACCCTGCTCGGCTCGGCGGCCCTCGCTCACGATAAAAAGGCTCCCTTGAACGACGAGCGGAAAGCGTTTCTCATACGCTACGAGAGCGTGCGTGCCGCTCTTGCTTCCGATGACCTCGCTGCTACGAAGAAGGCCGCAGGCTCCATCGTTGCGGAAAGCAAAATCTCGACGACAGAACCTCTCACCGACGAACAAAAAGAACGTCAGGTGAAATTCGTCGCCACCGTGAAGACGATTGCGACCGCCGATTCGCTCGCGACCGCACGCATTGCCTTCAAGGCACTGAGCAAGCGCGCGATTCACTATGCCGAGGGCAAGGAAGGCTATTTCGTCGCAAATTGTCCGATGGTCGAGGGCGGCGAAGGCGACTGGGTGCAGACGTCCCAGAAGATTAACAATCCGTATTTCGGTACAAGCATGCTGACTTGCGGCAGCGTCAAGTAGGGATTTCCGCGTCGTTTTTTGTGCCACGTGGGGTGTAACGATCCAGCCATCCGGCGACGGGTGGCTGGATTTTTTGTGCTCCGCGCCCGCAAGCCTATGGAACGGATCGAAGCGGTTACCCGTAAACCGGTTTTATTCAGCATATTGTATGCAGGAAGTGTAATGAACAAAGGCGATTCTTCGCTGTCCGCGCAGAACAGTCTCCTTCCGGATTCTCGGGTAGGTCTGCGGTCAAATCGATTATCCAAGAAACCGTGAAAAAACTCCCCGAACAGCCATCCGTTTCGACCTACGCTTCGGGCGCTTCTCGTCGCGAATTCCTGCGCGCGGCAGCCGCCGCCGGGCTCTGGGTGGGGTTATCCCGATTGACTCCGGCCTACGCGCAAACGCCTCATGCAGGCCATACTGCTCCTGCATCGGTGACGCCAACGTCCGCTGCCGCCGCTGGGGGCAACGCCACGGTCGTGGATTTGGCGATCGACAAGGTCGATTTCCGTCTAGGCGACCGCGTGGGTCGGGCCGTCACGGTCAACGGTTCGCTGCCCGCGCCGCTCCTGCGATTCCGTCAAGGTCAAGACGTGGAGCTGCGGGTCACCAATCGGCTTGCGGAACGCACCTCGATTCACTGGCACGGCATCCTTCTGCCTAACGAGATGGACGGCGTGCCGGGCGTGACCTTCAAGGGCATCGATCCGGGCGAGACGTTCGTCTATCGATTCCCCCTCAAGCAATACGGCACGTATTGGTACCACAGCCATTCCGGGATGCAGGAGCAGCTCGGGCTCTACGGTCCTCTCGTCATCGATCCCGCCGATCCCGAGCCTTTTTCCTACGCGCGCGAGCACATTATCGTGCTTTCGGATTGGACATTTTCCGATCCCATGCGGCTGCTCGCGAAGCTGAAAAAAGAAAGCAATTTTAGCAATCTTCAGCGGCGAACGCTCGGCGATTTCTTCGACGACGTTTCCCAGAACGGCCTCAAGCGCACGTGGGCGGACCGGAAAGAGTGGGGCAAGATGCGAATGGACCCGACGGACATCGCGGATCTGACCGGCGCGAACTTCAGCTATCTCCTCAACGGCCGGCCGTCGGCGACACCGTGGACAGGAATTTTCAAACCCGGCGAACGCGTACGGCTGCGCATCGTCAATTCCGCCGCGGCGACGCATTTCGATGTCCGTATTCCAGGCCTCAAAATGACCGTCGTCCAGGCCGACGGTCAACACATCCGGCCGGTCGAGGTCGAAGAGTTTCGCATGGGCGCGGCGGAAACGTTCGATGTGATCGTCGAGCCGACCGAAGATCGCGCTTATGCGCTCTTCGCGGAAACGACCGACCGCAGCGGCTATGCGCTCGGCGCGCTGGTTCCACGTGAAGGCATGATGCCCACCGTTCCCGAACGCCGAACGCGACCCGTGCTTACCATGGCCGATATGGGAATGGCCGATATGACGAAGGGCGAATCGGCATTGGGGAAAATGGACAGGGGTAAAAGCGAAATGCCCGGAATGAGCGCAGCCGAACACGCGGCGATGACAGGAGCCAAGACGGACTCTTCCTCCCATGCGGGCATGGCTGGAATGGATCATGGCTCGAAAAGCCCGGCCCCCACGCCTGCGCCACGCGCGGCGCCTCCGGACAAGATGTCGGGTCATGCGGGCATGGCCGGGATGGGCGGGCAAGAATCTGTGCCCGCTGCGCCCAACGGCCACAAAGGCATGGGGGCGATGAAAAACGAATTTGGGCCGGGCAACAGCATGATGGCGATGTCGCCGGTTAGCCGGGCCCACGAACCCGGCACGGGCCTCGGAGAAGATGGCCGCCGCGTGCTCGTTTACCGGGATCTGGTGGCCCTCGACGCCCGAGCGATGCCGCCCCCCGAACGGGAGATCGTGTTGAACGTGACGGGAAACATGGAGCGGTTCATCTGGGGCTTCGACGGCAAGAAGTTTTCGGAGTCCGAGCCCATCATGCTGCGTTTCGGCGAACGCGTGCGGATCACGTTCATCAATCACACCATGATGGAGCACCCCCTGCATTTGCACGGCATGTTCATGGAACTGGAAAACGGCGCGGATGGGCTTCTGCCCCTGAAGCACACGGTCACGGTGAAGCCCGGCGAAAAAATCTCGGTGCTGGTCACCGCGGACGCGCGCGGCGACTGGGCTTTTCACTGCCATATCCAGTATCACATGGATGCCGGAATGTTTCGCGTGTTCAGCGTCGTCTGAGAATTGCCAAGGATGAACACCAAAACTCTCGTTCAATTCACTCTCGCGTTCGCACTGGCATTCGCTTCGTCCGCCGTCGCGAGTGCCGCGGATCCGGACCACGCGGCGCACGCGAGCGGACTCGGCAAACCGCTGCCTCCCGGATGGGAGCCCGCGGTGCACGATCGCACGATCCACACCATGACGCTGTTCGAGAAAGCGGAGTTTCGCACGGGCGAGGCGGCGGACGCAGCGGTGTTCGACGCGCAAGGATGGATCGGCGGCGACTACCGACGCTTTTGGTGGAAGGCGGAAGGCGAACAGGAAACGGAGGACGCCAAAAGCGGTGAAGTCGAGGTGCAGGCGCTTTATAGCCGGCTCATCGGTGCATTTTGGGATCTTCAAACCGGCGTGCGGGTGGATCGCCAATACCGCAGTCCTTCCCGAGACACCACCGCCTACTTCGTGGTCGGGCTCGAAGGGCTCGCGCCCTATTGGTTCGAGGTTGAGCCCACGCTTTTTGTGAGCGAAAAAGGCAAAGCCTCGTTTGAGCTCACGACGAGCTACGATCAGCTCATCACCCAGCGGCTCGTGATTCAACCGCGCCTCGATTTGAGCGCGGCGTTGCAGGATGACACGAAGAAAAACCTCGGTGCGGGCTTCAACGACGTCGAACTCAGCCTACGCCTCCGCTACGATTTTAGCCGCCAATTCTCTCCTTACGTCGGGGTGACGTGGCGTCGCGCGCTGGGCGAAACCGCCGCCATCCGGCGACAAGCCGGCGAAAAGGTCTCGGAGGCAGCCATGGTTTTCGGCCTGCGGACATGGTTCTAAGTGGAATTCTGTTCCCACAATGAGCGAAGTCGAAACCGGCGGTCGACAATGGAGGACGTATGCGGTCACTGCGGGCGTGACGGCATTTGCCGCGAATTGGGTGTGGGAGATGGCGCACATGCGCACGTGTCGTGAGCTCGAAATCCAACCATGGCTTCAGACGATACCGATGTGCACGGTCGCTGCGTCCGGGGACGTGATCCTGACGGTTGTGCCCTACGTTTGCGGCGCCCTCATTGCCTGGAATGCACGCTTGGCGTGGACTGGTCGCGTGAAGACGTACCTGTCGCTTGCGGCCTTGGGATTTGCGACCGCGGCGACGGGCGAATACATCGGGCTCGCCGCGGACGAATGGACCTACAACGAACGAATGCCGATTGTGCCTGAACTTGGAATTGGCGCGTGGCCCGCACTCCAACTCACGCTCCTCGTTCCACGCTCTCTCGTAGTCGCAAATTTCGCGCGCCGCCGCGTGCGATGATGTCGACGGTGCTTTCGCCGGGCAGAAAAGAGGTGGCCGTATTCGGCGCGGGCATCGCTGGCCTGACCGTGGCGCACGAACTCGCCCGCTGCGGACATCGGGTGTCGGTCTATGAAGCCATGACCGAGGCGGGAGGATTCTTTCGCAGCGCGCGCTTGCCGGACAAAGGCAATCTGCCGACCGAATATTCATGGCACGGCATGGGGCCATGGTATCACAACCTGTTCGACTTGCTGAAACAGATCCCCTTCGACGAGTCGGGCAGCATCTACGAGCGCGGTTTATCGCGTCCCATCGATTTTGGAATTTTCCCGGATGAGGGCCGCGCCCAGTTTTATGACCAAGGGCTGCGCAGTATTCCGACGATGTTTCGCATGTCGAAATGGGAATGTTCGAAAAGCGCCTGGCTGATGCTGAAAACGTGGTCCGCGGGCCGTCGCACGAATGAGCGGTATGCGAGGCTCAATGCCGCGGAGCAGTGGCAGCCATTGCTCGGCGAGCGAGCGTATCGCACGTGGCGCTCCTGCTTCGGGCCGTGGATCGGCTCGGACTGGACCAAGGTATCCCTGCACCATGCCGGACAGTTTTTCCGCAAGCAGCTCATCACGAAACCGACGCACCCGCATCCCGCCGATGCCGAGGGACCGGCGTGGAGCCACGGCGCCGGAGACGGATGGTTGCTCTTCCGCGGTCCGAGCAGCGCTGTCTGGTTCGATCGCTGGGTGGCCCATCTGAAGAAGTCCGGCGTTTTCCTTGCCTGGAAGGAGCCGCTCAGGCGTCTGGTATTCGATACCGGAATGGTTTCAGGAGGAGAGTTGGACTCGGGCGAGATCGTCCGGGCCGACTACTACGTCCTCGCCACGACTCCATTTGCGGCGGCGGAGATCCTGGCGCGCACGCCGGAACTGGAGGGCCAGGGCGAACTCCGATTGTTCAAGCCGCTCATTCAGGACGGACCGCATGTTCAGGTTTCGTTTGGCATCGCGTTTGCCGAGCCCATCAAATTTCCGCGTGAGCGGACCGCGGTGGTTGTGGCGGATTCCGAGTTCAATCTGACCCTATTCGCAGAAGACCAAGTTTGGAGAGACAGTGTCTTGCTCGGCCAAGACGTGCGCTCGTTGTGGACGGGCACGAGCTGCGTCGGCACGGTACCGGGCCGCCTGTTCGACCTTCCTGTTATCAACTGCACCAAAGAGCAGTTTCTCGCCAAGTGCAGGCGCAGATCATGAGCTGCCAATCGCTGCGCGAGCTGATCAAGGCGGCGAACGATGGCCGCGAGCTCTCCGATTTCGAGATTGTCCGGATTGAGGTGTGGCCCGAGTGGACGTTTTCGCCGGACGGGATTACCGGACCGCAGCCAAAATGGGTTACGACCACGAATACCCAGCCCTTTTTGCCGAACCAAACGACGCCGGTGCCGAATCTCATGCTCGCGGGCGCGCACACGCGCACGGAGGTTGATGTCTGGAGCATCGAGGGCGCGGTGGAGAGCGGCCGGCGTGCAGCGCGGGCGATCGATCCGCGTGTGCAGGTGCTCGGCCAATACAAGCCGCGATGGCTGCGCATCCTCAGCGCGGCGGACGACGTTTGCTTTCAGGTGCACCTGCCCCACGTGCTCGATTTGATCCTCATGTGCTTGGCCGCTTTGTTGGCGATAGGCGCGATCCTGGCGGTCGTGTAGCCTCAGCATCCTGCTGTCGGGATTTGAGGCGGCGATATTCCACCGGTTTCGGAGATTTGTGAAGCCCGCGCGCCCCGACCTCGTCGCGCAGGCGATTGCACCGGATTATGCCTTGGGCGCGCACACCGCCTGCCTCGGCCTGGTCTTTCACGCCGGAAACGGACTCCCGCAAAAATTCGCGGGCGGCGCCTTCGTCGGCCAGCACGGTTCATGGAACCGTAAACCGCCCAGCGGCTATCGCGTGATCTTCGTGCCCTTCGCCAACGGCAAGCCCAACGGCCCGCCCGAACCAGTGCTCACCGGTTTCCTCGACGAGGACGGTAACGCGCTCGGTCGTCCCGTCGGTGTCGCCCTCGATCGCAAAGGGGCGCTTCTCGTCGCCGACGACGTCGGCAACGCCATCTGGCGGGTAACCGCCGCGCCGTAAAGCCCGCGCCCGATCGTCCGGGACTCGACGGTTTTCTGGAGTGCGACGGCGCATCACTTCCGCCGCACGGGTAGCTTCCAGTCGGGCCGGATGTAGTGGCAAGTGTAGCCGTTGGGTAGTCGCTCCAGATAGTCCTGGTGCTCCGGCTCGGCCTCCCAAAACGGACCCGCAGCCGCGACCTCGGTCACCACCTTGCCGGGCCACAGACCCGAGGCCTCGACATCGGCGATCGTGTCCAGTGCCACCCGCTTTTGCTCGTCGTCGGCGTAGAAGATCGCCGAACGATAGCTCAGGCCACGATCGTTACCTTGGCGATTCAAGGACGTCGGGTCATGGATCTGAAAGAAGAACTCGAGCAGCCGGCGAAAGGCGATGCGCTCCGGATCGAAAACAATCTCGATCGCTTCGGCATGGGTGCCGTGATTGCGATAAGTCGCCTTGGGCACATCGCCGCCCGAATAGCCCACGCGTGTGGAGATCACACCGTCGTAGCGCCGGATCAGATCCTGCATACCCCAGAAACATCCTCCGGCGAGGATCGCGCGCTCTTCGCTCATCTGACGTTCTCCGCTTGATCCAGGTAGGCACTGTAGCCTTCGGCTTCCATGTCGTCACGGTGGACGAATCGCAGCGAAGCCGAATTGATGCAGTAGCGCAGGCCACCGCGATCGGCCGGGCCATCCGAGAACACATGGCCGAGGTGGCTGTCGCCATGGGTGGAGCGAACCTCGGTGCGGACCATGCCGTGCGCGGTGTCCCGGAGCTCGTTGACGTAGGCCGGCACGACGGGCTTCGTGAAGCTCGGCCAGCCGCAGCCCGACTCGAACTTGTCGGACGAGGCGAACAACGGCTCGCCCGAGACGATGTCGACGTAGATGCCGGGCTCCTCGTTGTCGAGGTGGGTGCCAGTACCGGGGCGTTCGGTCGCGTTCTGCTGGGTCACGCGGAACTGTTCCGGCGTCAGCGCGGCCGCGTGAGTTTGGGCGAAGATGCGTCCGCCCTCGCGGACAATTGCCTGCGCGAGCGCCGCTAGGTACTTCAAGGGATGGAACTGAGCCTGGCGGGGAAAGAGCAGCGCACGGCCAGTATTGAAGGACGCCAGCGGTGCGCGATCCACGATTTTCGTGGTGGTCAATCCGCTGCGCCGCACTGCCTCCAGTTCGCGATCGAGCAGATCCTGCGGCTGATCCGGGGCGTTGAAGAGATATCCGTCCACGCGCTCGAAGTCACACTCGATCTGTTCTTCGCGGACGATGCGCTCGATGGCATCGATCGCCGCCGCGTGACTTTCGGCCGCGAGTTTCGTACCATTTTCCCCATGCAGGCGTTCGAGCTCGAAATAGCGATCATCCAGTGCGGTCACCAAGTGGGCCGTTGTCCGCTCGGTTTCCCCGGAGACAATCGGGCCGTCATCCAAAATGACGACGGATTTTCCTGCGCGCGTCAGAAGATAACCAGTCGTCAATCCGGCGATGCCTGCCCCGACGATACAAACGTCAGCGTGCTCATCCGAGGTGAGAGCGGGAAACGACGGCAGCGTCGCTGTCGCCATCCAAACCGAGGTGGACCGTCCGGCGTGCGTGTTAATCAAGTGACGGACCTTTGGGCGCTGGCGCGGTTCCCTTTAGTGTCTCAACGTTGGTTCGCCACGGTGGAACCGCCGCGGGTGTCCAGCCCCCGCAGAAATTGCATCACATCATTCCGAGCGGCCAGGTAATGGCAGACCGAGAATCTCGGCCATGGTACCATTGCGTGGACAAAATATAGAATTTTTTGTCTGAATTAAAACCGCCCCGCTTCTTTCCCTTCCTGCCAATTACGGACACGAGGAGCTACCCTAACTTCCAGAACCGGGCGCTTCAAACACGTCCGGTTCCGGCGTGCGTTCATACCAGCCTTTGCCTATGTTGTATAACCCGAATTACCGCTGGACTTAACGCCATGAGTACACCCGAATGCGGGCAGATCGGGAACCGAACGGGGCGGTGTCGTGCTCCCACTCGACATTGCCAATCCGGACACACTGGAAAATCCGATGTCGAGCACGTTGGTGCTCACCACAGAAGCCGACCCGGTCGTCGTGTTTATCGTATAGAAGCGGTCGTCGAGCGCCGCGTACGGAGTGCCGTCTGTCCCACGCGCCAACCCGGATAATGGACTTCCCAGAACCAATGCCAAGCGTGCCAACGGAAGTAAGTGCTTCCGTTGTTTGATTAACGGATGGGATCGGTCTGCGCGACTCGATTTCTTGCGAAAATAGCAATTACTCCGGGGGGAAAATATCGGGTAACCGTCCAATCGTGATATAGGGAATTTCCGCCGACAATAATGGCGAATGCCCTTTTCCGTTCCGACGCACGGTTGGGTTCATCGATTCCGATTTCGCGGCAGTGGATGGATGGCCAGTCATTTTTTTGCGGAGGCTTGAACGTCGTTCGTTATCGGGCACGACAGGAATTGCGGAAGCGATTGGAGATTTTCTACGGCTCGTGTAGCCTTAAGAGCTGTCTCGCGTGATCATTCGGGATATCGACAAGTCATGCCAGACGGCAAAAGAATGAAATGTAGGATCTCGTTCATGAGGCAGAAAACCGGCGGCAACGAACAAATCAACCGCTCACCGCCTTGCAATGACCTGGGCCTTCGACGAATCGTTTCAAAAAAAATGTAAGGACTCCGTCACCATTCCGTCTGCCATGTATGAACCATCCCAAACACAATCATTCACCCGACGGCGGAAACGAGGAAAAGGCGGATTGCTGCCACGGTTCTAAGAAGATGGACCCGAACGGACACAAAGCCGCTGCCCATGAGGAAGCGAAGAAGGATGAGCGTTGTCATCACGACAACGACGAGGCGGGGCATCATCGCCACGGCGACATGGAACCGCCCGCATCTGCGGCGTATTATTGCCCGATGTGCGAAGGCGTCGTCTCCGACAAGCCGGGTGACTGCCCGAAATGCGGCATGGCCTTGGAGCGCAATCCGGCCGTGCTTCTCGCCGGCAAGACGATTTACACCTGCCCGATGCATCCACAGATCCAGCAGGACCATCCGGGCGATTGCCCGATCTGCGGCATGACGTTGGAACCGAAGACGGCCACCGCCGAGCCCGAGGACGACACGGAGTTGCGCGATATGACGCGACGTCTGTGGATCGGCGGAGCGCTCGCGCTGCCCGTGTTTGTCCTGGCAATGCTCCATTTCGTGCCCGCGCTCATGCACCTGGTGAACGCACCGTGGAGCCGTTGGACGCAATTCGTGCTTTCGACACCGGTCGTGCTCTGGGCGGGTTGGCCCTTTTTCGTCCGCGGAGCGCGTTCCATCCGTTCCGGCCACTTGAACATGTTCACACTGATCGCCGTAGGCGTCGGCGCAGCATGGATCTATAGTGTCATCGCATTTTTCTTGCCGGGCATTTTCCCGGAAGCGATGCGAGCGCACGGCGGGGTCGACCTATATTTCGAGGCGGCGGCGGTCATCGTCGTGCTGGTTCTTGTCGGCCAGGTGCTCGAACTGCGTGCACGAGCGCGCACCTCCGGAGCGATCAAAGCGCTGCTCACGCTTTCACCGCCGACCGCGCTGCGCATCGCGGAGCACGGCGACGAGGAAATTCCTCTCGCGGAAGTGAAGGCCGGGGACCGCCTGCGGGTGCGTCCCGGCGCCAAGATTCCGGTGGATGGTCTCATCGAGGAAGGGTCGTCGTCGGTCGATGAGTCCATGCTCACGGGGGAGTCGATGCCGGTCGAAAAGAAGACTGGGGATCGCGTCACCGGCGGCACCGTGAACGGCGCTGGCGGTTTCGTCGCTCGTGCCGAGAAGATCGGTGCGGACACCGTGCTCGCACGGATCGTCAACATGGTAGCCGAGGCGCAGCGCAGCCGCGCGCCGATTCAGGGGCTCGTGGACAAGGTTGCAGCGATCTTCGTGCCCACGGTCCTGGCAGTCGCCGCGGTCACGTTTGCCCTCTGGTTTTTCTTCGGACCCGAGCCGCGTCTTGCCTTCGCCATCGTCAACGCCGTGGCGGTGCTGATCATCGCCTGTCCGTGCGCCCTGGGACTCGCCACACCCATGTCGATCATGGTGGGAGTCGGTCGCGGAGCCCAGGAAGGGGTGCTGGTGAAAAATGCCGAAGCGCTCGAACTGCTCGGAAAAGTCGAATGGCTCGTTGTGGACAAGACGGGCACGCTGACCGAAGGCCGCCCGCAACTCGTGGACGTTCTTCCCCTTGAAGGGTTCGACGAAAAGACCTTGGTCCAACTCGCCGCTTCGCTCGAGCGTTCCTCCGAACATCCGCTGGCCGCCGCCGTGGTCCGGGGCGCGGAGGCGAGAAAGCTGCCGCTCCTCGATACGGCGGATTTCCGATCGGTCACCGCCGGCGGAGTTGCGGGCATCGTCGACGGCCGCAAGGTACTCGTCGGCAAGATAAAGTTTATGGAAACCGAGGGCGTCGCGATGCCGCCAGCCTCGGTGGAACGCGCCAGCACCCTCCAAACCGAAGGCAAAACCGTGCTCTTCGTCGCCATCGACGCGCGCGCGGCAGGGCTCCTGGCCGTGGCCGACCCGATCAAAGAGACGACGCGCGAGGCCGTCAGCGCACTTCATGAACTGGGGATAAAGCTGGTGATGGCCACCGGCGATAATCGTCGGACCGCCGAACACGTGGCGAAGAAGCTCGGATTGGACCGCTTCGAAGCGGAAGTAGAACCGGCCGATAAAATCCGCCTCGTCGAGTCCCTGAGGGAAGGCGGGAAGCACGTGGCGATGGCGGGTGACGGCATCAACGACGCGCCCGCCTTGGCCGCCGCCGACGCTGGCATCGCCATGGGCACCGGCACGGATGTCGCGATGGAAAGCGCGAGTGTGACTCTCGTGAAAGGCGACCTGCGTGGCATCGCGAAAGCGATCCATCTTTCCCGCGCGACCCTGCGCAACATCCGGCAAAATCTGTTTTTCGCTTTCGTTTACAATATCTTGGGCGTGCCGATCGCGGCCGGGATTCTCTATCCCTTCTTTGGCCTGCTCCTCAGTCCGATGATCGCCGGTGCCGCGATGAGTCTGAGTTCGGTCAGCGTGATCACCAACGCGCTACGCTTGCGACACACCAAGCTCTGAAGTCTCACCCATGGGTCTCCGACGAGAGGCTGGTTCCTTGGCCCTACGGTCGCAGCGTGCACCTGTGCCACGAACGTAATAACCGATGCGCCACGCCGATCGAGAGGGGAGGGTTTTGCCCCATAGCGCGGCGCGGGCAAAAGCATTATGCTCTCGCTCAAGAAGTCCTTAAACCATGCCCAGAAAACAGCCATCGACAGAGAACGCGCCGGTGCGTGCGCCGGCAAGAATCCCAGCGTTCGGGCCGGAGCATTCAACCGTGAGGGCTTCTCCCCATTGTATCACGAAAAGAAATCCATTGATCCGACTATGAAAACCAACCCACTCCCGGCCACCGCACCGCAGCCATCCGAGGACGAGATCCGCGACTATGCCAACCATCTTTATGTGCAGCACGGCTCCGTTAACGGCCACGAGAGCGACGACTGGTTTGAGGCCGAGGCGTGTCTCCGCGCCAATATTCCGAAGGAGTCCTCGCGTACCCGACTGCATCATCACACGCAGATCACCGAGCGCGTCGCGCTCGGTTTGATCAAGCACGGGAAATCCTAGCCACTACGTACCGCCGAACGCGCCTACGATACAAGCCACTGTCGCGATAACTTCGCCATATACCCTCCAGCGTGTCTGGCGCGCCGCACCAAGATCGGCATCGGCCCGCTCCTCCTGATCGGGCCGACCGTCGCCGCCGTCCTGCGGCGGGGACCACGCCTATGAATCGTGGGAGAGCCTTATCCGCGTATTTCCATCGGAAGGCCGGGTGATGGGCACGGCCGTTCCGATCGGCGTTCTCATCGTCATCGGCATCAAGGTCGTTGGTGTGCTCGCGCTGCGCCGTCGCTTGCCGCGCGCGGTGAAGTCACGTTTCATCTAGATGACGCCGGTCTCGTCGTCCGCATGAGCGCGCCGTCGAGGAGCTACGCGGAAAAAAACGGACGCACGACGCGACACCCCTGGCGTGGCCGATTCTGGGATTATCAATCAATCGGAGGGCGCTTCATACCGCTCCAAGGCGAAGTCGCCTGGGTTCTGGAAACGGGCGACTTTATTTATTGGGGAGCACGCTTCCGTGGCTGGAAAACCTGACGTAAACCGGCGGAACCTGTAATTGACCTGTCCCTGGTTATTGCCTCTGCTTCGGGTAGGGGAACAGCCCATAGCCTGCATCCGTGGGAACGGTCATAGTGCCGGGCCAACCGTGGAGCGACACCCGTAGCGCGGCAAGCAACTGCATTTTATGGCCTCCATGACTACCGCCCCTGCCGAAACGATCGCGAACGCGTCAATCGACCACAATGAGATCGCTCGCTACGCACGCGAACTTGGGACCGAGGCCGGAAGACCTGAAGGTCGCGATGAAGCCATTTGGTTGGAGGCTGAGGGCCGGTTGGTCTCCGCCCGTCAAGCGCCTGTCGTATCGGCGGTCACTTTGAGGACGCTCGCCCGGCCAGGCACACATCCGTCGGCCAGGGTGAGAAGACCGTCGGGCGGAATGGCCGGCACTCGTTCCGAAACGAAGACAAAATCTGCGTGGAGCTTCTCAATCCACGAGGAGCGGCCACGGCACGGAAGTGTATATTTGGCGAAAATGCACCGGACCCAAAACACACCGGCACGCTCTCGCCATCACGCTAACCAATGAAACCCTACGCGCTCGCCCGACTAGCCGCCTCCAACTTATTCGACCCATCCCCGCCATGACCCGACTTTGCGCAACCTTCACTATTAAAACTCGATGCGCTTCGCTGCGGCCGTCTACCGTCGATCGCGAGCCCAATCCCTCACCATGAAACTCGAAAATAGTATCCGCGCCCTTGCCGGCACCTTAGTTCTCGCCGGACTGGTGCTCTCACATTACGTGAACTCGAACTGGCTCTGGCTGTCCGCTTTTGTCGGCTTCAACCTGCTGCAATCCGCGTTCACCGGCTTCTGTCCGGCCGAACTTGTCCTTAAAAAACTCGGCCTGGGCGGATCCAACGGCTCGAAGGCTTAAGCACCGCCACCCGGCATGAAACGACTCCCGATTCTCCTCGTTGCGCTGATCCTCACCTCCTGTGGCAGGCAGGAGGTCGTTCGCCAACCGGCTGCCGCCCTGCCGAGCATCGCCGTGAAGGTGCGGGAGGCAAAACTGGAGCCGCATGTGGCGGTCGAGGAAGTCGTGGGCACGGTGCGCTCGAAACAGCGGGCGATCGTGGAGGCCAAGGTAAGCGGTCGCGTGATGGAATACCTCGCCACCCCCGGGGCGACGGTCAAGGCGGGCGAGTTGCTCGCCCGCCTCGAAGTGCAGGAGATTCAAGCGAAGGTCGATCAGGCCAAGGCCATGCTCGATCTGGCGCAGCTCGATCTTGACCGGCAAAAACAACTCACCGCCAACAACGCGACGACGCGCCAGGAATACGATTCCGCCAACGCTCGCGTGAACGTCGCGACCGCGGGTGTGAGCGAAGCGGAAACGATGATGGGTTACGCCCGGATCACCGCTCCTTTCGATGGCGTGGTCACGCGCAAGCTCGCCGAGGTGGGCGATCTGGCCATGCCGGGCAAACCGCTGCTCGAAATCGAAGCGCCGACCTCGCTCCGTTTCGAAGCGGATCTGCCCGAGGCGATTTTCGACCGGATCGAGATGGGGGCGACGATGAGGGTAACCGTGGCGTCGGTCGCAAAGCCGCTGGAAGCCACGATAAGCGAGATCGCGCCCGTTTCCGATCCCGCGAGCCGCACGTTCCTGGTCAAACTCGACCTGCCTGCGAGGGACGGTCTACGCACCGGTCAATTCGGCCGCGTTTCCGTGCCGGTGGGAAAAATCGAACTGCTGCTGGTGCCAAAAGATGCCGTGATCAAGCGCGGCCAGATGGAGATCGTCTTCGTCGTCAAAGATGGACACGCCGCGCTACGACTGGTCAAGACAGGCAAAGTGCTCGCAGACCGCGTCGAAATTCTCTCCGGCCTCGAAGAAGGCGAATCGGTCGTGATCGACACTCCAGCGAAACTCATGGATCGCCAGCCCGTGACGATCCGACCATGAGCGAGTCCTCGTCCAATCCGTCCCGCGCTGGCATCGCCGGACGGATCGCCGCGACGTTCATCGATTCGAGGCTGACGCCGCTGATCGTGATCGTCGCGGTTTTGCTTGGTGTCGCGGCGGTGGTTATGCTCCCGCGCGAAGAAGAACCGCAGATCAAGGTGCCGATGATCGACGTAATGGTGTCGATGCCCGGCTCCAGCGCGAAGGAGATCGAGGAGCGCGCGACACGCCCGATGGAGAAACTGCTCTGGGAGATCCCCGGCGTGGAATACATCTACAGCACTTCGCGCGACAGCGAGAGCTTGGTCATCGTGCGTTTCAAAGTGGGCGAAGATCCGGAGCGCAGTCTCGTGAAGCTCACGGAAAAGCTGCGCTCGAACTTCGATCGCATCCCGATGGGCGTGAGTTGGCCCTTGATCAAACCCAGGAGCATAGACGATGTGCCGATCCTCGCTCTGACCTTTCACAGCGGCCGCTACGATCATCTCACCCTTCGTCGTCTGGCCGCGCAGGTGGAGGAGTCGGTCAAACAGGTGCCACTGGTGGCCGAAACCGCCTTGCTCGGCGGGTCGCGGCGGGCGTTGCGCGTGCAACTCGATCCGGTGAAACTCGCTTCGCGCAAACTCAGCCCGGCCGGCTTGATCCCGATGTTGCAGCAGGCGAACCGTCAATTCCGCGCGGGCGGATTGACCACGGGAAATAGCGAGGTGCTCGTCGAGACCGGCGCGTTTTTGCAAACCGCCGAGGATGTCGGCAACGTCGTCATCGGCGTGTTCGGCGGACGGCCGGTTTATCTGCGCGAAGTCGCCGCGATCGTCGACGGCGGCGAGGAGCCGACGCAGTATGTCTTTTATGGCTCCAAGACCTCGGAGGAGCCGGCAGTGACCCTCAGCATCGCCAAACGTCCCGGAGCGAACGCGATCTCCGTGGCCGACGACGTGCTGCGAAAGGTGGAGACGCTGAAAGGCTCCATCATTCCCGACGACGTGTCGGTGAGCATTACTCGAAATTACGGCGCGACGGCGGCGGATAAATCGAACGAGCTGCTGCTGCACATGGGCATCGCCGTCTTTAGCGTGGCGATCCTCATCTGGCTTACGCTCGGCTGGCGGGAGTCAGGCATCGTCGCCGTCGCCATCCCGGCCACGCTGGCCCTCACGCTGCTGGTTTTCTACCTCTACGGTTTCACCCTGAACCGCATCACACTTTTCGCCCTCATCTTCAGCATCGGCATCCTGGTCGACGATGCCATTGTTGTGGTGGAAAACATCGTGCGGCACTTCCATCTGCCGCAGAACAAAGGCCGGAACTGGTCCGCCATCGCCGTCGAAGCGGTGAGCGAAGTCGGCAATCCCACGATTCTCGCCACGTTCGCCGTGATCGCCGCCGTGCTGCCGATGGCCTTCGTCGGCGGCCTGATGGGACCTTACATGCGTCCCATTCCGATTGGCGCCAGCGCGGCGATGGCTTGGTCGCTGCTGATCGCGTTCATCGTCACACCTTGGGCTTCGATTCGGATTCTGAAGTGGGGCAAGAAGTATTCGCGGCTCACGCAGGGAACTCCTTCGACGCAGGATCTCGGGATTCATACGGCCGGTGAGCACCCGGAAGACTTCTTCACGAAGCTCTACCGCCGCCTCATGGGGCCGCTGCTTCATCGCACCGGCTGGCGCTGGCTTTTCCTGATCGGCATCACGGTGCTTCTGCTCGGCTCGATGGGCACCGTCGCCCTCGGTTGGGTGAAGGTGAAAATGCTCCCGTTCGACAATAAGAGCGAGTTTCAGGTCATCCTGAACATGCCGGAAGGTTCTTCGCTGGAGCGAACGACCGCCGTGGCGCGGGAGATGGCCGCCGCGATCCGGCCCGAGCCGGAAGTCACCGATTACCAAATCTACGCGGGTATCGCCTCGCCGTATAATTTCAACGGCCTGGTACGGCACTACTTCATGCGCCGCGGGGCCAACGTAGCGGACATTCAGGTGAACCTTGTCGGCAAAAACGAGCGCAAGGCGCAGAGCCATGACATCGCCAAGCGGGTTCGCCCGCGTGTGACCGCGATTGCCGCGCGCTACGGTGCGCGCGTCGCGCTCGCGGAGGTGCCCCCGGGGCCGCCCGTCTTGCAAACGCTCGTCGCCGAGATCTACGGGCCAAGCGAAGAGGCCCGTTTGAAACTCGCCGAGGCGGTAAAGCGGATTTTCAAAAGCACTCCCGGCGTCGTCGACGTGGACTGGTATATCGAGGCCGACCGGCAGAAGGCGCGCTTCGTCGTCGACAAAGAAAAGGCGGCGCTGCACGGCATCAGCGCCGGCACGATCGCGCAAACGCTCAAGATTGCGGTCGATGGAGAGACCGTCGATCTCCTGCATCAGCCCGAGGAGAAGGAGGACGTGAACATCCGCCTGGAACTGCCGCGCGCCGCCAAGACGACGCCCGAGGAGTTGTTGGCGCTGAGAGTGCGCTCCGGCGATGCGAACGCGCTGCCCGAACCCGGTGGCTCCGGCTCGCCGCTGGTGCCGCTGCGCGAGCTGGTGCGGATCGAGCACGTCACCGTCGAGAAGAGCCGTTATCACAAGAATCTGATGCCCGTGACCTATGTCATCGGCGATGTGGCCGGAGTCGTCGAAAGCCCGGTGTATGCCATCTTCCAGATGAACGAGGCCCTGAAGAAACTCGATACGCGTGAGTTCGGGGGAAGCGGTGCGCCGCTGCGGATATTCAACGCCTCCATGCCGTTCGACGACGCCGAGCCGTCGATGAAATGGGACGGCGAGTGGCACATCACGATCGAAGTCTTCCGCGATCTCGGTGCGGCGTTCGGCGCATGTTTAATTCTGATCTACGTGCTCATGGTGGGATGGTTTCGCAGTTTCCTGACGCCGCTGATCGTCATGATCGCGATCCCGTTTTCGCTCGTCGGCATCCTGCCCGCGCACGGCCTGATGGGAGCTTTTTTCTCCGCGACCAGCATGATCGGATTCATGGCGGGCGGCGGCATCGTGGTGCGCAATTCGATCATCCTCGTCGACTTCATCGAGTTGCGAATTCGGGAAGGCATGCCGTTGAGCGAAGCCGTGATCGACGCGGGAGCGGTGCGTTTCCGTCCCATGCTGCTCACCGCCATGGCGGTCATCGTCGGAGCGGCCGTGATCCTGGCCGACCCGATCTTCCAGGGCCTTGCCATCGCCCTCATGGCCGGCGAAGTCGCCAGCCTCCTCATCAGCCGCATGGCCGTGCCGGTGCTCTATTTCATGGCCAACCGCCATGCTCTTCCGGAGACCTCAACGGCATCCTGAGAAGAATCGTTATTTCATCCCTTTTATGAATACACGGTACACCGCCGAAACCGCGACGTCTCCGGCCGATGCCGTGCCGAAGCCATGAAACACTCCGAATCTCACCGCACTCATCGTATCGGCTGGCTCCGCGCCGCCGTCCTCGGGGCCAACGACGGGATCGTTTCCACCGCCAGTTTGATCGTCGGTGTGGCCGCAGCCGAATCCAGCCGCAACAGCGTGCTGGTCGCGGGCATGGCCGGTCTGGTGGCCGGTGCGATGTCGATGGCCGCCGGCGAATACGTTTCCGTCAGTTCCCAGGCCGACACCGAGCGCGCCGATTTGGAGCGAGAGCGTGGCGAGCTGGCGGGGGATGGCGAAAACGAACACGCCGAACTGGCCGCCATCTATGTCGCGCGCGGACTTGACGTCGAACTGGCGAATCGAGTGGCCACGCAATTGATGGCCAAGGATGCGCTCGGCGCTCACGCCCGCGATGAGTTGGGCATCTCCGAAGCTCTGAGCGCGCGGCCGGTGCAGGCCGGCCTGGCTTCGGCGGGCACGTTTGCCGTCGGTGCGGCTCTGCCGCTCCTGCTTGTCCTGATCGTACCTCGACCCGCCTTGGTCTGGACGGTGTCCGGCAGCTCTCTGGTGTTCCTCGCACTGTTGGGCTCCCTCGCGGCACGCGCCGGAGGTTCGCCGGTGTGGAGTTCCGTGGCGCGCGTGACTTTTTGGGGCGCGCTGGCCATGGCCCTGACGGCCGGCGTGGGAGCGTTGTTTGGGGCAACCCTATGAACGCGCGAGCCACAACGAGAGCCAGGGCAACTTGCTTGTCGTCGCTTTGTTTCATGCCGGAGTCGATGTGGCAGTCGCGTCTGCCGCTTCATCGCCCGTCGCGATCGACACCGTGGGAGCGCTCATCGCACTCTGGGGCATCGCCGTCGTCCTGACGGTCTGCCCGCATCGCTTGGCATAACACAGACAACACTTATCATGAGCGCAATCGCATGGACGGTTTTGGGTTCCAGCCTCGTTGTGGCCGCTGGCATTGGGCTGGTCGCTTTCGGAAACTCGCGTTGGAAGGCGTCGACACGGGCGCAGATGGCGCTGCTCGAAGCCACGCGGGTACCGGATCCAGCAGGCAACTACAACGCACGCGAAATCGACAACCTGCCCAAACCGGTGCAGCGCTACTTCCGCTCGGTGTTGAAAGACGGCCAGCCATTTATCGCCGCCGCGACCTTCGATCTGGCCGGCAAGATCGACATGTCCGCCGCCGGTGGCGAGGATTGGAAATCGTTCACGTCCACGCAGCGGGCCGTCGTTAACCGACCGGGCTTTTTGTGGAACGGTCGCGTAGCCATGATGCCGGGCTTGGCGGCGCGCGTGCACGACAGTTACATTGCCGGTGTGGGCACGCTGCACGCCACGTTGCTCGGCTTGTTCACCGTGGCCGATGTGCATGGGGACGGCGAGATCGCGCGTGGCGAGATGATGCGTTACTTCGCCGAAATGGCGTGGTACCCCACCGCGCTGCTCCCCAGCCAGGGCGTGCACTGGGCAGCGGTGGACGATCGTTCGGCCAACGCCACACTGGTGGATGGCCCGATCGCGTTGACGCTGCTGTTCCGTTTCGACGACGCCGGGCTAGTCACGTCAGTCCATGCCGACGCGCGTGGCTCCGGCGTGGGTAAGGATATGGTCATGCTGCCCTGGGACTGCAGCGTCTCCAACTACCAGTTACGCCACGGCATGCTGGTGCCGACCCGTGGCGAGGCCGCCAAAGGGGGCAAGAAATACTTCGTAGGCGACCTCACGCGGCTGGAGTACGAGTTCGCGCCGTGAACCTGCCATGAATGCACGAACGCGCCAAGCCACTCTCTTCACGGTAGCGTTGGCGTCGTCGGGTGCCGCGCGATGAAACGCATCCTCGTGACCGGTGCCACGGGTCAAGTCGGCTCGGCCGTGATTACGGCGCTGCGTGCCTTTGACGGCATCGTCGTTCGCGCGGCGGTGCGCGACGTCGCAAGGGCCGCCGCGATATGGAGTGGCGATACGAGAGTGCAGCCGGTGGCCTTCGACTTCCTCGACGGTGCCAGTCAAGACGCCGCGCTGGCCGGCTGCGACAGTCTCTTTCTGCTTCGTCCGCCGCAACTCAACGGCGATTTCGGTGACTTGATCGCGCGGGCGGGGCAACACGGCGTTACGCACATCGTGTTCTTGTCGGTGCAGGGGGCGGAGCGCAATCGCTTCATCCCGCACCACAAGATCGAACGGCGGCTGATATCCAAGGGCGTGCCGTACACGCTGCTGCGGCCGGCCTACTTCATGCAGAACTTCACCGGCACGCTCCACGATGAATTGATGCGCCGCCACCGAATCTTCCTGCCAGCAGGAAACGCCCGGTTCGCGCTCGTGGATGTCGAGGACATTGCCCGCGTGGCAGCCCGGGTGTTGACGCAACCCGGCACCCAGCACCACGGACAGGCCTACACGTTGACGTCGGAAACGCCGCTGAACTTTCACCAGATGGCAGATCGACTGACGGCGGGGTTGGGCACGCCCATCGCCTATGTCTCGCCCGGCCCATGGCGCTTTTATCGCACGCTGCGCTGCGACGGTCGAGAGCCCGGACTGATCCTCGTGATGATGCTGCTGCACATGCTGCCGCGATTCACGGGCACGCCACCCGTGACGCACACTGTGGCCGACTTGACGGGCCGGGAGCCGATCGAGTTCGCACAATTCGTGGCGGCCCATCGCGACGAGCTGCTTTCCACACACCTACCCGGAGGGAGACTTTAGGGAATGCCGTCACCGCTGTCACCACCCACAAAGTAAGATCCATTATTTACCTGTGAGTGGCCTAACCATGCGCTGCGCTTAGGTCGTGAGGCGACCCAGGTCACGAGCGATCGACAACCAACACACACGTGAAAGCCACAATTCCCGTTACGAAGAATCTTATCCTCAAGATGTCCGTAAGCATCGCCCTAGGGCGCGCCGACCGCGTATCGAGGAATCCGCGACCAGGCGATGCACGAGTGCGGCATCGGCACGATGCACGAGATGAGGTCGCTCCTGTTGGGCCTTGCGGTCCCCTCGTTCCGGTTTCGCGAGCACACCTTAAAAGAGAAGGTCAATCTCTGGCGCGGCAAGTCCGGCTCTGGCATCAGTGTCGTCTGGGACAGGATGGCCGCGACGGACCTGCGAAAAGCCGTGCCCAAACTCACGATTCCCGTCCACTTCGTCGAGGGAAGGTGGGACTACACCTGCAACTACCAGCTCGCCAAATCGTATTTTGACGTGCTCAAAGCGCCGGTGAAAGGCTTCTACACGTTCGATCGATCGGCGCACAGTCCCCTGTTCGAGGAGCCCACGAAGCTTTGCGATATCCTGCGCCACGACGTGCTCGCGGGGCGTACCCAACTGGCAGACAAGGAGCGCTGAGAGTAGGTTAACGCCGTTTCCTGCCGGCTCGCGCCAAAACGCGTCGTTCGGGTTGCGCCCGGCGGCGCGTGGTCCTAGCGTGCCGAGGGTCGTGCCGTTCTGGGCCATCGGCCACGTACCCGAACGGTTCTTCCCCGTCCTAAGTTATCGTGAGCTTGGCACCGACCTCTACCACGCCTGCAGCGATGGCATAACGGGTCAGTCCGGCGGTGTCGTGTATGCCGAGCTTGTCCATCAGACTCTGCCGGTGCTTCTCCACGGTCTTTATGCCGATGACGAGTTCCGCCGCGATTTGTTTGTTGGCCAGACTCTCGGCCACCAGCTGCAGCACTTCCCGCTCGCGCGCAGTGAGCTTCGGACCATTGACTTTGAGAAGACCGTTCCGCCGCCGCGATCTGCTTTGCGCATTGCGCCGGCGTCTGAGGATGGAAGGACCGAGAAAAATCTTACCGTTGGCGGCTTGACCGATCGCTCCGATCAGAATTTCGGCCGACGTGTGTTTCTCCAGAAAGCCAAAGACGCCTGCTTCGATCATCTCCTCGACATAGTTGTCGTCGGTGTGCGCGGACAGAATCACGATTTTAGCCGCAGGATCGGAGGCGAGAATCTGACGCGTTGCCTCAACGCCGTTCAACAACGGCATGGAGATGTCCATCAAGATGACGTCCGGTCGAACGGATCGCGCCAGCTGCACTGCCTTGCGACCGTTACTCGCCTCCCCCACCACTCGAAAATGCCCGTCCGCATTGAGCAGCGAGCACAGTCCTTGACGCACGAGAGTGTGGTCCTCGGCAATGAGCACCGTGATTGGACGAGAGGAAATCATTTCCATGTTTTCTTTTCGCGGAAGGGGATTTCGGCGCGCACGGTCGTGCCTTTGCCCGGCGCGGATTGAATGACCAGAGTTCCTCCGATCATTTCGATCCGCTCTTTCATGCCGATCAGGCCCAAGCGCGTCCGGTTTTTGGCCGCGAGCGTTTTCGGAACGTCGAACGACCTGCCGTTGTCGCCGATTTCCATCCGGATTGCTCCCGAGATTTCGCCGATGCTCACCCTGACTTTCGTCGCTTGTGCATGCCGCGCGACATTGGTGAGTGCCTCCTGCGCCACCCGGTAGAGCACCGTTCGCGTAGCGCTGCCCAAAGCCTCGACTCCACCGAACGCAGTGAACTGGATCTTGAGTTTTTTTCGGACCGCCAGAGCCTGGTTGTAGGCATGTAGCGCCGGAATCAGGCCGAGATCGTCAAGCGCCGGTGGCCGCAGGTCGCGTGCGAACCGGTGCAACATGTCTACGGAGCCCTCGACCAACCGCTGCGTGCGGGCGATCTTTTCTTTCAGCGTGCGCAGGCCGATGGACGCTCCTTTGCCCAATGCGGCTAACTCGGCATTTATGCCCACAAGCGTTTGCGCGACCTCATCGTGCAGTTCCCGGCTGATCTCTTTGCGCTCGTCCTCCTGCGCCAAAATAATCTGCCGCGTCACTTGGCGGAGCTTTCTCTGCATTATCTGCGATTGTAAAAATAGCGCGCGATACTGCTCTTTGCCTTTTCGGATCGCAGCCTCGCCTAACTTTCTTCGACTAATCTCCCGCTCCAAGCGACGAGTTCCCGTAACCAGCACGGCAGTGCGGCGTTGCAAATCCCGATGGCTATCGCGCGAGGCTTGCTGAGCCGATTCCAGCGGCAAGAGCGCTTGGGTGAAGAATACGCACGCCCGCCGGATCGAACCATTGCGCATGTTTGCGAAATCGGACGACGGCACGAGCGCGACGACCGCCTGCTCGTGCATTATGGCCAAGTCCAATGTACTGAAACCTCCGACTTGGGCAGCACGACCTAAGAGCTGCGCACGGTCGCCCTTACCTGGATATTCTCTTTTAAGTTCAGCCAGTAAGGCGTTTAGATAGCGCGACGACAATTTCCCGCGCAGCTTTTCAGAAGACGAGGGAGTTTCTTTGCTCATCGGGTGCGAGATCGCGCAGAAACGGCGAGCCGTCAGAGGATCACGCAGGTGTAGTCACACGAATCCCGTTGCGGATCCCATCTATTTGCATGAAAGAGGCTTTTTCGCTAGGTCTCTCCCAATCAATAATTTAGTGACTAACAGTCGCTCACCGCTTCAATCCTCCAAGAGGGGAAACGTAAAAAACTGCCAGTGCCTTCACCTCGGCCTCTTTGAAACAATAGCTACAAATCGAGTCGGGCGTATCCAGTTCCAATCGCGTAAGGACGGCGGGGGCGAATTCGGGGGACAGTCCGCGCGCGATCATCACCCGTCGAGCGATGGTTTACAGGCGCGGGCGGGACGCCAGTGGTACGGGCGGCAACATAAATCAGGGGACCGAATTTGTTTCGGCCGGCAATAGATTCCACTGAACGATGACGGGCGGGTCCATCCGGTCGGAACCTTGGCCGAGCACACTCAGCGACGCGGTGCCGAGCAAAAAATGACGCGCCTCCACCACAGCCAGCCCGATCCAACGAACACCGAGCACGCGCCCGAGATGCCCGTGCGAAAAAACTGCGATCCGCCCACGGTGCGTGCGCAGTCGCGACGCCTTTGACACAGTGGGTGGCCGCGGCGTCCATCGTGAGCCATTGCGGCGCCGGGTGTCGATCGCCGCGACACCCCACCGGACGGATCGGAAGCAAAGAACCAAACACGGCGGCCGATGACCGCCGAGTCCGCTGAGCCGCGCCTCATTTCTTTTCTTCGTGATACTCTTTGTGAGCGCCGGATTTTCCGTCCATGCCCTTCATGTCGCCCATCCCTTTCATCATCGGGCACTCCGCCATGGATT
>Ga0105044_10002176_pt1 | contig 26685 bp, 16 predicted proteins | sample MAT01_FD_78092 | JGI IMG/M metagenome (GOLD analysis project Ga0105044, IMG submission 78092) | Freshwater microbial communities from Lake Fryxell liftoff mats and glacier meltwater in Antarctica - MAT-01 | ecosystem: Environmental > Aquatic > Freshwater > Ice > Liftoff microbial mat | place... | reverse complement strand
ATCTGGCGAATGGCCTCCAGAAACGGCAGACCCTCAATGTCTCCGACCGTGCCACCGATTTCTGTGATGACGACATCCACATCCGGAGTGGCCAGGCTCAGGATACACGCTTTGATCTCATCGGTGATGTGCGGCACAACCTGAACCGTGTGCCCGAGATATTCGCCACGGCGTTCTTTTTCGATCACCGACAGATAAATCTGACCGGTAGTGTAGTTCGAATGCCGATTCAGTGTGCCGGAGGTGAAGCGTTCGTAGTGGCCAAGGTCGAGGTCCGTTTCTGAGCCGTCATCCAGCACGTACACCTCACCATGCTGATAGGGACTCATCGTACCCGGATCGACGTTCAGGTATGGGTCGAGCTTCTGCATTCGGACTTTGAGACCGCGACGTTCCAGCAGCATCCCGATCGATGCGGACGTCAATCCCTTTCCCAGAGAACTAACGACGCCGCCTGTGACAAAAATATGCCGACTCATAATGGACCTGCGTTTCTGTCGGTGGTGAAAGTCCAACGTTCAGAAAGGGCTGCTTACGGCACTCGGCTCAAATGGGGGCTTTGCTGCCACGGGGACACTGAAAGCCCCGTCTTTCAGGAAGTGCTTCATACAGGACAGACCCCCTGGCCTCAATGGAGCACGGCTGCATTTTTGCCGAACCGGAACAATTGGTCGTCCGTTTCCGGAATTCCTGAACACCGCGAGGCTTTAAAAAAGGGGTCAGGAACCAATAGCCAAATCGCCCGCAGGGTGCTCCGCACTATTGGTTCCTGACCCCTTTTTTTTAGCCGTTGAACGACAACGTGGGCAAAAGTTCAACTTTGAAGGCCTTTGATGCTGAAGAATGGTGGGTGGTTTGGCGAAAATCGGGTATTAAGGATTCAGCAAGGCGACTACGAAACAAAAGCAACACAAACCAATGACAGCATCGATCTTTGATCTCAGTGGCGAAACGGCCGTGGTTCTCGGTGGCACAGGAATTCTGGGTGGCGGCATGGCTGCGGCCCTTGCGGCGGCAGGTGCGAAGGTTGCCGTTGTCGGTCGCAGCGAAGAACGCGGCATGGCGCGAGTGAAGCAAATTGAAGCTGCAGGTGGCACTGCCATTTTCCAGTCGGCCGACGCTTTGGATTCTGCATCATTGACCGAGGCACGCGATGCTATTATCGCCAAACTGGGATCGATCAGTATCCTGATCGCAGCAGCGGGTGGCAATCGCCCTGACGCCACATTGCCACCGGGCAGCGACTTTTGTAAGCTGTCGCGCGACGGCTGGAATGGTGTCTTTGAGCTGAATCTGGTTGGCGGTGCCTTGTTGCCGGCTCAAGTATTCGGTGAAACCATGCTGGCTCAGAAAAAGGGCAGCATCATCAACATCGCTTCAATGGCTGGCATGATTCCGCTCTCGCGAGTCGTCGCGTACTCCGCAGCCAAAGCGGCCGTGATCAATTTCACAAAGTTTCTGGCGCGAGAATGGGCCACGCGCGGTGTGCGCGTGAATGCGATCAGTCCCGGTTTTTTTCCCGCCGACCAGAATCGCGCGCTGCTGTTTAAGGACGACGGGACTTACACCGAACGCGGTGCCCAGATTATTGGTCATACCCCGATGGCGCGATTCGGGAATGCTGAGGAACTGGACGGCGCCGTAGTATGGCTGTCGTCACACAGAGCTTCATCGTTCGTGACGGGGCAAAACATCGTAGTGGACGGCGGGTTTTCAGCGACGACGATTTGACGGAGCGGATTTCAAATCTCAGATCTCACATCTCAAATATGAATTTGTGGTCGACGGAACGACTGAGTTTTTATCAGGCTTTTTCGTCAGGTGACAGTCATGGCCACTGCTTCGTTGATCAAGAAACTTCTGCATTCAATTCCCCTCGGCCGCAAAGCCGACGCTGCTTTAAGGGAAGCCGTAGCGGCGAATGATCCTGCCGCCTTCCAGGATGCATTTCTGGCGGCGATCGCGAAGCCGAAGAAGCGGCTTCGCAAGCAACTGGGGCAGTCCGCTCTGTTCGCGACATGGTCAGTGGATGTGATCGATTTGAGCGGTCGAGAACGAGAACTCGCGGCATCACTCGACGACTTGTCTTCACGTTCAGAAAAGCCATCCGGCAGAACAAAAAAACACAAAGGCAAGAAGAGTCAACAGACCAGGTCTCCGCTGAAGTATGACGAAGTGATTGCGAACTGGTTAGTCGAAACCGGCCCCGCGCCTGGGCCATGGGAAACGATTGCGATCGCCGAAATCCTGCTTCGGGAAGGCCAGACTCTGTCGCCCGAGAATTTTACTCAGGCGCTTGCCGTCCTTGCCGGCGCGGCACTTCGAGATTCTTCCGGAGGTTTATTCGATGCGCCGACCGCAACGGACGAAAACAACGCCATTCGTCAGATGATCCTGGAGGGCGAATCGCCCTGGATCTGCAGTTTGCTGATGAGTCCCCTCGGCGGTGTGCTGACTCTGGCAAAGTCGGCAACCGAATCTCTGCGGAAGGTTCTGCTGGAATGCACGGATGCAGACGGATTGGTGCATGGTTCGCTGCTCGGTCGTCTTCCTGAATGGCTGGCTCCAGTCGCGCGATGTACGATCTGGGCTGAAGCTTTCCATGCTCCGCTGTGGGACAACGACAGCGCGGAGCGGTTGACTCTGGTGACGGAGCGTGCTGCATTGCTCATTCTGCCAGCTCTGCATCACCACGCTGACGACGCTCCGTACAGGATCACGCCATCACTGGCGGATATCCTCGAGCTGCTGATCCCGGCGTCCGGTTCCGCGCAGGAAAAGCGGCTCACAAAGCTCGTGAAGGCAAGTCGCAACGAGGTTGGTGAGGTAACTCGTCCGAAGAAACTGAAGAAGTCGAAAGTCGACGATGATCCTGGAGTCGTTGAACATTCAATCGGTAAATCCGCAGAGAATGAATCCTCAGCGAGTGGCAGGAAACTGAAACGAGAGGCAAACCGCAAGCCCATCGATAAGTTGAAGAAGCCGGACGTTTCATGGCAATCCGACTCAAGCTGCGTCGCAATCCTGCGATCATCATCTGATCTGGATGCTGATACGCTGACTCTGGAATGGCATTCCAGTTCTCCTCAAGTCATGATCGCAGCAGCAGGTGTTCCGATTCTGGCTGGCAACTGGAATTGGTCCGTACACCTGGATGACGAAGTCCTGCCGACGCCGACAGGATGGAAGTGCAGCTGCTGGTTTCTCGATCCGGAAACTGTCTTTGTGGAACTCGAAGCGGACGGTGTCGCAGACGTGAAACAGGTGCGACAGCTGCTGCTGGCACCATGCGATCGCTTTGCCATGATGACCGACAGCGTGACAAGTCAAAACCCGGAACGCAAAGTCCAGTTGATAACATCCGTGCCGCTTGTGGATGGCGCAGCATGTGCAACGTGTAAGGTAACGCGGGAACTGACGCTTTCCGTCGGGCCGCGCACGGTACGGACTTTTCCGTTGTGGCTGGAGGACGACCGAATCCAGCATACGCTGGGCAGTTATCGGGAACACGACGGGCAACTGGAACTTGCCGGAGTCGGCAAAGGCGGCGTGACACTGCCACTGGCTCTGGACTGGCACCCAAAGCACATCGATCAACCGGCTGACTGGACTCGATTGTCCGTCACCGAATCGCGTCGTACTGTTGGCGCGCATGAAGCCAGCGGTTTTCGAATCCGTATCGGCGACCATCAGGTACTGATTTACCGCAGTCTGATAGCACCCACGATATCACGTGCTGTCCTTGGCCTGCATACATGGGACGAATCCGTTTACGGTCGAGTGCCCCTGAAAGGCGGACTTCTGCAACCACTGGTTGAAGTCGAGTATCCGGAATAAGGACAAAAAAAGGGGTCAGGAACCAATAGCCAAATGGCCCAGAGGGTGCTCTGCACTATTGGTTCCTGACGCCTTTTTTAAAGGCGCATGCATTTCCTGCACAGCTACGCTACACGAGTCGCAGCGCCTGACATGCCGCATCGACGGACAAAGTGGGCTCCGGAGGTGCCCAAACGGCTGTGGCGACGGCCTCAGAACCATTTTCAGAGCTCATGGAACGCCGCTGAAAGCGTTCCTCCTCGAAAGCACACACATCGATCTCGTAATAGGCGCCGAAATGGACGCGAGGCTCAGCCGTGTATTGGGCGGGAAGTACCTTGCACAGTTGCTGAACCATCGTCATAGGCCAACCCCCGTGAAATCCCTCCCACGATCCTTTTTTTGAAACGGGGGGTCGAAAATGATCAAGTAGCGGCATAGCAGTTTTCTCCAAATTCCAGTGTACTCCGACACCACCGCGCAAACAACCGAATATAAAGCTGGCGGTCTGGTCACTTTCACTCAACCGTCGTTGTCGAGTAGATTGCGGAACTTCAAAGACCTTCCCCCACCGAGTTCGTCATTCGTTTCGCAAATACTTTACGGAACAAACACATGTTTCGCCCTCTCATTTCTCTGATGTTGCTGTCCGGAATCACGATGCAGACCTCCAATTACGTCAAAGCCGATGAGGGCATGTGGCTGTTTAATGATCTGCCGACAAAGTTACTGAAGGAACGATACGGGTTTGAACCGTCCCCGGAATGGGCCGAGCACCTGATGAAGTCCTGCGTGCGATTCAATGTGGGCGGATCGGCGTCGTTTATCTCCAGCACGGGACTGGTGCTGACCAATCATCACGTTGGCTCCGATACGCTGTTCAAGCTGTCCACACCGGAGCGAAATATCATGGACGTCGGCTTCCTGGCGCAGAGCGCTGATCAGGAACTCAAGGCTCCGGATCTGGAATTGAATCAACTGGTCAATATTAAAGACGTCACAGCAGAAATTAAGGGTTCCGTTACCGACGGCATGACAACAGAACAGGCCGTTGCGGCCAGGCGCGCCATCATTGCGAAGATGGAAAAATCGGCATTGGACGAGACCGGACTCAAGAGTACTGTGACCACTTTGTACGGCGGTGGTCGATACCATATGTATCAATACAAAAAATATACCGATGTCCGGCTCGTGTGGGCTCCGGAAACGGCCATCGCCTTCTTTGGAGGCGATGCGGACAACTTTGAGTATCCGCGATACTGTCTGGATGCGTGCATTTTTCGCGTGTACGAAAATGACAAGCCCGCGAAGATCGAACACTATCTCAAGTGGTCCGAAAATGGTCCTGACGAAAACGATGTGGTATTTGTGTCCGGGAATCCCGGTCGCACCAGTCGCATCTTCACGATGGACGCGATCAGATTTCAGCGCGACCTGTCTCTGCCGTATATCATGACCAGTCTGCGGCGTCAGGAGATCCTCCTGCAGCAGTACGGTTTGCGAGGCACAGAACAGGCGCGACGTGCGCGGGATGATCTGTTCGGCGTGCAGAATTCCCGCAAAGCGAGGCTCGGGATGCTGGCTGGATTGCAGGACCCGCAGGTGCTGTCCGACAAGGCCGCGGCTGAAAAGACGTTGCTCGCCGCGATCAACGCCGATTCGAAACTCAAGCCGCTCGCATCCGCATGGCAGACCATTTCAGAAACCACCGCGAAGCGCGCTGAACTTCTCGGCAAGGGCGTGGCGGTGAATTCACAGTTGTTCGGAATCGCTCTGGAACTTGTCCAGATGGCTGAAGAAGACCTGAAGCCTTCGGGAGAACGCCTGCCGCAATTTGGTGACGCCGGACGAGAATCGCTGTTGCAGCAACTGTATTCCGAAGCCCCGATCTATCTGGATCTCGAACAGATTCTGCTCGCCGATTCGATTGCAAAGACACTCGAACAGCGCAGCTTTGATGATCCGCTGAGCCAGGAAATCCTAAAAGGCAAAGGCCCCGCTGAGCGTGCGGCTGACTTGATTGGCGGCACGGAATTGCTGAGCGTCGAGAATCGCAGAATGATCGCTGCCGGCGGCATTGATGCGATCAACAACAGCGCGGACCCCCTGATTCAGCTGGCGAAGATGATCAACCCTGAAGTCCGCCGAATCAGAACGATCACCGATCAACTGGATGAACAGGACAAGCAGGCCTATGCGAAAATCGCGGAAGCGAGATTTGCTGTTGATGGCACGTCCTCTTACCCCGATGCGACGTTTACGCTGCGACTGGCATTTGGTCCGGTCAAGGGCTATGAACAGGACGGTCGGCAGATTCCGGCATGGACCACGATCGGCGGTGCGTTTCAACACGAGCAGGAACATAAGGGGCAGGTGGATTATGTGTTGCCGGCGTCCTGGAAAAAGTCGGAAGCCAGTCTGACAAAATCAACGCCATTCAACTTTGTGAGCACGGCAGATATCATCGGCGGTAACTCTGGAAGCCCGGTTGTGAACCGCGACGGCGAACTGGTCGGCCTGATCTTTGACGGCAACGTGCAGTCGCTGTCCGGCAATTACATCTACACAGACAAACAAGCCCGCTCCGTCTCTGTACACTCCAGCGCGATCCGCGAAGCTCTGCAGACTGTGTATGGAGCCGACGGGATCGTTAAGGAACTGGGGAAGTAGGACAATGACTCTCGACGAACTGCAGCAACTGATCGACCGCATGTATTCCCGCAAGGACGAGGCGCGAGGCGTTGAAGGGACGTTTATGTGGCTGATGGAAGAAATCGGAGAACTCGCGGCTGCCCTTCGCGAATCACCGAAAGAGGACATTGCCAAAGAGTTTGCCGACGTCCTTGCCTGGCTGGCCACCATTGCCAACGTCGCCGGCATTAACCTCACCGATGCCGTCCATGCAAAATATGGCAACGGCTGCCCGGGCTGTCAGCAGATGGTTTGTGTGTGTTCGGACGCCGAAAAGCCGTAGTTGCAAAGCACTTGTTCACAAATGAATTGGTATTATCGCAGGAATCTCAATCAGGAGACTGACGTCCCCCGCTCGCCTGGACCAGGCGAGCCGTGAGACGTCAGTCTCCGGTTTCGGCGTCTCCAAGACACTGTTGTACACTCAAACTTGTCCTTGGGTGCTTACATTCGGCCCAGGCATCCTGCGTGGGAAACTGCTTTGATTGGCATCCGTTATGCTTCACGCGGTTGAAGATGGCACTCTCAATGTCGTCTTTCGCTCCGCGAAAGTACAGTGCTTTCGCGCAGCGAAAAGCGACATTGGCCACCGCGAACGGTTTAAGAGTCTGGCGCTGACTCCACGAAACTCACAACCGCTTGACGTACGTTCCCCGCTCTGCCAATCTTCGAGTCTGGCAAGCGTTTTCACGGGCATCGCGGCGTTGCCGCTTCAGGAGGTTTTCGGACATGTTCAGTTTCAGGACGAGGGCAATTCTGGCGATGGCGATCTCGTTTTCGGGTGCCACCGCATCAGCGCAGTTGAAAGATGGTGAGACCATCGTCTTTCTGGGTGACTCCATCACGCAACAGGGTGCGGGCGAAAAAGGGTACGTGACCTTGTTCCGACAGGCGATTGAAAAATCTCGCCCGGATTCAGGCATCAAAGTCATCGGAGCCGGTATCGGCGGAAACAAAGTTCCGAATCTGGAAGCTCGGCTGGACAAGGATGTCCTGTCTCACAAGCCCAACGTGGTTGTAATTTATATCGGCATCAACGACGTCTGGCATTCGACGCGCGGGCAGGGAACGGAAATCGGTGCTTTTGAAACCGGCCTGCGAAGTCTGATCAAACGCTGCACCGACGCCGGAGCGCGAGTCATTCTGTCGACACCCAGCGTGATTGACGAAAAACACGACGGTTCAAATGCGCTGGATAAGATGCTGGACGAATACGCCACTGTCAGCCGCAAAGTGGCCATGGAAACAGCCACAACGCTGCTGGATCTGCGAGCCGCCTTTATCGCAAATCTGAAAGAGTACAACACAGCGAACGAACCCAAGGGTATTCTCACGGGCGATGGAGTCCATCTGAACGACGCGGGAAATCGCTTCGTCGCAGTCCGGATGCTGGAAGCTGTCGGCGAAATTCCCGCTCGACAACGTGTCCTGCGGCACGTCGTGATTTTCAAGTTCAAACCGGAAGTCACACCGGTTCAACTGGATGAAATCAACCTCGCATTTCAGAACCTCAAAGTCGCAATTCCGCAGGTTCAGGATTTTGAACGAGGCATCAACAACAGCCCGGAAGGGCTGAACAAGGGATTCACTCACGGCTACCTGATCACTTTCGCCACCGAAGCCGATCGCGAAGCCTACCTGCCGCATCCAGCTCACAAAAAGTTTGTGGAACTGCTGGGCGGAAAGCTGGAAGAACCGTTTGTGTTTGACTATTGGTCGGTAGAATAAGGACTGGTGCATTGTCAACGCTTGATCTTGGGGTTGGCCAGGGAAAAGGGGCCAGGAACCAATAGCCAAATGGCCCGCAGGGTGCTGCGCACTATTGGTTCCTGACCCCTTTTCCCGCGATGCCGTTGACCTGCAATCTAAGGTTTGACAATGCACCTGGCATCAAAGGAGGCTGCCCATGGCTCATCGTTCAAGGTCAAAAGAACAGGAACTCAACGATCGATTTCAGGCATGGCTGGGAACGGCGATGATGATTACGGCGTCGATTTTCGCCGTACTCATTTTCTGTGACCGCATGGAATTCAGAATGTTTTCCATGCCCGCCGTCTGGGACACGAGCCGCGGAATGCACCTGTTCCTCTGCTGCGGCATGTTTTTATTCGCCGCGATACTGCTCAAATCGCCGCCGCAAGCCCGCGAGCCCGAATCAACGACGCCTCTCTTCCGGACCTGCGAACTGCTGACCCGACCGGGATGCGAATTGTGCGATGACGCGATGAGTGTGCTGATCGGATTTCAGAACGCGCTGCCTGCTATCACAACCATCGACATCACAAGCGATCCGCAGTTGACGCGACAGTTTGGAGAATCAATCCCGGTGGTCATGCTTGATGGCCGGGTTCGTTTTCGAGGTGCCGTGGATCCGCTGCTGATGCAGCGAATTGTCGATGCAGCCCAAACGCGGCAGCAGCATGCCCGTTACGAGTCTGATGAACATCATGATGCGTCGTCTGGTCTGCTAACGTCCTGACGAGCTTCCATCTGTTCCCACGCTTTCGGCAATGCGGTCAGTAGATCAGAAGCAATCATCCCGCGCTGGCCAAGTTCAAAGGCCGCAAAATTTCCCGCTCGACCGTGAGCATTGACAGCCAGGGCAGCGGCCTCAAACGCTGTCATTTTCTGGCCCAGCAGCGAGGCGACAATTCCGGTCAGTACATCACCGCTGCCAGCGGTGGCCATTCCGGAATTGCCCGTTGCATTCACAAACACGCGCACACCATCTGTGACCACCGTCCGCGGCCCCTTGAGCGCCACCGTCAGTTCGTGAGTCTTCGCAAAATCGGCCGACATCGCAATCCGCGTGTCTTCGTCCTCGGTAATCGGCAGTCCTGCCAGACGCGCAAACTCGCCGGGATGCGGCGTGATAACACAGGCCGATCCTTTTGTCCGCTTCGGCAATAGTCCACCCATCGCTGCCGCATTCAGTGCATCCGCATCCAGCACCAGCGGCACGCGACAGAACTCCAGCACCAGTGAGACCAGTTGCGTGGCTGCAGCACTCTGACCAAGCCCCGGGCCAATTGCGACCGCGTCTTTTCCGGCAAGAAGTTCTTCAATGCGTTCCCGTGACAATATGGCGAGTTGTCCGTTGGAATCGGATTCAAGACCAATCGTCATGACACACGGTTCGTACGCCGCAACAATCATCTGAATTGAACGCGGGACTGCGGCGGCGACCAGCCCTGACCCCGATCGCAGCGCGGACACGGACGACAGGCACACAGCTCCACTCATCCCGATTGAACCGCCGATGATCAGCACACTGCCGAACGTACCCTTATGTCCATCCTGCGGTCGATCCGGCAGCATTGGAACCTGTTCGTTTCTGAATTGCTCTGACATTTGGTGAAGCTGCTTTGTTTGGAGTGATTGAAATTCAGGTGCATGAAATTATGTGGATTTATACCGTTCAATTCCATAATTGTCCTCTGGGCTTGGAAAAGGCGACAGGAACCAGTAGTGCACAGCACCCTTTGGGCCATTTGGCTATTGGTTCCGGACCCCTTTTCCAAGCCTTCTAAATCTCTCACAGCAGGTCGAGTACTTCTCCGGCAAACAGGTCTGTAATAACATCGTCCAGAGCCTTGAAGAACCAGTCTTCTCCAGTGCCTCCAGTCATGGTGTCCACTGATCCCGACGTTGCATCGTTGGTGACCGTCACTTTGGCCTTCAGTGAGGCGACTGATGGCCCAACACCCGCTCGAAGATTGGTGATGCGCGTCGCATACAAATTTGCCGAGATCCACTCGGTGCGGAGGTCATTCAGTTTACTGATCACAGCGTCGCTCGTTGTTTTGCCGCCAATCAGGATGTCATCGTCAGCTCCGCCATCCAAACTGTCTGCTCCCAGGCCACCAATCAGGATGTCGCGACCGGCACGGCCCTGCAGCACGTCATTTCCTGCGTTCCCCACCAGAATATTATCGGCATCATTTCCCAGGATCGTATCGTTCTTCTTCGTCCCGAGGACCGTTTCAATGACTGTTCCGACTGGCAGTGTCAGGGTCAGATTGGTGGCGTGCAGAGTCTGAAACGAAGTGATGGCCAGATCAAGCGTGATTCCCACCGTGGTCGTCAAAGCGAAGTCCAGAACATCCACACCATCCGGGTCGTTGATGGTGTCGCTTCCCAGCAGGACGTCCGCATCAAACTGATACACGTCATTCTGCGGACCGCCATTCAGGATGTCGTTCCCGGCATTGCCGATCAGCAGGTCATCACCGTCACCGCCGTTCAGAGTGTCGTTGCCCGCGTTGCCGGTGAGCGTGTTAGCGAGCGAGTTGCCGGTCAGGACATCGTCAAGGCTTCCGCCCTTCACATTCTCGATGGTCGCTCCGGATCCCAGGATCAGCGAGTGATTCAGATGGACGATCTGCACCGTGCCGAGGGACAAGTCGATAGTCAATGCCTTCGTCGTGGTCGAAGTGAAATCCAGCGTATCGACGCCTCCGCCGGACTCGTCAATCGTATCCGTCCCAATGGCCACGTCAGCGTCGAACACATAGAGGTCGTTATTAGCCCCGCCGACCAGCGTGTCGTTGCCAGCTCCGCCATTCAGAGTATCGTTTCCGGTTCCGCCATCCAGAGTATCGTTTCCAGCGGCACCCACCAGCGAATCATTGCCGCTTCCGCCAATCAGAATATCGCTGCCAGCACCGCCGGTCAGGACGTTAGCGAGCGAGTTCCCCGTGAACGTGCCTCCCAATGATCCCGCAGTCATGTTCTCAATCGCGGCATCGGAAAGAAGAGTAATGGACAGCTTGCCGGGGACAACCACCTGAGAACCGAGCGTTCCGAGATTCATCGTGACGGCCGTTGTCGTGGTCAGAGAGAACGACAAGAGGTCGGTCCCTGCCCCAACGGCTTCATCAATCGTGTCGGAGCCAAGAATCAGGTCGGCGTCAAAGACATACGTGTCGTTACCCGTTCCGCCAGCGAGCAGGTCGTTACCGGCACCTCCTGTGAGAGAGTTGGCACCCGAATTTCCAGCCAGCGTATCGTTTCCGTCACCCCCAATGAGGTTGTCAAACGTCGTGGCCGAAGCCAGTGTCAGCGTGAGAAATCCGTTGATGATTTGCGGCGTCGCCAATCCCAGATGCACCGCCACGTTGGCGGATGTTCCCACAAAGCTGATCGTTTCCGTGCCGACGGCATCGGTCAGTGTATCGCCGCCCAGTGGAGTATCGGCATCGAAGAGGTAGATGTCATTGCCCGCTGCACCGGCCAGCGTGTCATTCCCCGCGCCGCCAATCAGCGTGTTGACTCCGGCATTGCCAGTCAGGGTATCGTCGCCGTGGCCGCCGATCAGGTTATCAAACGCAGTGGCTGTCGAAAGTGTCAGGACCGTGCCATTCACCGACTGAGCTGTCGTCAGGCCAAGGTTGAACGTGACATTGGCCGAGCTTCCTGCAAAGCTGATCGTGTCTGTGCCTGCGGCATCGGTCAGAGTCTCTGTGCCCTGATTGTTGTCAACGTCATACAAGTAGGTATCGTTTCCGGAGCCGCCATTCTGAGTATCATTCCCCGCACCACCGTCCAGCAGGTCATTGCCGTTCGAACCGAGCAGGGCATCGTTACCATTGCCTCCGCGCAGAACATTTGCCAGAGAATTCCCAGTGATTGTGTCGTTGCCTGATCCACCAATGACGTTGTCAAACGTACTACTCGACTTCAGATTCAAGCTCAGATTCGAGTTGACAACCTGAGTGGTGGCGACCGCCAGATTGATTGCAATTCCAACCGTGTCCGTCAGTGAGAAATCGAGCGTGTCGTTGCCGCCGCCAATTTCGTCGAGCGAGATGAGTCCCAGCGCATTGTCGGTGTCAAACCGATAAGTGTCATCACCGGCACCGCCCACAAGCAGCAGGCTTTCGGTGCTGTTCAGAATCAATGTGCTGCCATTCACAACGACGCCTGAACTGGATACTTCGATCACATCACTGCCGGTCGTCCCGACAATCCTGACGGAATCTATCCCGCCCAGGCCAAACAGCGTGAGCGGAGTGTCCAACGGAAATGATCCCAGGCTGTTCGCGCCGATCGTGATCGCGACGCTGCTGGCTGAGTACGTCAGTGTAAAGGCATCGTTCCCCGTTGTTCCATCCGGCTGATTGACGACGCTGATCGTCAGGTTCTGAACCGTCGAGCCACCGTTCCCGTCGTCGGCCGTGACCTGCACGAGGTAAAAGTTGTCCTGATTTGCATCGCTGGGGTTCTCGAAGTCCGGTGCAGCAATGAAGGTCAGCACGCCCCCTGAAGTGATGTCAAACAGGGCTTCGTCAACACCGCCGGTTTTCGAGAACGTGATGTCCTGTACTGGAAAATCGACGTCGATTACGGTCACCGTCAGCACCAACGAATTGTTTTCAGCCACGCTGGGACTGGCCGTGGACGTGAATACCGGGCTGTTGTTGTTGCTGTTGCTGCCATGATTTCCGAATTGAAGACCTGCCATATTCTGGCCCGCACCGACATTCACACTGAAGAATCCCCCAGCGGGCGCAGTCTGCGTGTATCCGGCCTGAGACACCTGGCGAACGACGTGCGATCCCACGACAACACTGGAAAATGTGTAACCGCCTCCAGCGGTCGTTAACTGAGTCTTCTCGGAATAGGAGATGTTCAGTGACCAGCTGTTGATCGCACCGCCATCCGCACTGAATGCGTCGCCGACATCCAAAACCCAGACGCCGTTCGCGTTGCCACCATCAAAGGCAGACAGCAGCCCTTGTGACCGAAAAGTTCCGGTGAACGGTGCAGAACCTGTTGTGATCGACGCTCCAGCTTCGTCGTCCAGAGTTGTGTTTGTGAAGTTATCGAAACTACCACCAAGACCCGAAAACAACTGCACGACGGTCCCATCCGGGGCAGTAAGAAATACCGAAAGATCTTGATCCCATGTGTGCGAGATAGTCAGCGTGACGTTGACGTCTGTGACGACTCCGGGAACGCCCGACACCGTGTTCGTCGATTGCACAGCGGGAGTTCCACTTGCAGAGATCGCAACCGGTACGTTGGTGGAATTGTGAGTGCCGCTGCCTGAATCAATGGAGCCATTGTTGTTACTGTCCAGGTAGATGGTCCAACCCGTCAGCCCGGGATCATTGGCGCTGTTACCGTCGCCGTTCTGATCTTCAAAAACGGTGCCGCTGATTGATCCGGTTTTGAGACCAAGTATCGCTTCGCCAAGTGCAAACACATTGATACGAGGGAAATTCAGATTCGTATTTGTGACGTTGTCATTTTCGTCATCACCGTCATTCAATATCGTTCCGGACGACTGGATCAAATCCCGAAATTCATCGAGCGTCAATCGGCGCCCCAGCTCCTGCACGGCCACCTGTTGAGCCAGCACAGCAATGCCGGAAATATGCGGCGATGCCTGGCTTGTCCCATGCATCGTGACGGTTCCGCCTGTAGCGTTTGCGCCTGTGATCGGCGCACCCGGTGCAAGGACATGAAGCAGTTGGGAGTGTCGCTGAGTGAAAGGTGTTATTCGATCTACAGCCGTGGTGTTTGCAATAGCGCCATTGGAATACCCGACTCCGCCGATGTTTGAGTCATACACTGCACCCACAGAAATTGTGTGCGGACTTGCCGCGATGCTGTTCATTCCCTGGACGCTGCCGACTGCGAAGAAATCATTCCCTGACGAAACAACCGGAATCACTGACAGCGCCGCCATTGCCGCAAACTCGTCGTAGAGGGCACCTCCGACAAGTGCCTGAACATTTCCAGACCCTAGCGAAAGATTTACGCTGGCAATGTTGAACGCTGCAGTATTCGCCACGACCCATTGCAATGCTTCTTCAATATCCGCGAATGTTGCGCCGCCCGATCCGTCCGGAAATACTTTCAAGTGAATAATATCTGCGCCAGGCGCCATTCCGGTATGAGTGCCATCACTCGACGCTACGATGCTCGAGACATTCGAGCCATGACCGTTGAAGTCGCTTGCGTTCGAATCATTTCCCCCCTGAAAATCGAAACTGAATACAATTCGATCAGAAACGCCGTCAGCAGGCGAGACATCCGGACCAAAAAATGGATGATTCAGGTCGATACCTGTGTCGATAATTACTGTACTAAATCCACTTCCGTTGACTCCCGTAAATCTGGCATCGTTCCGGAAATCGTCCAGATTGATCTGCGGCGTGGATTGGGATGTGTTAATGCCGATGTTTCCTCCTCCCTCATCGCCGCCACCCTCTTTGTGGAGGTAAGCAAATTCCGTCGTGGATCCGGTGCTCGTTAACGTCTGAAAGATTCGATCGACGTCAGCTTGTGAAATGCCAATCGACGCACTGCGACCAGCCAACTGTGCGGTCGTGGGAATGCTGGCTGGATCGAGCGACGCGAGTGCGATGGACTTCGGGATGCCCACACTGGACAGCAGCGTGCGATCTTCGACCCGTTCGACCCCCCGAGACACATCTCCTGCGTTGCACCATGGAGTCCGCGTCGCGCTTCTCGTGCCCCGTCGCTGCTGACCTTTCAGCATCAAGCTGAACAAAAAAGGATTGATTCGCCGACCAATTCCTCGGGCCGCCGTGATCAACATTGAGACACTCCGAAATCAGTGTGTTTGAGATTTGTGTTTCACGCGGCAAATGACGCTCGTCCGAATACTCCTTTATGACTTACTGTGCTCCAGCACGAACTTCAATCACCGCTGCAAATGTAACGCAGGATATAGCGTGCCGCCAGTCAACGGAGTGTATCCATGCTCAAAGAGTAAATACGGTGACTGATATGCACACTGCTTGAAATCTATGGAATCGTTCATTCTGCTCAAACGATTTGATCCCTCCCGGGACTTACTGAGACTTGAAATCAGTACCGCTGATTCGATTCCTCGGAAGTCCAGCCGCGTCGGATGATCTTGATGGCGACGCGGCGGTTGAGACGCTCACAATATGCGTCGTAGATTTCTCCCATGCCGTCGCGACCGATGATCACGAACTCACCGAATTCTGACGAATCCGGCTACACTCCAATCGTGTCCGCACAGAGAGTATTCACGTCGCGATTGTGATCAAGTCCCTGTCTCACAACTTTGGTTTTCGTTTCCGACCTTTGCCTTGATTGTCGTCAAACGTGGACTTATGGCGGAGCATGTGATGGTAATGTTGCGCGAAGCGGTGGGCTTCGTCGCGGACGTACTGCAGCAGTCGCAGGCTGTAGGCGTGGCGGCTGAGTCGCAGTGGTTCGGACTCGCCAGGCACGTAGATTTCTTCTTCCCGTTTGGCAAGTGAGATCGTCGTGGGCGGTGTGATGTTCAGGACCGCGAAGGTTTCCATGACAGCGCTCAGTTGTCCTTTGCCGCCGTCGATCAGCAGCAGGTCCGGAAACGATTCACCTTCCTGCGACAGTCTGCGAAATCGACGTGTGATCACTTCGCGCATGGACGCAAAATCATCGACGCCTTCGACGGATTGGATTCTGTACCGCTTGTAGCCCGGCTTGAACGGAAGTCCATCGATAAACTGTACGAGGCTGGCGACCGTTTCACTGCCTTGCAGATGAGCAATGTCCACACCTTCAATCCGGCGTGGCAGTTCCGCCAGCTTCAAAACTTTCTTCAGGCCCGCCAGTCCTTTTTGCGGATCGACATAGAAGACTTCCGGCTGTGCATGACTTTCCAGGTCGCCGCGCTGGCTGAGACTTTTCAGGGATTCAATCTCATCACGGATGCGCGCTGCCTTTTCAAACTTCAGTTCCTTTGATGCCAGCAGCATGGCGGATTCCATTTCTTTCAGCAGACTCGCTTTGCCACCGTCCAGGAAGACGCGGAGGCGTCGAATGTCTTCGCGATAGTCTTCTTTGCTGATGCGCATGTTGCAGGGTGCGGTGCATTGATTGATGCTGGCCAGCAGACACGGTCGAAACCAGCGCCAGCGTTCGTCATTCTCTTCGATGTCCAGCGTACAGGTGCGAAACCGGAAAATTCGCTGCAGCACAGCAATCGTGCCCCGCAGTTGTCCGGCATTGGTGAACGGGCCGTACAGTTTGACGCCGGATGTTTCTGGTTGTCGAGTGAACTCAACGCGAGGAAAATCTTCGCGGGTCGAGATCTGCAGATAAGGGAACGTCTTATCGTCCTTCAGCTGTGCATTGAAGCGAGGCTGAATGTCCTTGATAAGTCTTGCTTCGAGCAGCAGCGCATCGACTTCGCTGTCGGTATCGATATAGTCGATTTCTGCAATTTCAGGGATGAGCTTCGAAGTTCGCAGCTCGACTTCAGCGGCTTTTGTGAAGTAACTTCCGGCACGACTGCGAAGATTCAGCGCTTTGCCGACGTAGATGACACGCCCTTGGGCGTCCTTCATCAGATACACGCCCGGCGTTGTCGGAAACATGCGAACCTTTTCATGCGGCACAAGTGAAGCGCCGGAATCCGAAGACAACGATTCATTTTCCGGCGGCCTTGCTTCTGTTTCCTCGCCGTCCATGAGAAAGTTTTCGTTGAAAATGTCAGAAGAACTCGTTGAATCGTCTCAGATTGCGCAATGTATCCCTTGTTTCCTTATGTTCCAGCCTCAATTGTGGAACTTGGTCGTTTTCGCGTTGGCAAGGTATTGATTTTTAGATGCTTTTTCGTAGGGTTTAGCAGTCGCTTAACCGCTTGGACAGGCGGTTTTTGGGTTGCGACACCGGGTCTTGACCATTGTTTTTTGAAAGGCTGGCAAATGAAATTGATTCGATCACTGGGTACGTTGGTCATGTTGGGCAGCGTGTCCTGGATGCTGGGATGCACGGCGGACGAAAATACTTCCGGACCAGGCGGTGGCGGCGGCGGTTCCGGCGTAGCTGGCGGTGCTGTGGTGCCTCATTCACATGAAGGTGAAGATGCGCATGCGCATGAAGGCGACGCTCCGAAAACGGACGAGCCAAAAACTGAAACTCCGGCCGATGACGCTCCGTTTTCTACCGACGAGCCAAAAACTGAAACTCCGGCTGATGACGCTCCGTTTTCTACCGACGAGCCGAAAACTGAAGTTCCGGCGGATGAGGCTCCAAAGAGCGAATAACAATTCGGCGTTTGCGATGCGTGCAATGCAACCGCAGCTTGACATTAAGGGCAACCTGTTTTTACAGGTTGCCCTTTTCTGTTTGTCAACAGCCGTATTCTCAGGGCTTTGCTTTCTGGGAACTTTAATTCATCGACTGCTGGCAAGCGTACTGAGGCGGCGTCATACTCCGGCTTTAAAAAGGGGTCAACCAATAGTGCGGAGCACCCTCCGGGCCTTTGGCTATTGGTTCCCGACCCCTTGTTTAAAGCCCCCCTTTTATAAAGCCTGTTTGAAGCTCTGTGGGAAAAGAGAATGACAACAAGTCCGCGATATCGCTGTGTTCCTCTGTTTGGTCCCCCTGGCGTCGGCAAAGGAACTCAGGGGAAAATTCTGTCCAATATCCCCGGCTTTTTTCATCTGTCGGTGGGCGACGTGTTTCGTTCGATCGATATCGGTTCAGTGAATGGTCGCGAGGTCTACAATCACATCTCCCGTGGTGAGCTGGTGCCGGATGAACTGACGATTAAGATCTGGCGGACAGCCCTTGAAGCGTACGTGGCTTTGTCATGGTTCAAGCCGCGCGAAGACCTGTTGATTCTGGACGGCATGCCCCGCAACGTGCATCAGGTGGAGATGATTCGGGAACACCTGGAAATTCATCGGGTGATTTACTTAAAGTGTTCTGACGAAGAAGACATGATTCACCGAATTCGCCGCCGAGCGATTCGTGAAAATCGAACGGACGATGCGAATGAATCGATCATTCGTCGTCGATTCGACGTCTATCGCGAGGTGACCGCACCTGTGCTTCAACAGTACGATGCGGCCATCATTCATGAAGTGGATGCCAATGGGTCGCCCTCAGAGGTCGTGCATTCGATTTTGGATTGCCTCATTCCGGTTCAAAACGAATTGTTCGAAGCCAATCTCCGCGAAGAGAAATCGCTGAGTTCCTGACGTCGGGGTCAAACGGGGACACACCAAGTACCCAAAAATGAAAGAGCCAAGACCCAGCCACAGATGCCGAAAGAAAAAGAAGCTGGATCAGGAAATCACACCACAAAATGCTTAAGTCCACGCCATTGGAGGCGAGCCCGATGGAGAGCGGATGACTGGATTGTCTGATTAGAGTAGCCGCCCAGTTGACCGCACCATCGGGGTGAACCCGATGGAAGCGCGAAGTCGGCTAATCAACACCCAACACCAAAACACTGAAGACGAGGCATCTGTTTCTTTCATTCTTCAGGACTGTCGGGCAAAGTGTTGAATGCGATTTGTGAATCTCCGTCGGGGAGTAAGACCATTACGAGAGTGCCACAGTACCGGCCAATCGGACGGATTTCGCCGTTGGCAAGGATTCGTCCTGCACCGTCTTTCAGAATGATGGCTCCGCCAAACCAGGCTCGCTCGATGTTGATGATATTGACACGCCCATCCGGCCTTGCCCCACCGCCTCCAAATTGGTCCAGGCGCTGTTCCCACGAGACTTCTCCATTCAAAACCAACGTGCATGGGGACTCGAAACTCTGGTTTGATCGATCAATAATCAGCAAGTGATTCAAGTCGGGGGGATTGAAGGCGCCTTTAAGCCAGCTGAAGCCCCAGAACCCGATCAGCAGAACCAGGAGAACCCCCGACACCGTCACGTGATTGAAAAGCACACGACGAACAGAGAACAGATATGTGTTTCTCATCAACAAGTGCTCCAAAGACCGCAACCACTCTGGACGTGCATCGTCCTCGATTGCAAAAGCCCGGCACCTTTGAGATGCCGGGCTTTTATTCAACTGGGGTCAGTCGGCTATTCGTTGTCCATCACCTTTAGCTTCATCTCATCACTATTCCCCACCAGTTCCGGCGCGTACATGCCTTCAATCGTGGCCGGCAGGGCGGAGACGGTGCCGGGGGTTTCGGCGCGCATGCGGTAGCTGATGCTGTGCTGGCCTCGGGCGAGCGAGGTGAGGAAGAAGCTGACGCGGTCGTCGCGAAGTTCGCGATAGGCGCGGAGGCCTTCCCAGACATAACCGCTGCGCTGGTCGTCAGGTTCGAAGCCGCTGGGCTTGTGGTCTTCCAGGAGCAGGTATTCGTAATCGTTTTTGCTGTCGACGACCATCTCCACTTCGATCAGATCGCCGCTGGTGACGGAACGCAGATCCTCCAGGGGAATGCGTTTGTACTTCGCCACCTGCTGACTCACCACCTGGCCTCGATCGCCCTGCACGCTGACCTGTTTGTCGTCACGTTCCAGACGATAAAATTTTCGTTGGACTTTGACTTCCAGTCCAGCGGCGGTGATGGAATCTTCTTTCGTGAAATTCGTCAGGTAGGCACTGAAGTACACCGGACCTTTCCCTGTCCGGCGGACTTCGATCTTGTGGTTGCCGGACGTCACTACGTCGCCTTCCAGCAACAACACGTTGTCGAAGCTGAACAGGTTTTCGCCGTTGATCTTCACAGTCTTCCGGACTTCGCCGTCGATCAGAATTTCAACGGTCATGTCCGGCTGATCTTCGCCCGTGGCTTTGATGTAGTCGGCCATGGATTCCACGACCATCGCGGTGTCGCGAGTGCTGTTCCAGTACGTGCCGTGCTTACGGTTGTTCAGCAGGTACTTGACCAGTCGGGATGCGATCTCGTCGTTCGGTCGAACGGCGACGAGGAGCTTCAGGTAGACGGCCATGGCTTCGTTGTCGCTGCCATACCAGTACCACCAGCTTGCTTCCGGAAGTCGCAACCAGGCTGTCTGATTCTCTTCGTCCTGCTCCAGGAACTGTTCGATGTTTTTGATCACCATGTCGCGGCGTTCGGCATCCTGCTGTTTGTGCAGCACGAGCCCGGTCAGCGACAAACCATAGACCGACAAATCGCCGCGATCCCGATAGAGATAATCGGTCATGGCCGGGTCGTTGGCATCATGTTCAGACAGCACCATGGCTACGAAAGCGTCCATATTGTCCGCCTTCATTTTGTAGTCGGCCCTGCCATCGTACTTTGGATTCTCACGGTGCTTGTCGCCTTCGCGAAGCTTTGTCAGTTCGTTGGCCTGATACCCTTTCAGCCATTCGACACCGCGCTGGATGACGTCAGGAACAATCGGCACATCGTTTTGCTGAGCGACCGTCAGGCCATGCACAACCTGAGCCGTCAGATGCGCAGAGGAATTTTCACCGTAGCCCGAAAACCAGCCCCAGCCGCCATCGGTGAGCTGCATTTCGGTGAGAGCCTTGACTCCTTCGGCGATGATGCGATTCATCTCAAGTTCGTCGAAGACCGGATTGAAATCCTTTGAGCGCCCCTTCATGAGCTTCGTGTCCTTGTCGATGTTCTCCTGAATCCATTTCGCGAGCGTGCTGCTGCCCTGGCCGAATCCGGCCGGAAGTTCACGAATATCGCGAGTCTGCGCGGCCGGTTTTTCGCCCCAGTGCAGCGGGTACTTGCCGCGATAGGTCTGCTGAGCATCCAGATTAGTTCGCTGCTTCTTCACGTCGGCCAGATTCACTCCCATTTTCTGCAGCGTGCGTTGAGTCAGCACGGCAGGGAGGAAACGGTTGAGTGTCTGCTCAGTGCAGCCATAAGGATATTCCAGGAGGTACGGCAACGTATCGACCATCGCTCCTGCCAGACTTGGGCTGTAGCGAATTTCAAGACGTGACTGAGCCGGAATGCGTTCTTCCGGAACTTGCACTTCGACCAGAGCTTTTTCACCATTCGGACGGATGACACCAGTAAAGCTCTCTGTTTTCAACATGCCGTGCACCTGCACGGGCACTTTGATTTCGACGGCGTCCGATTCTTCGTCGGTCAATGCCTTCATGCGAATGGTAGTCAAACCGGAGGCAACCACATCGACCGTCCAGTTGACGCGAGCTTCGCCATTGGCTGGAACAATGATGGTTCGCTCTCGAAAAGGGGTCAGACCCTCTCCGGCATTCGCCTCCAAAGGGTCAGACCCCTTCTCGGCCTCATCGAGCAGCTTCAAATGTCCGCCTTCATTTTCGATGACGACTTTGACGGATTTTTCGCTGGCCAGATAGTTGTGAACCACAGCGGACAGCACGATCTGATCGCGTTCAGTGAAGAATCGTGGCGTTTGAGGCCGGATGATCAGGTCTTTGCTGCTGATAATGTCGGATGTTCCCGAGCCGACCCGGGTGCCATCGCCCATGGTCCAGGCTTTGATCTTCCACGTGGTCAGGTTATCGGGAATTTTGAACTTCACTTCGACGATGCCGTTTTCGTCGGCCGTGGAAGATGCAACCCAGTAAGCCGTGTCGGCAAAGTTGGAGCGAAGTGTCGGGGCAACTTCGACTCCGCCGCCAGCTTGTGGTACTCCCGGCCCGGCATTCTTGGCCATCATTCCCAAGGCGATTGGCGCAGCGGCTTCCATTTCCATCGCAGCCGCCGGAGCCATCATGTCACCTTCACTCATCATCATCCTGGCTCGCATCATGCCGCCTCGGCCGCCGCCAAATCCTCCGCCACTCATGCCGCCCATCATCCCTCCACCATAACCACCCATTGACGGGTCATTTCCGAACAGCAACTGCATCGTGATCTCGTTATCCCGAGACACCGGTCCGGAACCGCGTTGCAGCGTCGAGAAGATGCTCGCATGATGCTGACGACGCACGTTCCAGAAGAAGCTGCGGATTTCGGGGATACTGTTCGCTGCGATGTACTCGAGACTTGCGTCGTATACCGACATTACCGTGTTGCCGACGAATGGATTTCCATTCAGGTCCGTCAGCTTCAGTTTCACCGTTGCTTCTTCACCCGGACGGTAGCGTTCAGCGGAAGGAATCACTTCGACATTCGCGATTCGCTGCTCAGGAGGGACAACAATCTCTCGCATTTCAGTATGAATCTTCCCGTCGGCGATGGTCACGGCTTCGACAAAGATGTTCGGCATGTCCGTGCGTTCGATCGCGATTTCATGCACGGTGCTCTTGCCCTTCATTCGCAGGACGATCGGCTTTGAACACAGTCCATTCATCGGTCGCACGAACAGCAGAACAGTGCTGTCCGGTTTGTTCGTGTTGATCTGGAGCTGGACTTTTTCGCCCGGCTGATATTCCTGTTTCTCGGTGATCAGTTCGAGATCGTTGAAGCGGTAGCCGCCGCCGTTGTCTGCGGGGCCTCGGACGAACAGCACGTAGCCGCCTTCCATCTCGTGGCCTTCCCCGTCGGCATTCTTCACACTGTCCGCGATTTTCACGCTGATGCGGAACTGTCCGGCATCAGGCACCGTCATTTTCAGAGTGCCGGAACCGTCGTCGTTCGTCGTGACATCCCACGATTGCACTTCCTGCTCAACCGGCGTGTCTCCTTCGTATTTCACGGAGAACAGCGTCAGCTTGCCGCTGCCTTTGACAGGCTTGTCATCGGGAGTCCGCGCCTGGAAGCCCACGTTGACCGTGTCGCCCGTTTGATAGTGGCCTCGATCGGTCCATGTAAAGACTTTGAACGGATCCCGTGCCACGAGCACGCTGCCGTTGCCGATGATCGTGCGGCGGGACTTATCGACGACTTCCGCCGTGATGTTGTAGTTGTGATCGCTGTCACTGTGACTTGCCAGAGCGGCCGCCGTATCGATATCAACAAGGAACGTGCCGTCTTCGTCGATTTCGACGTCACCTTCGACAACGACTTCCGGGGGATCCGGACTCCAGTTCCACCATGGTCGAATCGGCGGCATACAGCCCCAGCGACTGAAGCCGGGATACCATTGATATTCCGGAGCGAACCACCAATAACCCGGCGAGTACAACCAGTCCCAACGCGCGATCGGATACCAGCGGCTGTCCTTCTTCGTGCGTTCGACTTTGTAATGCACCTTTGCTTCGGTCACCGGGGCTCCGAAGTAGTATTTGGCGATGATTTTCGCCTGAATTTTGTCGCCCAGCTTCACCGGCTTGTCGGGAGCTTCGATTTTCACTTCATACTCAGGCTTGCGATATTCTTCGACGACGAACGAGCCGTTGCCGATCATGTTCCGCTGTGGCTTGGTGATGACTTTCGTCACTCCGTTTTCTTCAACGGCGACGGAGACCATCACTTCTTCTGCAATCCCGATGATGTACGTCCCAAGCGTTCCGTCCGCCGGAATGGTCCACTCACCATCAACGCCCGCCCAGCGATCCGTCTTCGCTTCGACCTCATGGACAACATCGCCCTTGGGATTTCGAATCTGCACCCAGCATTGCTTGTCCGCATAGCTGTTGTCGTCCGCGTCAAAGCGAGGCTTGCGGGTCCACAGGCGATACTTGACGGCGTGGCCCGGGCGATACACGGGGCGGTCGGTGATCGAATAGACCTTGAGCGGGCTGTAATCCAGCGGCTGCAGTTTTTCGGGATTCCAGACGCCCATGAAGCCGTCGTAGGCCAGCCGACCCTCTTTCGTGCGAGCGATCACGATCCATTGATTCTGCGGAATCAGATCTTTCGGATCGGGCGTGCTGAGGCCATCGGCATCAGTTCGACCGGCGAAACGACTGGTGAAGATCTCGTAGTTGCGATTCTGGCGATACTCCTGACGCCACCCGAAGAACTCCATGTCTGCGCGAGCGATCGGCGCACCGGTCACCGCATCAGCGACGTAGTACAGTGTGCCGTCTTCCACACGCTTGCGGCTGATCGCGGTATCGGCCACCCACAGCACGATTCGAGCCTCATTGCCGTCATTCATCTTTGTCGTGACCCAGTAGGCGCCCGCTTTCTGCAGGGGCGTCGTCACAGTCGTCATCGCATCGAAGTGATTATCCGGAGCCTTCAGATCCAGTTCCCACTTCGCGACCGACTTGTCGAGATACTTCGCTTCGTCGTTGCGAATCAGCATCCAGCCGATGTTGTCGATCTGCAGCTTCACGCCATCCATTTGCTGCGGCTTGCTTTCGATATATTTGCGGACGTCGGTCAGCAGTTCGGCAATCTTGATCGGCCGAGCTTCAAACGTCGCTTTGTTGCCGTTGCGATATCGGATATCAAGAGTCGCACCTTTTCCGGCGGGCTGCACCGACGTGCTTTCAATCTGCATCCAGTTCTTCACGATCTGATCAATGCGAGCCTGCACAGCCTGCCGGTCATCCTTGTCGGTTGCCAGCTTCAACATTTCACGCAGGAGCACCGCAGCCTGCGGATACTGATGCCGATTCATGCGTTCGCTGATGAGCGATTCCAGAGCCTGTCGCTTTGTTCCGCCACCACGCGCAATGATGGCCTTCAGAATCACGATGTGATTGAATTCATCAGGCAGAGCGAACCGCTTCACGCCGGTTGTCAGCTTCGCGATCGTCTCGGTGTCTGCGAGCTCGTGAGCAGCCCATTCGCCGGATGGTCTTGGCTTATCATCCACCGCCTCGTCGCCTTCTGCAGCCTCACGAATGACAGGAGGTTCGCCGACAGCGGATGCTCCGACGCCAAACTGCGACTGCAGAAATCCGGCCCACTCCAGTTCCACCTGGCTGCGGCGATCGGCGATATGCTGCACGACCTGAGCCATCGCCCAGCGCCAGCGTTCGCCGTCGGATTTGGCTGAGTCCCACGATTCGGGCTTGTGATGAAAAATGGGATTGCCGACCTGATCCACCGGAGCACCCTTGCTCGGTGCGCCCCAGCCGCCGCGCCCGTAGCCGAAACCGCCGCCTTCGGAGATTTCAAAATCCGGCAGCGTTTGCAAGTCTGTCAGATCCTGCAGTTTCCAGGCTTCCCCATGTCGCGCGCTGCTGATCTGGTCTCCGACTCGTTGCCACAAGTCCGCTCGTTCCGCGGCTGTGGCATTGTCACCTTTCTCCGCCAGCGCAATCGCAGTCAGCAGTAATTGCAGCGACCGCACTCGATCCCGATCCGCCACACTGGCCCACTGTCCGCCGCCGCGATGCCCACCGCGTTCAAACTTACCCGCGACGACAAATCCACCTGATTCAATCTCGCCCGCATACACCTGTGCCGTTCGAGCCAGCAAGCGAAAATCTTCTTTGTGGTTTTCGATTGCGGCCTCCAGCAGTTCATCGGCCTCATGAACCAGACCCAGATTGTTCAGGCATTGAACTGCAAAGCCCAGATCGCCTGGCAACTCAATGTCGGTATTCTGTGCATCCAGTGATAACTCTCGAAACAGCTTGAGCGCGTCGTTGAAGTTGTTTTCGTCGAACAACTTTTTCGCAGCTGCCCGTTTCTGATCCGGTGGTTCCGCCATATTCGTAGCCATCAATCCAGACGAACTCAAAACTAACACTGCCGCCAGACACGCAATCGCTTTATACATGACTACAACCTTTACAGGAAAACACATCACCGCTCCGTTGCACGGAAGCTACCGCATCAGGAATCAAACATCCAGACAGGTCGGCACGTCTGACGTGTTCCATGTGCGGGAAGTTCCCGCGAAACCGCGTTGCGAGCGAATAGGGGCTCTGGCGACGTCAAATCAACCTGCGATCGCCTGCGTTTTTCGCGGGAAACCGAGTTTGTAAGAAATCTGTCAGCGCGTGGCAGACGTCACGTTAGACCCATCCGGGAAATCGCTGTCCTTCTTCTCGCTGGTTCCATCGGGCGCGTGGACTGTTGCTGCCACCACAGTCCGCAGTGACCAGCACACGTTTCGCTTTCGCGAAGCGTTTCCGACCAGGTTTCGTCCACCACCGTGACCGACGGGATTATGATCAATCAAAATCGCATAGTTTCGAAAAGCCGTCAGAATCATCGCCGTCGTCGTGCGACGTTCCTTTTCAGGAGCGTCCTCAGGCGTATTTTCGCGGTACGTTCGCTTCATCGGCTGTCACCAGAGATTCGTCGAACGACCATGTGAAGCGATGTGTCGGCACCGGATTGTTTCGCCCACTCCGCCAAGTTGGACAATGCGACGGGCGAATACAGCCGCGCCGCCGCAAGCATGCTGAGGATGGCACCATAATCAAACTCAGCCTGCGGATCGGCCGGCAAATATTGATTGATGATGCCGGCGATGTTGATTTTCTGAATCATGGGCTCAATCACGGCGAGCGCCCCGAACGTGGCGGTTTCAACATCGGTTTGGCTTCCGTACCATGTCGTCTGATTCATCCCGCGAAATCTGACGACTCTGGCTGTTTGCGCAAATACGAATTTCCACTCGTCTCAAGGTTGCGGAAAATAGGTTTAACGGAACGTTGAAGTCATT
>Ga0105044_10002175_pt1 | contig 26688 bp, 19 predicted proteins | sample MAT01_FD_78092 | JGI IMG/M metagenome (GOLD analysis project Ga0105044, IMG submission 78092) | Freshwater microbial communities from Lake Fryxell liftoff mats and glacier meltwater in Antarctica - MAT-01 | ecosystem: Environmental > Aquatic > Freshwater > Ice > Liftoff microbial mat | place... | reverse complement strand
TTGATCGCTTGAAAGCCGAGGTTGCCGCGCACCGGCACCGGGCCAACTTCGGTGTCGATATTGACCTTGACGAACAGGGTCGCCAACGCCTCATCCACCGTCCAGTTCTTGTTGGAAATGTCGGGGTTAAAATTGGGCGGCAAGTTGTACAGCGTGCCCAAGGCGCGGCGCGCGTCATAGCCGTAAATGCCGGCCAAACCCGCAAAGTTGAAGCTCGAATCACCGTTCAAATCGGATGGAATCGCCAGCTCGGTGCCGTCGCGGCAGGCAGCCAGGCATAGAAAGGCTTCGTTTGAACCGCGACTCTTTTCGCGGTCGGTGTAGTTGAAGCCGAACTCCACGGAGCTGATCGCACCGGCGTCAAAAGAGCGCTCAAGGTCCACCCGCACGGCGTTCAAGGTGTCTTCGACCTCGAAGTCTTTCAGGTAGCCATCCTGGCCCCAGCCGCCGGGATCGGTCAGCCGCAGGATCGACGGGTCGGCATAGTCAAGGCCGAAATCAAAGTCGAAAAAGCCCTCCGGATTGAATTGGATATCGATGCTGTCGCGGCGGTTGCCCGCAAGACCCGCGTAGGTTTCCAGGATGCGCTCTTCGCGGCCGGCGTCGGAGTAGCTGACATCGGTACTGACGGTCCAGTTCTCGGTGAACTTCCATTCCTGATTCCAGCCGAGTGCGAAGAGCTTGTCCTGCGCACCGTTGAAATCGTTACGTAACACCGGATCAAAATTGTTGAAGCGAGCGGCGGTGGTGGTGCCGGTAGCGGGGTTGACAGTAGAACTTACCGGGTTGCCCGCAGCGCCCCAGACCAACCCGAATTCCATGCCGCGCTTGAACTCTTCTTTGTCGAACCGTGAATAGTAGACGTCAAGAATCGTTGTGTAATCGTCGTTGGGGCGGTATTCGAGCGCGCCCATGAAGCCGTCGCGTTGATTATCGTTTTCGAAGTCGTACAGCTTGCCGCCGCCGAGCACGCCATCGGGGTAGCCCCAGGCTTCGAACTGGTGACCCTGAGACGGGTTGTTCAGACGCGCATAACCCAGCGCGATGCCCACGGTGTTGTCAGCGAACTGGTCAATGTAGGACAGACTGAAGCGATTGCCAGTCTCTTTCTCATCTTCCAACCGATGCTGGTCGCCACGCGCGTTGATCGCGATGGCGCGACCTGGGAAGTTGAGTGGCCGCACGGTTTGCAGATCGACCGTGCCGGACAAGCCTTGGCCGACCAAGCTGGAATCAGGTGTCTTGTAAACGATGACCTGGTTGACCAGTTCGGACGGGTACTGGTCGAACTCGACGCCACGATTGTTGCCAAGGCTGACCTGCTCGCGACCATTCAACGTGGTCGTGGAGAAATCGCCAGCAAAGCCGCGGATGTTGATTTCCTGGGCACGACCGCGATCACGCTGGGCGGTCAAGCCGGGCAGGCGAGCGATGGAATCGGCGATGCTGGTGTCGGGCAGCTTGCCAATGTCTTCCGATGAAATGGCTTCGACGATGGAAGTGGAGTCCCGTTTGGAATCGATGGCGTTCTCGATACCGGCGCGGATGCCGGTGACGACCACCGCGTCAAGCTCTTGGGCTTTTGCCCTAGCCTCTTTCTCTTCCTGGGTGAGTTCAGCATCGGCCTCAGCCTCTTGTGCATAAGCACCTGCCGACATCGCCATCAGCGCTGAAGCCAGCGCTACGCTCAGCACGTTTCTACTCAGACTCAGATTCAGATTCAACATCTGCCCCTCCCACTGGGTGATTACTTCAAATTTCGGTTGTTCGACGCCGGTGCGGGTTGCCCCAAACCCGGTCAGAAAACCGTACTGCGTGCTGACGCTTTTTAACGCCTTCGCAACGTTTGAAGATGTTAGCGGTAGCCCCTGTAAACGTGCGGATGCTGCATACGTATTCATCTGCGGTTACGGCAAACGACTGCCCAGAAAGGGCCTTGCGGGTGAAATAGTTGGTGTCATTCGGCGCCATGGCGAGCGCTGTCTGATAGCTGCCGGTGACGCAGGTTGAGAGATCAATGCGCTTCTTGCGGTCGCCCTATTCGCCAGCGTTGCAGACGCCAGTCAGCCCAATCACGGCAACCCAGAAGGCCAGAAACGATGCCGCAGTCACCGCGTTTTGCACCATCCTGGACCAGGCGTTGGTTTGGCGCGGTGGGTTTGGCCGCCGTTTCCTCAATGGCTTTGGCTGCGCAGCCAGGTACACCGGCAATCGACACCGGTCTGCATGTTGCCTCGCCCGATTGGCGTGACCAGATCATCTATTTCCTGATGATCGACCGCTTCGCAGATGGCGACAGCAGCAACAACGATCAAGGCGGCAAAGAGTTTGACCCGCAGGATCGTCGACGCTACAGCGGCGGCGATCTGGCAGGTGTTGAGCAGCGACTTGAATACATCCAAGGTCTTGGCGCGACAGCGGTTTGGATCACGCCGCCGGTGGCGCACCAATGGTGGGACGGTGATGTCGGTTACGGCGGCTATCACGGCTATTGGGCGGAAAATTTCAAGGCCGTCGACGCACATTTCGGAAGCCTTGCCGACTATCAGCAACTGTCGCGTGGGCTGCACGGACGCGGCATGTATCTGATTCAAGACATCGTGCTCAACCACACCGGCAACTTTTTCACCTACGACGGTGCCTGGGACGGCAAACGGCCGAGCCACAACTACCGCCGCAATCAGAACACCACACCCGTGCGCGCACCCAGCCAGTGGCCATTCTCATTGAACAATCCGCGCCGCCGTGCAGATCTCGAAGCGGCGGTCTACCACTGGACGCCAAACATCGTCGACTTCAGCAAGCTCGAACAGGAGCGCGATTTCCAGCTTGCCAATCTCGACGACCTCAACACCGAAAGTCCCCTGGTGCGGCAAGCGCTGCGGGATAGTTACGGGCATTGGATTCGCGAAGTCGGCGTCGACGCCTTCCGGCTTGACACCGCTTATTACGTGCCGCCGGAGATGCTGCGCGATTTTCTCGACGCCGACGATGCCAAGGCCCCAGGCGTGATGCAGGTGGCCAAAGCCAGCGGCCGCGAGGCATTTCATGTATTCGGCGAAGGTTTTGGCATTGATCGCGCCGACGAAGAGGTGCAGATGCGCAAGATCGAGCGCTATGCGACCGAACCCGATGGCCGACCGTTGTTGCCGGGGATGATCAACTTTCCCCTGTATGGCAGTTTGAACGATGTGTTTGCACGCGGACGCCCCACCGCTGAATTGGGCGACCGCATTCACCGGGTGATGAGCGTGCATCGCGATCCGCATCGCATGCCGACCTTTGTCGACAACCACGATGTGGATCGCTTTCTGGCTGGCGGCAGCGAGGCCGCGCTGCGACAAGCCTTGCTGTTGATCATGACCCTGCCGGGCATTCCGACGATTTATTACGGCACCGAGCAGGGATTCAAGCAGCCGCGGCAAGCGATGTTTGCGGGCGGTTTTGGTGCCGGCGGCCGCGACCATTTCGACGCGAAATCCGCGCTGTATGGATATTTGGCCAAGATCACGGGTTTACGGCGTGCGCATCCGGTGTTGTCGCGCGGCGTGCCGACGATCTTGGGTGACTCAGCCGCTGGCCCTGGTGCCCTTGCCTATCGGATGGACGCAGCCGGCCAGACCAGTTTGCTGGTTGTGTTCAACAGCGGCGAAACGCCGGTGTTGTTAGATAATCTTGACACTGGATTGTTGCCTGGTCAGGCACTGCGCAGTGTGTTCACGATCAATGATGGGGCGCCGTCACCGGTGGCTGATGCCCGTGGCAGGTTGACCTTTGAGCTTGCCGCTCGCAGTGGATACGTGTGGGCAATCGACCGCCCAGCAGCCGCCGCACAGGCACCTGCAGCGGGTCCAGCGCCACCGCAGTTGCGCGCACAGCGGCTCGCGGATGGTCGCTTGCAGGTCAACGGTGAAACTACCGGTGAGGCAACGCTGAAGCTGGTGGTTGATGGCCAATTGGCAACCGCCACTGCCGTATCGGCAGATCCGAAGGGCAACTTCAGCGCGTTGCTGGACACGCGCAGCCTGCTCGATGCCAGCATCGAGCATCGATTGGTGGCGTGGTTACCGGAGGCAGGCTCAGCATCTGAGGCCGTGGGCTTTCGCGCATCGCCAGAATGGGTTTTGCAAGCTGAAGTCAGTGATCCGTCAGGCGATGACGCGGGACCAAGCGACCGCTATCGGTATCCCACGGATCCCAGTTGGGGTGAGAACCGGCAAATGGATTTGCTGGGCGCGCGAGCATTCACGGCGGGAGGATCGTTGCGATTGGAGCTGGACATGCATCGGGTGACGCAAGTGTGGAACCCGGCGAATGGCTTTGACCACGTGGCGTTCAGCATTTTTATCAGCCTGCCCGATCGTGCCGATGGCGTGCCCGCACTGCCACTGCAGAACGCGAACATGCCTGCTGGTTTGAACTGGCAGTTTCGATTGCGCGCGCACGGCTGGAGCAACGCCATGTTCAGTGCCGTGGGTGCGAGCGCCAGCGAAGACGGCGAAGTCAGGTCGCCCGGGGCCGAGATCGTGGTGGACAAGGACCGACATCGTGTCAGTTTTCTGCTGCCGGCCACCGCATTGAGCCCTATGACATCAGAGCAGACCACATCGTTGGCAGGCGCGAGCATCTACGTGACGACGTGGGACTACGACAGTGGCTATCGCAAGTTAAGCAAACAAGGCAGCGGCCATACATTGGCAGGCGGCGACGGCGCTCGCGATCCGCTGGTGATGGACGACTTGCTGTTGCGACTGCCGGCGAAGGCAGAATCCTCAGTTGATGCCGAAGCGCTCACGTCGCCGCCTGCCGACAAGTGAAGAACCCGTTCAAGGTCAGCCGGCCGCTGCGAGGATCTTCGGTCAGGTGCTCTGGTGCCGAGATATCGCCGCTGTGAAACTGCATGCCGTTGTAGAAGATCAGGCGATTGAAGCGCGCGGGCACGCTGGCGATTTTTTCGAACCAGGGCGACGACGCCGTCTGATAACCGCGGCTCAGAGCGTACTTCGCCAGCATCTCGGCGCTATCCAGCCGCCCCGAGTCGTGCACCAGCCGCGCCGTCTCCGGCTCGCTACGGGCCGGTCGAAAAAAGGCGGTGCCGCCGAGTGCAGGGTCATGGAACAGATACAGCACGCAAGCGGCGACACACTGGCCCGGCTCGATCTGCATGCGATCGCGATGACAGATCGACTGCGCCGGCGACAACTGCTGCGGTGCATAAGTCACCAACGACAATCGGCTATAAGCACGCAGCGTGCGGCGACCACCCAACGCACGGCGCACGTGCAGGGCGAAAAATCCGTCCAACATCGCGCTGAAGTTGTCCGGCATGCGCAGCTCCGGGCCGGGGAACGCGTTGTGGCCAGACGCCTGGAATTCGGCGCGACGGGCGACCGCCAGTTCGATCAGGTGCTGCGGATCGCGCAGCGCCTCATCGAACACAAAGCACTTCTGGCCGTTGCCGAGCGCGATGACAGACACGGTAGGCGACGGATTGAACATGCGGACGAGAGTGCGCGCGGAAGTGAATATCGAATCGTAACCATGCCGCTGCCACTTGGCGACGCGCCGCATCGTCAGTCTTGATGTTTACACTTCCCAAATCGGTGAACCGTATGAAAATCCTGCAACGTGGCATCGCTTTGCTGGCCCTGTTGCTTGCATCGGGAGGGCTCGCCGCCACCGAGACGCCGCTGCCGCAGGTCGCCACTGGGCGCATCGAGCGCTTGGCCGATTTTGCGTCCGCCCACGTTCCGGCCAGACATATCGACGTCTGGTTGCCTGCCGGCTATCCCGATGCCGCGCCTTACGCGGTGCTCTACATGCACGACGGGCAAATGCTGTTCGACGCGCAAACCACGTGGAATCATCAGGAATGGCGAGTCGATGAAGTGGCGGGTGAGCTGCAGGCGTCCGGTACCTTGCGCCCGTTCATCGTCGTCGGAATCTGGAACGGTGGCGCGGCGCGGGCGGCGGAGTATTTGCCCCAACGGGCGTTTGAGCGACTCGACGCCAACGCGCAAGCGAAGCATCAAGCTGGCAAGCGCGGCGATCAGCCGTTTCTGTCGGCGCCGGTCTATTCGGATCGTTACCTGCGATTTCTGACCGAGGAACTGAAGCCGCTCATCGACCGGCGCTTCGCAGTGGATCCCGCCCCGGCTGCCACTGCAATCATGGGGTCGAGCATGGGTGGTTTGATCTCGCTGTATGCGCTCACCGAGTACCCGCGGATTTTTGGTGCTGCCGCGTGTTTGTCGACGCACTGGCCGGCCAGCTTCATCTTCGACGACCCGACCCTGCCGGAGGCGCTCCTCGCCTATTTGACAGAAAAACTTCCCAACCCGACCCAGCACCGACTGTACTTCGACCACGGCACCGCCACCCTTGATGCCCACTACGCGCCTTGGCAGAGGCGGGTGGATGCGATCATGACAAGCAAGGGCTATTCGGATGCCAATTGGGTGAGCCGGGTCTACGCTGATGCCGAGCACAGCGAGCAGGCGTGGAGCGCTCGTCTGCAGGTGCCACTGACTTTTTTGTTTGCGGCAAGTCCGCAATCGCCAAGACCATGACAATCTTGCGCATCCCACCGCGAGCCTACCGCCGTGCAAGCGCCTGCTGATTTCATCCTCACTGTCGTCTGCCCGGATCGACCCGGCATCGTGTATCGGGTCAGCGCGCTGCTGTTTGAGGCGGGTTGCAACATCCTCGACGCCCAGCAGTTTGGCGATGATGAAACCGGGCGATTCTTCCTGCGTGTCCACTTTGGCGCTGACGACTTTCGAGTCGGTCAGCGGCTTCGCGATGAATTTGATCGCTTGGGTCGCGAGTTCGGCATGCAGTGGCAGCTCCACGATGGCCAGCGTCGCGCTCGCCTCTTGGTATTGGTCAGCAAACAAGGGCATTGCCTGAATGACCTGCTGTTCCGGGTCAGCAGCCGGCAACTGATGGTCGAGGTGGCTGCCGTTGCCAGCAATCATGAGGACTTGGGCCCATTGGCCGCGTCGCATGGCGTACCGTTCATCCACTTGCCGGTCACTGCCGGGACGCGCGTCGAGCAGGAACAGCGACTGCTTGAACTGCTGCGTCGCGAGCGCGTCGACCTGGTGGTGCTGGCGCGCTACATGCAGATCCTGTCAGCCGAATTGTGTGCTGCGCTGTGCGGCCGCGCGATCAACATTCATCACAGCTTCCTGCCCAGTTTCAAAGGTGCAAGGCCCTACCATCAAGCGCACGCGCGCGGCGTCAAACTGATCGGCGCCACCGCCCACTACGTGACCCCCGACCTTGATGAAGGGCCGATCATTGAACAAGACGTGGCCCGCGTCGACCACGCCATGTCCCCACGTGAACTGGTGCGCATGGGCAGTGATATCGAGTCGCAAGTGCTGGCTCGCGCCGTGCGTCGCCATGTCGAGCATCGCGTGCTTTTGAACGGCCATCGGACGGTGGTGTTTCGTTGACTGGTTGTCAACCGCCGCAGCGACCTTTACGGCAGCGGGCCTTGCATCGCGACGTACACCTGATTGCGACCGCCGCGCTTGGCGTTGTATAGCGCGCTATCAGTCTGCTGCAGCAGGATTTCCACCGAGCCGGTAGAAAACGCCACGCCGAAACTCACTGTCACTACGCCGTCACCGGCATTCGCCGAGTGCGGCAGCTGCATGGCTTGAATGCGCTTCCGGATTTGCTCAGCTAAGGTCGCCATCTGCTCTGGCGTGGCCTGCGGCCATAGCACCGCAAACTCTTCACCACCGACGCGTGATGTTTGTGCACCAAGCCCACGGGTGAGGGCATCCATCTCGCCAGCTAGTGCGCGCAGACAGCCATCGCCAGCGGGATGGCCATAGGTATCGTTGTAAGCCTTGAAATGATCGACGTCACAAAGCAGCAAGCCCAGTGGTTTCCCGGCAAGGCTCGCCTGTTGCCAGGCCGCAGCCAACGCGAGGTCAAAGCCGCGCCGGTTGGAGACGCCGGTCAAGCCGTCGGTTTGCGATAGGCGATCCAGTGTTGCGGCGAGTTCGGTGGCGCGATCACGTTGTTCGGCAAGCGAGTGCACCAGACTGATGTTTTCGAACTGGTAGCCGAGAGAGCGCACCGCGAAGTCGCGAAATCGCTTGGCTGAGCGATACATGAAGAGCATCCAGATGATGACGAGGACGCCAAGGAAACTGGAATCCGAATTGCCACGTGCCAGCAGAAAGACGCCGACCGGCAGCATTGCCGGTAGTGCGAACGCGACAAAGGCCGAAATAATCACCGAGTAGGCGATAGCCGCCCCGGACAACAATGCGCCCACGGTGAGCACCACCACCGCGAGTTGCATCTCGTTGGCCAAGCTCGCCAGATACACCGCGTAGGCGCCCCACAACGCACCCGACAGCAGCACCGCCAGGCGAAAGCCATTCAGCCAACGCGCGCTGGCCACCTCCGCGTTGGCGTGCTGGAAGCGCTGTCCGAGTTGAAAGCGATACAAGATCATCAGCAGATAGGCGAGGCCCCAGCCGATAATGATGCGACGGTCAGCGATATCCCAGAACAGCACGCCCAGCAAAGCGCCACCGCCGATGCTTGCCACGTTGGCGTTCGCCGACTGTGAATAGATCAGCTGCAGGCACTTCGCGGTGAGCTCGGGGCGCAAGTCGGACGGCATGAGATAGCCAGGGTGGGCGAGAGTCACAGCTTACCAAGCGGGTTCGAATGCGTTGGAGTACGCGCGTTGCGAATCATGCCGCACGCTTGAGCCGCATTGGCCACGTTTCAATCGCCGGGTAGCAATGTGCGTTGAAACGCAGGGTAGCCAGCCCGATGGTGAGATTCCGCCGGCTCTTCAAGATGCTCCCTCCACTCGCGTCAACCAAGCGGCGAGGGTGGCCGCGGCCGTCATCGTCAGCAGTCCTGCTCCCACTCGCCATCCGAAGGCTCGCCCCCCGCTGAGCCATGCAATCACGCCCTTTGACAGGCTGCTCGCGGCCAGCACGCCCAGAAAGCCCAACGTCGCAGCTTCGCGCGAGAGTTGCCCGCCTGCTTCCAACTGGCCTAGCGACAAGGCCGATGCATGCGCCTCGGCCAGCGCCGCCAAGGTGGTGCCCACCAACACCGCACGCGGCCCCAACCAGTCGTTGAGTGCCGCGGAAAGCAACAACATGGCGCTCACTGCCAACGCGAATACAAGCGCTTGGCGGAAGCGGAACATGCGGCTGCTCGCGGTCGGTTGTTCAACGGCGTCGACGCCACGCCGCAAGCCCAGCAAGCCTCCTATCAAGGTCACCAGCATGGCTGCCGCCAAGGGTGCAGCGATGCTTCGCAGAAAGCCTGGTGCCACCGCCGACAGCAGCGGCAGGAACAGGCTCAACGAGGCCAAGCTGGCAAACATTGCCCCGGCCACCGCCGCGTGTAACCGACCCGGCTCCTCACGAACACGCTGACCGAAGCCGGCGGTGGCAGCAGTCGAGGAGACGTAGCCGGCAAAAAAACCGGCCAGTGCCAATCCAAAGCGACCGCCGACCACTCGCAAGGTCACATGGCCGAGCGCGCTTATTCCCATCGCAAGCACCACCAAGAGCCAGACCCGCCAAGGATTCAGCACGTCATAGGGTCCCACCGCGCGATCTGGCAACAAGGGCAGCACTACCAGTGCCGCCGCGGCCAGGAACAGACCGTCACGTTGCTCGCTGCCGCTGATCAGCTCACGACTGAACCGATGGATGGGCGCCTTGGCCGCGAGCAACACCGCCGTCACCACGCCGAGGCTGGCCGCCAGCAGCGGCTCGCGCATCGCCAGCGCCCCCAGCAAGAGCACCAGCAGTGTCGTCAGCTCCGTGGTGATGCCCGGGTCCCGCTGGGTTGTGTGCGCATAGCTGACGGTCACCAGCGCAGCCACGGCAAACAGCAACACACCCAACACCCACGGTTCGAACAAGGTCGCGGTCGCGCCGAGCACACACAGCAACGTGAAGCTGCGCACACCGGCCAGTGCCGGGGTTGTCGCTTCTGCAATGCTGCGCTCGCGCTCGATGCCGATCAGTAACCCGATTCCGAGTGCAACCGCCATGCCCTGAATCACGTCCGATGGCATCCTCACCTCCCTACGATTCTGCTGCGATTCTGCGGTGATCCTGCGGTGATCCTGCGGTGATCCTGCGGTCATCCACGACACCCTACCACTGGCGGCCGATTCGCTTCGAGTTCCCCACCAGTGCAGGCAATGCTCCGCGATCAGAACGGCCAGCGAGCGGGCTATACACGTTCCGTTTGGCCAACCACCCTACAATCCGCACACGCCGCCCAGTAACAAGGTTTTCTATGCGTCTGTACCTCTCTGCTCTTCTGCTATCTCTGCCCATGGTTGCTACTGCAGCGCCTGCGAGCTGGCCGGCGGTGAGCTATGACACCCGCTATATGAGCACCGCCAAGCTTGAGTCATTGAAGGCCGAAGTCGATGCTGGATTCTGGCTGGAAACCGGCGATGCCTTGCTGGTGGCGGCGCCAGATCACGTGCAGGCGCGGATTGCGCAACGCGCCAGCGTCGTTGACCGACTCGGCCCATTGGCGGCAGCGGACCTCGTGCTGTTGCCGATGGGCTGCGACGTCGACGCCGAGCATCGCCCAACACCGCTCGCGGTGATCGGTCATCACGCACTGGTGCGTGCCTCGGCGGTGCCCGTCGCTGCGCGCCACGAGGCGCAACCGGTGATCGCCAACAGCGTGCTGGCCAGCGAATTCCGGCCGGCCGCCGACGTCGCTCGAGCGGCGGACCCTGTGATCGAATCCGTAGTGGCGCAGGTGGATACCGCGCGCTGGTTTTCGCGGGTCGAGACCTTGGCCAGTTTTGATCGGTCCAGCTATGGCGCAGCGACCAGCGGCAGCGAGATGAATCAGTCGCGCGATTGGTTGGCAGCAACCTTTGCAGGGATGGGGCTGACCACCACCACGCCCACGTTCAGCAGTGGGTCGGTGATCGCCGAAAACGTGATTGCGATGCGCCCGGGTACGCGCCGGGCGGGCGAATGGGTGGTGATCGGCGGCCACTACGACTCCCGCAACACCAACAACAGCGCCGGTGGTGTGCTGAATACGCCCGGCGCCGAAGACAACGCGTCGGGTTGCGCAGGGGTGTTGGAGTTGGCCAGCATTTTTGTCAACGTGCCGACCGAGCGCAGCCTGGTATTCGCCTGTTATGCCGGCGAGGAGCAGGGCTTGTTGGGATCGCTTGACCACGCGCAAGATCTTGCCGACTCCGGCGACCTGCCGCGGGTCCAGCTGGCATTGATGATGGACATGATCGGTTACTCGCATGACACCGATTTCGACATCTTGCTGGAGAGCGGCAACACACCAACCCAGCTCAACGTGCTCAACACGTTTGCCCAGCTCGCCGTCGACTATGCGCCGGGAAGCCGCACGATAATTGACAGCAACCCGTGTTGTTCGGACCACATGCCGTGGATCAACCGTGGGGTGCCGGCGCTGCTCACAATCGAGAACGACTGGTCGCAGTATCCGCACTACCATCGCAGCACTGACTTGCCGCAGAACATGACCAACGCGCAGCCAATGGCGGCGAAGATCCTGCGCACAAACGCCGCGGCGATCGCCGTCTGGGCTGTGATCGAGGTGTCTGCGGTGTTCACCAACGGATTCGAATAGGCGTTGCCGAAGCGTTGGGCAAGCACGCTTCAATCGACGCACGCTTCAATCGACGCATGCCTCAATCGACGCAGCCAAGACGCCGCCAAGACGCCGCCGACGCTGAAACACGCCACTCCGTCAAATTCGACATGGGAATCGCATGAGCAACGCGGACTTTTCAGGAAAAATCGTGCTGGTCACGGGCGGTGCCAGCGGCATAGGCGCTGCCACTGCGGTTGCCTTCGCTGACGCCGGTGCCACGGTAGTAGTGGCCGACATCGCTGACGTGGCAGGCCGGTCGGTGGCGGCGGATATACAGGCGGCAGGCGGCCAAGCCGAGTTTGTCCGCGTCGACGTCACCTTGGCTGGTGAAGTCGAGGATTTGATCGCTGGTGTGGTGGCGCGTCACGGTCAGCTGGATCACGCATTCAACAACGCGGGCATTGAGGAGGAATCCCGTCGACTGGCGGACGGCGATGAGGCCTTGTTTGACCGCATGCTGGCGATCAACGTCAAAGGCGTGTGGCTGTGCATGAAGTACGAGCTGGCACAGATGGCCCGTCAGCGTCATGGCAGCATCGTCAATACGGCTTCTGTGGCGGGCCTGGTAGGCGCACCCAAGCACGCGATCTACGCCGCCAGCAAGCACGCCGTGCTCGGCCTGACCCGCAGCGCGGCGGCTGAGTACGGCCGAATCGGCGTCCGCGTCAACGCCATCTGCCCAGGCGTGATCCGCACGCCCATGTTCGAGCGCGCGCTGCAGCGGCAACTGGCAAGCCTGGAAGCGATCACCGCCATGCATCCGATGGGGCGCATCGGCGAAGTGGCTGAAGTGGCCAATGCGGTGCTTTTTCTTTGCTCGGATGCATCGCCCTTCATCACTGGACATGCGTTGACGATTGACGGCGGGATGACGGCGATCTGATCGCGATGGATGTCGCGGTTGTGGATGTCGCCCGATCGGATGTCGCCCGTTCGGATGTCGCCATTTCAAACATGCTGCCCAAGAGCGGACCGACGCCTGCATCCGCAAGAGCACTTGCCGCGTTTTCAGAAGTTCGGCACCCAACGAAGTTTTGCCGCCCACCTGCTTGCAACGCCTTCGGAGACACCATGTCAATGCCCGCCGCAGTACTTTCTGTGTCGCTCGTCTTGCTGTTGAGCGCCTGCGCATCCGCACCGCCCGTGCCAGCGGCCGAAGACACCCGAGCCAGCCACGCCAGCCAGACCAGCCTTTACGAACAGTTGGGCGGCGCACCCGCGATCTCCGCCTTGGTCGATGCGCTAGTGGCCGAGTACAAGGCCGATCCAGGCATCTCATCCCGATTCGACTTGCCGCCCGCTGAGCTTGGCTATCTGCGTGAGCGGCTGATCGAGCAACTATGCGCCGCCACTGGCGGCGGCTGTCAGTACACCGGCCTGCCCATGAGCGATGCCCATTCCGGTATGGCCATCAGCCAATCCGAATTCGATGCCTTCATGCAAGCCACCGCACGCGCCATGACCAAGGTGGGAGTGAGTAACGATCACCAGCGAACGCTGGCGTCGGTACTGGAAGGCATGCGCGGCGAGATCGTCGATCAATAGCACTTCATGTTTCGGGCCAAGTCCAACCGGCTGCTGGCATTGGCGCTGCTTTATACGAGACCGCCGGTCAGCCTCACCTGAAGGTGCCTGACGTCAGTACGCGCAATTCAAAAGCCAGTGCTCGAAGAGGAGGCCAACGGTCGCAGTTGCCATTTCAATAACGCCGGGGTCGGCTAGCCGATCCGATTTCGGCGTCCCGCCCAGAATGCGCACGAGAGTGTGTTCAGATTTCGAAATGCATGCCCTCGAATCCGGCGAGCAGCTGTTTGTCGATTCGCATGACCGAGAACCAGACCCATCCGCTGAGCGCGACAACAGGCAAGGCAATCGCGGCGGCGATCAGCAGAGTAAGGGTGTTCATGGATATGCCTCGGCGTAAAGGAGCAGTCTTGAAGGGTGTGGGTCGCCGAACAGGCTTGACCACGGCGGACGTCTGAAGTGTCGTCGCCACGGTAGGGCCTTCCACCTCCCCGGTCTGTGCGATGGCGAACCGTGTCAGCAGGCCCCGTGAGATGCACTCGCACCGACCGGAAGCGTCCAGCCGAACTCAGGTGTCCAGTCTTCCGTACAGCAGCCGGATGATCAAATCCATCAAGGGATCATCGACATACTCAAACAGCGCCCGTGCCTCCTCGCTCGTCAACACCGTCGGCAAGCGCGCCGGTTTCTTCGCCCGCGTCACTTCGGACAACCGTCACTTCGGACAACCAAGGCAAATCCACCCCCAACAGCTCCCGATACAAAAACAGCAGCGCCGACAACGCCTGGTTCTGGGTGGAAGCCGTCACGTTCCGCTCGACCGCCAGCGAGCTCAGAAACGCCTCGATTTCCGCCTTGCCCATTTCGGCTGGGTGATGTTTCCCATTAAAAATGATTTAGCGTTTCGCCCACTGCACATACGCCTGCTCGGTCCGCAAGCTGTAATGCTTCAAGCGGATGCGATCACGAAGTTGCTCCAGCAGTTTTGGGGGACGGGAAGAAGAATCCGAAGGGGGGAGGCCTTCATGGGCATGATCAGTGTTACCGGACAAGATGAACCAAATAAATTCAACGAATCAACAGGTTAGCACATGACGCCAGATTACCGGCCTTGTCCAGTAACACTTTTACGCCGACATTTGTCGGCTATATTGCGTTAGGCCTCACTCCGGCCATCACGGTGCTGCTATGACTCAAAAACATCAGCGTCATCTTCTGCTCTACATCGGACTCGCCGTGTTAGCCGGGCTAAGCGTCTATTACCTGTACCGAGGAATTAGCTACCGTTTCCTGCAAGAAGACAGGCTTGGACCTAGCTTGTTCAACAAGCAGTTTTGGTATGCAGGTCACGTCTTCTTAGCGCTGCCCGTAGTCTTTGGAGCGCCTCTGCAGTTCCTACCCACGCTCAGACAATCAATGCCTCACGTCCACCGGTGGGTTGGGCGCGCCTACGTTTTCGGTGCTAGCGGGGCGGCGCTCTTCGCCACCTATCTTGGAGCTACAACTGAATATGAGGGATCGCGCCTGTCCCTAGTCATTACTGGACTCCTGTGGCTATTCTTTACCTTAGCGGCATGGCGCGCCGCTGTCTCACGAAACTTTGTAGCCCACCGGGCCTTCATGATCCGCAGCTATGCGTTGGCGCTGGTAGTGGTCTGGCTCCGCATCATGTATGACTTTCAAGATTACTTGTTCTTCTACGTTGCAGACGTGGATATGAGGGACGCAACGCGTGAGTGGGCATCGTGGGTAGTGCCACTCCTTGTTGTCGAGTTCTGGCTTTCTTGGCTTCCGCAGGTGAGGTCTAACAATTCATTCAAGCCGAAACCGCTTCGCGGTTCGGCCTAATTCAGGCGTTAGGCCGCTATGACCCACTACAAGGTATTTGCCGGTAAAGCATTGGTCGGGCACTCCGCGCTTGAGTCTGGCGACCCTCCGATGGGCGTGGCTTGTGGCAAGTTCTTGCCTCTCCCGGCTTACTCGTTGATCCAATCGCAGTGCATCGCTACTCGGGATTTGCCTCAGTCTCATCTAGCGCTATCAATTGCCTGCCCAAACGGTGATCCAGTCCCCGCGGATCACGGTGTAGCTATCCTTGACTATTCGGTGGAACTTGGGGAGATCGAGGTACATGCCGTAGGCATTGGCTACACTCGTTACGCAGAGCTGTTCCCAGACCATGTGGCCGCTTACTACCAAGACCGGTAGCGGCCTAACGTCTAAGGATAGATCGCGCGCAGCCGCGATCTGATCCGATTGTTGAACAAGCCCGGTGGTGGGTGTTCGACTTACTTATAGGAAAGAGTTTTTTTGGCCCTTGGTACCGCGATGGCGGTCGCGGATTTGACGGGTCTGGGTTCACCGTCGTGAGCGTGAAACCGGCGAGTGCCGGGTTTGCTTGCCGTCGATCCTAGCCGATTTAGGCAGGTTTTTGCCGAATCAGACGCAATCGATTTCGCGCCCGTCGCCGAGCGTGTTCGCCACCGGCGCGGGCGGGTGGGTTACACCGTGGCGCTCCGGGTTGGTTGGGCTGGGCTGTCGGTTTGCACGTCGATTTGGAATGTCCGTGGGACGACGCGAATGCGCATTGGCTGGCCGCAGCGCCAGCACAGCACGGGGCGGCGGGTCTTGGGTTTGGCGATCGGGATGACGACGTGCAGCATGAGTTGCACGCGGCGTAGCAGGATCTTGCGGCGATGGTGGCTGAGGCCATAGTTGCGACTGCGCCGAAAGCCGCGTGGCAGCAAGTGGCTGAGCAGCAGCTCATGGAACCACGTCGAATCGGATTGATCGGAAGTGTTCACAGAGTTAGCCTCGTCTCCAGAGAAACCGCCAGTGGCGGACACACCGACCGGGTGCGCGAGACGAGGGTGTATCAGGCTGCCGCGTAGCGGCTTCGTTCAACGATGTGTGTATGGACTGCTCCGTCAACCTCTCACGGTTTGGTCGGCTGAAGTTTGGTTTTTGGCTGACGCCCTTTCCTTTCTCACGCTTCTGTTTTGATCTCGACATGGCGGTGCGGTTGCATTCCCGTATTCGGACGCTCCACGATCAACGCGCGGCATCTTGGAAGGGGTTCAAGCACTCCGGAAATCACGCCAACTCATGGCCGGCCTACTTTTTCGACAGGCTGTTTGGCAAGACGTTGACGTCGCGTTGACGCTCTTTGCGGGCGGGCGCACCATCGCCTATGAACTCGTTGACGATTGAAAATGCGATGACAAAAGAGGCGGATCACGGTCCAGGAGAGGCGATATCGCAGGTCGACACCGCTTGCTCGCTGTCGAGGAGATCGACCATTCGCCCGATGGGGCGTCATGGTTAAGGCGAATCTGGCCTCGCGTCCCACGCTGGAGTTGCCGGCCGTGGTGGTGCCGGTGTCGGTGGACGGCGAGCATGACCATCGGCTGATCGCCATTTACTACGCGATTGCGGTCGCTGTGCTGAGCTTTTACGGCGTTCGCGTATGTCCCTTCATTGCCGGGCTCGATCCGCTCAACGTCGTAATGACGTTCGCGCTCGGCTTTGCTGCCGCGTTCGTGCTCAAGCTGCTGTTTGAGCAGCGCCTGATGCCCGCAGGCGAGCCTTTCACCCTGTCGGTGTATCAGTTTTTTATTGATTTCGGCCTGTTTGTGGCCGTTGGGGTTGGCATTACCCTGTACAACCATTACGTGGTCGGCTTTCCACTGGAGTCGGGCGGCAAGGTGCTGATTGGCTCGGCGATGTTCGGTTTGTTTGCCGGGCTGGACAACGGCTTGCGCCGCGAACGGCGTACGCCGCCGCGGCTCTCATCGCTGACCCAATCGCCCAAACGCATCTTTCCAATCACTGACCGGCTGGTCGTGATTTTCATCACGATCGCGATGTTTACCGGCGTCGTTGCCGGCATGGTCATTGTCAAGGATATCGACTACCTGATCGCGCACATCAATGATCAAGCGCATGGCGATCTGCGGCGTGCGGTGTTCATCGATATCGCATTCGTGATTGGTGTGGTCCTGCTGCTGGCACTGCGTCTGTTGTGGTCTTACGGCAATAATCTGGCCTTCATCCTGCGTTTGCAGATTGCGGGCCTCGGCGATGTATCCAACGGCAAGCTCAACACCTTCGTGCCGATCATCACGCGCGACGAATTCAGTCTGATCGCCGCCAAGACCAACCGCATGATCGCGGCGTTACGTGACGCCCACCGCGAGCAGAACGACCTGTTTGAAGTCAGTCTGGCGCTGGCTACCGAGCTGCGACTCGATCCACTGTTGACCCGCATCGTGGCCACCACGCGCAGCTTTGTCGGTGCAGATCGTGTCAGTCTGTTCCTGCACGACGCAGCCACCGATGAGTTGTGGGGCAAGGTGGCCGAAGGCGTCGAGGATGTCATGCGCTTTCCGGCTGATACCGGCATCGTTGGCGACTCGTTTCAGCGCGCGGCGGTGGTCCGGGTGGCCGACGTGTATGACGATCCGCGCTTTAACCCGGCCTTCGACCAACGTACTGGCTACCGCACGCGCAGTCTGCTTTGTGTGCCGGTTGAGGATCGCTCCGGCCACTGTCTCGGTGTGATCCAGGCGGTCAACAAAATCGAAGGTGAGTTCAGCGAGGACGATGCTCGCCGACTGCGGGCGTTTGCAGCGCAGGCGGCGATTGCGTTGGTCAATGCGCAACTGTTTGCTGATCTGGATCGCGAGCGCCGCTACAGCGAGAGCATCCTCAAGAGCCTGAGCAATGGCGTGGTGACGCTCGACAGTCGCGCTGATGTGGTGAAGGCGAACGCGGCAGCGCAGAGCATGCTCGGGGTGACCGAGAGCATTCAAGGTCAGCCCTTCTCGCTGGCGCTAATCGGTGAGAATCGCTGGTGGCAATCGCTGTCTGACAGCAGTGAACAGGCCTATTTCGCCGAGGCCGAGCTGCAGCTTGCGGATGGTAAGCGGCGGCTGGCCAACATCACCCGCGTACCGCTGGCGAATCTGGAGGATCAGCGGATCGGTTCCATGCTGGTGTTCGAAGATGTCACCGAAGAAAAACGGGTGCGCAATACGCTGTCGCGCTACCTGCCGTCGCAGGTGGCCGAGCAGATGCTCGCCGACCCCGATATCAATCTCGGTGGCGTGTCGCAAATGGCCACTGTGCTGTTTTCGGATATTCGCGATTTCACGACGATCTCCGAGCAGCTTGGCGCGCGCGCCACGGTGGCCATGTTGAACGAGTATTTCTCGGCGATGGTGGACGCCATCTCGGCGCACGACGGCATTCTCGACAAGTTCATTGGCGATGCGGTGATGGCGTTGTTCGGCGTGCCGTTTGCGGGTGAAGCGGATGCAGACGCGGCCGTGCGCGCCGCTATTGGAATGATCGAGCGGCTGGATGCCCTGAACGAGGTGCGCAAGCAACGGGGTGAGGACGCGCTGGCCATTGGCATTGGCCTCAGCACCGGCGATCTCGTGGCCGGCAATGTCGGTTCGCCGCGACGCATGGATTACACGGTGATTGGCGATACGGTGAATTTGTCAGCGCGGCTGGAGTCGGCTACCAAGATCTACGGCGTAGCGATCCTCATTTCCGAAGCCACCCGCGTGGCGCTACGCGGCAACTATGCGATTCGTGAGCTCGACCATGTACGGGTGAAGGGCAAGAATCAAGCTGCCACAGTTCACCAGCTGATGGTCGGCGGTGAGCAGCTGGACGAAGCGGCGCTGGCGCGGTTCGCCAGCGGCCGTGAACGCTACGCAAGGTGCGATTGGAGTGCTGCGGTGTCGCTGTTCGAGGATGTGCTCGCACGCTACCCCGATGATGGCCCCAGCATCATGTTCATCGAACGCTGTTGGGCCTTCGAACGCAATCCGCCTGCTGCCGACTGGGACGGTGTCTGGCCGCCGAAATGAGGGGTTGTGTCGTAGTCGAGACCGTTTCGATGAGTACGAACGCCGCCTTCAATTTGCCGCTGAGTCGGACTCGCGCCAATGCCGGTGCAAATGGGCCGCCAATGCTGCGTCCGGCACGGTCGCGGCTTCACCGTGCAAGTGCCGATGGAACATCCACTCAACGAGATACAAGAAGGCTTCGCGAGTAAGCGGGCTGTCGGCGCTGTGGCCAACGTCTGGCTCGATGTACACACTCAGGTCACGGCCGAGTCTGCGCAGGGTGGCGGCGTAATGGGTGACACTGCGGATGGCCACACGCTCGTCGCGACCGCCGGCAAACAGCAATAGCGGGCGTGTCAGCCGCGCCGCGTTAGTCTGTGGCGACTGCGCGCTCAAGCGTGCCTGCAGAGCAGCATCGGCCGGGTCCACACCCAGCAGGCGAAAGCGGGTCGCCAGTGGAACGCCGTCGCGATCGGCCAGATCGCTGTCGGTCAAGGCCCAGCGCAGTGCCCAACCGAAGTCTGCCGGCGGCACGGCGGCCAGCGCGACGCGATACAACTCGGGCGAATGGGTGACGCCCTGCAGCGCGGCGTAGCCCCCGAACGAAGCGCCAATGATTCCGACCCGCTTGGGGTCGCCAACACCCAACGCCAACACCGCTTGAGTGCCCTCGACAATATCCTGCTGTACCCGCCCGTTGCCGAAGTCGCCTTTCGCCGCCAGCAAATACTCGCGGCCAAAGCCGGTCGAGCCACGAAAATTGGGCTCGAACACGGCATAGCCACGATTGACCAATAGTTGAGTGGTGGAGGCGTAGCCCGGCCCCGTGGCCGACCACGGCCCGCCGTGCACTTGAGTGATCAAGGGAATCGCGCGCAAATCGCGGCCGGGTGGCACCGACAGAAATCCGTGCAGACGCATGCCGTCGCTTGCTCGCCAACTGAAGGGCAGTTTTCGCGCGAGACGCGATGGCGGCGGTGTACTGGCCGAGCCGTCGCGGTCGGCTAGGATGCGCTGCAAAACGCCGCTGGGTGGCTGATACAGATGCCAGTGCGTCACCGCCAAGGTGCTGTGGCGCTCGCCAATCAGCCATGCGGCCTCGCCGTGGCCGAGCTGAATATCGAGATCGCTGGCCGGCAACGCGCGTCGAATCTGCTGCAGATGACGCGCCGCATCGGCGTCCAACGGATGCAGCTCGGCATCGACACTGCGCACCGCCACCAATCGCGGCTGGCCGTTCTGCGGATCCAGCACGATCTGATCACTATCGGCTTGGCCGCGTGGATCATCGAATGTCCAGCGTTGGCCGCCCTCGATGCCCAGATGCAGCAGACCAACGCGATCGCGCCCGATATCAGACGCCAGCCAAACGCCCTGGTTCGATGCATCGCCCGATGCGTCGCCCGCAAGCAGCGTGCAGCGTTGCAGTTCGACGCAGCGCAACAACACATTTGCGGGGCGGTCCCGGCGAAGATGCACGATCAGTTGCTGCTCGGCCTCGACCACTTTGACAAACGCGGGCTGCCCGTCGGCACCGATCAGTGCGCCTGCAATGAGTCGCTCGTCGGCGTACAGGGCTTGCAAGTCGCCTGTGGCGCGAATGCGCAGCAGGCGGCTGCGCGGCTGAGTGTCTCCCGGTCGCGTGCGCTCTACGACCAGCATTGCATCGCCGACGACCGGGTCGCGGCCGAGTACCTCGAACTGCCGATCCGCCTGAAAGCGCGCGACCCGACGTGCGCCGCTGCCGTCATGGGCGATGACGGAAAGCTGCTCGGCGCTCTGGATAAACAGCCATTGGCTGTCCTGTGACCAATGCAGAGCGGTTGCGTCGGTGCGAGCGAGCAGCTGTCGAGTGTTGCCAGTGTTGCTGTGCAGCAACCACAGACCGCGCGCATTGGCCTCACCGTGCAGGAACGCCAGCTGCGAGCTGTCTGGGGCCAGCAGAATCCTTTGCAGCGGTGCTGGATGCAACAGGTCGGCGCGCTCGAATCGCGCTGCGGGCAGGCGTGCCCGTTCGACTGCCAGCGCCGCCGCGAAGTCGGCATCCGGGTTGGCGCGGGCCGTGCCAATACCTACCGTGAGCATGAGGATGAGCATGAGCATGAGCAGCTTGCCAGTGGCTTGCCCAGCCGCCGCCGTCTGCCGCACTCGAAAATCGCAGGTGAAAGCGTTCACGCCGAGCCCGCCGCGGCAGCGCGCCCGCTCGCCGGCCGCAATAACCATAGCGCCAGCAACGCCGGCAGGCCAACGATCAGGCAGGCCCCACACCAGACAAGCTGGTGTGCCTTGGACATTGGCATGCGTCGGCTGAGTGCAATTGCAACCACCAGCGCCAGCAGCATCAGCGCAGCGGCCAACGTGTAGATGGCAACTGGCCGCGAGACCGGCTCGTGCGCACGCATGGGGTCGGGTTGAGCGAACAGTTGGCTGGCCCGCGCGCGGAGGCTGTGCAGTGCCGGTGAAAGCCACCACCCGTAGTGGCGCAGAGCAAGTGGGAAGTCCGGTTTGAGTTCGCGCCGTGCGATCTCATGTGCGCTGCCGTCGGCGGCAAGCTGCCACAGCGTCTGCCACGCATCGAACGGGCCATCGACGCCGGCGCGGCCGTACACCAGCGACACCAGATGACCGTCGAGCAGCTCGATCAGGTCAATGCGCTCAAGGCTGCCGATGGGGGCGGGCAGCGCCAGCCGCGCGCGGCTGATCTGCAGATCGCTACGTTCGCTGAAGGCGCGCCGATCATAGAAGTAGAGGGCGCGATCGCTGAGCACCAGCAGTGCTGCACCCAGCGGCGCGGGCGGAGCGGCAAACGTCTCGCTTGGGGGCAGGGCAATGCGTGGATTCAGCTGTTGTAGCTCGCTGTCGTAGGCGTACAGCGTGTTCGAAGTGAGCACGCGCTCGCCATCCAGTGGCAGTGGAGGCAGCAGCAGCGGCGTCTCTGCGCTACCGCTTCCCAGCACACCCGCGTGCTTGCGGTCGGCCAGATTGACACCCGAAAAAAGCATCCGATCATGACTGAAGATCCAACGCACGCGGCGCTCGTCATCATCAAACTCCAGCGGCGCGGGATTGGTCAGCTCATCGCGCTTGGGAAAAGCGTCGAACTCGGCGATCAGACTGACCACCTCGGACAGCTCAACCTGTTCGCTCCAAACCTCTGCCGAGTCGTCACGGCTTTGCAGTAAACCCGCCTGCAACAGCGCGTCACCGCGCATGCGGCTGGTCTCAATGAAGCCACCCGCCGGCGGGGTGCTGTTCAGCGGGTGGCTGCCCAGCGCAATCCAGATGATCTGGTAGCCCATGCTGGCCAACAGAGCGAGCAGATAGATCCCAAGGGTGACCGGGACGGCGGTCGCCAGCTCAGCGATTCCGGCACGCGGCGGCGCACTGAGGTCGGGTTTGAATGCGGCAACCAGCAGCCCAAGCAGCCAGATCAGAACCAGCCACTGCACGCCAATGGCCGCGATGCCGCTGGCATCTCCCAACAGAAACACGGCGGGCAGTGCGAAGACGAGCACGGAATAGCGTCGCGGTGCCAGCAGTGCATAGGCGCCACCCAGCCAGCCGATACACCCCAGCAGTCCAGCCGCCAGCGGCAGCCAGAGATGGCGGGTGTCGACCACGCGTGCGCTGAATCCGGCTTGCATAGCCAGCATCAGCAACAGCGGCAGTGCGATCACGACAGTCAGCAGCAAGCCGCTGGCTGTGGCCAGCGCCAGTGCGATGCGCGCCGCCGGCAGCGGGCGATGCAGCAGATGCAGCCAGGTATTGGGTCGGCGGTAGCCGCCAATCTGGTGGAGGCCAAGCAGCAGCCCGAGCACGACATACACGCTGGCCACTACTTGGTAAACGAACAGCGGCTGCTGCAACGGATCCACGACGCGCGTAAAAAACCCAAGCGTCGCCGCGTGCAGCAGCGCGGCAGCGATGGCCCAGACACGAAAACGCAGCAGCTCGGCCTTGATCAGGTCCAGCATGGAAAACTCCTTGACGAAGGCTCAGGCGGCGGCAGGCGCGGCGTGGTTTTTGGCGAGAAAACTGTTGACGGCGCGGTCAAGACTGACCGCCATGCAGTTGACCGTGCGTGCACCGGCGCTGCGCAGAAACTCGGCAAACTCAGCGGACTGATCCAGCACCACGTAATGGTTCAGACCATCCAGACGCTGCATCTGCAGCAGTCCAGGCACGTTGGCGGGCGGCGGCGGCTGAAACGGGAACTCGGCAATCCAATGGCTCACCCGCGCGCAGAAGGTGTCCGGTGCTGACGCATTGCGCAGCTGGCCGCGCTCCAGAATGATCAGGTTATCGGCGACGCGCTCGATTTCTTCCATCTGATGCGAGCAGTAAATCACGGTGCTGGCGGCCGCTTCGTTGCTGTACATCAGGGCTTCCAGAAACGCACGTTTGGCGACGACATCCAAGCCCAAGGTAGGTTCGTCCAAGACCAGAATGTCGGGCCTTTGCGCCAACGCCAGCGCCAGGTTGAGCCCGGCCCGCTCGCCACGTGACAGCTCGCTCACGTGTTGATCGGGCAGCACGTGGAACTGGCCGAGCACCGAGTCCAATGCAGCCTGACTCCACAGCGGGTAGAGCCTGCGCTGCATTGCGATCAGTGCAGCTACCCGCATCCAGCCGGGCAGGGTGTGCTCTTCGTTGACGAAGCCGATCCGTCGGCGGTCACTGGGCTTGAGCCGCTGGCTGTCGCAGCCGAGTATCGCCGCCGTTCCGCTGGTCGGTGGCAGAAAGCCCAGTAGCACCCGAAACAGCGTCGATTTTCCGGCGCCGTTGGCACCGACAATGGCGTGGATCCCGCCGCGCGCAATTTGCAGGTCGAGCGCATCAAGCGCCAGCTTGCCGCCATAGCGCTTGCTGAGCGCGCGGGTTTCAATTGCCCATTCGGCTTCGGCTTGCACTGGCGTGGGGACGGCTGTCCGCACGGCGCTCATGCCGACTTCCTCACGCCGAGCGCGCGCAGGGCCAGTTGCACCCGCTGCTGCAGCACCGACGCTGGAAAGTCGAGTGCGACCACATCGTGGACGAAGCGCTGCACAGCGTCATCCAGCCGCCGCTCGCGCTCGCTCTCGCTCAGGCGTTGCCGGGTCGGAGCCACATACAGTCCCACACCAGCGCGCGACTCCAACCAGCCTTCGGTGCTCAATTCGGCATATGCCTTGGCCACCGTATTGGGGTTGATCGTGAGTTGCTGAGCCAGTCCGCGCACGCTGGGCAGTTGCGTGCCTTCACGCAGCTCGCCAGTGGCGATTTTCATCCGCACCGCGTCGGTGATCTGCTTGTTGATCGAGCGTGAATCGCCGGTGGCGATCTGGATCATCAACGCCTGGGTTCGCTGCATCCCCATTCTCGCATCTACTGTAGTAGTGCACATAGTACAGTTGAGCAATGCAACGATGTCAAGTGACCAGGCTGTCTGGTTATTTCAGATAGATAGCTCCCGCGCTTGCTCGTTTCAAAGAAAAGCCGGCGAAGAGACAGCTTGGCTCAAGGCCCTTCTTCGCATTCCCGAACGGACAAATCTCGCCCCGTCAAAGACCTTCGCCGCCGTTTTAAGCTGACTTGGCAACGTTCGGAATCCGCACCGCCCGCAGGGAGTCCAAGCGCATGGCCAAGAGCATGCTGGCGCGGTGAAACACTACCAAATTGTGGGGAAGGGGCAGGCAACACTGTTCGCTCAAGGCGTTCGTAGTGATGCTTTGAAAAGCTCAAGACAGGGTAGCCAATCTTCGCGGCTGTGCCCGTTCGCTACCTCAGGAAAGGTTTCATTACCTGAGGGCGAACGGATCACGGGAGACCTCACCGAACAGTATTCCTGCTGGGCGACGCAACCCTCAGTGCCGCAGCTCGAACTGCATGCCGTAGGTGCGTGGCTCGTTCAAGAACACGGTGAGGTTGTTGAAATCGACGCCGCCAACGGCGACCTTGCGGTCAGTGATGTTGCGACCGTACAGGCTGAGCTGATAACGGTTGTTGCTCCAGCCATAGCCCACGCGGACGCCGCCTTCGGTCAGCGCGGGGCCGACAAACTCAAGGTTCTCGTAGAGGAAAAAATTGACCTCGCTGCGGTGCGACCAGTCGCTGCTGAGCTGAAGTTCGCCATCGCCGATTGGGCGGATATAGCTAAGCGCGACGTTGGCGATGCGGCGCGGCGATTGCGGCAGTGAGTTGCCGTCGATGCTCACCAAACCCGGCCCGGCACTCGGGTCAAGCACGCTGCAGGGGCTGCCGCAGGGCTGCACGAACAGTGCATCGTCTTGGATTTCGGTGCGGTTGTAAGAGAAGCCGCTGCTGAAGGTGAGGAAGTCGCCAATCAGCGCTTCAAAATCGAGCTCTGCGCCGTCGCCGCGAACGCGGTTAGCGTTGATCAAGGTATTGAAGTTGGCGTTGCCGCCGACGGCAGTGAGCTGGGCGTCGTCCAGGGTGTAGCGATACAGCGAAAAGCCCAAGCGTGCACGGCGATCAAACAGCTCGGCCTTGCTGCCGATTTCAAATGACGTGATCTCCTCGGAGTCAGCCACCGACACTACGTCACCAAACAGCAGGCGGCCTTGGATCGATGGTGCGCGGTAGGCGGACGCCAGACGCGCGTAATAATTCACCGTATCGCTGGCGATGAAATTGAGGTTGAGGTCGCCGCTCAGATTATTATCCGACGGGCTGACGCTGATGGGTGCCAGCGCGCCAGCGCCAATCGGCGATCTCAAGCGCTCGGCGGTGAAGTCCTTGTCGTCCTGGGTGTAACGCAGACCGGCACCGACCCGCCACTGATCGCTAAGCGCATAACCCAGCGCGCCGAACACAGCAACCGCTTGGGTTTCTTGTGTCTGCCGGGCGACGCCGTTGATCGCGCTGTTGGCAAAGGTGTCGTAACTGATGTTGTCGAGGCGCAGATCTTCGTCGAAGTAGAAGAAACCGGCCTGCCAATCGAGCGGGCCGTCGTTGGATGACTCCAAGCGCAGCTCCTGAGTGAGTTGCCGATGGTTGGGAATGCCATCACCGGACTCGGCGGGGAACGGAATCACGCCAGGGCCCTGTGGCGGCGCAAACGCCGCACCAAAGCCGCCGTCGACATCGCCGCGGGCGAACATATCGACCGATTCATAGGCACTGATCGACAGCAGGCGGAAGCCGTCAAAGTTCCAGGTGAGTTTGGCGCTGCCACCCACAGTCTCAACATCGAGATCGGCCGGCGCGTCATGCGAAAACGCATAGCGATCCAGGCCCGGCACCAGACGATTGCTGCCGCGCTGCACGCCGTTGGCGCGAAAGATCGCCGAGCCGCCGTTCAAGCTGCGCGCGCGGACCTGAAACAGCGCCTCAAAATCACTGCTTGGTCGGGTTAGCCACTGCACGCGCACGGCGCTCTCATCGAAATCGCCGCGGCCATCATTTGCATCTAGGGTATTGCGCGCGACATCGCCGCGCGCTTGGTACAGCGCCGACACTCGTAGCGACGAGGTCTCGCTGACGGCAGCGCTTTGCCCCGCTTCGGCGGTCATGGTGTCGAAGCGGCCATAGCCCAGCCGCACATAGCCGTCGTTATCAAAATCGGGCTTGACCGATTCAAACTTGAGCACGCCGCCCGGCGTATTGCGACCGAACAGCGTGCCCTGGGGTCCGCGCA
>Ga0105044_10002174_pt1 | contig 26690 bp, 26 predicted proteins | sample MAT01_FD_78092 | JGI IMG/M metagenome (GOLD analysis project Ga0105044, IMG submission 78092) | Freshwater microbial communities from Lake Fryxell liftoff mats and glacier meltwater in Antarctica - MAT-01 | ecosystem: Environmental > Aquatic > Freshwater > Ice > Liftoff microbial mat | place... | reverse complement strand
GGGAAGAATGGCGCTAACTTAAGGCAACTTTGGGAGACAGGGATTTTTCTGCAAATCGGTAGTAGAAGTGCATCAAATGGGCATCGAGGAACTCCCCTCGGGCCGTCGGTTTACTCTGAATTCGCAGAGATTGATCCACCGTTGCGGAGATTAGCAGAATCCAACTCTATGGACCGTTTCCACAGAGTAGATTCATCCCAAAAGACTCCTTAAGTTAGCGCCATTCTTCCCTGACCCCTAATTCCCCGAGAGCAAGAGCCGTTTCATTTCGGCCACAGCCATGCGAGGTATCCTACGTAAATGCACAAGAGAACGGCCCCCTCCCAACGCTTCAGCACAAATCCGGTCCACATGAACGGAATCAGAAGGACGGAAACACCGAGCATGACTAATTGATTCGCAAAGGTGACCCCTCCGACATCCAAAGGCCACAAAAGTCCCGTAGCACCGAGAATACAAAGGAGATTGTAGATATTGGACCCGACGATATTGCCTACGGCGATATCCGCTTCTTTCTTCAATGCCGCGACAATCGTTGCCGCCAGTTCCGGTGTGCTCGTTCCGATCGCGACAATCGTGAGTCCAATCACTGCTTCAGAAACGCCAAAGAGCCGTGCCAAATTGATGGATCCGTCGACCAGAAATTGGGAGCCGACCACCATCACCGCCATGCCTGCAATAATAAATCCAACATCCGCCCAAAAATGCCCGTTGGGCTTCGGAATCGATTCCTCATATTCTGCCACCACCTGTTTTGGAGCTGATTTTCTGGCATAGATCAGGCTTCCGACTGTATAGCAAATAATCCCGGCAAAGAGAATCGCGGCTTCCCACCGGTCCAAACGTCCATCTCTCAAAAAGAACATGGCGAGAAGCGTGGCGCCAATCATGAGCGGAACGTCAAATCGGATCAACTGAAACTGAATCTTGATCGGGAAAATCAAGGCGGCTATGCCCAGAATGAGGGCCACGTTGAGGATGTTTGAGCCCACGACGTTGCCGACGGCGATGGTACTCTGCCCGGCCATCGCCGCTTTAATGCTGACGACGAGTTCCGGCATGCTTGTTCCGTAAGCGACAACCGTCAGCCCAATAACGAGTGGAGACAGACCGAGCCGCAAAGCCAGCGACGAACTCCCCCGCACCAACCACTCCGCCCCGAAGTATAGCAGGACCAGCCCGAGCATAACCCAAAGTGAATCAGCAATCATGTGGGAGGGTATCATCGCGAGATCATCTTCGTGGTCAACTGGAAGGTTAAAACTTTCGCAGCCCTCCCGGCGTTGTTAGAATTTGGAAGGAGAAAGGAATGGTGCCGGAGCTGCCGTCAACTGGATTAGTTGATGCGCGAAGCGTGCACCATGCCATTGCCAGCCTGATTGTGGCCTGATTGAATTCGCTTGTGCCATCAAGCCCCAACCCCCCAACGCTCACCGAACTCAAAAGCCGCGCCCAACGTCTCGACGCCACTGTGCGCGTGGGTAAGGCCGGCGTGGATCCGGCTTTCTACGTCGAGCTCAATCGTTGCCTCGACGCTCGCCATTTGGTGAAAATCAAATTCATGGCCTTTAAGGACGAACGCAAATCGTTGGCCCCTGCAATTGCCACGGCCACCGAAAGCAAGGTGGTGCTCTTTGTGGGTAACACGCTCACACTGTATCGCGTGCCGAAAACACCGTTGGCCGACAATTAAACTTCGTCTGCGGAAAAGCTCCCGCTTAACTTCCAGCCCCGTCTCTCTACCGGAGAGCAGCTGCGCGGCGTCGGCATCCGAACGCGAAGAAGGCTACCGACAGCATCGCCACGGTGCTTGGTTCCGGCACCGCGTCGAGCTGGAAATACATGTCCCCCAAGCCGGGAATGGCAGTTGGCAGCGTAGCCGATGAGCCGCCCTGCCTGATTAGGTTGTCGCCATAGTTGCCGGTGTTAACGCCGAAGTTGATGTTCTGCACGGCAGGCATCGAGAACCAGTATGTTCCGGCTGTCAACGGGGTTGGCGTGATGCTGGCGTGGCGCCTACCGGTGTTGGCGACGCTGGTCGCATAAAGCGAGTCTGCTTCGTCAATGACCGTTAAGATGTCGATAATGGGCGCAGCATTAGGATTGGACCAGATCATGAATCGGACCTCGGTGCCCAGTGGTCCGAAAGCTGATGGAACAAAAAGGGAGCCACCACTGAGAATTGTGTCCGCAGTCAGCGTAAAGCTTTCGCCAATGATCTGGCCTTGGATGGGGTTGATGACGTTCGTGAGGCTGGTGGAGACGATGGGTGCAGCCGTCGTGTTGGGGCTGAAGTCCACCACCAGAATTGACGCCGCAGCGAGCGGGGCTGTTTGCGCGCACATGGAAAAAACAGACACAAGAATGAAGCGATGGATGGGATGCATAACACTGCTAGGAATTTGCTTTTACTGCTAGACTGCTAGGGATTTGCTTTTGGCTGTAGGCTCCTGAAACAGCCGTTGGGCTAGACCGGAGGGCGGGGAAAAGAGGGCATTGGGTAAGGCTGAAACGCTGAAAACTGAAATTCTGAAAGGGAGAATGCTCTGCTGAACGCCGGGATCTGGCGGGAGTCGGAGGTTTCACGGCGGTTTTGATTTGCCGCAAAGTTAGTTTTCCAAACCGCTTTGGCAAGAGGTTTTTTAGCAGCTGGGAACTGGGGTCATGGGAACTGGGGTCAGTGTGCAAATCTTTACAAACTTCTCCACGGTTATTTTTACGAACTCTGATTGAGCGGGAAAAAGAGTCAGTCCCATAAAATAGAATCAAGGAAAAGAAGTTCAGTTTGGAAACAAAAGGGGGGCAGATTGATCAAGATCGCTTATCAATAAGCTGCGCGATTCGCTGTTCGACTCCGCTGAAGCGGTGCCGAATAATATTGCCATGAGAGTTCTTGCCGCGCGCGAAGTGGGCTATGCCATTATTGACCTTGGAAGCGAAAACGCGCTAGTGAAAGAAAGGTCCCATAAAGGAACGCAAGGTTAGAGTGTCATTGTGCTACCCGCATGCTTCACGGAGCAGGTCGGGGCTTTGCGATTCCATGTCTTTGGCGAGGCACACAAAAATCTATTGTGGCCAGAGCGGCCAGAAAACGGTGAGGAGAGAGAGAACAATCACGCTCAAAACGAGAGTGAGGCCGAGCCCGACCTTCACGAAATTCATAAAACGATACTTCCCGGGCCCATAAACGAGGATGCAGGACGGTTCTAGCGGGGCGATAAAAGAAATCGAGGCAGCGAGCATGATTCCAATTGCGAAGGTCCGGGGCTCGCAGCCAATTAACTGTGCGGTCTTGACTGCAATCGGCAAAACGACCAAGGCGGCCGCCGCATTGGACATGGGCTGAGTCAGTAGAATCGTGAGCAGAAAGAAGCCAGCCAGGATGCCATGCACTCCAAGGGGCGATAGATAATGCAGAATAAGCTGGGAAAGAAATTCGGCTGTTCCGGTTTTTTCCATGGCAACCCCAAATGCGGTCATCCCTCCAATAAGAATCAAAAGCCTCCAGTCAATAAATTGATATGCCCGCTCGGCACTGACCGCTCCCATAAGGACACAAAGTACCGCAGCAACGAGAAACGCAGCCGAGAGGGGCAGCACATTCAAAGAACCGCAGAGCACGGCCCCAACAAATACCGAAAGAATAATCATTCCCCGCAGGGGATGTGCGGGAGTTTGGCTGACTTCTTCCATGACCGTCATTCCCAGAGACTCTTGTAGAAGGGAGATCCTGCTGGAATCGGCCCGAACCAGAAGCACGTCGCCTTCATGCAGGGCAATCCTTTTCATTTGCTGTGCAAAGGATCGGCCATGACGAAACATTGCCAGAACGGTAACTCCATGTCGTTCCCGAAGATCCAGGTCCACTAGAGTCTTACCCACAACTTTGGCCGTTTTTCCGACCTGAACTTCGGCAATCTGAATCCCGGAATCCTCAAGGTCGGTGTCATCAACCACCCGCTCGGATTTAATCGCAATTCCCTCGATTTTACGAACCTTAATCAGGTCGCTCACCTTGCCGGTCACCAGCAGCACATCTGCTTCTTCGACCTTAGTCGCTCTCTTGGGCACGATGCTTTCCGCTCCACGAAAAATTTTAAGGACATTAAAATTCAGAATCGAGAGGTCTGAGTCGCCGATGTGCTGGCCAATAAGTGGCGAAGCGGGAAGGACCACGATTTCCGTTAGGTATTCCCGCATTTCATAATCTCCGGTCAGGTCGGCCTCCGCAGTGGAGGGAAGGAGTCTTGAGCCGATGAACACCATGTAAATGATCCCGACGAAGACAATGATCAAGCCCATCGGTGCGATCTCAAACATCCCGATGGGCTCCATGCCATTTTGTTGAATGAACCCGCTGACCGCCACATTAGTCGAAGTGCCGATGAGCGTGCAGGTGCCTCCGAGGATGGATGCAAACGCAAGTGGCATGAGGAGTTTCGATGGGCTGACTCCCGCCTTGCGAGCCATCCCAGTTACCAAAGGTGTGAACAGCGCCGTGACCGTGGTATTGTTCATGAAGGCCGAGGTTCCTCCAACGAGGCTCATCATCGAAACGAGAAATTTGGTTGATCCCACGTTGGCCATCCGTCGCATTTGGAAGCCAAACCAGTTAAGCACTCCTGCATCTTTGAGAGCGGCACTAATCACAAAAATGGAGGCAAGGATTACGATAATGTCATTGCTAAACCCTTGGAATGCCTCTTTGGGTGTCAGGATTCCCGGGATGAGCAAACCGAGCAGCAGAATGAGGGTGACGATATCCACCGAAAGCTTCTCAAGGCTGAAAAGCACGATGGCAGCCAGCAGAAGAAAAAGAATATAGCCGATCAGCAGAGTCACGATTCGGAGGATAGAAGATTCGAGTCGAACTCGAGTGCTTAGAGAGGCTTGATTTTGGCCGTGTGGTCAAGCCTCATTGATCAGCTTTTTCTAATCCTGTCACCAGCCGGCACAAGCGGGAGTAAGCCGGTTTTCATAGCTTAATTTCGTTCTGCCTGAAACGCGGGCTCCAACCAGACGGGTTCCCGTGGTGGAGGAGGGGCGAAAGTTTTGGAGGATTCTAGGTTCTGTTCGGATTGCAAATTACCGTCTTTGCGAACAGTGAGAGTTTTCCCATCATCGGTCGGGACGGAGAGAAAGAGCGTGGTGAGGGGGTCGGAGTCGCTGACGTTCGCGATGGCCACATTTTTCAGCGACTCTGCCACCTCTGGGGCGAGATAGCCTTCAGAGACGAGGAGTCGGAGGTAATCGGAGGATGACTGGACTTTGGCCTCGAAAGGCCAGCCGAGGCGGTGTTTGTTGTATTGAAATCCATCCAAAGCCATTTCCTGCGCTGCGTGGTGAAGGGCCTTGAGCTGCGATTGGAACTTTTGGGTAGCTGCGGACTCTTGCCCGGGAGCTGTGTCTTTGACATGGGATGGGCACGCAGTGAGAAGAAGCAGAGCGAGGGCCGAGAGAGACAGATGGAGAGCAGGCATCATTCTGCGCGAAACGTGTCATGAAAATCTTTGCAAGCAAGAGTTGATTTTTCGTCAGCCTTGAATAAATTTCCGCTCACTATGATGCTATGGATTTTACTTGTTGGCGTGCCGATCTTGCTTGGACTCTGGGCACAGGCGGTCGTTTCGGGATCTTTTCGAAAGTGGAAGCAGGTTCGAGCGACGTCGAATATTACCGGAGGGGAGGCTGCTCGGCAGATATTGGCGGCTGCAAATATTCGGGATGTTGAAGTGGTGCAAATCACAGATATGCTTGGCGACCACTATGACCCGAGACACAAGAGATTGTGCCTCTCGCCGGATGTCTACAATGAGCCATCCGTCGCCTCTCTTGGCATCGCCGCGCACGAGTGCGGACACGCCATCCAACACGCGAAGGCCTATGCGCCTTTGCAGTGGCGTATGCTTGTGGTCCCAGCAACACAGTTTTCTTCCCAAATGCTCCCGATCGTCATCATTGCGGGGATATTTTTCCAATTTACGCAACTGCTGTGGATCGCGGTGGCCTGTTTCGCGGTGCTAGCTCTTTTTAATCTCATTACGCTGCCGGTGGAGTTCGACGCCTCGCGGCGTGCGAAGGTGATCCTCGGGCAGATGGGAATGATACAGGCTGGTGAGGAAACACGCGGGGTCAACAATGTCCTCAACGCCGCTGCCTTGACCTATGTCGCCGCCTTCGTGGCTGCGCTTGGTCAGCTTGTCTACTTCTTTCTGCAGGCGACGCGTTCGCGGTAGTGGCGTCCCTTGGCTGCGACAAAAAAGTCTCGCCCGCGCCGGATGCCTCCGGTCGTGCTGACCATCGCGGGGTCGGATAATTCTTGTGGAGCTGGTGCCCAGGCTGACCTCAAAACGATCACGGCTCTAGGTGGCTACGGACTTACGGCCATTACTTGTGTCGTGGCGGAGGTTCCCGGGCGAGTGCTGTCCATCCAGCCAATCAAACCCCGCATCGTGGCTGAGCAGATTCAGTTGGCGCTCGAGGCGTTTCCGGTGGCTGCGATCAAGACCGGCATGCTCTACGACGCGGCGATCATAAGCGCAGTAGCCGATGCGCTGCCGATGGGCGTGCCGCTTGTTATTGATCCCGTCATGGTGGCGTCCAGCGGCGATCGCCTTGTCAAAAAGTCAGCCATTGCTGCCTACGAGGCACTTCTCTTTCCTCGTGCCAGCGTCATCACTCCGAACCTCGATGAGCTTGCCGTGCTCGGGGGAAGGTCGTGTGAGGATGTGGAGGCCATGATCGTGCTCGGGCGTGAGTTGATGGAGCGTGTTGGCGTGGCAATTTTGTTGAAGGGCGGGCATTTTCCCGGACGCTTCGCCGAAGACGTGCTTGTGCAGCCTCATGGAACAACGCGGTTTGTGGCGCCTTACCGCAGGGGACTCGCCACGCATGGCACGGGCTGCACCCTATCGGCCGCGATTGCTACCGGGCTCGCGCATGGCCTTGATTTGGAGCAAGCGGTCGGGCAGGCGAAGTTCTATATTAGCCAAGCAATAGAAAATTGCTACCGCTGGCCGACAACCATGGCACTCAATCATAGCTCGTTGTTTCAAAAAAAATAAGGCCTAGATACATCCATCGCGCGGCGGCTCACGATGACTTCTCAGACAACAAAAATTATATGGGAATCATCTTTACTATCATCATCGGATTCATTGTGGGTGCCGTCGCTAAACTCCTTATGCCAGGACGCGATCCCGGCGGCTGGATCATCACGATTCTCCTTGGCCTAGCCGGTGCCTTCGTCGCGCGATTCCTTGGGCAGGGCCTTGGCTGGTATGGCGAAACCGATCCCGTGGGCTTTATTGCTTCCGTCGTCGGGGCGATCATCCTCCTCGTCCTTTACCGCCTGATCGCTCGCCGGCGCGCTTAGGTTAGCTTTAAGGCTGGGAATTTAGCCCGGGGATCGTCGCATAGCCGATGAACACACTCCCGGGCGCCGCGTCTCCCTCGGGCCGTTGCTTGGGAATTGTGAAATCAAAGACGCTCACTCCGGCCATTCTCGTCCCGTCATAGGAACGCCCATCGCTTGCACCGAACATGACTTGCTTGCCGTCTGACTTGCGCTTTCCCAAATAGATCATGGTATGGGAAACTGGCGGATCCCGATCAGTCGCATACGTGCCTGTCCAGAAAAGTAGGTCTCCAGGCCTCAATGCGTCCAACTCGAAGCTGCTCTTTTTCTTACTTACGACGGCTTCGAACTCATCTGCTCGGCGGGCCCACACATATTGCTCGCTTGCTGTTCGCGGGACATCGGCGAAACCTGCTTGATTGAGGACGTAGTAGATCGTGCCAGAGCAATCCATACCTCCCTGAGAGGGTTCTGCAGATCCAAATTTGTAGCCTAGGTTTTGCTTCGTGAGGGCAAGGCACTTTTCGAGAAGTTGGCGCACCGCAGTCGGGTTCTCAGAGAATCGCTCTAAGCCAGCTGGCTCTATGCTGGCGACCTGAGTCGGATTTCCTGCGTGAGCGACCACGACGCAAATGAGGAATACAAGCACACGTAGCATCGCTTTATCCTTTGCAGGGTCGGCGCGCGGCTGCGAGCAAATCCCACTCATCCAAAACCCTGAGCGAGACATCAGAGCACTTACTCCAAAAGATTGCACCGCGGGCGGATAAGACCTAAGTTTCGCGTCTGATGCGACGGAGGTTTTTTTGGATTGCGCTTTTCGGCTTCGTCGTAGCGCTTGTGGGAGCGCCAATGGCTGAACAAGCCAGAACGCGGATTGCCGACGGCTTTGACCAACCCGTGGGAAAGCCCAACGCGGAAGGCTACTACATGTCGCGCGGATTTTTCACCTATCATCCCGGCGAGGATTGGAATGGCATCGCGGGTGGAAATAGCGATCTGGGGGCGCCTGTTTACTGTATTGGAAATGGGGTTGTCACCTTTGCCCGCGATGCGCGGATGGGCTGGGGAAATGTCGTCCTTGTCCGGCATATTTACACAGAAAATGGCAAGCTAGAGACTGTGGACTCCATGTATGCGCATCTGGACAAAATCCTCGTTCGCGAAGGCCAGCAGATTACTCGCGGTCAACAGGTCGGAACGATTGGCACGAACCGAGGTATGTATACTGCGCATTTGCATTTTGAAATTCGCAAGAACTTGAACATCGGCCTTAACCGATCTTCCTTCGCGCGCGATCTTACGAATTACTACCGTCCGGGAAGCTTTATAGCCACTCGTCGCAAGCTTCGTGGTGCAGGCCGCAGTGCGGTCGTGCCGGTAAATACCTACGACCTGCGCGCCTTTGGAAACACAGCGTCCAGAACAAGGAAGACTTCCGAATCCGAGAAGCCGCGCGCGACTGCGACGCCGACGCCTAGTGAACGTCCGCGCAATTTCCGCGTCAATCGCTTCGATGAAATGAACTCGTTCTAGGCGAACGGCATTTTTTTGGCAGAATGGAAACCATGACTACCGCGCGCTCGCTTTTTCTCATTGCTGGGAGTGGGGACTATCCCCGCCTCACGCTGGAGGGCGCGCGCCTTGCAGGGGTCGAGCGCATCGTGCTGGCAGGATTTGAAGGTGAGACCTCGGAGGACCTCTATGCGCTTGCGGACGCCTCGTATCGTCTGCGAGTGGGTCAACTAGGCCGCCTTTTGGAAGCCGCTCGCCAGAGTGGTGCGACGCAGGCGATCATGGCAGGCCAGATTGCACCCTCGCATCTCTTTAATCTCCGGCCCGACATGAAGGCACTCGTGCTGTTGGCTAGACTCAAGCAGCGCAATGCCGAGACGCTCTTCGGTGCCATCGCGCACGAGCTGGATCAGGCTGGTGTGCCACTTCTCCCCGCTACGAGCTTTTTGGACGACCACCGCGCGACCCTCGGCCACATCGCCGGGCCCAAGGTGAAACCGCGCCTGATTGACGACCTTGAGTTTGGATTTCGCATTGCAAAGGAAACGAGCCGCCTTGATATCGGGCAGAGTGTAGTCGTCAAAAATGGCACCGTTCTCGCCGTGGAGGCCTTCGAGGGCACGAATGACGCGATTCGCCGCGGGGGAGTGCTCGGTCGCAGTGGAGCCTGTGTTGTGAAGGTTTCCAAGCCGGGACAGGATATGAGGTTCGATGTTCCGGTGATTGGCACGAAGACACTAGAAGTCGCTGCAGCTGCGAAAATTCGTGCTGTGGGAGTCGAGGCTCACACGACGCTTCTCCTTGACCGCGCCTTGGTCTCGCGAACGGCAGAAACATTGGCAATTAGCATTTACGGACTTTGAAAATCATTCGCACAGGGGTTGTTGGCGTCGGGCACATGGGAGTAAACCATGCGCGCATTTATCACGAATTGCCCGATTGTAAACTTACGGCTGTCTATGATGCGAACCCAGACACAGCCGCTGCCGTGGCAAAAAAATACAACACTGTAGCTACCTCATCGCTCGAGGAATTTGCGACCTTTGTTGATGCAGCGACCATCTGTACGCCGACTGTCACGCATCACGAGATCGGCGCTTTTTTGCTGACCCGAGGCAAGCACCTGCTGGTGGAGAAGCCTATCGCGGCGACTCCCGACGAAGCGCGTGCGCTCGCTGCTCTCGCGACCGAGAAGCACTGCGTCCTCCAGGTAGGGCACATCGAGCGCTTTAATCCTATTCTGCACGCCCTTGAGGCTCAACTCCAGAACCCGCGCTTTCTTGAGGTGACGCGCCTTTCGCCGTATCCCAACAGGAGCACGGATATCGGAGTCGTTCTCGATTTGATGATCCACGATATCGAGATCGTGCTTCACCTCGTGCGCTCTCCCATCGCAAGCATGGACCCCGTCGGCATCAGCGTGCTTGGTCGCGGAGAAGACATCGCAAATGTTCGCTTTCGCTTCGAGAATGGCTGCGTGGCGAATCTGACGGCCAGTCGTATCAGCCAAGATAGCCTTCGCAAAATCCGCGTATTTCAGGAAAATGCTTATCTCTCTCTCGACTATAAAAACCAAACCGGATATTTGCTCCGCCTTGCACGCGATGAGGAACAATCCAGCTCGGGCATCGGAAAGCTTATTGGCCTTGCGACAGACTCGAAGATTGTAACGAACTTCAGTGGACACCGCATCGTTCGTGAACCAGTCGAGGTCGAGAAAGGCGAGCCCCTGCGTATCGAGCTTGAGGCGTTTCTGGATTGTGCGCGCCGGGGTGCCCTCCCGAAGGTGAGCGGGCAGTCAGCCGCCGTGGCTCTAGACATCGCGCTTGAGATTACCCGCAGGATTGAACTTGCCGACCCACGGCGAAGTGCCAGCGGGGAATAGGCCTTGCAGAATTTGCTCTCTTCTCACGCCTCTCCGCTGTAAATAAGCCGAACCATGACAGAAGTCTTTGATCTTTTTCGGCAGACGGGAGCCTTGCTCCGCGGGCACTTTATCCTTCGCAGCGGCCTCCATAGCCGTGAGTTTTTTCAGTGCGCCCTGCTGCTGCAAGATGCAGCCATTGCCTCCCAAGTCTGCGGACTCCTTGCTGAGAAGCTTGCGGGCTCCTCGGCCACTACCGTCATATCACCCGCCGTTGGCGGTATTATCGTCGGACAAGAAGTCGCTCGCCACCTTGGCAAGAGGCATATCTTTGCCGAGAAAGACGGCGCGGGCTCACTCGTCCTTCGGCGCGGGTTTGTCATCACGCCCGGTGAGCGCTTTGTCGTCGCGGAAGACGTCGTTACCCGAGGGGGTCGCGTGCAAGAAACGATCCAGATTGTGAAAGATCACGGAGGCATTGTCTCTGCGGCGGCTTCCATCGTGGATCGCAGCGGAGGCAACCTTCCAGACTTCGGGTGTCCGTTTTTTTCTCTCGTTGAGATGAATATTGAGACATTTCCCGCAGACGCAATCCCCGAGGACTTACGCGAGATTCCGGCAACAAAGCCGGGTTCGAAATAACCGGGACGCCGCCGCTTATCCCAGTAGTGCGGCGACCATGTCTCGTTCGTCGGTCAGTTCTTTGTTGGTCGCTGCAATTTTTGTTTTTGCGAAAGCGTCCATCTCGTATCCCGTAATGATTTCGTAGTTACCGGGTGTGGTTGTCTTCACGGGCATACCAGCCCAGATGTCGGGATGAAAGCCATAGTGTCCATGCGATTTTACCGCGAGACTATGAACTTTTCCGGGAGTAAAAAGGTCATGCACATGATCCACAAGTGCGTTGGCCGCCGATGCAGCGGAAGAGGCTCCGCGTGCCGCAATGATCGCTGCCCCGCGCTTGCCAACTACTTCGCAGAAGCTTCCCTCCAGCCAGGCCTTGTCCGTGATGACCTCCGTCGCGGGCCTTCCGCCGATCTTGGCGTGGGAAAAAGCAGGAAACATCGTGGGGCTATGGTTGCCATAGATAAAAATCTCTGAGACCTCGGAGACCGGCACTCCTGCACGCTTGGCGAGCTGGGTTTGTGCGCGATTCTGGTCGAGGCGAACCATGGCCGTAAAGCACTCTGGCGCCAAGCGGGCGGCCTTGCTCGCCGCGATCATGCAATTTGTGTTTGCGGGATTTCCGACCACCACCACACGCACATCTTCGGCGGCGACTTCGCCGATTGACTCGCCTTGACTCGTGAAAATACGCCCGTTGTCCGTTAGCAAATCCGCACGTTCCATGCCGGGCCCCCGGGGCTTGGCTCCTACGAGAAGGCACCAGTCTGCATCTCGAAAACCCACGCGCGCGTCGTCTGTAAGCTCCATGCCATGGAGCAACGGAAACGCACAGTCATCCAACTCCATGGCCACGCCTTCCAGCGCTTTCATTGCTTTTTCCACAGGCACTTCAAGGAGTTGCAGAATCACAGGCTGCTCGGGGCCAAACATGGCGCCAGAGGCAATTCGCGGAAGCAGGGCGTATCCGATCTGACCAGCAGGGCCTGTGACGGCGATGCGAAGGGGAGTTTTCATAGCGACGAAGAAACTATTGGCGACCATGCCCCTCACCAAGGCAAAAAACGCACGAAAAACCCTCAGGCAATAAAATTCGGGGCCTCGGCATCTCGGGGATTAAGCACGGGCGAGGTTTCCGGTGGGAGTGGCCAGAGGATACTTGCGGCGGGGTCATCCCAGCGGAAGGTACGTCCGCTCGCGGGGGCATACGCCGCGGTCGTAAAATAAAGAACGCTCGTTCGAGGCTCTAGGGTGAGAAAGCCGTGAGCGCAACCCTTTGGCACATGGAGAACAATGCCAGAGTTCTCCGAAAGCAGTTCTCCATGCCATTGCAGGTAGGTGGGGGATGCCGGACGCAAATCCAGCGCGACATCATAGGCTTGGCCGCTCACACACGTGACGAGCTTTCCCTGCTCGTGCGGTGCCTCTTGATAGTGCATGCCCCGCAGCGTAAAGGCCTCTAGGTTTGACGACAAATTTGCTTGAGATAGCGCCTCAGAGCTTGCCGGTTCCCATAGCTCCGAGAATCCTCCGCGCAGATCCCGATGAATTGTTCGTTTCTCTACTAGGACGCCAGCAATTTTCGTTTTCGTCATTTTCACGGCCCATTCTCTCAGCGTGGCGTGACCGTATCAATGCCAGAGAGCGCGCTAGTTAGATTCAATTTCCGAAATGACGTCTTTGAACTCTTCCAAATAGGTCTTGCGCGTCTTTTCGTTGATTGCATCCCACTGGTCTGCTGGCTTCATGCGAACTTTGAGCAAGTAGTAGGCATCTGCCCCATGGAGTGAGATCCAGCGCGCATCGTAGTCTCTGGGCCACTCACTGTCTTTGGCTAGAACCTTAGAGACCGTCGCTTTGAGCTTCGGAATATCGCGGAAAGCGTACTGATTAATGGATTCTCCAAACTCCTGATTCAAGACATCCACTGCTTGCTCTGCGGAGGGATCGAGGGTCTTGTTTGCATCGCTGCGCGCGCGCAATTGACCGAGATAAAAATAAAACATCGCATCGTCTTTTCGGCCAGTCTGGAAAAGCGCACCCGCCAAGGCATAGAGCACCGAGGGGTTGTAACTTCCCGGTGCGGCGAGAACGCGTTCGATGGAGCGGGGGCTCTTGCGCAAAAGTCGCGTAAACTCTTCATACGAAGACGCGACGTCAATCTCGGCGAATTCGCCTTGAGGTTGCACGGTGACGGTTTCAGCTTGGGCGAGAATCGCTAGGGCGAAAAATGCGATGATGAGTGAATTCCATTTCATACACGTGACGCACAAAGTAACCATTCAGCCCTCAGCGTCCAGAGAATAGGCTCATTTTCCTTGGCCTCTGCGGTGCGATTTCTGATAAATCATCACGCGCCCATGAATCCGGTAAGTATCGTAACAGTGACCCACGGCAGCTTTTTTTTCGTGCGTCTGCTCGTAGAAAAAGTGCGGCAACACATCGGCTCGCGGCCCTACGAAATTCTTGCTGTGGATCGGGGTAGCCGCGACGGCACGCGCGAGTGGCTGGCTGCTCAGCCGGACGTGCGGTTGTTCCGCAAGCCGCAATGGACGAAGCGACACAGTCACGGCGAAGCGGCGGAGTTTGGAGCCTCCAAAGCGCGCTATGACATTGTCGTTCTTTTAGATTCCGACGCCCACCCGCTCGATGATACATGGCTCGAGCACACTGCGGACCGCCTGAATGCTCACGACCGCCTTGCCGGCGCGGAGTTTCGTGATTGGCACCGCGCGAACCCGCATGGCTGGTTTATTCATCCGTTCTACATGGTATTCTACAAATGCGATCTCGGCGACAATATCGTCCTTCGCAAGCTGCGAGGTCACGATGCCGACACAGGCGAGGAAGCGACACTGCGCGTGCTCGCGGCAGGCAAGGGGGTGGTCGCTTGCACGAATAGTTTTTATCCCGCTTTCGATGTCGGCCATCCCCGTTTGCCCACGGCAGCCGGGGGAGTCTTTCACGCATGGTATGTGACGCGTCTTGGCCTTGAACCAGAGGGGGTAGCGCGCGAGACAGAGGGGGCCGTGACGGTGGAGAATTACCTGCGGCCATTGCAGGAAAAACTGCGCGCTGCTTACGGCCTCACTTATTGATTGGTTCTTGAGCGCCGTTCCGGTGTCCGCCATGCTGCGCGATTATGGGTAAGAGAGTCCTTATTTTATCGGCCTCCGTGGGATCAGGTCATGTGAAAGCAGCCGATGCCTTAGCACGAGTGATGCGCGCGAGGCCCGATGTCGAGGAAGTGCTTTCGGACGACTCGCTGGACCACACGAATGTTCTGCATAAGCAGTTCTACTCTACACTCTATTCCAAGCTTTCTTCCATGTTGCCGGAGTTTTTGGGTTGGTGGTATGAATCGAGCGACGAGCCGTGGGTCTCCGATAAAAGCCGCCTCGCGCTCGACATTCCCCAGGCTCTACCACTCATGAATTTGGTGAAGGAATTCCGACCAGACATCATTCTATGCACACACTTTATGCCGGCGGGCGTTTTGTCATGGCTCATCGGCAACGGCAAGCTGGATGCCCGCTTAGGTATCGTTATTACAGATTTCCATTTTCATGCGTTCTGGATTACCCGCGCTTTTGATTGGTATTTCGTGGCGCAAGAAGAGGACAAAATTCACATGGAGGCATTGGGACTTCCCGCGAGTCACATCGAGGTGACGGGGATTCCTGTCGAGCCGGAGTTCTCTAAACCCGTGGATCGTGCCGAAGTGCTCCAGCGACACGGCCTCAGCGCAGATCGTCCGACTCTTCTCGTCGCGGGCGGTGCTCTCGGTCTTAGTCCTGCCAAGGCCGTTGTGCGCAGGCTCCTGCAATTGGATCGAGATTTTCAAGTCATCATAGTGTGCGGACGCAATGAGGAACTGCGGGCAGACATTCTCGAACTTGTCCGCCACCGCGACGCCGATTTTCGAGTCCTAGGATATATCAAGGAAATGGGCGACCTGATGGGTGCCGCCACGATTCTCTTGAGCAAACCAGGAGGAATGACCACCGCAGAAGCACTGGCTCGCGGACTACCGATGATTATTCTGGATCCAATCGGGGGACAAGAGGAGCGGAATTCCGATGTGCTGCTTGAGGCTGGTGCTGCCGTCAAATGCACGGAAGTCACGCTCATCGCCCACAAGCTCAAGCGCCTCCTCGACAATCCAGAGCGTCTCCGCTCAATGGCCGCCTGCGCTCGGGCCTTGGGACGTCCCCACGCAGCAGAGGATATCGCTCGCATCGTGCTCGAAGCCCCCGCGCGCCCCCGAGCGATTATTTCCCGGATGCGGGAAAAGGCCCTACGAAAACAAATCGCAGCGACGGGGGCCGCGTAATGTCGCCTCTGCTGATCGGTGTGGCCACCTCCGGCTATCAAAGTGAAGGCGGATATAATGGCGTCCACCAACCTCAGAATAATTGGGCCAAACATGAAACAAGTGGTCGCGTGGCCACCACGGGCGTTGCGGTGGATTTTTGGAATCGCTACGAGGAAGACTTCCGCCTTGCGCAGGGAATAGGAATCAACGCCTTCCGCCTCAGCGTCGAGTGGGCGCGGGTTCAACCAACCCACCACGACGAGGCAGGAAAGGCGCCTGATTGGGATGTCGAGGCGATTGGGGCTTATGCTGACCGCATTGCTGCGTGTCGGTCGCACGGCATGGAACCTGTCGTCACGTGGCAGCATTTCACGCATCCGGCATGGCTGGGCTGCGATGCATGGCTGCAGGACGAGACGCCTGCGTTATTCGAAGCCTTTGTGGCCAAGGCCGCTGCTCAAATAAACGAGCGCCTCATCAACCACTACCATCAAGCGCCCATCGCATGGCACGTCACGCTGAACGAGCCGAATATGCTCGTGCTGAACACGTATCTCAATCGCCACTTCCCGGGCGGAAACCACGCTGGAGTTGCCGTCGGTGTGCGCGCCTACAACCGCCTGCTCGCGGCCCACGTGCGTGCCTACAATGCCATCCACGACCTCTATGAAGCGCGCGGCTGGGAGCGCCCCCAGGTGACGATGAATACCTTTTGCAGCGACGTCTATTGGTCGGAAAATCTTCTCCTCGACCTCCTGTGTCTTCGCGAGAATGGCATCGCAAGCGTGGACATAGCCGACTATTTGCAGGCCCGTGCTAAAGCACTAAAAGTATACCTTGTCGCTGCGAACCTTGCTTGCCGCCGCGACTTGCTCTCGTGGTTCGGTCGTGCTCTCCACAAGGTGGCAGACTATTTTGCAAGTCGTGCGGCCACTCAGGAAAGCTTCGCATTTTTTCTCGCCGAAGCTGCCCGCTCCAAACGCGCGCGCGTCTTGGACTATCTCGGCTTGGATTACTACGACCCATTTCTCAGTCACATCTACCGGCTGCCAACTTTTGCAGATCTTGAGTTTGCGACAGGTAGTCTGCATGGTCACATGATGGATGGGCTGTCTAGCAAATGGTGGGACTGGCACGTGCTGCCTGGGGGACTCCATGCCTTCTGCAAATACTACTCACAAGCCTTCGGAGGCCGCGGGATTCTCATCGCAGAGAACGGCATGGCGCAACGCTGCAAGAGCGACAACATCACATGCCTTGTCCGGAAAGATCGCGTGACACGTAGCGACTTTCTCCTGCGCCACTTGGCCGAGATTCGCCTTCTTCTCGATGACGGGGTGCCCATACTCGGCTACTTACATTGGTCTCTGACCGACAACTACGAGTGGGGTTCCTTCACTCCGCGATTTGGACTCTTCCGCGTGGACTACACGAAAGACATGCGTCGGCTCGCAGAAGACCACTTAGGCGACAATCCTTCGCAGACCTACGCACGCGCGATCCGCGAGCTCAACTTGCTGCCTCCAACTCCACCACCTCAAGACTCCACGCGGTGAAGGAGCTGCGTTAATTCTGCGGCTGACCACTGCCCGCTCACGTTGGGCTTTGCGAGCCAGCCGTAGTTTAGAACGCTGCCGCAGCATGCGAAGAGAAGCCTTGAGGCCAAGCCAAGAGGACCCATGCCCATGACGGCCAACGGGGTATCGGTTTGAGTAAAAAGAGCCAGCAATAGGGCCACATCTGCGGCGTGTCGTGTGGTGCTCGCGATTTTGATAATGTCCGCCCCGGCATCTTCGCCGCGGCGCAGGATGTCGCGAAGGGCTTGAGCATCGGGGCTGCCACAAAAATCGTGATAGGAGACGATGAGCTTCTTTCCCTCACATTTCGCCACTTGCACGACCTCGCTGAGTTCTTTCAGCGACCGCATCTCGATGTCCACTGCGGTGGCTTGAGGCAGGAGATCGAGGAAGATGCCCCGGCGTTGTGTTACAGAAAGTTTTCTTTTCCCTCCTTCCGCTGGATGCCGAACTGTGAGTATCCAAGGGAATGCAACAGTCGGAATGATCGCATCCAAACAATCCGCACGCCACTCCAGCCAAGCCACAGCGCCAGGGGATAATTCTTGGGCTATGCGTCGCGAGGCATCGCTATCAACAATACCCACAACGCCCATTTTCTTAATCACTTTGACCATCTGAGTTTCGTTGTTTATAATTCTACTCCTTCCAACCGGTTGCAATCTGCATGCTATCTCGAAGACAAGAAATCGTCACACTCTTTAGTCAGTTTCTCGATGCCCTTTTGCTGGGAGCTGTCTTTTGGGTGGCACATTATTTGAGGTGGAAGCAGTTCATAATATGGGACGATTTGTGGGCGATTGGGAGCTTTTCGGAGTTTGTGTGGCTCTTGGCAATCATCATGCCGTTCACGCCATTCTTGCTGGAGATGCAGGGCTTTTACAATTATCCACTGGAAAAAACAGTTTGGAAGTCGCTTCGTCAGATCACGGGAGCGGCGGTCTGGATGGCGATGATCCTCGGGCTTGCCGTCATTTTCCTGCGGCTGCAAGTCCCAAGCCGTTCGGTGCTCCTGCTCTTTGCGCTTTTCGCGACGGTTGCCTTATTGATTCGAGAGAGGATCGGCACAGCGATCTATCGCCGTCGGCTTGAGAGGGGTGCTGTGGGAGAACGCGTGGTGCTCGCTGGAGAACCCGACAGCATGAGAAATTTGCTCGCGTCTTTCACGCCTACGCTACGTCTTGAACTCCGTATCGTTGCAGAAGTCAATCTTGAGGTACTTGGCATCGAGGCCCTCGTGGAGACTATCCACCGCCATTCGGTGGGGAGGGTGATTTTGGCGTTCGATCGAATACAACTCGAGAAGGTGCAGCGTGCGATTGAAGCTTGCGAGACGGAAGGTGTTGAAGCATGGCTGAGCGCTGACTTTATCCGCACCTCGGTGGCCAGGCCGACCTACGAGACTCTGGCAAGGCGTCCGATGCTTGTCTTCCGAGCATCGCCGGAAATGTCATGGGCGATGTTGATCAAAGCGACGATGGACCGCGTCGGCGGCGCTGTTGGGCTAATCCTCTTTAGTCCGCTTTTCATATTGGTGGCAATTCTCGTAAAATCCTCGTCGAAGGGGCCTGCCTTCTTTCGCCAGCGCCGTGCCGGTCTCCATGGAGAATCCTTTAACATGTGGAAGTTTCGCACCATGGTGGTGGATGCAGAAAGCCAGCATGACGAGCTCGCCATGCGCAACGAAATGAAGGGCCCTGTTTTCAAAATTCACAATGACCCGCGCATCACAAAAATTGGGCGATTCTTGCGGAGGACGAGTATTGATGAGTTGCCGCAATTTCTGAATGTTCTCCGCGGGGAAATGAGCCTCGTTGGGCCACGCCCGCTTCCCACTTACGAGGTAGAGAAATTCGAACGAGCTGCACACCGGCGGCGTCTGAGTATGCGTCCCGGGCTTACATGCCTCTGGCAAATTCGCGGCAGGAATAAGGTCACGGACTTCGACGATTGGGTGCGGATGGATCTCGAATATATAGACAACTGGAGTATCGCACTCGACATGTACATCTTGCTCTGCACTGTTCCCGTGGTTCTGCTGGCGCGTGGAGCAAAATAGATCTTCTCGGGAAAATTGTGTCCGAGCGGACAATCTGCTCGCAAAATCTTAAAGAGCCGTCACAATCCCGCGACCTTTATGGCATCTTCATCTCCACAGACTACCAGCGTTGTTACCGGCGGCACGGGCTTCCTAGGATCGCATCTCAGCGACCGCTTGTTGGCCGAGGGCCATCGGGTGATCGCCATAGATAATTTGATTACTGGGAATGTGTCGAACATCGGGCACTTGGCTGGCAACAAAAACTTCAAATTCATCTGCCACGATGTCACCGAGTATATCTTTATCCCGGACGCCGTGGACTACGTGTGGCACTTTGCGAGCCCTGCGAGTCCGATTGACTATCTTAAAATTCCGATTCCAACGCTGAAAGTTGGAGCGCTTGGCACGCACAATTCTTTGGGACTCGCCCGCGAAAAAGGGGCTGCCTTCCTGCTTGCTTCTACCTCCGAGTGCTACGGTGACCCGCTCGTGCATCCGCAGACGGAAGACTACTGGGGAAACGTGAATCCGATCGGGCCTCGGGGCGTCTATGATGAGGCGAAGCGCTTTGCAGAGGCCATGACAATGGCCTACCACCGCTTCCACTCCATGAATACGCACATCGTTCGTATTTTTAATACTTATGGTCCTCGCATGCGCTTGAATGACGGGCGAGTCGTGCCCGCCTTCATAGGCCAAGCGCTTCGCGGGGAGCCCCTCACCATTTTTGGGGACGGACGCCAGACGCGAAGCTTCTGCTTTGTCTCAGATCTCATTGATGGCATCTACCGTCTTATGATGAGTGATTTTCACGAGCCGGTGAATATCGGAAACCCCCGCGAGATGACGATTCGTCAGTTCGCTGAGGAGATCATTCGTATCGTCGGTGGCAAGCTCCAGATTGAGCATAAGCCGCTGCCTGTGGATGACCCGAAAGTTCGCCAACCCGACATCACACGGGCAAAGACGCTGCTGGGTTGGGAACCTGTCGTGGACTTCGACTCTGGCATAAAACAAACGGTGGAATATTTTCAGGGACGGTTGGGATAAATATTTACTTCGCATCTACCCCTGCATAAGATTTCAAAACTTTCGTTATGACACTCCCCCTCCGACTTATTGCCTCGTCAGCATGCATCCTTCTTTTGGCTGTCGCTGCCGCGAACGCGCAGCAAAGCCTCAATCAAGAAGTAGCGATATCGAAAATTGAAGCTACGTTCTTGGACACGCCCAAAGTTCAAGCCGGTGGATTCTCGAAGCGGTCATCGGGCCGCCCAGGGTCATGGCTTGAGGTGGAAGTCACCTTCGAGCACGCCCCCAACCCTCGTTTACCACAGACCGCGGACGAGCTGACTGTTAATTATTATGTTCTCCTGAAAAATGAGGCATTCACACTCGACAGGAAACCGACGATGCTCTCCGGAAAAGTGGCACACATCCACGTTCCGGCAGGAAAGGCTCTACACTCCTCAATTTATGTCCCCCCCCGCGTGCTCGAGAATTTTTTTGGCGGAAAGACGCCAGTCAATGCTGCTCAAGCAATCACGGATGTTGGTGTGACGATCACAGGTAAAGATGGCCTCCTCGCCATTTCAACCATGAAAGGCACCGTCAAGGGAGACAAAGGCTGGTGGGATAATGCCGACCAGTTCACGACCGTAGCGGGACGCCTCTACAATAAAGATCAGACTCCCTTCGCATCGCTGGAGTGGGACTTTTATGAACTCATCAAGCCAGCTACCACTAACTAGGGGCTAAGCAGGGTTCTCAAAGCATGGCAAAACCAATTCGCATATTTTCCCTCAATCTCGGCATGCAGACGATTTGCTTGTCCGAGTTTCAGCAGCTTGAAAATAATGGCCTATGTCTCATCGGGATTCATACCGTTGGACTGATCAGTGACCCCTCCGCAGACGCGACGAGGCCGGTCCAAATAGAGGCCGCAGTCAAAGGATGTCGTGAGGCCCTGAAGGCTCCTCTCAATGCGCTTGTCAATGTCTGTTTGCCTTCCCAATCAGTTTTTACACGTTTCGTGCGACTGCCAGGGGCGACGGCAGACGACGTGACCTCGATCATTGGATTTGAAGCCCAGCAGAATGTTCCTTTTCCGATTGAGGAAGTTGTATGGGATCACCAGATCATGGGACACCAACGCGGAGAGACATGGGATGTCGTTCTCGTCGCGATGAAGGCAGACCAATTGACCGAGATTATCGACGCCATCGGGCGCGGGGGATTAAAGGCGAGGACGATTGACGTCGCGCCGATGGCGCTTTTCAATGCCTTTCGCTACAGCTACCCCGAGGCTACTGGTTGTTCCTTGGTTGTTGATATCGGGGCTCGAACTACCAACCTTTTGTTCATCGAGGGTGAAAGGGCCTTCAGTCGAAGTATTCCTGTCGGAGGGAGCACGATCAGTGCCGCCGTCGCGAAGGAATTCGGCCAAGACATTACCCTCGCCGAGCGACTGAAGATTGAGAGGGGACTTGTCGGTTTAGGGGGTGCCTACGCTGAGGCCGAAGATCCGATGGAGGCAAGAATCGCCAAGGTGATCCGGAATTCCATGACTCGTCTGCACGCTGAGGTTGCCCGCTCGATTAGTTACTACCGAACAAGCCAATCCGGCAGCCAGCCCGTGCGTGTCTATCTCTGCGGCGGGACGGTCAGCCTTCCCTACATGCCGGAATTTTTCACCGAGAAATTGCAAAGTCCGGTCGAGTTCTTCAATCCGCTAAAGAATATCGTCGTCGCAGATGAGAATACCGCCAAAGAACTCTCGAACAAAGCGCACACATGTGGTGAAGGCGTCGGGTTGGCTTTGCGCTTCCTTGGCAATACACCCCTCGAGATTAATCTTAGGCCGCCGTCCGTCCTTCGCGAACAAGATCTCACACGGAGAAAGCCCTTCCTCGTCCTGGCCTCAGTATGCCTCCTTCTGAGCCTTGCAGCGGGGTGGCTTTTCCTTCGCCAAGCAACATCGGTCACCGAAGCCGTGCTGGCGACTGTGCAGGAAGATGTCACACGCCTCGGCGGAATATCTGGTAAGATGGATGCCCTTGCAGCGAGTCAGAAACAATTGCAGATTGCAACCGCCCCTCTTCTCTTGGCCGTACAGGACCGCTCGGTGTGGGGACAAATTTTAGATGAGCTAGGCAATCGCTTGCCGGCTCGTTACATTTGGATCACGGAGCTTCAACCCATGATTGATGGAAAAGTTCCCGGCGCAACGAAGTCCACGACGCCAAGCCAGCCGAGTGCCCCAGCCCGTCCCGGCCAAGCCCCAGCGGCCCCCCCATCCATTACCGGCTTTGAAATAAAGGGACTATACTTGGCAAATCCGCCGAATGACAAAGAAGCCCGCATCATTGATGAGTTTGTCGAAAGCCTAAAGGGCTCACCTCTTTTCAATATCGGCGAGGACAAGACATTAATTGTAACCCAGCGGACAACACCAGATGGTGAGAGTTGGGCCTATGGGTACACCATTGCCCTCCCGCTCCGCACGCCCATCATCCTGCCATGAATAGATTTAAGGAAAATCCATTTTTGAGCGGCCTCGTCGTTGCCACAGTCCTCCTTGGCGGAATACTGATCTATCTGATTCTCGATGCATCCTCAGCCTCCGCAAAGGCCAGTGAAGATTACTCGACGGCCGTCCAGAGCCTCCACAAGCTTCAGAACCGCGTTCCCTTCCCAAGTCCGCAAAACCTTGCCCAATTGCAAGGTGACCTTGACCAATACAGTGCCCAAGTCACGGCTCTTCGTGCACAACTGGCCAAGATGGCCATTCCACTCGACAAAAGCGTAACGCCGCAGCAATTTCAAGATGGCTTGCGCGTCGCGCTTAATGAGCTTCGAGAGAAGGCTGCCGCCAATGCGGTAAAGCTGCCCGAGAACTTCTACTTCGGATTCGATCAGTATCAGACTCAAGCCCCTAGTGATGTCGCTGCTCCCTACCTCAAGCGTCAATTTCTGATCATTCAGGCTCTCGTGACCCGGCTCGTGGACTTCCGCGTGCAGAGCATTGATGAGTTTAAGAGAGACCTACTGCCGCAGGAGGTCAATACACCACCTCCGGCCAATGCCGCACCGCGTGCGCAGGAAGCGCAAGATGCCGCGCTGAAGCGCTTTCCTTTCGATATTACGTTTACGGCCGAGCAGGGCCGCTTGCGTATCGCGTTTAATTCGCTCCTCGACCCCGCGCAGTTTCTCATCGTGCGAAGCGTTGTGATTCAAAATAGCTCGCCCGTCGCCCCGTCGAAAACTTTTTTGGATACCTCCGCGTCGCCTTTAACATCAGATACCTCTGCCGCAGCACAGAAAAACCTCCAAGTGATCCTTGGCCGCGAGTTCGTGCAAGCCAAGCTCCGGATCGAGGCCCTCGATTTCACTGAGCCAACTTCCCCTGCCACAAAATAGACCCCATGGACTGGATTAAAATTCACTATGACCGCGCGCTTCTAGGCCTAATGGCTGTGGTCTTGATCGTCTGTGCAATCTTTGCGGCATGGAGCGCTATGCATTTTTCCGAGGCCTTCGCAGAACGCAACAGCTCGAAACCGCCAGATAATACGATCGTTCCGTCGGACTTGAAGTCGCTCGAAACAGCGGCCTCCCTTGCAGCATCCCCCAACACTTGGAGCGGGCACGATGGAAGCCTCTTTGTTTCGAGACCCTATGTCTTGAAAGATACTCTCCTTGTTGACCCCTTGGAAGGTGGCCAGCAATTGCATCCTCCCCTTGAGAACGCATGGCTTATCAGGTATAACCTTGATTACGCAGATCCCGAGATTAAAAGCCAGGATCCCGACAAGGATCGCTTTTCCAACCTTGAGGAATTCGTCGCGGGATCAGACCCCACCAACGACAAATCGCTACCGCCCTTCTATACAAAATTAAGGTTGGCGAAATTCACGCCGAAGGCCTTTCGGCTTAAATTTAGCGGGACGCCAGATGAGGGGCAGACTTTTACCATTAATACGAAGGATCTCGGTGGACGCACACAGTTCCTCAAGATCGGCGACATGATTGATGGCGCTCCCTACAAAATCCTCGGTTACGCGCCGAAACAAACAACGCGCAATGAGATGGAAGTGGACGTCTCCGAACTCACAATCGAAAACACCGGAACAGGACAGAAAATTACCTTGGTCTACGATAAAGAGGCTGATGACCCGACCTCCTTCGGGGAATTCGCGTATCTATGGGATGACTCAAAGTTCATCGTGAAAAAAGACGACACCTTCTCGCTGCCACCAGAGACGGACAAGAAGTATAAACTCATTGACATTTCTGCTGTGGAAGCTCAGATACAAGACATCGCAACAGGGCAAATTTACAAAATTGGGAAGCCATGATGTTGCATATGATTCAAGATCCAAAAAATCCATGTTCAAAATTTGATGATTTTTCAGCAGGCTGTGAATGTTCTCACGACTAAGCCTCGTAATCCCAAGACACCCACTACACCGACTCACCGAACCTTCCCTCCTCCTCTTTTTTCCATAGAATTCGCGCAATGATTTCCTACTTGCATTCCCTCCATTCCTTCTCTTCATGTCTCCTCCGCATCGCGACTCTCCTCCTGACGAGTGCCATTGTCTTTGGGAACTCGCCTTTGCAGGCTCAATCCTCTAGTGTACAAGGTGTGGCTGAGAGCCAAGTGCGTCGTCTTGAGATCACCACGCAGGCTGCCAAAGGGCTCGTGGACAAGGGCGCCGCAGCACTCGATACTCAAGACTACGAAAGTGCCTTCGCCTTTTACAAAAGCGCATTCGATATGCTGCCGTCTGGAGGTTCCGCCTCATCCGATTTGCGTGCAGAAGCCCTAGCTGGTTTCTCTGAAGCGGCCGTGCAGCTCACACGCCAGCGCATTTCGGAAGGCCGCATCCAAGATGCAAATACGACTGTGTCCGTCGTTCTCGAAGAACGTTACAATCCGACCTATCGTCCCGCCCTCGACCTGCAAGTGCGTTTGAAAGATCCCACGAGTTTCTCGAGCCAGACCATGACCCCTAACTTTGTCGCAAATGTCGAAGAGGTGAAACGCCTTTTGCAGGAAGGCCAAGGGTTCTTTGCCTCTGCCCGATACGACCTCGCCTTCAAGCGCTACGAACAAGTGCTCAACGTGGACAAATACAACATCGCCGCCCGCCGCGGCATGGAGCAAGTAAACGTCGCACGCCAGAAATACAGTTCCGTGGCCTACAGCGAAACGCGGGGCGACATGATCCGCCAAGTCAACAAAGGCTGGGAACTCCCAGTCCGCAAGTTTAATGAAGGCGCCTCGACCATCATCGAGCAGCCGCAACTTGACACACGTGGTACGGCGTCAATCAATCGAAAGCTTGATGAAATCGTTATTCCCAAAATTGATTTCCGAGATGCTACGGTGCGCGAGGCGCTAGATTTCATTCGCCAGCGAGCTGCAGCGCTCGATACCACAGAGTCGGATTCCACGCGCAAGGGTGTAAATATTGTTCCCAAGTTCTCAGTAGATTCTATAGAGAATTCAGCCCGCATTACTTTGGCCCTCTCCGATGTGCCACTCCGCGCTGCGATTGATTACGTCGCCCGTGCCGCGAACCTGAAGCTGAAGGTTGAGCCATTCGCTGTGGTGATCGTGCCCCAGTCGGAGTCAACGGACGTGCTTATTACCAAAGAATACAAGGTGCCCCCGAGCTTTATCACCGCTCTCCCCGCAACCACCGCGCCCCCATCTACAGCAGGCGGAGTTGCTGCTGGCTCGCAGGCTGCTATCACCGCTCGTTCCGGTGCCCGCGAGTTTCTTGAGTCCCAAGGGGTCACTTTTGCATCCGGGGCTAGCGCAAATTACATTTCTTCTAGCAGTCGGCTTATCGTTCGTAATACCCAAGGCAATCTTGATCTTGTGGATACGCTCGTAGAAAACTCGATCTCAACGCCACCAAGCCAAGTCGAAATCGAAGCGAAGTTCCTCGAAGTGACGCAGAATAACCTCAAAGAACTCGGCTTTGATTGGCTCCTTGGTCAAGTCGGCCTTCCATTCGGCACGGGCGTCTACGGAGGCGGCGGAACCCAAGGAGGGAATTCGAGCATCAACGCCAATTCGTTCCCTTTCCTAAATCCCGGTTCCACCACCACACCCATCGGCGCGAGTAGTCCCACCTCTGGGCCTCTCACTGCGGGAAATCGTTCAGGCACTGCTGGCATTTCCGTCAACGCTGTTGATGCTCTCCTTTTCGGCAGCCCGGTTGGCCCGGCTCCTGCCATTCTCGCCCTAGCGGGAGTCTTTACAAATCCACAATTCCAGGTTGTCCTCAGGGCACTCGATCAACAGAAAGGCGTTGATCTCGTCAGTGCCCCCCGTGTGACCACGAAGAGCGGACAGCGCGCTCAGATCGAAATTGTCAGGGAGT
>Ga0105044_10002173_pt1 | contig 26697 bp, 29 predicted proteins | sample MAT01_FD_78092 | JGI IMG/M metagenome (GOLD analysis project Ga0105044, IMG submission 78092) | Freshwater microbial communities from Lake Fryxell liftoff mats and glacier meltwater in Antarctica - MAT-01 | ecosystem: Environmental > Aquatic > Freshwater > Ice > Liftoff microbial mat | place... | reverse complement strand
GAGGGGAAAGTGAAACCTCAGGATCAGATGGCAGCCTGACAATTCGGAAGGTCCGCCAGTGAGTTCGGCCAACAGCAAGAACAACGTCCCGCCGCGCAGACTATTTCAGCGGCCTGTCAAGGCAGGGTGCGGCGGGATTTTCCCGGACCATCGCCTGCAACGCCGCGATCTGGTCTGCGCCCGCCTGTTCGACCTGCGCCTCCAGCCGGCGGTAATGCAACAGCACCGCCACTCCTGCCGGGGTCAGCCGCGCGCCGCCGCCGTGCGGGCCGCCGCGTGTGCTGTCGACCAGCGGATCGCGAAAGATGCCGTTCAGGGTGTCGACCAGCATCCATGCGCGCTTGTAACTCATGTCCATCTGACGGCCTGCCGCAGCGATCGACCCGGTGTCGCGAATGCGCTCCAGCAACTCGGCCTTGCCTGGACCGAGCATCGCCGTGCCGCCAAACAGCAGCCGCAGCCGAAGGCGGGGTCGGTTGGCAAGGTCGGCAGCGACAGCGTCCGTCATGCCGCCATGATCCGTCACCCCGTCCGGTTTGCAAGCGGTTTGCCGCACCGCGACCGGATGGCTGGACTTCAGGTGCCCCGCGCCTGTGGCGGTCTGCCGTGCCGTGCCCGCAGCGCAACGGCAGACAAGCGCACGATTCCGGCAATCTGCGTCAGTTGTTGGGTCAGCGGGCTGGTGTTGCGCCAGATCATTCCGATCGTCCGGCTGGGGGCGGGCGGATCGAACCGCGCGACGCAGACCGCTGCCGAGCGCGTTTCGACCGCCACCGCCATGTCCGGGATCAGCGTCACGCCGATCCCGGCCCCCACGATCTGCACCAGGGTGGTCAGCGAACTGCCGTCCAGCACTTCGCGCGGCAGCGACGATCCCATGTTGCAAAACGACAGCGCCTGATCGCGAAAGCAGTGGCCCTCCTCCAGCAGCAACAGCCGCATCTCGCGCAGGCGGTCGCGGTCGGGCACCGGCTGCTCGGCGTCCGTGCCGGGGCGGACCAACACGAACTCTTCGGAAAACAGCGCCACTTCGGTCAGCGAGGGTTCCGACACCGGCAAGGCGACGATCGCGGCATCAAGCCGGCCTTCCGCCAACTCGCCCAGCAATTTCGGCGTCACGGTCTCGCGGACCCGCAGATCGAGATCGCTGTTCCACCGCATCAGATCGCCCATGATGACCGGCAGCAGATAGGGGGCGACCGTCGGAATCACCCCGATCCGCAGCCGCCCGACCAGCCGGTTCTGGGACGCGCGGGCCAGATCCGGCAATTCGTCCACCCCGCGCAAAATGTCGCGGGCGCGCAGCGCGAACTCTTCGCCGAAGTTGGTCAGTCGCACCTGCCGCGCCCCGCGGTCGAACAGGTCGGTGCCGAGGATTTCCTCCATCTCCTTGATCTGCATCGACAAGGCAGGTTGCGAGATGGCGCAGGCCTCGGCCGCACGGCCAAAATGGCCATGCCGGGCCAGCGCCTCGAAATAACGGAACTGCTTGATCGTCAGGTTCATAATTTCAGCTTATCGCGCCAATCAGAAGAATCAACTTAAACTAATCGTGCGGGTTTGCTATCCAGAGGTCAGAACGGCGGCTGGCGTTGCAAGAGGGGTTTTGCAACGCGGCCCGCAAAGCCGGTGACATCGACACACGCAGACAGGATGGGACAGAATGATGGACGGAAATGACGGCCAGCGCGCGGGCAAATGCCCGGTGATCCACACGGCCCCCCCCCATGCGACCCACGCGGTCCGCTCGAACCGCGACTGGTGGCCGAACCAGTTGAACTTGCGGATGCTGCATCAGCATTCCGCCCTGTCCAACCCGATGGACCCGGGTTTCGACTATGCCGAGGCGTTCCGCTCGCTGGACCTGACCGCCCTGAAGCAGGACCTGTACGCCCTGATGACCGACTCGCAGGACTGGTGGCCTGCCGACTTTGGCCATTACGGGCCGTTCTTCATCCGCATGGCATGGCACAGCGCGGGCACCTACCGCATCGGCGACGGCCGGGGCGGCGCGTCATCCGGCACGCAGCGCTTTGCCCCGTTGAACAGTTGGCCCGACAACGCCAACCTCGACAAGGCGCGGCGGCTGCTGTGGCCGATCAAGCAGCAATACGGCGCCGCGATTTCCTGGGCCGATCTGATGGTGCTGACCGGCAATTGCGCGCTGGAATCGATGGGGTTCAAGACCTTCGGCTTTGGCGGCGGGCGGGTCGATGTGTGGGAGCCCGAGGAAGACATCTACTGGGGGCCGGAGACAACGTGGCTGGGCGACAGCCGCCATACCGGCGACCGCGAACTTGAACACCCGCTGGCGGCAGTTCAGATGGGCCTGATCTACGTCAACCCGCAGGGCCCGAACGGGCGGCCCGACCCTGCAGCATCAGCCCACGACATCCGGGAAAACTTTCTGCGCATGGCGATGGATGACGAGGAAACCGTGGCACTGATCGCGGGCGGTCACACGTTTGGCAAGGTGCATGGTGCCGGGCCCGAGGCGCATGTCGGGCGCGAACCCGAAGCGGCCGGGATCGAGTTGCAGGGTCTGGGCTGGGCCAGCAGCTTTGGCAGCGGCAAGGGCATTCACACCATCACCAGCGGGCTGGAAGGTGCCTGGACCCCGAACCCGACCGTCTGGGACAATGGCTATTTCGACATGCTGTTCGGCTATGACTGGGATCTGACGCAAAGCCCGGCCGGCGCGCATCAGTGGACGCCGCGCAATGTGGCCGACCATGATCTGGCACCCGACGCGCATGACCCCGCCCTGCGCCACCCGCCGATGATGGCCACCACCGACATCGCGCTGAAGACCGATCCGGCGTATCTTGCGATCTCGCAGCGGTTCCATCAGAACCCCGGCCAGTTCGCCGATGCCTTTGCCCGGGCGTGGTTCAAGCTGACCCACCGCGACATGGGACCGCGGGTGCGCTATCTGGGGCCCGAAGTTCCGGCGGAAGAGCTGATCTGGCAAGACCCCGTGCCGCCGGTCGATCACCCGTTGATCGACGCCGCAGATGTGGCGATGCTCAAGGCCCGGATTCTGGCGACCGGCACGCCGCTGGCGCATCTGGTCACGACGGCATGGGCCTCGGCGTCGAGCTTTCGCGGGTCGGACAAGCGCGGCGGGGCGAATGGCGCCCGGTTGCGGCTGGCACCGCAAAAGGACTGGGAGGTCAACGAACCCGCCCGCCTTGCACCTGTGCTGGAGGCGCTGACCGGGGTGCAGACTGCATTCCATGCGCAATCGGGGGACAAGCGGGTGTCGCTGGCCGATCTGATCGTTCTGGGGGGGGACGCGGCCATCGAACTCGCAGCCCGGTCGGCCGGGCACGCGGTGACGGTGCCCTTCACGCCAGGCCGCACCGATGCGCGCCAGGACCAGACCGATGTCGAAAGCTTTGCGGCACTGGAACCCATCGCCGACGGGTTCCGCAACTATCTGCGGGCCGAAATCTCGCTGCCGGCCGAAGAAGCCCTGATCGACCGGGCGCAGTTGATGACGCTGACCGCGCCGGAAATGACCGTGCTTGTGGGCGGTCTGCGGGTGCTGGGGGCCACGGTCGGCGCGGCGACGCATGGGCTGTTCACCCATCGGCCGGGCGCGTTGACCACCGACTTCTTTGTGAACCTGCTGGACATGCGCACGGTCTGGTCGGCGGTTGCGGACTCCGCTCAGGTCTTTGAAGGCCGCGACCGCAAGACGGGCGCGCTGAAATGGACCGGCACCCGCACCGACCTGGTGTTCGGATCGAACTCGCAGTTGCGCGCGCTGGCCGAAGTGTATGCCTCCAACGCCAGCCAGCGGCTGTTCGTGCGCGACTTTGTGGCGGCCTGGTCCAAGGTGATGCACCTCGACCGGTTCGATCTGGCCTGACGGTCACCGGCCCCGGGGGCGGCAGGCACCGCACTCGGGCGACATTTGCGCAGCAGGCGTTCTTGACGAGAGGTCTTTGAAACCATTTCGAATCGCTTGCGGCGTTGCGCAGGCTGCCGCGCGAGAAAACCTCCAAATCCGGACTCGACTGGTGGATTGGCGTGGACTGCGGCGCGGCGGCGGTGCGATGGGATGAAAATCCCTCCGTTGCAGGCAGGCCGGGTCCTGATACCCCTGCATTTGCCGCGATGGATCACACGATTGTTACGGCTGCCGTGTCGCAAGGTTTGCGCCGCAACTGCATCGGGGCTCTTGTAGCGGGGTGCGCACCCCCGCGTCGGGGGGTGCGGCCACCATCTGTCGTGTTCAGGGAGGAACAAATGGCTTTCACACTCAAATTGGCCGGCGCTGTCGCCGGGCTTGGTCTCATGGCGTCTGCGGCACTGGCCCAAGGCTATCCGGATCGGTCCATCACCATGGTCGTGCCGTTTTCCGCCGGGGGGCCGACCGACACGGTCGCACGTCTGGTGGCCGAAAAGATGTCGGCCGACCTGGGCCAGCAGGTCATCGTCGAGAACGTCGGCGGCGCAGGCGGCACATTGGGGGCGGGTCAGGTCGCGGCGGCCGCGGCCGATGGCTACACCATCCTGCTGCACCACATCGGCATGGCGACTTCGGCAACGCTCTATCGCAATCTGGCCTACAAGCCGCTGGAAGCCTTTGAATACGTGGGTCTGGTGACCGAAGTGCCGATGACCCTCGTGGCGCGCAAGGATTTCGAGCCGGCCGACATGGCCTCGCTGGTGACCTATGTAAAGGCCAATGCCGACACCCTGAGCATGGCCAACGCCGGGATCGGGGCGGCAAGCCACCTGTGCGGCATGCTGTTCATGCAGGCACTGGAAGTACCGATCCTGACCGTGCCCTACAAGGGCACCGGGCCTGCGATGACCGATCTGCTGGGCGGACAGGTGGACCTGATGTGCGACCAGACCACCAACACCACCGAACAGATCAAGGGCGGCACCATCAGGGGTTATGCCGTGACCTCGCCCGCACGTCTGGACATCTTCCCCGACATGCCGACGGTCGGCGAGGCCGGTCTGGGCAGCATGGAAGTGGCGATCTGGCACGGCATCTATGCCCCCAAGGGCACCCCGGCCGAAGCAACCGACCGTCTGGCTGCCGCATTGCAGGTGGCACTGGCCGATCCGGACATCGCGGCCAAGATGGCGGAACTGGGCACCGCCCCGTCGCCCGCCGCCGATGCGACCCCTGCCGCGCTCAAGGCCCGGCTGGAGGCCGAGATTGCCCGCTGGAAGCCGATCATCGAGGCGGCGGGCGTTTACGCCGACTGATCCTGATCAACCGCCCCGGGGCAGTGTCCCCGGGGCCCATTTCATTCGGGTCAAGGGGGGGCAGATGGCCACCATCAACAAGACGGATGCCGTCGCGGGCATCCTGTTCGTACTGGTCGGCGTGATCTTTGGCGTGCTGGCCTTGGGGATGGAGCTTGGCACATCGCTGCGCATGGGGCCGGGGTATTTTCCGCTGGTGCTGGCGGGGCTGCTGATCGGGCTTGGCGCTATGATCGTCGCCGGTTCGTTCAAGTCGGTTGCCGAAGAAATGACGGCCCATGCGTGGCGCGGGATGCTGTTCATCCTGCCCGCCCCGGTGTTCTTCGGCCTTACGGTGCGGGGGTTGGGCTTTGTGCCGTCGATCTTTGTCACCACGCTGATCGCCGCACTGGCGTCGTTGAAGATGAAGCTGCTGCCGGCGCTGCTGCTGTCTGCCGGTGTGACGGTGTTCTGCACGCTGGTGTTCAGCGTGGCGCTTGGCCTGCCGTTCCGGCGGTTCGGCCCATGGCTGCCGTTCTAGGGGGGCCGCGATGGACCTGATGTCAAACCTCGGTTTGGGGTTCGCCACGGCTGCGTCGCCGGAAAACCTGCTGTTCTGCCTGATCGGGGTGATCCTGGGCACGCTGGTCGGGGTGCTGCCCGGCATCGGGGCGACGGCGACCATCGCCATGCTGCTGCCGATCACGTTCCAGCTTGAACCCGTATCGTCGCTGATCATGCTGGCCGGAATTTATTATGGCGCGCAGTACGGCGGTTCGACGACCGCCATCCTGATCAACATGCCGGGGGAATCGTCGTCGGCGGTGACCGCGATCGACGGCTATCAGATGGCGCGGCAGGGCAAGGCGGGCACGGCCCTGGCCGTCGCCGCGCTGGGGTCGTTCTTTGCCGGAACCGTGGCCACGCTGCTGGTCGCGATCTTTGCGCCGCCCCTGACGATCATCGCGCTGAAGTTCGGCGCGGCAGAGTATTTCAGCCTGATGCTGCTCGGCCTCGTGTCGGCGATCGCGCTGGCGCACGGGTCGATCGTCAAGGCGCTGGCGATGGTGGTGCTGGGGCTGCTGCTGGGGATGGTGGGGACGGATATCTACACCGGCACCCCGCGCTTTACCTTCGGGATCACCGCCTATGCCGACGGGTTGAACTTTGTGGCGCTGGCCGTGGGGGTGTTCGGGATCGCCGAGATCCTGAAGAACCTCGAAGGCGATCAGGATCGCACCGTGCTGACCACCAGACTGGGCAGCCTGTGGCCGTCGCGCGCCGATCTGCGCCGCATGGTGTTCCCGATGCTGCGCGGCACGGCACTTGGGTCGGCCCTGGGCATCCTGCCGGGCGGTGGGGCGATCCTTGCGTCCTTCGCGTCCTATACGGTGGAAAAACGGCTGTCCAAACACCCCGAGGAGTTCGGCCACGGCGCCATCGAAGGCGTGGCGGGACCGGAGTCCGCCAACAACGCGGGCGCGCAGACCAGTTTCATCCCGCTCTTGACCCTTGGCATCCCGGCCAATCCGGTGATGGCGCTGATGGTCGGCGCGATGATCATTCAGGGCGTGGTGCCGGGCCCGAACGTGGCCGCCGAACAGCCCGCGCTGTTCTGGGGGATCATCGCCAGCATGTGGATCGGCAACCTGATGCTGATCGTGTTGAACCTGCCGCTGATCGGGCTGTGGGTAAAGCTGCTGAAGGTGCCCTATCACATTCTGTTCCCCGTCATCATGGCGTTCTGTTCCATCGGGGTCTATTCGGTGAACTCGAACGTCTATGATCTCTATGCCGTCGCGGGCTTCGGTCTGATGGGCTATGTGCTGATGAAACTGCGGTGCGAACCGGCCCCCTTGCTGCTGGGGTTCGTGCTGGGTCCGATGCTGGAGGAAAACCTGCGCCGCGCGATGATCCTGGGCCGGGGCGATCCGACCACCTTCCTGACCCGTCCGATCAGTGCCACGCTGCTGGTAATGACGCTGATCGTGCTGGTGGTGGTGCTGCTGCCGCAGGTCCGCAGGAAGCGCGCACAGGTGTTTACCGAAAGCGACTGAACCTGGGCAAATCGCTGGTGGCCCGGGGCGTCCCGGTTATGATGGCAAGGACCAGGGGAGGCGCGAATGTCGGATTTCTCACTTTCGAGGCGGGTGGCGCTGGTGACCGGGGCCAACAGCGGGATCGGGCAGGCGATTGCGGTGGCAATGGCCGGGGCCGGGGCCGAGGTGATCTGCGCCGGCCGGTCGGACCCGGGTGAAACTCTGAACCGGATCGCGGCCGCAGGCGGTCGCGGGCGCAAACTGACGCTGGACCTGACCGGCCCCGTGGCAGGGCTGGACGTGTTCGGCCAGACCGGACCTGTGGACATTCTGGTGAACAACGCCGGGATGATCCGCCGCGCCGAGGCCTTGGAGTTCACCGAGGCCGACTGGGACGCGGTGATGGACGTGAACCTGAAAGCCATGTTCTTTCTGTGTCAGGCCTTTGCACGGGCCGCCTTTGCGCGGGAGGCGGGCGGGGCGATCGTGAACGTCGCCTCGCTGTTGTCGTTGCAGGGCGGCATTCGGGTTGCCTCCTACACGGCAGCGAAACATGGCGTCGCGGGGATCACCAAGCTTTTGGCCAACGAATGGGCCGGGCGCGGCATCAACGTGAATGCGATTGCCCCGGGCTATGTCGAGACGAACAACACCGAGGCTTTGCGCGCCGATCCCCAGCGCAGCAAGGCCATTCTCGACCGTATCCCGGCGGGTCGCTGGGGTGCGCCCGACGATATCGCCGGGGCTGCGGTCTTTCTGGCCTCGCCTGCGGCGCGCTATGTGCACGGCACGGTGCTGTGCGTCGATGGCGGCTGGCTGGCACGCTAATTGGATGTCACTGACCGTCTGCGCGCGGCGTTCGAGATCGGGCAACACGGGCTGCGGCTGATCGCGCGCGACGGGGCGCCCGTCGAAACGCTGACCTTTGCCACCCGCGACGGCGGACCGGTGCGGGGGGTGTTCTGCACGCCCGATGGCGCAGGCCGCTGGCCCGCCGTGCTGGTGATCCACGCGCACGGCAACCGCTATGACATCGGGGCGGCCGAGTTGCTGGCGGGCCGGCCGGCGCTGGCGGGGCCGCTGGGGCCGGCGCTGGCGGCAATGGGGATTGCGTCGCTGTGTCTGGACCTGCCGTGTTTCGGGCTGCGGGCGGGAGTGGCCGAAAGTGCGGCCGCCAAGGCCGCGCTGTGGCAGGGACACAGTCTGGCGGGGCAGATGCTGGGGGAAAGTCACGCGGCGCTGGTGTGGCTGGCAGAGTGCCCCGAGGTGTGCCGCGACCGGCTGGGCGTGTTCGGCATCTCGATGGGGGCGATGCTGGGGATGTGGCTGTCGGCAGTGGACACCCGGGTGCGGGCGCTGGTGCACGAGTGCTGCTTTGCCGATTATGCCGCATTGATCGCGGCAGGCGGGCATGATCTGCACGAGATCTACCTGACGATCCCCGGGCTTTTGCAGATCGCCTCGAACGGGCAGATCGCCGGGCTGACCGCACCGCGCGCGCAGTTCATCGGGGTCGGTGAAGACGACCCGCTGACCCCGCCTGCGGCTCTGGCCCCCGCAATCGCCGAAGTGCAGGCGGCCTATGCCCGGGCCGGGCGGCTGATGATCCACCGCGAACCCGGCTCCGGCCATATCGAAACCCCGGCCATGCGGGCGGCGGATGGCCACCCGCTGCTGCTGCCCGCCCGACAATCGCCCCGGACGCCGCGCCAGCAGGGGCTCGATCTCCAGCAACCGCGCGGCATCGGCGATGCGGGCGTCGATCTCGGCCCGTGCCATTCGGGTGTTCTGCAAACCGAAGGCCATGTTCTGCCGCACCGTCATGTGCGGATACAAGGCATAGCTTTGAAACACCATCGCCAGACCGCGGTCGGCAGCCGAGGTCGCCGTCACATCCGCGCCGTCTATCTCGCTCCGCCCGGCTGTGGGCTTGTCCAGCCCCGCGATCATCCGCAACAGCGTGGACTTGCCGAAACCGGATGGCCCGACGAATACCACCAACTCGCCCTCGCCGATCGTCAGGTCGATGCCCTGCAGGACATCCACCGCGCCGAAGGATTTGGTGATGCCGCGCAGGCTGATCCGTCCCATCGCCGCCCCCTATTTCAGACCCGACCCGGCGATGCCGGTGGTGATGAATTTCTGCAAGAACAGAAAGACGATGACGACCGGGATCATGGTCACCACGGTCATCGACAAGATGTAGTGCCACTGCACGTTCAACTCGCCCGCATAGGTGTTCAGGCCGACCTGCAGGGTGTAAACCTCTTTGCGCGACAAGACGACCAGCGGCCACAGAAAGTCGTTCCAGCGCCAGACGACCGAAAAGATGCCCAGCACCGCCAGCGCGGGTGCCGTCAGCGGCAGCTGATGCGCCAGCAGATCTGCCACACCGACGCGTGATCCATCCGGGCCGCCTCCAGCAACTCGTCCGGGATCGTCAGCATGTATTGCCGCAGCCGGAACACGCCGGTGGGCGTGGCGACAGTGGGCAGGATGACCCCCCACAGCGAATTGAACAGCCCCACTGCCGAGATGATGGAGTAAAGCGGCACCAGAATGACCGACAGCGGGATCATCAACGTGGCCAGCACCACCAGCATTACCGCGTTGCGCCCCCGAAACTGGTATTTCGACAAGGCAAAGGCCGCCATGGAATTGGTCAGAAGCGTGATCGCCGTTGCGGCAAAGGTGACGAACACCGAGTTCTGCAGATACAGCAGAAAGTCGAAGTCGAAGAACGGCTCGGTAAAATTCGCCCAGGCAAAGCCGACCTCGCGGTCGGGCGTGCGGTTGGCGATGTTCACCTTCTGGATTTCGGCAGGGTTGGCGGGGTCCACCATCTGCGCCACAATGCCGACGCGGCTCACCTCGGCCAGTGTCCGGGTGCCGGCGTCGTCGGTCACGACAAACAGCGGCAGCGGCTTGTCGTAACCTTCGACGACCACGGTGCGCACGGCGTACGGCAGGGCCGAGGGCGGAAATTCGGCCAGTTGCGCCGGGGATTTGAACGACGACAGGATCAGCCACACCGCCGGGCCGAACATCACGATCAGCCCCGCGCCAAGCCACACAAAGGTGACCATATCGGTCCAGTCCCAGCCGGACCCGCCCCGGCGTCGCAACAGGAACGCGGAAAGCCTGCTCATTTCAGCCTGGCCCTTTTCTCGTTGTGCCGCCCGATGTCAAACTGCACCAGCTTCAGCACCACCAGCACCGACCCCATCAGGATCGACGCAGCCGCCGCCAGACCGGGATTCTTCAGCAGGCTGGCAAAGCCCACTTCATAGATGTACTGCGTCAGAAACAAAGTGGCCGTGCCGGGGCCGCCGCCGGTCAGCACGAACCCCTCGTCGAACACCTGCACCGCGCGGATCAGCGACAGCACGATGACCACCACCAGGTTGGGCATCAGCAACGGCAGGGTGATGCGCCAGAACACCCGGCCGGGCTTTGAGCCGTCCATACCAGCGCGCCATAATAGATAGAGCCCCACTTCCACGCAGGGAGTCTGGCCGCCGTGGGGTCGATCTGCCCTGCCGCCTTGATGAACTTGTTCAGGGCTGCCACGACGTTCTTGTCCTCGGTCGCCCAGTTCAGCCCGACGGCCGCCGCCACACCGGCAATCGCGGGCAGAAAAAGGGTGCGTTCCGAGAATTCCTTCACCACCGCTTCGGAGGCCAGGAATTCCATCACCTTGGCCACATCGCCCGGATTGGTGGTGTATTTCACCGCTACCAGCCCCGCCCCGCCCGCGAGGCCGGAACACGACATGGTGCCGCAGGGCGACCCGGTCGCCACCCAGTCGAACCCGTCGCCGATCTTGGTGGACAGGTTGGCTATCTGCCAGGACCCCGAGTATTAGAACGGAATCGCCGCGTTGATGAAATCATCCGCCGCCGGGCGATAGGTCGACCCCGAGGCCGACACCCAGGTGTCCTTCAGCATCCTGCCGTCCGCCGTCCAGCCCGCCAGCTTGGTCGCGAATTCTTTCGTACCGGCATCGACCGGCGCGGGCAGCCCGTCCGCCCCGATGTAATTCGCCCCGAACGAGACGTTCGGCCCCGAAATCCGGTGGCCCGACCGGTCGATGGCAAACGCTGCTGCGGTGCCCTGGCTGGCCTGCACGGCCGACGCCGCCGCCACCCAGTCGTCCCAGGTCGCGGTCGGGCCGGGTAGCGCCACGTCCGACTGCTCGAACAGCGTCGCGTTGGCAAAGCCGCCGGTCAGCGTCAGTTGCGTCATGAAACCGGTGATCGCCTGCGAGCCGTCTTCGCGCATCCAGTCGGCATGTGCGCCGAAGTTGGTCTGCCAATAGCTGACGTCCGACAGAAACCGGGTAAAGGCGCACCTCGTAACCCGTGGTCGGGCCTTCGTTCAGCAAGGCCAGCGCACCCGAGCCGCGCAGCAGCATCGCCCCCGGCCCCGACCGCGCCGCCACCATGTCTCCCGCCAGATGCACCGCGTCGAAAACGGCTACGGGAAACCATGCATGCGTGAAATCGGGCTGCTCGGGCTGCCCCTCGAACCACACCAGCGCCAGCCCGCGATATTGTTGCACCCGCGGCACCGACGCCGACCCGCCCCAATAGCTGGGCCGTCCATAGCCGGTTGAATCACCTCGCCGGGGTGGTTGATCCACACCTGCGCATCCGGGTTGCGGCCGATGCGGCCATGGATCAGCGTTTCCTGATAGCCCCAGTCGAACCAGCGATATCCCGCTGCCGACCCCAGTGCCCAGTCGTGGGTCTTGGCATGGTATAGCGCCGCAAACCGCCCTTCGCCTTGCGCAAACATCCACTCCTGTTCTACCGCCGGCCCCAGGCCGGCACGCGCCGCAAGGATGGCGTCCAGCGTCAATCCGTGGTCGCGCAGACACAGGGCCAGCCCCGGCAAGGCGTGAAACCGCGCCCCAAGGCTGCCCGCGCCCCAGATCTTCCGGGTGATCGCCGACAATTCCAGCGTGCGGCCGGCGCGCAGGGCATGTTCATACGACCGCCCCTGCGCTTCGGTTATCACGCCGTGATGGGCGGAATTGGCCACCACTTCCAAAAGCCGCAAGATGCCGCGCCCGGTACGTCGGGCGATATCCTCGTCGGGGGCCAGCGCGTATAGTGCCGTCAACCCCCTGATGTCGATCGGGAAATAGGGGGCGGAGTTGAACTCGGCCATTTCCCATTCCTCAAAGTGGTCCAGCCATGCTCGCACCCGCGCTGCACCGATGGCAGATTGCTCTGCCCCCAGCCGACCCGAGCGCCGAAATCTCCGGTCCGGCAGCAGATGGCCCGCCAGATAGGCGCAGGTGTGAAACAGCAGCGCGTGGTTTTCGCTGAAATACCATTGCACGTCGTTGCCGGGTTCATCCATCCATTAGCGGTATCCCAGCACCGCCGCCTCGACCCTTGCGCGCAACGGGCCCGACATCAGATGCCCGAACCAGATACGCCCCCACAGCAAGGGCACCAGCGCGAAATCGGCGCAATCCCAGCACTCCTCGATCACGGGCAGGGTTGCCGCGAACATGTCTTCGGTGCGCGCATCGCCCAGACCCAGGGCCAACCGCGCCGGGGCGGCCACGGTATCCGGCTCGGCCCGCTCGGCCACCCAGTCCAGCGCCTCGGCCACCCGGGCATCTATACTGTCGGGCACCGCCGCCTGTGCGGCAAGGTCCGACACTTCGACCCCGAAGCTGCGCCCGGCGGTAAAGCCGCCCGCCGTCAGCAGAATCCGGAAATGCCGGAAATCGCCCGGCAGGCGGGCCACGTCCGCCACTTCCAGCCGGGTCGCGTCGGCGGGCAGGTCAGCGTCAGGTCCAGCGCCTGATGCGACATGAAATCGCCCTCGATCCGCACCGATACCTGAGCCGTCACAGGCAACGGTCGGGGCAGCTCAAAGGCAACCGTGCCGGCGCTGTAGACCGGGGCATCGAAATGCATCGTGGCCAACGCGGTTTGTACGGCGCTTGCAAGGCGGGCATCGGCCACCGCGATTCCCGCCACTCCCGCAGGCCCTGCCAGCCAGTCCACCTGAATGAAATACCGCGCATCGCGTTCGGCCAGATCGTCGAACGCCACCTCGACCATGTTGTGGCCCGCCGCCAGATCGGCCTCGATCTCGACCCGGCTTTCGGCATTGCGCTCGTAGGGGGGCATCCAGCCCGCCTCGACCCCGTTCACCCGCAGCGTCGCCCCGCCGCAGGTCCGCAAGGCCAGCCGCGCCCGCCCGGCCGTTTGCGCCCGGATCACGCAACGGGCCACTGTGGCGACATGGGTTGCCCGAAACCAGAAGCCCGACAGATCGAGTGGGGCGACCCGAACGGCAGCCAGACCACCGCGTCATCGCCGCCCGCAATCTCGGGCCGCCTGCCGCGCCGGTCGGCGGCAAACCGGGTGCGGCAGGGGTATTCATGCGGGATGAAGTTCTTGTCCCTGGTCAGGAAAAAGAACGGATCCATCTGCCCCTGCATGGCGACGTCGGGCAGGTCATACCGCGTGGCGATTGTCGCTCCATGCGTCCACAGCGTCAGGGGCTGACCGGGAACCAGCGGTTGCGCCAGCAGATCGGTCACCGCAGATCCGCCACGGCCACCGGGGTCACATCCTTATAGGCCTGATTTTCCCCGGTCATTCCCCAGACAAAGGCATAGGGTCCGGTCCCCGCCCCCATGTGGATCGACCAGGCGGGCGACAACACGATGTCCTCCGAGGCCACAATCAGGTGCCGCGTCTGATCGGGGCGGCCCATCAGGTGAATCACCCGGTCCTGCGGACCCATGTCGAAATAGCAATAGGCCTCCATCCGACGTTCGTGCAGATGCGGCGGCATGGTGTTCCAAACGCTGCCCGGAGCGGGATCGGTGATGCCCATCATCAGCAGGCAGGACGGTGCCACCTCGGGGTGAATGTACATGGCCAGCCGGCGCAGGTTGGATTTGGCGGGATCGCCCAGGGTCAACACCTTGGACTCGGCCCTGGAGATCAGCCGGTGCGGCAGATCGGCCCCGGCGGGGACCGAGTTCATGTATAACCGCGCCGGATTGTCGATGCTGTCGCTGTCGAAGATCACCCGTTGCGCGCCCCGCCCGACATACAGAACATCGCAGTTCTTCAGATGAAATTCCCGCCCGTTCACCCACGCCGTCCCCGGCCCGCCCAGATTGGCCACACCCATTTCACGCGCGTCAAAAAACGCCTCGGTGCCCACATCATCGCCTTCGCCAAAGCCGATCGGGCCGGGTGTCGGCACACAGGCACCCACGATCATCCGGTCGATGCGGGTATAGGTGAACTGGATCGTGCCGCCCTGAAAATGCCCCTCGACCAGAAATTCGGCACGCAACCGCGCGGTGTCGTAAAGCGCGATATCGGCGGGGTTGCCACCGTAGCGGATGTTCATGGTCATGGCTGCTCCTGTGGCCCAGTCAGATGGGCTTCAGCCTCGACCAGGCACAAAATGGCAAGCGACTGGCCATAAGCCGCGGGTTTCAGGGGAATATTTCGGTAAAACTGCAAGTCGCGCCCCATGCGGGTGCCATAGGACACGCCCTGAACCGTGCCGGTGGCGTCGACCCGGGCCAGCACCGCCGCCACCCCGCGCCAGCCCGCCGCGGCCCAGTCGGAGGTGCCGAGCCCCTGCCGCGCGGCCTGCAAAAGACCATAGGCGAACCCGGCAGTGGCGGAGGTTTCTTCATGGCTTTCAGGGTCGTCCAGCAAGGTGCGCCAGGCCCGCCAGCGGTCTGCAATGGCAACAGCGCCTCGACCTGGGTTGTCAGCACGCCCTCCAGATAGGTCTTGACCCCCGCCGGCAAGCCACCGGAGTCAAACAGATCGAGCAGAGCGGCCGTGACCCAGGCATTGCCCCGCGCCCACCGCGCCCGGGCAAAGTTGTGCCGCCCGGCAAACGTCCAGCCATGAAACCACAGGCCGGTGGCGGGGTCGGTCAGATAGCGGGTGTGGACCAGAAACTGCCGCACGGCCTCGTCCAGCACCTCGGCCCGGCCCGAGGCTGCCCCATAGCGCGCCAGGAACAACCCTGCCATGAACAGCGTGTCGTCCCACAATTCGCCGGATTTACCCGGTCGGACACGTCGTGTTGCAAGCCAACCTCGGGCGTGCGGGGCGGGTCGCGGACCAGCCGCGTCGCCCCGTCGTCCAGCGCGCCCTGCCAGCGCGGATCGCGGGTCTGCGCCCACAGCATCGCCAGCCCCAGCATCGGGGCCGTGGTGTTGATGTTCAGCCCCGGCAACCCCCGGGCCAGATGCCCCTTATACCAATCCTCGATGCGGGCGCGCAGCGCAGGGTCGCGCCGCCGCATCCACAGTTGCACCAACCCGTACATCCCCACGCCCTGCGGCCATTCCCAGGCATCAAAGCTGAGGTAATTTCCCGCCGTGCCGTCCAGATTGGGTTCGTGAAACGTCCCGTCATCGCGCAGGCCTGTCATGCCCGCGACCAGCCGGACCAGCGTCTCGCGCAGGGTGTCGGCAGCGATGGGGGGGGGTCATGGCACCTCATGCCCCTGCGCCAGCGTGTAAAGCGCGAACCAGGTCTGCCGGTCGATCGGGACCCTTGCCGCATCGGCGATCTGCGCGATGCGCTGCAGACTGTTGGTCCCGAGGACCGGCAGGATGCCCGCCGGATGGGCCAGCAGCCAGGCCACCGCCACTGCCGACCAGTCCACCCCGTGCGCCGCCCCGATGGCCGACAGCCGGGCATGCAGGCCGTCCTCGGCCTCGGCCAGCAGACGCCCGCCGGCCAGCGGGCTCCACGCCATCGGCGGCACCGCGCGGGATTGCAGGAAGGCGAGATCGCCGTTGGTGAACGGGTCAAGACACGACAGGCTGAGCTCGATCTGGTTGGTGACCAGACGCGCCGACATGGCGCCTTGCAACAGCACAAGGTCATGCGGCCGAAAGTTCGAAACCCCCACCGCCTGCACCTTGCCACTGGCCATCAGCGCATCGAGCGCCGCACCGGTGTCGGCGGCGTGCATCATCGGGTCGGGGCGGTGGATCAGCAAAAGGTCGATCCGGTCGGTCGCCATGTCGCGCAATGACTGGTCCACCGACGCAAGGATATGCGCGCCCGAGGTGTCGTAATGCTTCACGCCCCGGTCGGCATGGCGCCCGACCGGGGCCACGATGCCGCATTTCGTCACGATCTCGACCCGGTCCCGCAGGCCGGGGGCCGCCCGGAACGCCGCCCCCAGCAGCGCTTCGGCGGTGTATCCGCCATGGATATCGGCCTGATCCATCGTGGTGATGCCCTGCGAAAGGCACGCCTCGATCTTCGCCTGCACATGGGCAGGACCGGTATCGGCGTCGTCCGCCAGCCGCCACATGCCGTATATCAGCCGCGACAGCGTGGCCCCCCCCAGATCGACCCGTTCCATCATGTGCGCACTCCCGTTCCCAATGGCGTGGCCGGTGCCGCAGGCGGCACCCGGCCGTAGACTTGCGGCAACGAGCAGGTGGCAAGATGCGGCATCACCCGCGTGCCGAAATGATCGGCTTCGTCCAGATGCGGATAGCCCGAGAAGATGAAGGCGCGGATGCCCATCTCCTGATAGGCCGCGATCGCCGACAGCACCTGATCGACCGACCCCACCAGCGCCGCGCCGCAGCCCGACCGCGCCCGCGAGATGCCGGTCCACAGGTTGGGCTCGATATAGCCGAACCGATCGGCCAGGTCCTGCGCGCGCGCCTGATGTGCCACGCCCAGACTGCCCGCATCTTGCGCCCGCTCGCGGATCAGGCGGCCCAACTCGTCGTCCAGCCTGCTGACCAGATGCTCGGCATACTCCCGCGCCTCGGCTTCGGTATCGCGCACGATCATGTGGACGCGCAGCCCGTAGTCCAGGGTCCGGCCATGCGCTGCCGCCCGGGCATGCACGTCGCGGATCCGCTCTGCCAACTGCTGGCGCGGTTCCGGCCACATCAGGTACACGTCGCACTGCGCGCCGCACAATTCCAGCGCCTCGGGGGAATAGCCGCCGAAATACAGCAGCGGCCCGCCGGTCTGATAGGGCCGTGCGGGGTCGTTCGGCACGTTGGCAAAGTGATACACCTCGCCGGCATGGTCGATCCGCTCGCGCGTCCAGGCCTGCCGCAACACCTGCACGACCTCGTGGCTGCGCTGATTGCGAAACGCGGAACTCGCGACCTCACCCGGAAAATCCGAACTGATGACGTTCAGCGTCAGGCGACTCTGCAACAGGTGGTCCAGCGTTGCCACGGTGCGGGCCAGCATGACCGGCTGCATCTCGCCGCAGCGGATCGCGGCCAGAAAGGTGATGGTGCTGGTGACCGGCGCGCAGGCGGCCACGAAAGACAGGGTATCCTGCCCGACCTGATAGGACGACGGGCACAGGATGTTGCGAAAGCCGTGGGCCTCGGCCCGCTGCACGATGGCCGAACACTGCGCCCACGACGACCGCAACCGCCCGTCCGGCACGCCCAGATAGGCGTAGTCATCCGAGCACAGCGCCGCGAACCAGCTGACCTCGGCGGCGTCGAGATCGGGCGAGGTGATGGGCACGACGGTCATCGAATCTGTCCCCAAAGCCGGATTTCCCTTGCGTAGCACCGGGGCTTTGATAGATCAATCCTGGATCAATCAGCCCGATGTTCCGATGACAGACCCCGGCGCCCTGCCCCTGTATCTGCAAGTGTCCGAACTGCTGATGCGCGACATCGCGGCGGGGCGGCTGGCGGACGGGCAACGACTGCCACCCGAGCGCGACATGGCGGCAGAGCTTGGCATCGCGGTGGGCACCTTGCGGGCGGCGCTTGCCGATCTGACCGGCAAGGGACTTCTGGTGCGGGTGCAGGGATCGGGCAACTATGTGCGCGCGCAGACCGATCCGGCGTCGGTCTATGCGCTGTTCCGGCTGGAACTGCTGGCGGGAGGCGGCCTGCCCACCGCCCGCGTGCTGTCGGTCGACCGGTTGCCCAAACCGGCAAACCTGCCGGGGTTCGGTCCCAGCCCGCACGCGCACCGTATCCGCCGGCTGCGCAGCTTGTCCGGAACCCCGGCGGCGGTCGAGGAAATCTGGCTCGATGCCAGCCATGCAGGCGACATCGCCCTCCTCGATCTGTCGGAGTCCCTGTATCTTTTCTACCGCGAGCACCTCGGCCTGTGGATTGCCCGCGCCGAAGATCGCATCGGGCAGGGACCGCTGCCCGGATGGGCACCTGCAGGCTTTCCCCGCACCCCCGGCACGACGCTGCCCGAGGTGACCCGGCTGGCCTTCGACCAGCGCGGCCACCCCTGCGAGACTTCGCAGACCTGGTATGACCCCGACACGGTGCGCTATACCGTGCGCCTGACATAAGAAGTGACAGATGAAACCCGTGCGCTATGGCCTGATCGGCTGCGGCATGATGGGGCAGGAACACCTGCGCAACATCGCCCTCTTGCCCTCGGCCGACGTGGTGGCGATCTACGAGCCTGACGCCGCCATGCAGACCCGCGCCGCGCCCCTGGCCCCCGGCGCGCCGTTCGTGCGGTCACTGGCCGAGGTTGTGGGCGACCCGGCGGTGAACTGCCTGCTGATCGCCTCGCCCAATCATCTGCAGCAGGGCCAGCTTGAGGCGATCGCCGCGTTGCGCCCCCTGCCGGTGCTGGTGGAAAAGCCGCTGTTCACCGACCCCGCCGACGCGCCGCGTCTGACGGCGTTGCAGGCCGGATATCCCGCGCCGGTCTGGGTGGCGATGGAATACCGCTTCATGCCGCCGGTGGCGCATCTGTTGCGCGAGGCCGAGGCGGCCACCGGCGGCATCCGGATGCTGACGATCCGCGAACACCGGTTTGCCTTTCTGCAAAAGGTCGGCGACGGGAACCGCCTGAACCGCAACACCGGCGGGACGCTGCTAGAGAAATGCTGCCATTTCTTCGATCTGATGCGGCTGATTGCGGGCTGCGATCCGGTGCGCGTGCTGGCCAGCGGCGGGCAGGCGGTCAACCATCTCGACGAGGTTTACGACGGGCAGCGGTCCGATATCTGGGACCACGCCTTTGTCATCGTCGATTTTGCCAGCGGACTGCGGGCGATGCTGGAGTTGTGCATGTTCGCCGAAGGCGCGCGATATCAGGAAGAGATCACCGCCATGGGCCCCGTTGGCAAGATCGAGTGCCGGGTACCCGGTCCGGGGCGGTTCTGGCCTGCGCATCTGGTACAAGCGCCGGTGCCGCAGGTCATCGTCAGCCCGCGCAACCCCAGAGGACAGCGCGTGCTGAAGGTGCCGGTGGACGCAAACCTGCTGGCGGCGGGCGACCACAACGGATCGACGTTCTACCAGCATCAGGGTTTTGCCCGCGTCGTCGAATTCGGCGGCCGGCCGGACGTGACGCTGGCCGATGGCTGGTGGGCGGCAGCGATCGGGATGGCAGCACAGCAATCGGCCGAAACCGGCCGCGCGGTCGATCTGGCGGCGATGGATCTCCTGCCACGCTGACCCCTAGCGGTGGGGGGCCAGCAACGCCAGATAACGCGCCTCGGCCTCGGCCTGACGCTTGCGGATGCCCCGAAAAGTCAGCATTTCGGTCATCTTGGCCTTCACCCGGTCGGCATAGACCGCAATCCGGTCATCGGGGGTGCCCGCCTTGGCCCGCGCTTCGAAATACGCCTCGGTGTGGCGCAGCGTCTCGGGCGTCGTCTCGGCCACCGCGCCGCGACCCCGGGCTTTGCGGGCCGCAAAACTGTCGGCGGTCTTGATCGCGTAGTGGTTGTAATGCGCAAGTTGGTGCCGGATCTGATCTACCGGCAGGGCGCGCAGCCGGGTCCACAGCGGCACATCTGCCGCCACTTCGAACACCGACCCGTCCGCCCGCATCACCTGCAACGGTGCCGCACCGCGATAGCCGACCATGTGATGATTGTGGATGCCGCGAAACCGCTCTGGCCGCCGGGTCAGCGACTTGACCGCGCCGTTGATCTTGTCGGTCAGCACCAGCCGGTCGGGAAATTGCGCGCAGACCCGGCCCGGTTGCCAGACCGCCCCCTTCACCGTGCCAAAGGTCATGGCGTTCAGGACGATGATATCCACCGCGAGCCCCGCCGGAGGTCCCACCCCAGGCCCCGCAGCCGAACCCGCAGCCGCCGTAAGGGCCTGAACCGAGCCGTCGCCGGTCTGAACATGCAGAAACTCGTCGGCGTCCAGCATCATCAGCCACCCGACCCCGTCCAGCCCGAAGCGCGCCCGCAACGCATCATATCCCGCATGCTGCGGCACATCGCCCGGGGCAAGCTGGTTGCGCAGATGCCGCACAAAACCACGCCGCGCCAGAGCGTCCAGCAAGTCGTCCGTACCGTCGCTGCAATCGTTGCTCGCGATCAGGATGCGGTCAAAACCCAACACCAGATGATGCGCCACGAATTCCAGCAAATAGGGCCCTTCGTCCTTCATGCAGGACATCAGCACATGCATGGCGACCCCGACCCCTGCCCCGATCCTTGCCCCGACCTGCCCGCCACACTGCCTGCAGCCCCTGCGATGTCAACCCGTCGCAAAATCGCCCGGAACCGCCGCGCACCGGACCGAGTTTCCGCAACCCGCTGGCCGAACGGGTCCAGAAGTCGACGATCAGCCGCCCGACCCCAAACTGCCGCCGTCCTGCGCCGGATCGTACCCTGACCCGCAACGCCCTAAGCCGAAAACCCGGGCTTGCGGCTCCACGCCCAGGCATCGGCGATCATCTGCGGCAAGGTCGAGCGTTCGGGACACCAGCCCAGTTCGGTCTGCGCCCGCTCGGACCCCGACACCAGCGCGGCCGCATCGCCCGACCGGCGCCCGCCGATCACCAGCGGCACCTCGCGGTTGGTGACGATGCGACTCGCCTCGACCACTTCGCGCACCGAATAGCCGCGGCCGGACCCGAGGTTGAACACCCGGCTGCCGCGACCGGCCAGCAACCAGTCCACTCCCAGCACATGCGCCGCCGCCAGATCGGTCACATGCACATAATCGCGAACACAAGTGCCGTCAGGCGTCGGATAATCGGTGCCAAACAGCGTCAGCGCCGGGCGTCTGCCGTCGATTGCATCCAGCATCAGCGGAATGAGATGGGTCTCGGGCAGATGCTGCTCGCCCAGATCGCCGTCAGGGTCCGCGCCCGCAACATTGAAGTAGCGAAAGATCACATGCGAAACTCCGCAGCTTGTCTCAAAGTTCCGCAGGATGTCTTCAATCGCCCGCTTGCTGGCCCCGTAGGCATTGATCGGATGCTGCGGGCTCGCCTCGTCCAGCAACACCCCGTCCTGATCGCCATAGGTCGCACAGGTCGAGGACATCACGATGTTCCGGCATCCCGCCGCGACCGCCGCCTCGACCAGATTCAGCGCGCCGCCCACATTCAGCCGCCAATAGCGCCCGGGGTCCTGCATCGCCTCGCCCACCAGCGACAATGCCGCGAAATGCATCACCGCCACCGGCGAGAACGCGGCAAACGCCGCCTCGACCGCGGCGCGGTCCAGCAAATCGCCCTGCACCAGCGGCCCGAATTTCACCGCCTCGCGCCAGCCGGTCGACAGGTTGTCGAACGCAACCGGCACAAACCCGGCCCGCGCCAGTGCCTTGCAGGCATGCGACCCGATATAGCCCGCCCCGCCGGTCACCAGCACAGCACCCTTGCTCGCCATCCGATCCGCCCCCTGCTACCCCAACGCCGCGTCGCACCGCGCACAGGTGTGCGGATGCCGATGTCGCCCCACATCGGGCAAAATCCTCCAGCAGCGCAAACACTTTTCGCCCCCGGCCAGACCGAACTCCACTGCCACGCCCGGCACATCGGGCAGCCGAAAGCCGGCCTCGGGCAGCGGACCGCCGGTCACCCCGATGTCCGAGGTGATGCACAGATCGGCAAACTCCGCCGCCGCAACCGCAGCACGCAGCTCCGGGTCGGCCACATGCACCATTGGCGCCGCCTCCAGCGAGGCGCCGATCACCTTGGCCGTACGCTGCACCTCCAGCGCCGCGGTCACCACCCGCCGCACCGCCCGCACCTGCGCCCAGTTCGCCGCCAGCGCGTCGTCGCGCCACGCATCGGGGGTTTCCGGCATGTCCAGCAGGTGCACCGACGTGTCCTCTCCCGGAAAACGGCACAGCCAGACCTCTTCCATGGTGAACACCAGAATCGGTGCCAGCCAGGTGGTCAGCCGGTGAAACAGCAGGTCCAGCACCGTGCGCGCCGCGCGCCGGCGCAGACTGTCTGGCGCATCGCAATACAGCGCATCCTTGCGGATATCGAAGTAGAGCGCCGACAACTCGACCGTGGCAAAGGTGAACAGCTTCTGGAACACTCCCTGAAAATCATAGGCCGCATAGCCGCTGCGCACCTCGGCATCCAGTTCCGCCAGCCGATGCAGGATCCAGCGTTCGAGGTCCGGCATCTGGGACACCTCCACCCGCTCGGCATCGGTGAACCCGGCCAGGTTGCCCAGAAGAAAACGCAATGTGTTGCGCAGACGGCGGTAACTGTCGGCCGTACCCTTCAGGATCTCCTTGCCGATCCGCTGATCGGCGGTGAAATCGCTTTGGGCCACCCACAACCGCAGGATGTCGGCACCGTACTCATCGACGATCTCTTGCGGTGCGATGGTGTTGCCGATCGATTTGGACATCTTCATGCCCTTTTCGTCCAGCGTGAACCCATGGGTCGCCACGGCCCGGTAAGGGGCCCGCCCCGTGGTGCCGCAGGCCTGCAACATGGAGGACTGAAACCAGCCGCGGTGCTGGTCGGTCCCTTCCAGATACAGGTCGGCAATCCCGTCCGCCGCGCCATCCGCCCGATCCCGCAGCACGAACGCATGGGTCGAGCCCGAGTCGAACCAGACGTCCAGCACGTCGAACACCTGCAAATAGCCTGCAGGGTCGTGCAGCCCGGTTAACATCCGCTCCTTGAAGCCTGGCGCATACCAGACATCCGCGCCGTCCGCCTCGAAAGCCGCAATGATCCGGGAGTTCACCACAACATCCCGCAAAAGAAAATCCGGATCAGCAGGTTGCACGCCGATCTTGACAAAGCACGTCAACGGCACGCCCCAGGCGCGTTGCCGTGACAGAACCCAATCGGGCCGCGCTTCGATCATCGAATACAGCCGATTGCGCCCCGATGCCGGGGTCCACTCCACCAGCCTGTCGATGCTGGTCAATGCCCGCTCCCGGATCGTCGTGCCGTAGGCATCCATCCCGTCGCGCAACGCTTTGTCGATGGCGACAAACCACTGCGGCGTGTTGCGATAGATCAGCGGAGCCTTCGACCGCCAGGAATGCGGGTAGGAATGCTTCAGCCTGCCCTTGGCGAACACCGCGCCCGCATGGGCCAACTGCCTGATGACGCTGACGTTGGCCGGGCCTTCCTTGCCCTCTGCCGTCAGGATCGCCTGCCCCCCGAAGATCGGCAGGCTGGCGCGATAACTGCCGTCCGGTTCCACGTTGTACGTCATCGGCAGCTTGAATCGCACGCCCATCTGATAGTCGTCATCGCCATGGCTTGGCGCGGTATGCACAAAGCCGGTGCCCGCATCGTCCGTCACATGCCCGCCGGGCAACATCGGCACGTCGAAATCCCACTCGCCTGCGCCACCCTCGACGCCCCGGAACGGATGGGCACAGACCAGCCCTGCCAGATCGGAAGCCGTCACATCGCACAACCGTCGAATCATTTCCGGACCGACCAGCCGGGCCTTGGCCAACACGCTTTCGGCCAGCGCATCCGCCAGAATCATCCGGTCGCCGATGGTGACGGCCGTATCCTCGGGCCGCCCGATGATCTCGTACAGACCATAGGCGATCTCCGGCCCGAAACTGATCGCCCGGTTCTGCGGAATCGTCCACGGTGTCGTAGTCCAGATCAGCACATCGGTTTTCAGCTTGGTGAAAATATCCCCGCCGGAGGCTCCCGCCGCCACCACCCTGAACCGCACCCAGATCATGTGACTGGTCACGTCGTGATACTCGACCTCGGCCTCGGCCAGCGCGGTTCTCTCGACCGGCGACCACATCACCGGTTTGGACCCCTGATACACACTGCCGTTCATCAGGAATGTCATGAACTCGCCGGCGATCACCGCCTCGGCGTGATAATCCATCGTCAGATACGGATCAGCCCAATTCCCGGTAATCCCCAGCCGCTTGAACTCGGCGCGCTGCACGTCGACCCAGCCTTCGGCAAAGCGGCGGCATTCCTGCCGGAAATCGACGATGCCGACGTCGTCCTTGTTCAGCCCCTTCGCCCGGTACTGCTCTTCGATCTTCCATTCGATCGGCAGGCCGTGGCAGTCCCAGCCCGGAACGAACCGCGCGTCGCGCCCCATCATCTGCTGGCTGCGCACCACCATGTCCTTCAGCGTCTTGTTCAGCGCATGTCCGATGTGCAGATGCCCGTTGGCATAGGGCGGCCCGTCGTGAAACAGGAAGCGCACCCGCCCGGTCTTTTTCCGCAGCCGGTCGTAGATCCCGATCCGCTCCCACCGCGCCAACCAGTCGGGTTCGCGCTGCGGCAGGCCCGCACGCATCGGGAAATCGGTTTCAGGCAGGAAAACGGTGTCGCGGTAGTCCGGCGGTTCGGCGCACATCGGGGCGATCCTTGAAGGGGCTTGGAGCAGGTTCGAAGGCCGCACCACAGGGCAAACAGCGGCTTCCGGCGACTGACAGGTCAGCGCGCCGGGCCGGTAATTCGCCGCAAGATCAGACACCGACCGGACATGACGGCGTTATAGGGTGGCATTCGCGCGCCGTCCAGCCGTCAGGCGCCAGTGGCGTCGCAGGCGGGTTTACAGCCCGGCACGCCGCGCTAGACTTCCCGAAACAGGGGAGACACCGATGAAACAGCCATCCGTCAACGTACTGGGCACCGCCCTGGAAACCTGCGGCACCGCCCCGCTGACCGGGTTTTTCCGCAACGGCTGCTGTGATACCGGCCCGATGGACAACGGAGTTCACACGGTCTGTGCCGTGATGACGGCCGAGTTTCTGGCCCTGTCGAAATACCTCGGCAACGACCTGTCCACCCCGCGCCCGGAATACGGCTTTGCCGGGCTGAAGTCCGGCGACCGCTGGTGCCTGTGCGCCGCGCGGTTCCTGCAGGCGCATGACGAAGGGGCGGCACCCACGGTCAATCTTGCCGCCACCCATCGCCGTACGCTCGACATCGTGCCGCTGGAGATTCTGAAACGTCACGCAGCGGGTTGAGACCGGGCGGGCCGCAAGGCCCCCTCATCGCGCATCAGATCGTCGATGAACAGGCTCAGCAGTTGCGGCCGCCCCGTTACCCCTGCCTTGCGATAGATCGCATTGGTCTGCGCCTTGACCGTGCCTTCCGATGTGGCGCGCAGCGTCGCAATCTCGGCCGTCGACATGCCCTTGATCGCAAACAGCGCCACATCGCGTTCGGCCGGGGTCAGCGCCCATTCGCCGAAGCGTTCGTCCAGCAGGTCCATGAACGCACCCGAGGCCCGCCGCAACCGTTCTTGCGCCAGATTGCGCTCGCGCAGGGTAATGCGGAACAACACGATGCCGGTCACCAGCCCGATCAACAGACCCACCGCCGCGCCAACCTCCATCAACTCGCGCACCTCCCAGGTCAGAGGGCCGGGCAGCAGATTGAAGAAGGACGACAGAATATCCACCAGAAAGAAGACCGTGCAGATCCCCTGAACCAGCAGGACGATCAGGACTGCGGCTTTTCGGGACATCCCGTCAAGCCCCGCCCAGACGGCACCGACACCCGACCGGGACGCGATCACTCATCATTGCCGTCCCCGCTGCCACTGCTGTCGCTGTCGCTGCCGCTATCGCCGTCGCTGCTGCCGCTGCTGTCGCTGTCGTTGCTGTCGCCACCCCGACCCCGGCCCTTTCCGCCATCATCCCCTGCATCATCGGCGTCATCGACATCAATGTCGAACGCCCGCACCTGCCCCTCGGAGTTCAACCAAAGGTCGCGCAGAACTTCGCCGGTTTTGGGATTCACGACGATCTCGCGCGCTTCGCCACCCCGCGTCCCGGTGATCCGGGCGCGCCCCAGCCAGGTGTCCTCGACCTGCACATCGCCAAAGCCCTGCTGCGTCAACTGCCGGGCAATGCTTTCGGCCAGACTTCGCGCCACAGCGGGCGAGGCGGCCAAAAGACCGCCCAAAGCCAGTGCACAGAATAGCCGCCGTCTTGTCATCACACCCTGCTTGATGCCCCGAAGGCCTGTATTGCGGAAGATCGGTGGCCCGACAAGGCCGGGCCACCGCAAACGTCGCGCGTCTCAGTCGGCGTCGCCGCCCCGGCCTTGACCCCCACCACCGTGACCATCGTCGCCGCCATCGCTGTCCGCTCCGTCATCGGATTCATCACCCGAGTCGCCCGAGTCATCGCTGGCATCGTCGCCCGAGTCGTCGCCCGAGTCGTCGCCCGCGTCGTCGCCCGAGTCGTCGCCCGCGTCGTCGCCCTCGTCGTCGCCCT